>FTCU01002444.1_pt1 | contig 28442 bp, 19 predicted proteins | sample 1639521 | NCBI WGS metagenome assembly FTCU01 (sample SAMEA3914864, study PRJEB12502) | metagenome | biome: forest; material: soil | place: USA | collected 2012-03-12 | depth 0.3 m
AGATGGAGATGGAAGAAGATGGAGATGGAAGAAGATGGTGCAGTGTGCAAGGCTGACTTATTAAGTCAACGCCGCGATGCGCGATGATGCGACGAGCTCGCTCTGGTTGATGGAATGACCCGAGAGTAGGTGGGGAGGGATGGCGGAGTCGAGGGGAGCTTTGCGGGGGGGTGACTGGCTGCCTGTGCTCCGTAGCGCGCTCTCCAGCGCAGGCACCCTGGGCAGCACCCGGGCCAGCGTCACATTCATCAACCCACAGCGCAAGCATTTCAGGGTTTGGGTTAATTAAGACAGCTGCCCCCCTTGCCCGCCCCCCTGTTGACGGCGCAGAGCTACGGAGTCCTCCGTACACCACTCATCTCGGATTTCGAACGTCAAGTCGCGTCTCTCCGCCCACCGCACCAGCGCATCGTGTCTCGAGGCATTGCCGGTCTGCAGCAGCAAGCAAACAAACCCAACAGCGCTACACGCCCGGAGAAGACCGCCCGAATACACACCTGCCATGCTTGGGGCATGAGTACGACCGAGTAGCTTCGATTCTCCCTCCCCGTTCCTTCGTCGCACTGGCGAACACCCCAACCCATCTCCCACGACCACGGCACGAGCCAATGCCAAAGACGGTCCCCCATCTTTGAGCCCGCGTAGCCCACCATGGCGGCAAACACGAACCGCTACTCGACCTACACGTCCGTCTCGGTCGGCTCGGGCTCCGACTCCAACTCCAGGAATGACGACTCCAAGAATGGCGACAAGGCGGAGAAGAAGGATCTTTGGAGCTCGATGCTCTCTTCCGTCGCCAGCGGGAGGCGCTTGCCAGAGAAGAACATTATCCTGCTTGGCGGCACCGTCGACTCCCAGCGCGAGTTTGTAGAGACGCTCTCCAACAGCCATCTGCGCCGCGCCCTCGACCGCAACGCCTCGCGGATGCCCCCAGTCGCCAATAGCTTCGCCTTGGGCTACACATACTACGACGTCCTCGACGCCGACCAGGAAGATACCCTGGCCCGCATCTCGCTCTACACCCTCACGAGCCCCTCGCCCGCCTTTGCCGACCTCCTGCAGCCCCTGCTCACCCCCCAGTCGATACCCAACACCCTGATGGTAGTGCTGCTGGACTGGTCCCAGCCGTGGAAGTGGATGCGCCAGCTTCGGGAATGGACTCTGCTGCTTAGGACAGTGCTGGTCTCGCTGAGCAACGAATGCAAGGAGACTATGGAAGAGGTCATGCTGGCATGGCGGGACCGGGGACGGGGCGGTGGCACAAACCTCGATGGTACAACCGCCGTTCCTGTGGCAGACGGCGAGACCGACATCCCGTTGGGGCCGGGAGAGTGGGAGGATGCATTGGGCCTGCCCCTCTGCGTCGTTTGCCAAAATGTAAAGGCCCCTTGCCATCCGTCTCCCCCGCCTCTGTGTGCCCAGCACTAACCAAACCGTCGTTGTTCGCAGGCCGAGAAGATGGAGTATCTGGAGAAGACTCAGAGTTGGAAGGAGGAGGAATTTGATGTCGTTCTACAATTCATGCGGACGGTGCTGCTAAAGCGTGAGTGACAAACGCAGCCCGCGAACCGAGGGCATCCGAGCTGACATCCAATCCGCCTGTTAGACGGCGCCTCTTTAATCTACACAACCCCATCTGTTTCTTCCCAGCTCCCCACCCTAATTCACTCTAGCCTCGGGATACACTCCCTACTGAAGAAGCAGCCGCTCAAGCACAACGTCATCGACAGGGACAAGGTCGTCATTCCGCCCAACTGGGACTCGTGGGGCAAGATTCGAGTTCTCAGGGACGGCTTCGACGTTGACCAAGTAAGCAGCGGCTGGTCAATAGATTTGGACCAACCGTTCCCCTCCGCCGACCCGAACGGCACTGCCACCGAACCTGGCCAAACCAACGGAGACGATGGGCAAGCCGAGGCTGGCGAGCCCGAAGGGTCCACAGTCGCCCTCTACGAAGACGCCGTGCAAGACCCCAGCATGGACGCCCTCCAACTGGCCGGGCGGAACACCCACTCGACGACGCTCGAGGTCGAGACGATAGATACCCAGACTTTTCTCTCCCAGCAGCTCAAAGTACTGGACGCCTTCAAGCAGAAGAACACGGAGGAGGCATCGCGGGAGGACTCGCGCCACAAGCCGCACAGGAAACTCGACGAGGAACACCTGGTGGGCGGCGGCGACGACCGGGCTGCCGAGGCAAAGGTGCTCGAGCACATCGGGCCGGTGCAATTTAATATGGGCGGGATCCAGGTAGATGCCGACGACATGGTGCAGCGTCTTAAGGTATGTGTTTTTTATGTATCTCAGTGCCTATACACAGTTTGTATGCTCACCAGTCACCCCAGGAACGCCAAGCCTACGGCTCGTCCCCCGAACCCGGCAGCCCAACAGCCGAAGAAGCCATGGAGCCCACGCCGCACATGGACACGGAGAACCTCCAGGCCTTCTTCCACGGCCTGATGAACAGGCGAGGGGCGTCAGCCAAGTAGTCTCTTGCTCGGTCTCCCTCGACCTCGTCACTCAACAAGAAGAAGAACATCTGTTCTGAAATTGAGCAGATCTGCCCTCATGATACCAAAACTTCCCTTTGTTGCTTGTATCTTTCTCCCCTCTCTTCGAGCCGACCAACAAACACGTTGTGTTGTTGGTTGGAGAAGAGGCGGTCTGTTCTCGTAGAAAACAAGAGCCCGAGGCGGGAAATTGTAGACTAGATACCCCATTCCTCCCCTCCTTCGATTGGAGAACTTGAAGCAAGGCTGCCTCGTGGGCTGGCATCGAATCGGAACGATGTGGCATGCGCCCAGCACTTTGTCGGAGCGATCTGACCCCGTCTGATTCTTTCTCTCTGTGTGTGTCTACCGTAACCGTGTGTGGATGTACCAGTATGTAAGCGCCCAGTTTCTGTGAAGACCTTCAACCCCTTAGTAACTAATGTATGATGTATGCAATCAAATCGTCTTCAAATGCAGCCCAGAAAAAATGCGCGTCCCCCACCACCCAAGTTCTGGTATCACCAATGTCCTTCTCTTGTCAGTCCAACGTCACCCCAGTCATGACCTGTCCAGCGTCAATGCCTCCACCTTGCCCTCCAACCCTGCCTCCCCCTCCACATCAACATGAACCAAAACACCCGCCTCAGCCCTCGGCGAAGTCAACACCTCCCTCAACGCGTTCTCATCCCCCCTCCTCACCACCGCCGTCCTCACCCCCAACCGTGCCGTGACGACCCCGGTCAGCAAACTGACAAACAACCACGGGTACTGCAGGATCTCGGCCTCGAAAGCATTCACCGTCTCTTTGGCCTGGCGCAAGTACCGCTCGCCATCCTCGTTGCGACGTAGGGTGCCGAGGCGGAAGAGGTTGGAAGCCGAGACGGCGTTGGTCGAGGGCGCTGACTTGTCCATGCCGCTCTTGAGGCGCAGGATGGTCGGGCTGAGGGTGGCGACTGCTTCGGTCGAGTAGAAGCCGCCTGAGTGGGCTTGTCGCGGGGAGGGGTCCTCGGGAGGGGTTGGCGTAGAGGAGGAGGAGGACGCGAGGAGGTCGTAAAAGAGGCGGGTTTGGGTGTCTGTGTCGTTGTCAGCAGAGTCCACCGAGATTTACAAACTGGGTGAGTGAACATACCCTGTAATTGTATAGCCCAGTCCAGCCACTCTCGTTCGGTGGTCACCCGATAGAGGTCCAACAGGCCGTCGATCAGGAAGGCGTAATCATCGGAAAAGGCGAGTATTTGACTTGGCTTTTCCCAGAAGAAGCGGCGCAGTGGGTTGCCGACCGTGTTATCGCCCTCGGCAACCCACAGGTTCTCCTTGATAAAGGCCGCCGCGTCCCTGGCGGCCTGGAGGTATCTATCCGCTCTCTCGGCGTCTACCCAGCGCACCGCTCCCGCTGTCCTCGCCAGCGCCGAGATGGCCATGCCGTTGATGGCGACGACGACCTTCTCGTCCCGCTCCGGACGGACTCTCTCCTTCTCTCGGTGCGCCCGCAGGTTTTCCCGGGCGCCCGAGACGAGGCGACGGATCTCGGATGGCGGGACGCCAAACTGCTTGGACAGCTCGGTGGGGTCGGCGTTGACCGAGAGCACGTTCTGATTGATGAACTCGTCGAATGGGTCTTGGTCCTGCGGCACGTTGCCGTCCTCTTGTACGTTCCAGTACGCCGCGGCCACGGAGCTCGCGTGGTCGTCGCTCGAGGCCCCGCGGACGACTTGGTCAAACTCTCTGCGCGTCCACAGGTAGTAGGCACCCTCGCGCATATGGCGGTCACCCCTGCGGTAGAAGGAATCAGCGGCCTCGCTGGTCACGAGACCACCTTTCGCGGCGCGCACCAGAGGGCTGGCGAGGTAATCAGCCAACTCCAGGACCACGTCGGAAAACTCGTCGTCCAGCGACAGGTCTTTGCCTGCGGCGCGCGAGTGTCCCAGCCACGCATCGAGAAATACGCCCAGCAGCAGGGCATTTTCCCCCACCATCTTTTCGAAGTGCGGCATGCTCCAGTTGCTCGTCACGCTGAAGCGCATGTAGCCGGAGCCAAGGTGGTCGCGCAGCCCACCGTCCCGGATGCGGCGCAGAGTCTTGAGAGCCATGGACGTCGCGTTTTCCACCTCCTTCTCCCCGATGAAATCGCGCACCTCGGGTGGGAAATGCGACAGCCTTAGCAGGAACGACAGGCGCGCCGGGTTGGGGAATTTGGGGGTGCCAAAGCCGTAATCGACGGGGTCAAACATCTTGGTGATCCTCCCGAGCGCCTCGTCCAGCTGGTCGAGATCAAGATCCCCCGAGTCCGCGCCGACGGGTGCCGCGTCCGTAGCAACACCAGCATCTGCAATCGCAGCTCCTCCAGCGGCAGTGCCAAGCCCACCACCAAAGGTCCCCTCCTGCGCAAAGTCCTGTAGCTTGTGCAGCATCTCAAAGGCTTCCCTTCGACAGCGGTCCTCTTGCTCCAGCCAGAAGGTGTGGATCTTCTTTGCGATGGCGAGGAAGTCGTTATACGACTCCTCGCCGGTAGTGCTGTCGGCGGCGGCGGCAGTGCTGTGCTCGGTGCCCGGGCCCGGCCAGTAGGTCCCGCCAAAGATGGGGTACAGATCAGGGGTCAGGAAGAGATTGAGCGGCCAGCCGCCGGTCGCGTTGACGGCCTCGCTGTAGTTTTGGTAGATGGTATCGAGGTCCGGGCGCTCCTCGCGGTCGACTAGTATGGGGATGAAGGCGGTGTTGAGAAACGATGCGACTGAGGAGTTGGAGAAGGAGTCCTGTGTCGTGAGGCGGCATACTGGAGGAAAGAAGGACGGTCAGCAGGGCGAACGGACACCGGCGGCCCGGCCCGGCGCAGGCCGTGCGGGAGCGGCGGGAGCGACCGAGGTCGTGCTTACAGTGATCGGCGAGGAAACCGATGTGCATAAAGATCGGCTTGTTCTCTGCCGCCGCACGGGCGAGGGTGTCGGTGTCGAGGACCTGCCATGCGACGGGAGTGTCGGCGTGGCGACGCACATACGGGCTGTCGCTCTCGCCGGCGCGGTTCCGCAAGTCGGGGAAGGCCGAGGCCGGGGACGAGGCCGAGGAGCCCTCTTGGGTAGCGTTTCCGGCAGCCCCGGGGCGCTCGGCGGCATGCTGCCGCTGCTGCTGTTGCTGATGGCGCTGCTCGAGCTGCGCCCTCATCATCTTGGCGGGATCTGCGGGTGTGTTGGCAGGTAGTCGACGGTGTGTGACTGGGCGTGTGTCGTCGTCGTATCTCGGGTCAGCGACCAAGGAAGCAGTGGACTCGGCGTGGGGTTGATGCAGGCAAACACTGCGGGGTAACGTTCACGTCGACGTCGATGTTGATTCCGGAATGCCGAAACTGTCCCAAATATTTTTTTGGGGAGGAGGAGAGGGCTTCAAGGCCTACGAAGTGCTATGCAGGCGATCGTGAAACCCGGGGGTGGGGTGTGCTAATGTTACTGCGCAGCGGAGTGCCCTGAGGGGAACGCATGCCCCGCCTAACGTCGCCGCCCGCCCTGTTTTCCGCTGGTGGTGTCGCGGTGCCACAGCAGCGCCGAGCCGGCTGCTGCCTCGCCGCCTCAACTCGACTCGACCCAGCTCTGGGGTCGAGACAAGGGTTGGGGTTTCATCGTGTAACCTTGACCCCTGAACAACAACACGAACATCGAGAAGCAGGCCGACTACTTCGTACATGGCATGCATTGTTATTCTGTGCTGCGTTGTGTGCCCGTGAGAATCCTCCAGCGATCCAAGTTGATTCCAAAGTCCCGTCCTATCGCAAAACAAAAGGAAAAACTGGAAACAAGAGAAGAAAAAAGAAACCATCCAAGTCCCAGCCAGAATCCCAATGAGCCAGTCCTCCATCCCATCCCGAACAGCCAAACGAACCCAGCTTCCCGTTTCTACAGTATCCCATTTCCCAAGCCAGTCCCAAACGCCACTCCAACGCAAAAAGTCAACAAAAAGTACTTGAAGCCTAGCAGCTGGGGTTGAGGCGTCGACTGCTACCTATGTAGACATCCCACCCCCAACGAGCCAACCCGATCCACGACCACGACCACGATCACGGGGCCGCGTCAAGTTCAGAGGATGGAGATGAGAATGGCATGCTTGTTGTGCCGCTTGATCAGGTTCTCCCAGGGAACCGGAGGCTGGTTCTTGGCAATGCAGTCGCCGCAGAGGTTGTAGACGCTGGTTCAAGCAAGGCCGGTCGGTGTCAGTGGCTGCTGCAGGGTGGGTGGCCAGCGGTTGACGTTACATACTTTTCATAGTGCGTAACCCGGGGCGGGCATCGCTTGTGTGTCGTGGTGTAACTCTTGCACCACACCGAGGCGATGTACCGGTGATGGCCGCAGCCGTATTCCCGTTGGATGAAGTTGCACATGGTGTTGGAGCGAGGACTGAGACAGCAACGACTCGCGACTGTAGCGTATGTATGGTAGAAGACAGGGGGCAAAGCCGTGATGGTGTGGAACCGGTGGAGAAGGTGATAAGATGATGGTCTCGTGGACTTCTGGATCGTTGCAACATCTGCCGTTCTTGTACTCGAAGCTCGACGGGAGCCCTCGATTTGCTGGCGTCGACAGGGACGATCGTGTCTCACCTCGTCGGCGGGTTGTTAGGACCTGGCGTTTTGCCCCAATCTCTCCATCTGGCGACGTGCAGAAGCGCGCAAGCCTGCGAGAGCAGAGATCGCACGAATGGCAGAGGAGTCGCACCAAAACCCGGCCGCGAGTCTCGGAAGGGAAAATAAATACGGTCCAGAAAACGAGTTCCAGCTCGCCGGGGAGGGCAGTGAAGGGAGGCGTCCGACATGGGGCCTCTCCTTCTCATGGGTCCCCTCCCCCCTCCCCTCCCCATCACCAATCTTTGGGCAGCAGGCCCGCCACGAGGCGTCGTGGGCCATGGGATGGGGAAGGGAGGGGTTGAGATGGTGGTGGGGACCGCCAGTCACTCATTTGAACCCTTGCCTGTGGCGCGTCTTGGCCGAGTTGCTTTTTGCGCCGGGTTCCTTCGTGGGCTGCCGACAGGAACCACGCGGGGGTTCAGTCCAGGACCGAGGACTTGGGAGCGGAACAGGCCAGTCAGAGCGCGGGGGGCGCCGCGGACTGCTGCCGGAACGTGGGCGATAACGTCAACGTTATATTCACAAGTGTTTTACACGTGGACCATGTACTAATTATGTCGACACCAAAAGGTGCAGCCTTTGGCAGAGGCACACACTCCTCCCGAGATCAACCAATCTTGACTGGACCGGGCTTGCTGTGGTCGTGCTGGAGTTCTCTTCACAGCAGGTCCGCTGTGGATGCGCAACTCTGAGCAAAATGGCCATGATGACGGGATGATGCGCGTCCGGGTTTCTGGCTCGCAGAACGATTCTTGATGGGGTTGAGAAGCGTACGGATACCTCCGTACCAGGTAATTGCAGCTGGACTTCTGTCGTGGTGGCCCGACGATCGTCGGGGTCGGCAGGGCATCGAGACAGTGCAGAAGCAGCAGCCAATCGACAGCTCAAGAAATGTTTTACGTAAACCGAACCCAAGGCAGCCACTCCCAAGGTCTGGCGGCACCTCTGGAATCATGAAAATGATGAAATCAACCAATCCCAACATGGCAAGAGAGCCACCCACACGCTCGATCCTCCTGCTCGGCTGCTGCGTCGTCCCAGTCGGTCGGCATTTCTGCAGCCGCACAGGACTGCTGCGCCAAGACCCTTGGCGTCCAATTGCAGCCTGTCAGCCAAACCCGCCGACAGCGCTGAATCGATCGCAGCCTCCACTAATCATGGACGCCTCAGCAGCCTATCAGACTCGAGGCGCGAATCGGGAAAGGCGGGCGATGGCTTGTCGAGTCCTCGATCGAGCTGCATTCTGCACGGTGCGGTGCACAGAACTGTTTGTGTTTGGACAGCGACAAAGAGACCCCAAACCCAGTGCCGCTGTGACGATGCTGGACTGCAGGTTGCCGGGCTGCTGTTCTTTCTGGAAGCCGCTTCAGGGTCTGGGCTTGCGGGTTGGAGCAGCTTTCCGCAACGTCTCGGGAAAGATGAGGGATTAACCAACCTTAATTCGACCTCCACCGGTTTGCATCCATCACCGCGATCCATGATCCATGATCCATGATGATCCATGATCCGCCCAGTCCATCCCTTTTCCTCCGAAACACCATCCCAGCAACGCCGAGCTGACACCTCCACCTGCGAGCCCAGCCGCTTTCTCGCCATCCCATCTAATGCATCCATTCTCTCCCGGGTGCTGGACCCGAAACCGGCAGCCAGTTGTTCATTCGTCCGTTCTCCTTCGCGGAACCTGGAAGGGAGCACACCATCCACCTCGCACCCCAGGACCACCACCCAAAGTCACCGACCGACAGACGCCACCGCCGATGGCACACCAGCCGACATCGCCCTCCGAGCAGCCACCGTCACCCAGCCGAAACACCACCCGTCTCCTTTGGGCCGCCAGCTCACAAGGCCCGATCGATTCGAACCAGCCTTGGGAACTCCTCCACCCTGCGACCTGACACCTGACACGGCCCATGTTCGTCCCCTATCCTTGTGCCCAAAACGGCCAGTCGGTGCAATGTATGTCCACGTCAACATACAAACTCACATACGCACGTACTCCGTGCATGCATGTTCATGCCTCCTGCCACAGCCAGCTGGCGAGACCAAAGCCGGAGCCGGCGGCCCCGTCCGCATCCGCACCCGGGAGCGGGCCCCCTGACTGCCTGCGTCGCATGAACCGTCGTCATGGTCGGCCATGCGTCGATAGTGGCCAGCAACCGACCAGACCCGGTAAACCTGGCGCCAATTCATCTACAACGTTATACTGATTGTCCATCCATGTTCGACAACCCTGCCCTTTTGGTTCGCCTCTGATCTCGGCTATTTTTAGGGTGGCTTGCTGCTTCCTGCTGCTCCTCGAGTCTGCTCTTGTTTTACCGGACCGGCAGAATGCGGAGACCTTCCACTTCACCCCCCTGTGTGAGTGAGTGAGAGGTTAGAGAGGTGTCAGCGGCGAGTTGTTGGTGACACTCCGAGATGGACGGCGAGAAAGACAAGGCGCTTGCTTCCCAGCACTGGACCGGCCTCGTTCCTAGGTCCACGACTCAACGATTGTCTTCCATCACCCTGCATATTGCGGACCCAGGTTCTGGAGCTGTATGCGGCTGTCAGGGTCCCATCGCCATCCCTGGGCTCATCTGCCGCTGTTGATGCAATCATGTTCACCGGGCAAGGTTGCTGTCACCAAGGCCCAAGACCATCATCAGGTTGTGTGAAAAGGCTTGATTGACTTGTGTTAAAGACAAAAAGATACTCGAAAGACTCATGAGGAAAAAATGGAAGAAGAAGAAAAAAGAATCAAGAAAGAGAAAAGTCGGACCGAATCCCGTCCGCAGCAACCCAAGACCCTCCCGGCAGTGCGATCAACCGTCCCGCTCCCCCCCGTTCGGCCCTGGCAGTCCCGCATCCCGGACCCGATCCCTTTTTGGTCCCCCCCCCCCGACAGAAGGAAACCAACTCCTCCTCCCGAGCCCAATGCAGCCGGATTGCGAGACTTGAGGCTTCCGGACTACCTTGACCCACGGCCAGCTGGCCACCCCCCGCTCAGGAGAGGTAGCCAAGCGACACAGCCGCCATGGTTGCTGGGGCGATGCGCTTATTTGCACTTGATCCAGGAGATGTTGATCTGCTGGGTGAAGGCGACGGTGGCATCGTCGTCGGTGATGAGGCCGCTGGCCGAGGCGTTGGTGCTGGTCAGGGCGATGCGGTTGTTGATGTTGAGGATGCCGGTGGCGCCGCAAGGCGAGTAGATGTAGCTGGCAGTGGGGATCTTGTCGTTCTTGGTGTACACCTGGCCATCGGCCCAGATGCCGCCGCCGGCGATCGAGGTCTGAGTCGTCGTCGTGGCCTGCGCGTCCTGGCTGAAGTAGTAGGTGCTGTAGAAGTTGCCGGTGACGCCCTGGTCCAGCTGGGCGTAGCCGTGGTAGGTGCTGTCCAGCACGGAGAACTGGAAGCCACCGGGGTACTGAAGGCGGGGGGAGGAAAATCAGCACCCACTACGTGTCGTGTTGTTCTGTTTGGTAAGGATACTACTCACCTTGAGGCTCAGGTGGAGCTGGCAGTTCTTGCTCTTCTCAGTGGGGCTGATGCCGGGTCCGATGTAGGTCTGGAACTGGTCAAAGCCGAAGGTGATGACCTGTTCGAATCGAGTCAGCTGGTCTGTCTCTCGCAGTGTCTTGGCCTGGGAAGCTCGGAGAGGCTCCTTACCGTCTTGTCGGGGGAGATGTTGGTCGAGACGGTGCCCTGGGGGCAGCCGTTGCCGGAGAAGGTGGCGCTGACGATCTGGATGTCCTTCGGGTCCGGAGCATCCGCCCAGCCATCGGAGCCGATGACCTGGCTGACGGGGCTGGCGGCGGCGAGCGCGGGGAGGAGGAAGGCGAAGGAACGCATATTGGCTGGTTTGGATTGGAAGATCGAAAGATCGGGAGAGAAGCTGTGAAGGCTGAGAGAAGGCTGAGAAGGCTGAGAAGGCTGGAAGGCTGTTGAGCTGATGATGGTGAGGATGGAAAGAAGACTGTGATGTCGATGGCGACGACCGATCTTTATATCCCTTTCTTGCCTCCTGGATCCCCCTCCGGACGACGGACTCCTCGCCATCCATCTCGTCATCCACCACCACCGCTGCCGCCACCACCACCCCGTCCCAGCCCATGCTGCAACCACGACGGCATATTTTCCGGCCACGGAGCCAAGGGTGCGCCCGTCGAGATTCCTTGGCGCCTGCTTGGTTTGGTGTCGTTAATTTGCATCTCCAGATTGATGCATCCGCCCTCCGGGATCCGACGATGGCCCTGCGCCCTCCCGTTGGTCCCGTCTCGCTGCGTCTCTGCACACAAGCACTGCGTCGCTGGTGGCTGGTGTCGAGGCCGAGGTTGTCCTCGCACGCCGGCGAAGCCTTTCGTGGTTCGTGGTTCGCGGCAGGCCAAATTTGCGGATGAAGTGAGGATAAATGAACTACAAATTAAGACGGGACGTGCAGCTCTTATGGCTCGCCTCAACAAGGTACCATCGATCCGACCAGGCCCGCGCCGAGACCAACACGCTCCATTTACACCGAGGTACTGCCCAGTAGGCTAATCTTTTTATAGAATCCGCCTCCAGACTTTTGCCATGCTCGATACGCATCGGCATGCCTCGACGTCTCCGTCGATCAAATCGAGGCCCGGCCTTTTCAATATCGGGGTTAACGGACGGTGAGACGCACGTTGCATCGTGCGCGGAGCGGAGCGCCCACTGCAACAAGCTTTGTTTCCTCTCGAGAAGTGAGGCGATGGCAATGGCCTTGGCAATGGCCAAGTCGCTTCCGACCTCTCCCCTGAGCCCCTGAGCCGCTCCGACCCGGCACAAGCCTCCCGGCGGAGGCGACATCGACCTTCGCCGTCCGCCGGCGGGGAAACTTGCCTGCTGATCTGCCCCCTGCAACCCGGACCTGAACGCCCGTCAGGAACCGGCCGGGCACCGATACCACCTGGCTGGACTGGGGCGTGGCTCCGTCCAAGATGCTATTTTTGTGGCAGCCTCAGGGGTTGTTGATTAAGCTTAATTGAGGTCCCACTCCGGGTTTCCTGGACGGCAGCACGGCAGCATCGCGGACCTGGATCGTGGCACGGCATGGTTGCACGTCACCGGCGCCGGGAAGAGCTTGGGAGTGGGGATGGATCAGCTGACAGGCCACCGCAGCATGAGGCCTCGACTCAGGACCTCGGTCCACCTCTGCACCTGTCAACAACAGGCCACCGACGATTCCGATCCGGTTCTGGTGATCAGGGACCGGGGTTCCCGTCCAGAGTCCTCTGGTGCCCCTGTTTGTTCCCCGCGGAGGAATCCTCAAGCGCCCCAATGGCTTTCCTGGCAGCTCCATACCGCGCACACCATGCCGTTCACCCGTGCCGTGGCCCCCGACTTGGTTCCGCCGGGTCTCCCGGGGCTACTGTAGCACGAAACTGCCAGTCCGCCACGCGGGATGGTGACAAGAGCCTGCGGATCGCGCGATTGGCCTCTCAACACGAGCCTCGTCCCAGCCCTTGTGATCTGGGGTCAATATACCGCCTGTTCGGCCCTACTGCCCCCCACCGCCCCAGTTCCGGTTCTCTCTGACATCTTCCTCCTGCTGGAAACACGACGCGGTGCAGAATCCTTCCATCTACTTCTCGTCGGATGCAGCGGGATCTAAACATCGGATGGGTCCAACAACCCGCCCTGACCATAACTAACAGTAGCCAGGTTCGATGCAACGCAAGCTCGCAACTCAACCTGGACGACTCTTCAAACAGGAGGGTTTGATGTCACAGAAGTTCGGACGAATATCTCCCGTCCAGGGCCAGTGGGAGGCTGACTTAATGAATCAACCCCTGGCACCAACCCTCAAGGTCCTTCACCACCACCATCACCAACGGCACTACATAGTACACAAACAATCCAACATTGCCGTGTGTAACATTGAGCCTCGTCGGCTCCTCGCCTTACCCCGGGAATGTCGACCAACCCCGCGTTTACCCCAGCCAGGAACTCGGGTTCTGCCCCCCCCCCCCAACGTCCCATACTTGACTTGCAGCTGCGAGAAGGCAACCTACTATACATTGCCCTGCATCTACCGTCGCGCCCTGTATCAGCCACCTGCATGGTGCCGCTTCTGCTGCGACATACACGGAGAACTACCTGTCCGGATCGCATCGTAGACAGTATCGGGGTGGCGTGCTACGTGGACTACAACAACATGTCGTATACGTGCTCAAGGACCCCCCTTGGTAAGTTTACAGGCCTTCTTCTGCCAGCAGACGGTTTGACACGGGTTCATATGAGCTGTTCCGGTTGCTGGAAGTTGTGTGTTGGTACTTTCATGCGAGACAAGAATAGCAACGTTATATGGCGTATAGATGAACGTGTGAGTCGGCCGAGCAACGAACCGGGTTCTGTAAAGGGTCTGACCGTGACCCTTGGCAATCACATGCAGGATCGCATCATGTGCTACCACTTGCTTTCTTTATTGACGTTGCAGACTGCGACTCTTGCTTCAGGAACAAGCCACTTACACCCTAACATACACACGCTCCGAACCTTGTTATGTCACCTATTCCGTGAGGGTTTGACATATGCCGTCCTACACGGAGCCTCTCTCTGGGGGACAGCCTGCCAATTGGTGCAAATACTACCTACCCTACATTGACATTGCTCCCTTTCCGACCATTTACGCGCTGGAGGACAAGCCGGCCTGGCAAGCAACCACTGAAACCACCTTACTCTCCCGAGTTCACTCGCGCTATCCAGGAGCAGTAATACGGAAGAACCAAAACAACCAACTCAGAATTTCCCAGCCGGTCTGCCGACCGACCGGCACGCGTGGGGACTAGACGGACGGCAGCAGACAGAAGACGGCAGCCGGGAAAATGGAAATAGCATTGACCATGGAAACCTTCTTTCATCCGTTGGCAGGGTACGCACATGTTTACTACGCCAATGCTGCCAATGCCCAACCACGACCACCCCAGTCCACTCATTCCTTTTCTGTATTCTCCCGCGAGCCCGTCAAGCCGAGCCCAAGTGTTCGGTACCGGGCACGGCGCAACACATTTCCCCGCAAAAGGAAACAACCAGAATGCGGAGAATGTGTGGGGGGGGTAAACAGCCAGAAGAGAGGCGGAGGGGAGCAGGGCATTGGGCAAACATCAAGACACCAAGCAGGGGAAACATGAATCCTCCCATCTCCCAGACGCATTTTCTCTGCCATCCAGCTCTAAGCCATTCGTTCTATCCAGAAATAACAAGCACCGTTTCCTTTCTTTCAATTTTGCATTTCCACAAGTTCCCGATCTTCCCTCACAGTACGCTAAACATCACGGCATCGTCCATTCCACCTTGAACAATGATCTCTACTGACCCTCAACCTGCTTCAGCAGCCCCTCGAGGTTAATGCTCTTGGGCCTCTCGATCGGCAGACCGAGAGCGCGGTCCCAGATGAGCTGGGCCAACGGACCGAGGCCGCGCGAGACGCCGAAAGTGGCGGTATAATACAGGGTTTCGTGGAAGCCGTAGTGGTGGAACAGCACGCCCGAGCTCGAGTCGACGTTGGGATAGGGGTTCTTGGTCTTGCCGTGCTTGGTCAAGACCTCGGGGGCGATCTCGCTGTTGGTCTTGACCAGCTGGAAGACCGGGTCGCGGGCGATCTCGGGGCGGGCGGCCGCGTAGTCCATGAGGGCCTCGAAGCGTGGGTCGGGCTTGCGGAGCACGGCGTGGCCGTAGCCCGGCACGACGCGGCCCGAGTTGAGCGTCGACCAGAGGTAGTTGCGCACGTCCGTCTCGGTGTAGGTTGACGGAATGGCCTCCTTCATCTGGAGGATCCAGCGAAGGACCTCCTGGGCGGCGAGGCTACACGATAGGTTTGTAAGTGTCGCTTTCATGTAACGGGAGGATTTGAGGCAAGGGTTGTCAGGAGGTCCTACCCGTGAAGCGGGCCGGCCAGGCCCTGGAGGCCGGCGCTGTAGCTGAGGAAGGGGTCGCTCAGGGCGCTGCCCACGAGGTGGGTGGCGTGGGCCGAGACGTTGCCGCCCTCGTGGTCGCCGTGCAGGGCGAGGTATAGGCGGAGCAGGTCCTGGAAGCTCTCGTTGTCCTTGCCACCTTTGCCGAGCATGGCGGCGAAGTTGTAGGACCAGTCCTGCTCGAGGTCGACCTCGGCGGGGAGGGCGCCGCCGCCGCGGTAGGCGTTCTGGTAGATCTTGGCGGCGATGGTGGGCAGCTTGGCGAGCAGCGAGATGCAGTCGTCATAGGTGGGCTCCCAGTAGTCGGCCTTGTTGAGGCCCTTCTCGTAGGCCTTGGCGAACTCGGAGGTGTAGTTGAGGGCCGACACGGCCATGGAGAACTGGGTCATGGGATGCAGGTCGCGCGGGAAGTCGTCGAGCATCTTGTTGACGAAGGCGGGGAGCTGGGCCTTCTCGGCGAGCTCGCGCGAGAACTGGCGGACCTGGTTGACCGAGGGCACCTGGCCCGTCAGCAGCAGCCAGAACATGGCCTCGGGCAGCATCTCGGTGCCGGTCTTGCCCTTGGGCAGCACCTTCTGGCAGTCCTTGATGGTGCGGCCGTGGAAGCGGATGCCCTCGTTGGCGTCGAGCACGGAGCCCTCCCAGACCATGGCCTTGAGGCCGCGCATGCCGCCGATGGTGTTCTCGACCTTGACCTCGCCAATGACCTTGGAGCCGTGGGCCTTGACCTTCTTGAGAAGCTCGCGCTTGGCGGGGATGACGTCCTTGAGCGTGGCCTTGAGGTCCGGCTCGGCCGTGGCGTACGTGCGGCGGCCGGCATGGCTGACGGGGGCGGCGATAAAAGGCTGCGACGGCGACCATCAGCATCTAGCGGCAGCAGGTGTGTCCGTGTCTCGACATACGCGCAGGGCTCCGCTCAGAGCGTGCCGTCCGGTCCTCAGATTCAATGCCATGGCGTGTGCGTGTGCGTGTGTGCGCGTGTGGCTCTTGTGTTTGTCAAGTCGACACGAGTCTGCTCAGGTGCTGGCCGTCGGCTGCCCGTCTGGCTGGCTCGTATTATTTATTGGTTCTACTTCTTCTTCTCCAGATTCCGTCGGCCGAGGGAAGTGGAGAGACCGCGACGAGCCCGGCGGGAGAATGGAGACAGCTTGTGCGGGGTGCCGAGGAAGACCCCTGTTTTGGTTGGGCGAGTGTGTGATTCTTTTGCACTCTTGCCCCTCGGAGCTTGGCTGTTCCTCGAGCTCTTTGGCCTTCTTGACGCTGGAGTCGATTTGGCTGGCGCTTTGTCTCGGGTCGAGATGTGGGTGCGGTCGGGTGCGGCGCCGTGTAGGTGCTCAGAGACGAGTCCGGATTCCAGCGATTTTGTGACAATTATTTCCCCTCTGCAAGCGCGCGATCTGGTGCCTGTGACAGGCCCGGGACAGGTGCGACTGGCAACCTGGAAGGGCGTCAGACGTCACGCTGTTCCCCGTCAGCCGAGGAAAGCCGTTCGTGCCCCGCAGCGGTGCTGCCGTTCCCCGGACAAGCGGTTGCGGGGACGAGCAATTGGCCAATAAGCTTGGAGGCTGTGTCCCTCGGCCTCGGCGCCTTCGATGCGCCCTGAGCTTCCCCATCCCCGAGCCCGGACGGCCCTGATGGCCCTGCCTGTGGCCGTTCGAGACTCGGAACGAGCCGCGATTCTTCCTCCTTGGCCAATCATGGGACGAAACCCACAAGCAAGCCCTGCCCGTCTTTAAGACGGTATGGGGGTCTGTCCTTGGTTCGGCGTGTTCTGAGGATGGCAGCCTGTTCTTCTCACGACTGCGAATGCTGTTGTCGACTTTGGCCAACACCAAGGTGCCCTGGCCGGTTGCGTGGAGCTGTCGCGGGTGCGTCGGATGCACCGTGGTGATTATTAGGGAGGTACCTATGGACTGTGTACGGGACCTCTACAAAGAACTGAAAGGGTTGCGGCCTGCTGACCAAAGGCCGCCATTCACATCCACGATTCAGGCTCTCAGCCATGCCACGACGCAGTCTCATGGTCATGTCTCCTCCCATGTGAGCCATGTCAAGAAATCAGGGACGGCGCAGGAAACCCCGCCAAGGCTGGCTGCCCTGGCCTGTGACGCCTGTGACGTTGGCGGGGGGTTGCAAAGGAAACGCGTCCCTGATTGGCCAGTCGTCTGCCCACTGCCCACTCAGCAACTGTGCCCCTCCATCCCGTCCTTATCGCGGCCATGGTTCCGGCCAACCTGTCTCCTGGCCTCCTTCGTCTGACAATTCAGGTTTCCCCGTGTGGTTCTACGGCCTGACGAGACTTGTATTTGTTCTCTGCCGACCCAGTCTGACAACCGTGGTCGAGACGGACCTCGATCGCACCGAATCCCCCAAAATCCCCCTCAACTCACGCCTCCGGCCACGACCACGACCACGACCACAACCACAACTACCACCTTGACTCCGCGCTCGACCAACGCCTCTGCAGCCCGCGTGCCATACGTGACTTAGCATCCGAAGCTATGGAAATGACGGCACATGACCTCCCGGGCTTGCTCGCAAATGACAGCTCGGTCAAACTCGCTGGTGTCGATGTCGATGGCATGCTTCGCGGGAAACTCGTCTCCAAGAAGAAGTTCCTCTCCATCGCCGAGGATGGCTTCGGCTTTTGCTCCGTCATCTTCGGCTGGGACATGCACGACATGACGTATGTGAAGGAGCTCAAGGTTAGCAACAAGGAGAACGGGTACAGGGACATCCTCGCCGTGCCAGACCTCAACACCTACCGCCGCATCCCTTGGGAGAACAACGTCCCGTTCTTCCTGGTCAGCTTCTATGACCCGGATACCAAGGATCCGCTGCCTGCATGCCCCAGGGGCTTGCTGAAGACGCAGCTGGAGAAGTTTGCGAGCAATGGCCAGGGCGCCATGGCCGGAGGTTCGTGATCGTCTCCATTGGTCGTCTGATAACAGTGCCGTGGAGCTGATAGACTGCGCTGCACTGTGCAACAGCCGAGTACGAGTTCTACCAGTTCAAGACCCCGCCGTCCGACGGTGCCCAGTCGACCGCCGTGTACCTCAAAGAGAACCCTCCGCACTCTCTCCCGTCCTTGACCGAGGGCATGTTTGGCTACAGCCTGACGCGAACGGTCCACAACCAAGACTACTTTTACGACATCTTCAACACATGCCAGGCCTTCAAGTGTGATATTGAGGGGTGGCACACCGAGAGCGGGCCGGGCGTCTACGAAGCCGCCCTCGAGTTTGGCGAGATCAGGCAGATGGCCGACCGCGCCAGCCTGTTCAAGTACGTCGTCAAGTCCGTGGCCACCAAGCACGGGATCACCCCCTGTTTTATGGCCAAGCCGAAGCAAGGACTGCCGGGGAACAGCGGGCACATGCACGTGTCGTTGGTGGACGGCGACGGCAACAATCTCCTGTATCGCGGCGAGGCAGACCCGGACTCTCCCTACCCCGACGTCGCCTACCTGTCCGACATGGGCCGCCACTTCCTGGCCGGCATCCTCGAAGGCCTCCCAGACGTCATGCCCATGGTTGCCCCCACAATCAACAGTTACAAGCGGCTAGTCGAGAACTTCTGGGCTCCCGTCACCGTCTCATGGGGTCTCGAGCACCGCGCCGCCTCGATCCGCCTGATCGCGCCGCCCACTTCCAAGCCGGGCGCCACGCGCTTCGAGGTTCGGGTTGCCGGAGCCGACGCCAATCCTTACTACGTGCTGGCAGCCATTCTGGCCCTGGGCTGGCGGGGTGTCGACAAGAAGCTGCCGCTCCCCTGCCCCCCGCTTGGAAAGGGCGAGGACGTGGGAGGCAGTACCGACCAGGGCGTCCGGCTTGCCAAGAGCCTGCGGGAGGCTAACGACAGGTTCATGCGGGCTGGCAGCATTGCGAGGGAAGTGTTTGGCGACGACTTCGTGGACCATTATGGCGGGACGAGGGACCATGAGATCCGGCTCTGGGATGAGGCTGTTACCGATTGGTGAGTCTTTCTTCAGCAGGTCTGACACGTCGCTTTGAACATGCCATACTAACCGTATCCAGGGAGATGAAGAGATATATCGAGACCGTTTGAGTGTGTGTGCAGGGAGGTCAGGCGTGGGTTTGGATACCGGGGATGGCGATATACCACCAGATCACGATACCCATTATGAGTCAATGATAATCACGACACATCCGCATTTTTCCACTCTGCGTGTCCGTCGTTCTCGCGGATACTGACACTGCAGCCGTCCATCGGAAGGACCCGTGCTGCCGGTGTCGGTGCAGATCAGCATGTTTGTCGACCATTGGTGCGCTACACGTGGCAAGTGGTGCTTGTTGCAGCTCGATGGCCGAGTTGGTGGGATACAAATTTGGGCAGGATAGCCTGGGCCTCCTGCCGCTGAGGACGTCTTTGTGCAGTCCAAACTCTGGGTTCCCGTCAGGTTAGACAGACATGGCCTTGAGCACGTCCGGTGTCGCAGCCCTTGCCCCTGTGTCATGCATGATGTTCCGCTGTCGAGCTGAGGGGGAAAGAAGAAGGGTGCGCCGCATCTGCGCCTAGAGCGTGATGAAGCCCTCGCCAGGCTGGCATGCCCGGTTGTTTTGGTGATATGCCAGCCGATGGTGTGAGCTCTGGAGAGACATGGAGTGACGCCACCCAGCAGCAACAGGGATCAACGGGGCGCTAGTCGGATAGGGCTCGACACTGGTCAATGGCGGGACGCGGACGCATTCGTGACCTTTCCCCATCCGGAACTCGGGAGGTTCCCTCGACTGCTTGGGCGGTCGATGAGAGCCCGCCACGTCAGATTCACCGCAGGGTTGCTCCTGCATCCGGCAGCCGGGCAGGGCTCCGGGACCAGAAAAACGGCAATCTCAACACTTGTGGCAGCCTCCTGCGCGAACTAGCTGTCACGTTTCGGAAATCTGGGAGAATGATGCTGGGCGGAGAGGGGGGGGGGGGCGGAGGTGAAGAATCTGACGATGGACGGACAGGCTGAAAAATGTCGCCCCTTCCCCCTATCGGCGGCACCTGGCGAAGTGCATCCACAATCATGTATTATGTCCTCTGTGCATATTAGGCCAGGACGACGAAACCTGAGAACCCGCCGACCAGGCTAATGCTAGCACCTGCAGGCTCGTCCAAACGGATGGGTACATGTCCCGGAGAAGAGGGCAAGGCAGCTAAAAGGGACCTCGAGAAGTTGCGCATGTCGAGACAAGTCTGTATCGTCAAGAGGGAGCACTCGCTGTCCAAGGTTGCTCGCTTGACTCGCCGGGCACGGCGTGGCCGAGACATATCACCTACCTAGTAAGACGGCAGATCCCTGCGTTGGCTGCTGTGTCGTGATACAGGAGTCGGCTTGTCGGTGGTCTCGAGCTCCTCATCAGTCCGCGTCCTCTGGACAATTTTCTCTTCACCAAACCGCTCACCGCCATACAACCACCGAACACATCAAGAAAGTCACCTTTCTACAAACCAACAGAATGGTCAGTCAGCCCCCTTTCCCACGCTCCTGTCATCAGAATTTCAAACCAACAACCCTCCTCCCCACTTCTAGACAACAACACAGACAACACCGGCACCGCCACTAGCCAACCCTCTCCTCGCCCGCGCCCACCAAGCCGTCGCTTCCCTCCGCAATGCCCGCACCGAGCTCACAGGCGCCGTTGAGCCCCTGGAGGCGCTCATGGCCGAAGCCGACCGGCTCACCTCCATCCTCGCGCTCCTCCAGTCCCAGCCGGCCCTTCAGACGCCGGCCGTGTGCGCCACGGTCCGGCAGCTGACCCGTCTTGCCGGGCTGCTGGGGAGCAGCATGTTGGTGATGGCTGCCGAGGGCCAGCAGAGAGGGAGAGAGGGGAGAGGAGAGGAGATTGGTGAAGGTGGGGTGGAGTGGTTACATCTGGAGGTTATGCTTGACCAGGTGAGGGACGTCAGGAAGGAATTGGAAGGGGGCGTCGTGGCGGTTTGTCCTGGGTTGAGGGGAGGTGTGAGGGAGGGCTGGGGAGTTGAGAGCGGGGTTGTGGTCGAGGTTGATGAAAGCGTGAGGGGGGTCTTGGGAGTCGGGTTGTTGGTGGTCGAGCGGTTGCGAGTGAGGTTGGAGGGAGCACGTGGTGAGTCGTTTCTATTTCTTTTCCTTTTTTCTTCTTTTTCTTTTCCCTTTCCCTTCTTTTTTTCGTGTTCTTCTTCTTTCTTTTGACAAGGGAGAGAGTAGTGTCTGGACTAACTGGTCATCAGCGGCAGATGAGTTTGTCAAGCTTAGTGACGCAGACGCGGCGGCGTTGGGACTGCCTCAGACGGCGACGGAGCGGGTTGCGGAGTGGAGGAACGGGGTGAGTCCGGCGTGAGGGACTACCACCTTACCTACCTAGGTAAGGTACTTAGATAGCCTGGTGCGTTCGAGGTGGCTCTTTGAATTTAGTCAAGCCAGATCGCCCGCAGAGTTTCCTGGTATTCAATGCCTCTGTCCTGAGTCGTCGAAGGTTCCAACTTTGGGCCCCGGCCCCAGTCACGAGACTCACGACTCGGATTTCAGGCCGAGGAGATGCGCAATTGTGGGCTGAATGTCGAATCCCGAGGTTGGCGCTGGTGTTATTTGGCGGCGAGGGTGCGAGCTGAAAAGACGTCTCCAGCTCTCAACTCCCGTTTGAGTCCTCCCGGACCAACCGACGCAGCAGCCTATTACCAAGGTTAAGGCCAAGGTCAGGAACACGGGGAACGTGTGCGGGTGTTCGCCCAACTCCACTGCGCTCCACTGCCCCAGTGCACACCCTCGAGACCCCCAGCCCTGGCCCGGCCGACCCTGGAGCCCCGCATTTCCAGGCTGGCAGCAGCCGACCCCCGACATCCCAACTGCCGCCCCCTGTCGGCACCGCGCCCGACGCGCCAAGCGGGGCGGGATTTGGGAGCGAATGCAGGGAAGCGCTCTTCTGGCCCGCGCTTTGCAGCGATTTGCAGCGGCGCTGCAATTCCCGAGCGGGCGAGCCGGGTCTCGGGCAATGGCAACCGAGCGGTTGAAGCAGAGAGATACACCCGAATGCGCCCCCGGGGCGGCCTGCGCGAGGTGGTCGGTGGTAAAATCATAATTATGATAAATCCCACGGGCCACACCGCCCTGGCCGCGGCCAGCTGTTGTCGCGTCGTCAATTCCGTTGGTTATTCTTGAGATCGAGCATTCGTTGTTGTGCCAGGCCAGAATATTAATTACTGTACCTCCCGATTCTTAGGTGTCGTTGCAGATCAACAGAGTGAACCCGGCCAACCATGCCTTCCAGCACCGCGCCGGCGTACGTGGGGACGCGGGCGGGCTCCATGCCCCGCGCGAACGCCTTCACCTACGCCTTCAGCCAGCCCTTCGACGCCGTCAGCGACTTCATCGAGCCGCGGCTGGTTCTGCCGCGCATCGAGGCCGAGCGCCCCATCTTTGTCGACGACAAGTCGAGTATGTCGGCCATGCCGCGCCGCCGCACTGAAGAAACAGACAGACACTGACGACGGACCCTCTCCGCTTGACCAGACCGCACCCTCACCTTTGGCCAGATCTCCCAGGATGCCCGCTCCCTCGCCGCCGGCCTGGTGCGCCTGGGCCTGGACCCCGCCGACATCGTCAAGCTGCCCCCGACGGCGACGTGCCCCGCCGGCCCCGAGATCGCCCCCGTCGTGCTGATCCAGCTGCCCAACTGCCTGCCCTTCGCCCCGGTCTTGCTCGGCACCTTCGCCGCCGGCATGACCGCCACCCTCGCCTCGCCCGCCCTGACCAGCGACGAGATCGCCTGGATCCTCCAGAACTCGCGCCCGCGCGTCATCATCACCGCCGCCGCCTGCCTCCCCGCCATGAAGGACGCCCTCGCCAAGCAGGACGACGCGGCCTTCTTCTCCTCCATCCCCCTCTTCACCGTCGACGTCGCCGCCGACACCTATCCGGCTCCGCAGCCCGCCTCCGCCCCCGCCTCCGACTGGCGCTCTCTCCTCGTCCCGGCGACGAAAACGCCCACCACCGCCGCCGTCTTCAGCCCTGCCAACGCCGAGGCCCGCACCGCCGTCATCCTCTGGTCCTCGGGCACGTCGGGCCGCTCCAAGGGCGTGCTGCTCTCGCACCACGCCATGAACTTCTCCCTCGCCTCGCTGTGGCACGACGCCGACTACTACGTCGCCAAGCCGCAGCGCCAGGTCTGGCTGGGCTACGTGCCCTTCTACCACGTCTTCGGCCTGGTCAACGTCTTCCTGCTGGCCGTCGCCACCGGGTCCACCGTCTACACCATGCAGAGCTTCAACCTCGAGGCCGTCCTCAAGGGCATCCAGAACCGCAAGGTCACCTACATGCACATGGCCCCGCCCGTCGCCGTCATGCTGGCCAAGGCCGCCGTCGTCGAGCCGTACGCCCGCAGCGGCGGCTTCAAGAGCGTCGTGGCCGGCGTGACCGGCGGCGCCCCGCTGGGCCACGAGGTCGTCGAGGAGGTGTACAAGCGCTGTGGCTTCCGCGTGAGGTTGGGCTACGGGTTGAGCGAGACGTGCTGCACCGCGCTGCAGAGGGGGTGCGGGGAGAAGGAGATGCAGGCGCAGGCCGGGGACACTGGGCGGCCGCATTACGGCGTCGAGATCATGATTGCCAGCGGGGAGGGTTTCGCCACCAAGAAAGGAGAGAAGACTCCCGCCGCGGCCATCGACGTCGAAGGCGAGGTCCTGGTGCGTGCCGAGGGCTGCCTGACGGCATACCTACCCGTTGGCGTCTTCTCGGGCAAGGCCCCCGACATGTCGGTGACGGAGGAGGCCCTCACCGCCGACGGCTGGTTCCGGACGGGCGACGTGGGCGCCCTGTGCCCCGACGGCCGCCTACGCATCACGGACCGGCTCAAGGAGCTGATCAAGGTGCGAGCTTACCAGGTCGCCCCGGCCGAGCTCGAGGCCGTACTGTGCAGCAGCGAAGCCGTCGCCGACGCGGGCGTCATCGGCATATACGACAAGAGCGAGGCCACCGAGTGGCCCCGTGCCTTTGTCGTGCCGCGCGCCGGCCTGAAGCAGGCCTCGCCCGCCGACCTGGCTTCCCTGGCCGCCCAGCTCAAGACTCTGGTGGAGAAGCGCACCGCAAAGTACAAGTGGCTGATCGGCGGCATCGTTTTTGTCGAGCAGATCCCCAAGAGCCCGAGCGGCAAGATTCTGAGGCGCCTACTCAAGGACGGGGGGCCCGAGACCAAGGGCGTCGAGGTCAAGCTGTACGAGAAGAAGAAGCGGGATTCCAAGTTGTAGTTAGCCGGCGGTAGGGTTAGGATAAACTATCAGTACATAGACGCGGGTGCGTAATGTTTTTGTTGTATATATCACGATTTCTTTATAGCGTTAGTTATTAGTCTCTCTCGTTGGCCTGGCGACTATTGCTTCAACTTGACATCATCTCCATGAAATCGGTGTTTACCGCCTTGCCTCACTCGCGTCGGCGTGTTGCTGAGTACCCTATGCGGACAACCCGACGCGAACATACGTATGACGCATCTCGACGCATCGTCAAGATGCCGTTTCCACAATATTTACTATCTATCGTGTTGTTCAAGGCAAGAGCGCGCCCAGACGCGACAAGACAGCACATTGAGCAAAAAGAAGTGAGAAACCGAGTCATTTTATAGACAAGTGTACCTAACTCACTCCCTCCCCTTAGTAGTAGCCACCCTTGGGAGCAGGAGCGGTAGTCTGGACGGGGGCGCCCAAGTCTTGCTCACTCGGTGCCAGTACCGGCGCCAGGTGATAGTGGTCCTCGATGTCCACCGGCGTGACTTCAATCCTGCCGCGGCCCTTGGGCCCGTTTGCGCGCTTCCACGGTTTCCAGCCTGCACCCGCGGGTGGGCCGCCGCGGTAGTAGCCATTCACGGACATGGACGAGGCATCTGGGTCGCGCGTCATCCAAATGACCGAGGTCGACGTGGTCCAGGTTGAAGTCCAGGTCGCGTCAGAAGTCCTGGTTGAGTCGGAAATCATGGATGAGTCGGAAGTCCACGTCGAGTCAGGGGTCGGAGTCGGAGTCGACGAGGCCCAGGTCCCGGTATTGCCTGTCACCCACGTTCCGCTTGACCACGTACCTGTTGTCCACGTCTGGGTCCCCGTCATCCACGTGCCGATGGTCCAAGTAGTGGTCGACGACGTTGAGGTGGTGGACGTTGACCAGGGCACGACCAAGGGCGGCGGCAGAGGGTTGGGACGCGCAAAAATCTGCTCCCTGGGATTCACGCGCAAGTTGCGGGGCATCCGTCCGCCCTTGGAGCCGGTGTCGACAATGGGCACTGCCAGCCCAAAGACCGTAAAGACGGCGACGATCAAAAGAGAGACAATGCTGGAGCACTTCATCTTGACAGTTTCTGAGGTGGCAACGTTGAGGTCAAAGTGGAAGTGGAAGTAATATCAGATAGATGATGTGTGGGTCCAGAGGGAGACAAAGACGTAACGAACTGGAAGTTGAGGTTAGAAGTCGGAACAAGTTCGAGAACTGAGAAGACACGGTTAAGTACTTTAATCCATACACCGCGCTCCCTGCCATCACCCGGGAAACGCTGGCGAGTTCGCGTTTGGGGCGTTTGCATTGTTTGCAGAGGCAACCAGTTGTTGTCGAGCTGGTACAGACTGCATGCTACACTCATGGCGTGATGCAGATATGCATGCGAGATAGGAGTGCAACGTGCGCATTGGCGGTCGACGGGACGGGAGCTGAACTGTCCGTCCCGGTCCGGTGCGCATGCGGAGGGCACGAGACTCTGAGAGGTTGGTGTTGCCAGGTACTTGGGGAGGTTGTCGCGTCATGTGTGACCTGGAAACAACCGGAATCCAATACTTGGCCCGGCACCGAAGCCCAGCAGAACGGGGGGATTCCATTCGTAGCGCAATCAATAGTCGAGAGTCATGTTCGCATGTCGTGGCCAGGGGCAGTGTCCCTACAGTAGGTATGCTGGCTAGGAAGGAACACAAATACGATAATTCACTGGGAAGAGGAGGAACGGTTGATGGACTGGCCTCGAGTTTTGCTGTTGCGCTGGAGATCGTCGACTTTGACTTTCAAACCTGAAAATGACTCGGGACTCGGGACCCAAGGAGGGATGTGTCTGCCACTGCCCATTGCCATCCCCGCTAGCAGTCAGCAGCACGTGAAGTCGCTTCATTAATCAAAGTGTGGGCAGTCGGTGCCCTCGTCCCCCATCCTCCACCGTCAAGCTTCCGCCTTCCCCCCTTTTAGGGCTGGAGCCACGGGTCCATCACAGGAATTCGGAACTTAGTACGCGATAACAATGGAAGTTTCTTTTCCGTATCGACCCAACATGACCGACGAAACTGCTTCGGACACGGCCTCTCGACGTTTTTCGTGCCTGTCGTCCTCCCTGCCGTCCTCGAGGCTCGTGCCCACTTCAACTTGTCACCGCGATTCGTCGGAGGAGGATCCGACTTCTAATTCCGGCGCTTCAGCACCAATCACATCAGCTAGCATGAGGCCTGCTCTGTTGTCCGCCTCTCACATGCGGCCAGTTGCGGCACTGAGGCTGAGGCAAACCAACCCGAGATACTTGCCCTCGTGTCCAATGCCCAGCAACGGCTGACGCTAAGAATAGACACTTCTACCACGACCGTCCTCTCCCCGCCACCTCATCCACCACACCCCGACACACTTTATGAACAACAAGGCGGCCGCAGCGAAAGGCTCGCCCTCTTCCGCATCGCACCGTGTTGTTTGCTGTGCCTCTCCCATGACCCCGACGGCTGATACAGTGATACGGACTCCGAATAGAGCCAGGGCCAATGAGACTTCAACTTAGACTCACAATTCGAAGGCCGAGAGGACAAAGGATGCACAGCCCCTAGAGACAACTCAGACAAGAGATCGGATGCCACTTACGTAATGGAGGGTGTGCCATGGACAGTAGCATGCCCGTTGTCACTTGCCAATCAGTCCCCTTTCCGCGCCAACCTGCGCCCAAGTTTACAGGGCCGATTCAATCAGACGGAGACGGCGTGCCGGCTCTCTCTCCAGATTTCGGGACTGCAAAGGTTCCATGGTTGGCAAATATGTGCCGATGGAGGGGAAGGACACCACCAAACCCGGGCTGCCGCGAATACCCTCAACAGAACGCACTAGCGAGATACTTACGAGCGCAATCCGACCGACAGATTGGAATTGATGGGAGCACCCAGCATATCGGGCACCGCCTCGCCACCCTGTTTCTGTCTCGCCCAGATATCGTCCTCCACACCACTTGGTCTCATCCCCCGAATACGGGGCCTGATAGGGGCCCATCAAGGTGGCTTTCACTCGGTATGTCAGTGCCATGTGGCTGCGCTGCGCCCATCGTCCAGACAGAAAACTGAACTTGCTAGTAACCGGATTGGTTCCTGGCGCCGACTCAACTTGTACTGCCAAGACAACCAACATGTTGCGATTCGCGAAGGAGCCCGAGACCCTATCAAGAGGCGTTCAAGGCACGATGCTTCAGCCGTTGAAGCAAGATGGCAGTGTCCATCTCCCAAGCTATTCTTAGGACGTCTCTGAGTCCAGTCTTCTCGAGAGGCAAGGGCAACTTGGAAAAGTCTATAAAGCTCGGCATTCAGAGACCTGAGACTTGACATTCATCATGTTTCTTCTTTCATCCCAGCATCGGCCTTCCTTCCTCCTTTCAGCTCCTGGCCATCTTCAGGGCACTTGTCTCGAGAGGCATCACCTCTGAGTCGCGCCACGCATAATGCTTTACAGAACCCTTTTTCTTGCCCTCCTCCTCGGAGGAGCGGCAGCTACCCCCACGGACCGCAACAAGTGCGTCGACGGTGTCTGCGGAGGCGTATGTGGCGATGCGTAAGTTTCCACCTACCGCGCCGGACCCAAAGGGCCTCACTAACACTACTCAGCGTTGTCCAAGCCCCCTACGAGGAGTGCGACCTCGGCGCCAAGTTGAACGGTACACCTGGGTCCGGCTGCACTAGCGACTGCAAGAAGGTCCCCGTCTGCTTCTGTGGGGACGGCAAGGTCGATGAAGGAGAGGAATGCGACCTAGGAGACAAGAACGGTACACCTGGGTCCGGCTGCACCAGCGACTGCAAGAAGGTCCCCGTTTGCTTCTGTGGGGACGGCAAGGTCGATAAAGGAGAGGAATGCGACCTAGGAGACAAGAACGGTATACCGGGGTCCGGCTGCGATAAGAACTGCAAAAAGTGTGGCTTCTGTGGGGACGGCAAGGTGGACGCAGGAGAAGAATGTGATTTGGGCGACAAGAACGGCAAACCTAGGTCCAGCTGCGACGCGAGCTGTCGGAAATGTGGCTTCTGCGGCGACGGCAAGGTCGACGGTGGAGAGGAGTGTGACCTAGGCGACAAGAACGGTACACCTGGATCCGGCTGCTCTAAGGATTGCAAGAAGTGTGGCTTCTGCGGCGATGGGAAGGTCGACAACGGAGAAGAATGTGACCTGGGCGAAAAGAACGGCAA
>FTCU01000737.1_pt1 | contig 28429 bp, 38 predicted proteins | sample 1639521 | NCBI WGS metagenome assembly FTCU01 (sample SAMEA3914864, study PRJEB12502) | metagenome | biome: forest; material: soil | place: USA | collected 2012-03-12 | depth 0.3 m
CAGAGTAGCATTCCTCATGACAATATGCCCCTCCTTGCACTCAGTGCCAGCAGCCACCGGCTGCGGGATGACCCAGCCCCAGTTGCACAGGCCAAACATGATGTCGCCAAGACAAATGAGCTCGCCGTGTGTGGCGCAGGGGACGGCTTGATCGTTGGGCTTGTTGACCGTGGGGCGCGGACCCATGGGAGTAGGAGGGGAGAGATCTACCGACGTCGACTCGGTTGTCACGTTGCCAGTTGGGAGGATGACGCAGGGGGGTAATTTGGAACTGCTCAGGAGGGGCATGGTGTTGTTGGTCTGGGTCGAGGTGATTGGGATGCTGGTGGTGGTTAGGGCCGTTGGCGTGGTCGTGGTCGTGGTGCTCTCCGACGACGACGTGGCGGTGCTAATCAGGGTGATGGTTAAGGAAACGGACTTGGAAGGGGCAGCTTGGGAAGATGCTGCTGTACTCGTCGAGCACACGGCCGACTTGGTGGTGTTGCCGTTGCCGACTGACCCCGTGGTCTGAGAATTGTCCTCAAAAGTTGGGATCGCCCGAGCGGGTGGGATCTGTGTACAGTAGCCCGACGGCTTGTTGACGGGCTCAACCGGGTCTTGAAGAACACGGCCATATCTTCCTGGGTTCGGGAAATTGACAACCACCTTGTCGCCACTCGTGCCGGTGATGCAGTTGGGAACCTGGGGATCGTCGGGGTAGTTCGCAACGAAGATGTCGGGCAGGTCTCTGATCTGCTGCTCGTCACCCGTACCACCTGTGACGTTGATAGGGGCACAGTTCCTGCAACACGGCACTGTAAGCAACAGAAAACGCTTCCTGGGTGAAGTTGGCTAAAGCTCACATGTACATCTCCTTGTTGCCCAGCTTGTTGAACCAAGTCCAAGCGAAGGTAGCAGGGCCGTTCTTCAGACTGTCCAGTATGTTTGTGTTAGTCAGTCGGTCATAGTGTCAAGACAGGATGTGTCAATCAACGACTCACAATTTTGGAACGGGAATCATAAACTGGCGGATGCAGTCGATTCCCGTATCATTACCGCAATGCTTGCTATCCTGGCGCCGGTCCTGATCCACGGCTGCCGGAGCCAGATTGAGCGTCTCGTTCGTGAACACAGCCGGACAGCCGCCGATGATGCTGTAGATGGTCTTGAACACGGCCGACTTGTTCCAGTCGGCACCAGAGACGGGCTCGTCCCACGAGACTGAGAACTGGCACGACCCTCCTCCGTGCTGGCCCCCGCCCGTGAAGTTAACCAGCGTCGCGCCGCCGGCCTCGACCAAAGTGCGAGAAGTGAAACCGTATTGATTGTGACAAGGAAACGGAAAGTGACTGCCGCTGATGGGGTCGACTTGCAGCAGCGGCGGAGTAGCCAAGTTGTACGGTGCCGGCGTATTCATGATCATATGGCCAAGGGCTCGGCCGAGAAACGAGAGCATCATGGCCCCAACCGCCGGCATGGAGACCAGCAGGGGTACCATTTTGCGGCGGATTTGAGTAGAATCGTGGCAGATATGTTGTTGCAGGCTTGGTTGTCGTGGTAGTTGACAAATCGCGAAAGTGAAGAAGAGGGGCAGGTCGGAGTTGAAGAAGGTTAGCAGCCGGCGTCCTTCTGTTGAGGCTGTGTGGGTTGGCACTACGAAGAAACAAACAAACCAACTGACAGGGAGGCTTTTGTAGTTGGGCGGTGTTGGCAAGGTGAATCTGGCATGTGGACGTCCAGGTGCTGGGAGTGACTCTTTCAAAGTCCCTCATATCGTGCATAACTGTTGCCTTCATCTTGTCCTGCGAAACCTTCCATAAGCTACAACTTTGTGGACTTGGTGGTTCATGCGGATCTGGACACAGTGGAAACGGCAGACAAGCATGCTGTTGGCTATGACTCCCGAAGGTAACGACCTTGATGGTCTGTCTGCAAAGCTCCAACAGAATCAAGCTTGAAAGAGAGGCAGCTTTAAAGCTCTGAGCTTTTGAGCCCTGAGCGTGTTCTTTATCCTCCCAGTTCATCACTCTTCGAGGACAAGGTTGACTAGATCCACTCCTGCTCTGGCTGCTGGGTACCTACCCCCCCGATGAAGACCTGGCAGAGGTGTGTAGACTCGCGTCCGCCAGCTGTCACTCACAGCATCTGAGAAGAGCTAAGTTCTAAAAAGCTGGTGGATCGGCCCTTCACTGCAGTGCCAACTCTCCCTGAGTCGTTAGCATCGGGAGAAGACAATTTTTGTTGGTTGGACCGCACAGCAAGACAAAACCGTGCTACTCTGACGGATAGACTGGGATGGGGTGGCAGGCCTTGCTACTCGCGTCTCACTCTCCATCCCAGAGGTGGACGGGGAGGCCGAAAGTTGTTTCGATTGTGTACAAATAAATTTCAGGAACACGCTTCCTGAGACAATATCTAAATTCAAGAACACCCAACCCCATGCTCGCCTCTCAGGACATGATCATCATTACGTCGCTCCATGAGTACTCCCTAGGCCGCACCGAGAGACTCCAACGCCTTTCGTAACTCTTTAACCGCGGTGGGCACGTCCTCAAAATTGAGCGCCGAGATAGCCCATTTGGCATGCTTTTGCGCACCGGCTACCGCCGCCTCGTCCGTCGCGAAGCCACTAGACCGACCTGGCGCATACCCAGCCCGCGGGTCAACCGAGGGAGGCTGATTGACGGAGGGGGGCGCTGTGGCCGCAGTGGACCGAGAACTTGGGACAAACGGTGGCGGTGTTGCCGTCGGAGCCGCAGGTTGGTGATAGAAACCGCCGGGGGATGGGTTCGCGGGAGGCTGTGCCCAGACCGACGGTGGAGGGCTCGCCGCTGGGCTCGGTTGTGAAGGTGTCCACCCAGTTGGCGGGGCTGGGAGATCGGGCGGGGATTGGAAATGGCTTGGATGTTGTGAAGGCGGCGGATTCGTGACCTCTGGCCCAAAGTACCCGGTATCCGCTGGTGGACTTAGATCGGTAGGCACTCCGGGAAGCTGGAGCCCCGTTTCAGACAGTGGCGAGGGGCCAGCTGAGACAGGGCTATGCGGCAGTGACACGCCCGCGGCGTCCCGGGGCAGGTCTGCATCAGAAGCATCCTCTACCGTTGCCGGTCTCGGACCGCCGATGAGGTTCTGAACCGCGGGATCGGTGGGGTCGAGTTCTGGCGCGGGGGCCTCCTCGTGTTTCGGGTTCGACTCGTTGGGGTCTATGCCCTCCTTGATCGCCTTGACAATCCGCGCCGCATTCCATTTTGCATACTTGATTTTCTGTTGCGTTTCCTGATCCACTGGGCCCCAGATGTTCGCGACGTGGAAGAAGGTTGCGGCTGCGTCGAATGTTGTCGCTGTTTGTCTGCCGCACTGTCAGCACGAGCCAGCACCGAAGAGTCTCCAGGCGTACTGTGTCACACGGTTTGCCTTCACCACCCGTTCTGCCCGGTCTAGTGTCTCTTGCGCAAACTGCTCAACGTAGGCCTGCCCAGCTACGTCATCTGTGACGGCCTCTTCGCTCGCGTATTCTGTCTTGGTCTGCGCATCGCTCGGTTAGCCTCGAGGCATGAAATGTTGCTCCCAGGGCATTCGAACCCGTTCCATCTTATCCACCAGATTGGTCGTGTAGTTCAGGATGCCCTCGTCGGTCGTGTGTAGTTGTTTCGCCAAGATCTGGTTGACAGTCCAGTATTCGCCTGCGGACGACTGGGCGTTAGAACACAGCAAGATATCAGGGCACTTGAGTTGCGCATAACCTACACCAATACGCCATGATGGGCTTCACTGTTTGGAGCTGCGCAGCCTTGGTGGCGCATTTCCAGATGTTCACATCGGCCAGCCTCAGGGCTGCGGGGACCGTGTCTGCCATCGCGATTCACGACGGACGGGTTGTTCAAGAGGGTCGTGTTGGAAGGTCAAGAGAGCCTGCTGCTGCGAGCAACAAAGCAGTAAGAAGACGGTGGGAAGCAGGGACGCCACCTCTTGGTAACTCTGTTGCCTGGGAGTTTGCGTCTCGGAGCTTGAACTCGTTGAGGCCGGGTTGTCGTCACTGCCTGGTCCCCGGGTTGCGAGGCTGAACCCCCGCCGAGCCCCACCTTGAATGGTCCCACCCTGTCAGCTGCAAGGGTCCCTCCAGGAGCTTTGGGCATCTGGCGGGCCGGGCGTGCTTGTTTGGCACTGCATCTCGCAGCTTCGACGGCATTGGAAATGGCTAGGTGTTCTTTTGCTGAACATGGAAAGAGGCCAGCCAGCCTGTAATTCTTCCAGGCCGCCATCATCTCCTCTCCCCTCTCTCCTTTCCACGAGGCCATCAAATACCCGAGTGTGCCTTGCCCTGACCGGCGTCCACGTTCCAACCCGATGAATTAACACATCTTTCGGTGATTCTGTCCCATCAAATTCCCTTGCATAATCCACGACGACGCACCCTCCTCTCGCTGCTGCTGCTGCTGTAAGAGCCCGCATCATGCACCACCCCACCCTCTGCGCCGTGGCAGTGGCCCTGCTGTCCGCTCTCCCAGGGGCAAACGCGGACATCTACAGCAAGAAATCACCCGTCTTGCAAGTTGATGCGAAAAACTATGACAAGCTCATCGCCAAGAGCAGCTACACTTCTGTAAGTCGGCCCCAGTCCTTTCTCCGCCTCCCACCAACCGACATGCTGACGTCGTGGTTTGCAGATCGTCGAGTTCTACGCGCCGTGGTGCGGCCACTGCAAGAATCTCAAGCCCGCCTACGAGAAGGCAGCCAAAAACCTTGAGGGCTTGGCCAATGTTGCCGCCGTCAACTGTGACGAGGAGGCGAACAAGCCCCTCTGCGGGTCGATGGGCGTCCAAGGCTTCCCCACTCTGAAGATTGTCCGGCCAAAGAAGGGTGGCGGCAAGCCAACGGTCCAGGATTACCAGGGCCAACGGACAGCGAGCGCCATTGTCGAGGCCGTTGTCCAGCAGATCAACAACTATGTCGTCAAGGTCGAGGACAAGACGCTGGATACGTTCCTGACTGACAAGAGCGAGACGCCCAAGGCGATCCTTTTCACGGAAAAGGGCACCACGTCAGCACTGCTGAAGAGCATCGCCATCGACTTTGCAGGTGTGATCAAGATCGGCCAGGCGCGGAACAAGGAGGCCAAGACTGTCGAGACCTTTGGCGTTGAGAAGTTTCCTACCCTGGTGCTTCTCCCAGGCGGTGATTCGCCTGCCGTTATATATGACGGCGAGCTGAAAAAGGAAGCCGTGGTTAAATTTCTCTCGCAGGCCGGGCAACCGAACACCAGCTCGCCAGCCAAGGACAGCGGCAAGAAGGACAAGCCAAAGAAGAGCGCGAAGGCGTCCGACAAATCCTCCGCCAAGCCCAAGCCGGCTTCTTCCGAGACGTCGTCGGCCACGGTTGAGTTCGAGGCGAAGACAGCGACGCAGGAGGCCCCGGTCATTGTGGAGACTGCGCTGCCGATTCCCGCCATCAACTCGCCCGAGAAACTCATCAAGGAGTGCCTGACTGAGAAGTCACACACCTGCGTGCTCGCCTTTGTCGCTTCGAGCGACACCGAGCCAGCCAAGACGGCGCTGGCCAGCCTCTCCCAGCTGGCTTTCAAGCACGCCCAAAGCAAGCGGCACCTGTTTCCCTTCTACGAGGTCCCCAAGAGCGTCGAGGGCGCGGCTTCGCTGCTGAAGGCACTCGAACTCACTGGCGATGTCGAGATTATTGCTATCAACGCCCGCCGTGGCTGGTGGAGGCACTACGACGCTGCTGATTTTGGACACGAAGGCGTCGAGAGCTGGATCGACGCAATCCGTCTAAGTGAGGGCGTGAAGAAGAAGCTACCCGAGGGGATCGTTGCCATCTCGGTGGAGGAGTCTACGTCAACGGCCGCGCCCGAGGCGTCGTCGGAGGCGACTCCCGATGCTACCGAGGCCGGTAAGAGCGAGGAGGCGACTTTGGTGACCCCTGCGGTCAGCGGTGACGCGGCGAGCGGGTCCACGGAATCCACGTCAACCCAAACCACTGACCCCACGCCGGAGGCCGAAACGGCGCACGACGAGCTTTGATCCCCCAAACACACGATTGCCTTCTGTTATGTATGTACTGCTTCTCCTGTTAGCGGGGCTTCATCGGGCGAACTTGTGACTATTCCCACCATGGCAACGAACGCACACTATGTATGTAGCAACGGAGACGGCACGGGTGTTCCTTACCTGTGCGGATCGCCGCGGTAGGCACATGGTTTGTAACCCAAATCTCAACAAGGCAGAACTGGCATTATTAGTCCACGTCCATGTCATCGAGCCCCGGGCCCTTCTCCACCGTCCCTTCTTGTATCATCCGGCGGCCCTTATCCCGAACCACCCGGTCCAAGATTTCCCTGACTTGCTTGCATCCGTCAACCCCGACTGCCAGCATGCCCTCCAGCCGGCTGACTTGAACCCTGCTCTCGCACACCAGCACCGCAACGCGATCGCTCTCGCCCAGCGTCGCCACCGTCAAGCCCGGCAGTTCCTGCTCTTCCTGGTGGTTAAGGTCCAGCAACGGGTCAGCACCCTCGTCATTTGCCGCATATGTTGACGTCGACCCGGCTGTGCACGCGGCAACATAGTCGGTCATGGGGATACCGGCGTCGACACACGCCAGGGTGGCCGCGTTGATCAGCGCCGCGAGCAGCGAGCCGTCCTGGGAGAGTACGTGAAGGGAGATGCTGATCTGACTGTGGGGAAAGAGATGCGTGTGGAGGCTTGCGGCGAGGGCGTTTGCGACTGTTGACTGCATCTCAAGGGTTCGTCTATTTCGGGGCCACGGGCCACGGTTAGCTGCCACCCCGGCATCACGTATCGAGAGTGACGGGAGCAGGTTAAACTTACTTGTCGCCTCTCCCGTACCGTTTGCGATCCACGGAGCTGAATCCTGCAATGACAATGCTTACGGCAACCTCTGCTTTCCCTCCGGCGCCGCCGGCGCCGCCGCCTCCTGCGCCACCACCACCCCCAGCACCACCTCGGCGCGGACCGGGCTCGCTAGGGCCGGTGACCACGCACATGACCTTGGTGTGGCCCATTTCGAGGTAGCTGGAGCCGTCGGCTGCGGCCTGCGTGCGGATCTGGGCGTGAACGCGCCGCAGCTCGTTCCACCTCCGCCCGTCGACGCGGAGCAGCGCAAGGCTGTACGTTGATGTATCGAGCGGCATTGTGGAAAGTCAATATAACGGCGTGATCGTATCCGGCGCCGTTGGTTCGGACAATGCTCCGCTGCTGACTTGACCTTCAGGTGACAGCACACGAACAGTCCTGCGCTGCAAACTCGGGGGCCGGTTGGCGAGGTCGGTGGTTGGGGTTGTTTCCTGGTCCGAGATCAAGCTGAGGTCGGGGGGTTGTTTCCAAAGTCGCCAGCGCCGAAGACAATGGATTCGATTCAGCCGAGTGTTCGGCACTGGTCTCGTTCTCAACAACGAAGTTGCTTGCGCTCGCCAAATTTAGAATCAAAAAAAGATATGGTGGGGCACGGAGCTTGGGCCACACAGCTGCGTGCGCTGGTCTGTCTCAGGGCTGTGGGGCCGAGACCTGAACCAAGAAAGGATGGAAGGCTTCGTCTCCTTGCATGGAAGCAGCTCGCAATCACTCACACATCGGCTTGCAAGGAACATGTCGAAACCGCAGGCTCATTGTGCACCCGCTCATCACAGAGGCAATTCAATGACTTGATATTGTGTACCTCTTAGCGCAACACTTTGACAGGGCCCTAGTACCTTACCAGCGCCCTGGTGAGAAATTCGAAACTTCTGTCTCTTTTGACAGCCCAGTAGGCGATACTGAGAACATAGAATATCTCGAAGTACTCGGGGAGATGCTATCAATCATCCTCTCTCTTCTTTTTTACTCAATATCTGCTGTTTTGTCGTTGAGTTCAAGATTTTGGCTCGGACCCCAGTCGCCAGGTCACGAGCTAGCGAGTATTCAAGGATTGGAGTGCACAGAATACCAAAGGAGTGGCTTCGGGAAGCCCGAAGCGCCCTGGCTCCTCTCCTGACCCTGGGGTTGGATGTTTGGGGGCAGTCTCGTCAGATCCTCTGAGCCACCCATCTGAGGCACGGAAGCGGCCCGCAGAAAAACGAGACGAAAAAAGATCAGCAGTCGCTACCGGAAATCCACCGTCGCGCCAGAAACCTGCGGCCAGATGGCTGGAAAGTTGGTCAAGTCACTCAGGGCCATTCGATCATTGACGAAACGCGGCCTGGGTCCCTTTCAGCGCGTCTGCTGAAACAAAAGAACTGGCCAAGAGGTGGCCTGGGACGGACCCAGTGCCGACTCGGCATTGGGTCCGTCTCCAAGCCAGGTCGCGCCAACAACTCTGCAATCAAACGACTTTATGAAGCCAAGGAGCTTTTAACAGTCTTGGCCGGAGAACGGCAGAAAACATGTTAGCGCCCGTCAAGGCCAATTCATTTCCACCCGACGCGCGCGCCCAACAGGGGAAGGTGGCCGAAGCAAATCTGCCTGCCCTCCCCTCCGACGACGCGTCCCACATCCCGACACATTGCGTTGCCTGACGACGCACTTCGTACGCTGTACTTGTACACGATCCACAATCCACTGCTGGCCGTGTGAAATGCCAAATGGCGGGTGTTGGCAGAAGAAACGTTGTGGATTGGGGTGGATAAAACCCGCCGGGCCCAGTGGCACCAACGCAGCAGAAAACACGTTGAGACGCAGGCCAGCCCGCGTCCGTTGGCAGCAGCCCGTTGGCAGAAAGCGTGGCCCCGGGCGACGGTGGGCCGGCAGCCAATCGCAATGGGCAAGGACCTGCATGAGCTGGGGTGGGTGTGGGTCTTCCCGGCCAGTCAGAACACGCGGCCCTTGGATCACCGTTCTGGCCATCCAGGAACACGGGCTAGCAGGGTGGTTGACCAGGGTCATGAAGGAACAAACTCTCGGCTCATTTTACCGCCCCTTGCCTGTCTGTGCCAGTGCCTGTGCCCTTGCCTGGCAGCAGCTTTTCAATCTCCATCCCCCCCGCAAGTCACTGGCTGGCCCGTTTCGTCTTCTTGCAACTTGCAGCAAACGACGCATCTCGCTCCCGCATCCGCTCTTTTCGAGATCTCGCATCTCAGTTCACTCCTTTAACAAGCGCGCCCGTGAGACTGCCCTCCCTCTATTCAACGCGATCGCAAGAATCGATCGCAACCATCACACCACTCCCACAGCACTTGCGACACACAAGAATTCACCGTTGCGACTCAGCGGGCGGCCTGGTGCTTGACCTTCAGACAGCCCGACCGACGTTGACGACGGAACCCACACAGTTGGGACGGGACAGGAAGAGGACACGAATATCGAGGATCGAGAGTTGAATTCCGACGACATTCGCCATGCAGATCACCCACTTTTTGATGCTCGCCGGCGTGCTCGGTGCCGCCGCCCACCCCTCCGGACACGTCCATCTCCACCGCAGCGCCCATGCGAAGCGTGCTGGGGACCCGGTGCACGTCAAGAACGTCCACAGCAAGACAATTCCCAAGCCCACCCCGTCTCCGTCCCCGACGCCGACCTCGTCGGCTGCGCCAGCGGCCTCTACGCTCTCGGCGGGCACCCAGTCCAGCCAGTCTAACGCCTTCATCGCCTTCTGCGGAGGCACCTCGGCTCCGATCAGCAAGGCGAAGCGCGTGACATACGATCAGATCATGTACACGGGCAACACAGGCACCAAAAATGGCTGCACATGGAACTCGAACCTGATGCAGGTCCCCAACGACATCGCCGACCAGTACCAGTACGTCCAGACGTACACCAACGTCGCCTCCACGCCATACCAGGTGATCTGCGCCAACAAGATGGGTGCCGACGGCCAGCTCACGGGCATGTTTAAGGTCGCTGGCCAGCAGCAGCTCATCTTCACCCTCCAGCCTGGCGAGACCAAGACCGTGGTGGCCGACAGCAATACCCAGGGCGTCTGCGCCTTTGCCCCGAACGCGGTCCCGACCACCACATACGGCCAGTACGCTGGTGTCTGGGCTGAGTTCGACTTCGGAAATACGAGCAACCAGGGCTGGTCTGGTGCCGATTGCTCTTCGCTCGTCGCCCAGGCATACAGCATGGACGTTCCAGGCTGCCGCATGTCTCACGCCGGCGTCGACTCGACGATCCTCCCTGGTGGCCAGGGTACCAACGCTTACACCAAGGGCATGGAGGCGCTTGACGGCATTGGACTCAACATTGTGGCCGGGAAGACGGTTATTGACGTCAAGGTTGGCTTCTCTGGTTAGGTGACGGCGCGTGTTTTTCACCTTCTCTACGACTGATGGTGTCACGGCGAAAATATAATGGCGCCTGATAGGGGGTTGATGTCTTTGCTTTTTTGTCCTGCTTTTGCGTGCGTCATTTGGGTTGCTTCGATATCCACACGGTTTTTCTGGGACGAGGTACGGTTGGGCTGTCCCCGGATCAGGCTCTGTCAATATGGATGCCGTTGCCGGATTAGTCCCAAAGTACATACTTAATCTTCATTCTCCCTTTTACCATTGTTGCGTCGCGTTCGGTCTTGTTGTTCCACCACTGGCTTCACCCCTGACTGGCGTCCCCCGAGACGGTCGTGACATGACGCCGACGGTTATCATTCCATTGTTCGCCTATCGGTTGCCTCTGTTCAGTGACACTCCCAGGCGGGGTATACAGATCAATCTAAATTGGCCGTCGACGAACCACAACATCTCGGGCCTTCTTATCGACCACGGCAATTCCAAATGGTTATGGGTCCCGCTCATTCACACGGATCACCTGGCAGCTACTATACTCGCACCATTTCGGGTTCCTCGACGTTTCTACGTCTCACCACTCACCGCACAAGCGTTCAAGCACCCATACATGGTATTGGATTCGTAGAGCAAGCAACGACTAGTTCCAGGGGCTACTTTTCGTCTTCATGGAGGATACGAAAAGCATAGATCAACGCATACAGCAAAGGCCCATCACTGATAAGAAAGCCCTTTGGGTGTTCTAACTCCATGGTTTCGTCATTGTCAGCAATAACCCGTTGTCCATGACACCCAGATTGAGATTCACCTGCCCTAGTGTTAGATGTCTACCCACACCCAACAAAGCTCAGGCTGCTTTCGCGCCAAATGTTAATGGTCGGAATCAGCCACAATACCAACAGCTCAAGAAGTTGACTCCGTTCCATCCGTCATTTTCCTTGATGCCAGAGAACCTGAAATCCACGCACAAGCCCGCGGTGAACCAACTCGTCATTTTGCTCGAGCCGCCGTCGACGTTTGACACCGCGTCCATCCCCCGGTTCCAGTCTACCGCCGTTGCTCCCGCCGATGTGATAGCCCTGTCTAGTAATCCTGGTGCTGACGGGCGACTCCAACCGCTGAATGGCGTTGATCCGAGTCAACCACCGTCTGGCTGCGGCCGAAGGCCGGGAGCTCCTTGGATGGTCGCCTTGTCGGCAATTATCAGACTCAACGAGCTTCTTACTGGTGTGGCCGGGCTGCCAGGCAAAGCCGGTCTTCCCCCGCGTGCTTGTGTTTGGACAACGGTCACCAGTTTCCCTCGAATGAACTTCGGAATAGTGCAGAGCAGGGTACTGATGACCAGGACCTTTGAAACGATCTTCACTTGCCGCTAGCCCGGGATAGATTGGTAGCGGCGGTGCTGTGTCCCTCGGACGGTTCTGGGGTTCGGGTGAGTTGACAAGGCAGTCAACATGTCGAGGATCGACAGCTACCAAGTGAGGCGCAAGGAGCTGCAAAACTTATTAGTTCGGGCCTTAGTTGGGTACGAAGGCATGAAGCTGGCAGGCTGCAAAACCCTCTGCGCACTACGCGGCCAGTATCCGGGCGCTTACCTTCCAATACGCTCTGTCGCCAGACATCACGGCGCAGTGCGAAGCACTGAACGAGAGAGGTCCTGAGTCCGCCTCGGCACCTAGACTGTAAGGGCTTCGAGGATGTGATTTTGTGATATGGAAAAAAGAAACCTTGGGGGTTTGGAAAACACTACAGTTTTGTCCTAAGCACATAAGAGACTCAGGAAGTGGAAAGTAAAATGCTACAATGCTCTGCAAGAAGCGGGACTAGATGTCTCTACTTATGGCAGAGATGGCCTGCACAACTAGAGTCGACATCACGCGGATTCTGCAGCACGATCGCGGCGAGGTTTCCCCATGCGAGGGTAACTTGTCCCAAATGGGTAGCTGGGGGCTGGTTCCTTCGCCGCATCGTTCCATCAGTCATGATTTCCTGCCGCTCAACAACACATGCGCGGTCCTTGTGATCTCTCACTCATCTCTTATGATGACAAGGAAGGCCTTGGCCCTTGGCTCGAATGTCGAGGTGACCAGGGGTCGAGACGGAGGTACACTTCGAGAGGCGGGACGGTTCAGAGGGTCTCATACAGCGCACTGAGCGTAGTGGGACCCCAATGGTTACAAGAAATTCAAGGAGAGGTATACTTAGTATCTGTCTGAAATCTGCAAAATCCAGTTCCAGAAATTGCCAACTACCACAGGAGTCTCGTCGCCTAGCACCCACTCACAGTGGGGGGAATGGAGTTACCCCTGAGTCTCTCCTGAGACACGGTAGCTCCACAGCCACGAGTCAATCCACGGCCCAGCCGGCAAGACTTTGGCGACAACCTTCAAGGGACAACCACAAACTCCAGCTTGAGAGGATGAGGGCTGGGAGCTGTCGTCTCCATGGGACTGAGCATCCCGCTGCCACGTTGAAGGATGCTTGGCTTGCAGCCTCCGGCCCTGGCTGGGGCTGAGAGCTCCCCACACCCACAACAATGAGACCCGGTGATTGGCGACATCGCAAATCCCGCGCTGCGGCTGGATTTGGCGCCGGGCAGACGCCGAACTCGATAGTCTCGGGTTCTGTCGCATCGTGGCGGCGGTCTTAAGGCCCCTGCCACCCCCAAACTCATGGAAACCCAACCCCGCCAGTCACCATCTCGTCGTTGACCAGACCCCCTTGGGAGGACCGTGAATATGCCCAGCAAAGGAGTCAATGCCTACACCTACATCTCGGTGCCCGGGTGCACGATTGAGCTGTCGGTGCCCGGACAGACCGTCACGATCAGCGATCTGAACCGCGTACGTCAAATTCGAGCTGTTTAAATCTCCTTTCGGAGCAATCTTGCTCCCCAACCACTCCCGTCACTCCCCAAACAAGAAATTCTTGGCTGACATTGTAGGATAGTTCTCTAACACAGCGTTAGAGGTCGAGGCGTTTGCCATCAAAAGCTTCTTCGACAAGCGGGGCCGGTTCACCTTCAAGGTGTTCCTCCACGGCAACCAAATCACGGAGCAATGGATCGATGTCAACGCCATTACCGGGAACGCCAGCGGCGGCACCATGGAGTCCATCGCCAACACCCACACGAGTACGTCAAACTCAAGCTGTTTATGTCCCCTTTCAACTGTCTCGGGAGCTCTTGGGGCGCACCCCCGCCCCCGAACTACTCTCAAAAGACCTGGATCAAAAAGGTTAGAGCTGATGCTGTGGTGGTATAGTTTTCCATGACGACCAGTGCATCTCGTACGGTCTTTACGAGGCTGGCGAAGGGCACAATCTCCTACCATCCCGGCACCAGTGCTACGTCACGGTAACGCCGAGCTACGCCAACTGGATCGGCAGCGTGGCGCCTCCCGGGTCAGACCTGGAGAACCGGCCGTTTTCGCGACTCGTCCTGCCCGCGGCGCACGACGGAGGCATGAACAGCATGGACAGCTGCAACGCCGTGTTTCAAAAAGTGGGCGGTGCCGTGGTTGGCACCCTCCTCAACGACAACCGCATCCTCACGCAGCTCGCGGACAAGGTCTCGCACGACGCCATCGCGCTCATCGCGCCCAACATTGTCTTCAGCCTGGCCATCACGCAAAAGGACAGTCTAGACAGTATGCTTCAAGTTGGCACACGCTACTTTGAGTTCCGGCCAGCGCACCTGCACCGCTCGCTCATCCCCACGGGGGCGCTGCCCGACCGGCTGTACTTCCAGCACAGCGCGATTCCGGGCATGGCGTACGACGCTTTTCTGCGGGACATCGTGGGATTCTTGCGAGCGCACCCGGCCGAGATCGTTGTGGTGCAGCTGCGTTGGGACGGCGTGCCCGAGGCGTGTGCCAGGCCGTCTGACGACGAGAAGCGGCAGTACCTCGACGAGGCGCTGCGGCAAGCCAACGGGGAGATTGTGGCGGGCAACCTGGACGACATGAAACGCTCGAGCATCGGCCAGCTCCGGCGGGACCGGAAGCGGTTGATCATGCTGGACAGCGTCGACTCGCTGTCGACGTACACGGACGAGGGCAACGCGACGCTCAACGGCGATAGCATCGTCGAGGCGTTGCCGAGGATGCTGACGGCCGACAATCAGCGCGGCAAGGCGTTTGTAAACATTCAATGCCAGGCGACGGCGTCCAACATCCCGAAGGCCGTTGTGTACTCGGTGCTTGAGGCGAGCGTCACGACGAGCGTGCTGTTGGCCACAAAGGGTGTGTGCGACTCCAAAATACTGCCGTGGTGCCGGGACAATGTCCTGCGGACGTGCGAGCTTGACCAGCTGGTTGTCATGATGAACGACTTTATCGATGGCGGAACTGCCGATGTTGCGGTCCAGCTCTCCAGGCAGCGGCTGGGGAGGTGATGGCGATGCCAGGAGAGTTTGGTCGCTCTCCCTGGACTTGAGCAACTTAGCAAGGCGCCTTGGGGATGCAGCGGGCTTTGGGTACCTACTTGTACCTAACTTGTGTGTGCTGGGATCGAGTCATATCTAGGTACTCTCCCCTTTCTTGGATAAGCGAGAAACTCGCCCTTCATTCTTCTAGTTTCAGAAATTTCAGGAATTACACGCAAGTCCGAGTCAACTTGTGTGCCACACTCTTTTCTGTTTCCCCTCAGCTCCCCCTCTCTCAAGACGCCGGGGAATCTCGACATTTCTGACTCAAGGAATTCCTACATAACACGGATACAGCACCGCAAATCCTGTCCGTACGATTAATATGCAGCTCGCTTTCAAATGCGTCCCGTAGCTTTGGGCATGTCGTTCTACCTAGATCAGTGAGCCACCTGGGCTCACACGGCCTGGTGGAGGTCTCAACCCCCAGTGGCCGGGGCCATGGGCCAACCGCACAGCGGAGCGAGACTGGGTTTGTCTGTGCCTACATATTCGTGCGGGAATAACACCTTGATGTTGTTGCGGGTAACGTTAACAGCAACTCCCCTCACGCTACCTAATGTTCAAGAAGCCGCGAATACGGGCGAGTTTTGTCCCATTTGGCACTAAAATAACCACTTGTTAGTTATTACTGCCGGACATCAACATCGATCTTTTATTTCAAAACTGCTATTACATTATTGGTCCAAGTCTTGTGCTTGTCTGGTGTCTTGGGATAAACGGGTGACGGAGCTAACCTCGGCTCTCCCGACAACCGCGACAACCGCCCAATAGCGGCCAAGGAAGACAAAAATAACCGCGAAAGCGCGATGATGAGTAGAGAACCGGATGGAGGACACGAAGATGCCTTTGCCGGAGGAGAGAAGAACGCTGGCCGAAATATCGGAGAGCCGGTCCTGGCTGGATCGGATCCGTCTTCAGCCCAGCCCCCTTACAGCCTGTTCAACGCCTGGGAGAAACGCGGGATTGTCCTTATGGTATCTGTCGCCAGCTTCTTCTCCCCCGTCAGCGCCAACATCTACTTCCCCGCCCTCAACACTCTCTCTGAGGAGTTCCGTGTCTCGACAACGGCCATGAACCTAACCCTCACGGCCTATATGCTCTTCCAAGGCCTTGCCCCATCCTTCACTGGCTCGCTCTCAGACAACATAGGTCGACGCCCAGTCTACATGCTTTGCTTCGTCATTTATATTGCGGCCAACACGGGCCTAGCGTTGCAGCACCAGTTTGCGGCTCTCATGGTCCTTCGATGCCTCCAGAGCTCTGGCAGCAGTGGCACCATCGCCCTCGGCAATGCCGTCATTTCGGACATTGCGAGCCCGGCCGAGCGTGGATCGTACGTCGGATATGTTTCTCTCGGAATCGTGACTGGAGTCTCGCTCGGTGCTACTCTCGGGGGTGTTCTCAGTGACTTCTTGGGATGGCGGTCCATCTTCTGGTTCCTGGTCATATCGGCGGGCGTTGTCACCATCCTAGTCCTTCTCTTTCTCCCGGAGACAGCACGCGTTGTCGTCGGCAACGGCTCAACCAACCCACCGAAACGAAATCTTTCGCTGTGGGATTTGCTCCCATCCACAAAGCGGAGAAGAGCCACCAATACCACCACCACGACCGAAGAGAGCGCGGGTGCCGGTCCAAAACAAAAATGCATCGTTAATCCATTCATGACGCTCAAGATGTGCGCCGACAAGGAAGCAGGCATCGTCCTCTTAGTCAACGGCATCGTGTTTGCTGGGTACTCTGCGCTCGTTAGTGCCATCCCGTCGCAGTTCCACGTGCTCTACGGGTTTGACGACCTCCACATCGGCCTCTCCTTCATCCCTATTGGAGTGAGTGCTGCGATCTCTGGTATCACAGCTGGCCACGCTATCGACTGGAACTTTGCCCGCCACGCACGCCGGCTAAACCTCAGCGTCGCCGAGGCGAGACAGCTGAGCCGCGACCTCGGCAACTTTCCCATCGAGAGAGTCCGATGTGAGATTGGATGTCCAGCGCTGGCCCTCGCCGTTGTTGCCTTCACCGTGTACGGCTGGCTGTTGTCGTTCAGGGTGAACGTGGCCGGGCCGTTGGTCATGCTCTTTATTGTTGGTTTAGGGGTCAACGGCCTCTTCACGGTCCTCACGGTCTTGATGGTCGACGTATACCCGCAGGCGCCGGCTACCGCCACTGCAGCCCAGAATCTCGTGCGGTGCTGGCTTGGGGCTGGATCGTCAGCCGCCATCGTCCCCTTGAGCCAAGCCATATCAAATGGGTGGGCCTACACTCTGATTGCCCTCTTGTGCCTCCTTATGGCACCCTTGCTATGGGTCATCATGCACTATGGGCCGAAATGGCGAGCTGAGCGGATCGCGGCCGAAAAGGCGCGGGAAGCCGGGAACCAAAGTGGCTTGGCATGAGAGAAGAATTAGGGGGAAAGTGGACTCGCGGCGGCTCTTCTGTAGACACCTCATCATTGATAACTCACATCAATGGTACCTAACTCTGAGCTCAGGCAGCCAAGTCGATTGAGAGAACAGAAGCTACTTGGTGAACTTGGCTGATTCTCTCGCCCCAGCATCCTCACAAGGGGCACCCCCTTGAATCCCTGAAGGGTATGTCCATGTCCAGCGCCCAGCCCACCGTTGGCCGATACCGTGAAGTGGTCTCCAACTTAGTTTCCAACCCGGAAACCCGGTCGAAATGAAAAAAGCAGAGGAATTGTCGCTCAGGGTTAGCATCGGCCAAACATTGTTCATGGAGAGTAGCCCAGGTATCACCCCAAGGCCAACCGAGAAAGGCAAGTACTTAGTAAGGAGACAAGAGACTCGAAACATTCCCGAGCTCAAATCGACTGGTCCTGCAGCGGACTGACCCAACCGAAATCGGAGGGTTTTCAGGCCAGCTGATCCTCCCGCGCATTTGCCGTTCTGAAGTCGTACGAGCTGGGGTGGATCAACCTCTGGTTCGTCTGACTCGAACAGCTCAACGTTGGGGCAGGGCCTATCTCACTGCCAGATCACGCTTGAGCACGGAACCGGTGCGTCCCGTCCACTAACTTGGGTTGAGCCAATCTTCTGCCGCATCAGCCCCGCCAACCACCGTTGACTGACGTCCCAACTTTCCAGGGGCTCGGCTTGAGGGAGCGGAGAAAACAGGGTCTGCAGGCTCGCAGGTCACACGGCCTGGCGATTCGCTTGGCTGTCGGCAAAGATTGGGCCGGGTATGTCGGCCGTGGAGGTGATCGACAGAGCTCGTCGACACAGTGCGACTCCATGCTCCTGGCCGGTGTAGCCGGTGACGGAGACAACAACCGTTTTTTTCTTTTAGACTGAGCAATGTGCTTGAGTGCTCATTGGAGATACCAGCCCAAGGAAACCGCAGGACAGAGACAGTCCACTCGCAAGGGGGTAGCTAAGTGGCTGATATAGCAATCGGGGCCTCCGCAGCTGGGACATATGAGCTTCTGTTAGTAGGCTGCTGTCTCGAATTGGATGCTGGCTGCTGCCCTACGCACAGTTGACGGATAATCATTGAGGGCTTGGTTTATCGTCATCGTCCGGGGTCGGCGTCCGTATTCACAGGGTCAAATGAGGATCCGAGGGAGATTGTGATGGAACCGATTGCACATGCCGTCTGCTGTATGCGTGGCATGGGTACGGGCCCCGTTCGTTTTCTCCTCATCTCTTCAGGCGCGACAGAGGGGCTCAGGGGCTCTCCTTGTGAACCTCTGCCTTGCATAGGTACACTATAGCAGCCCGAGCGGCCGTCGTCGAGAAGGCGGGGACAGTGCGAATCGAATTTCAGGGTCCAGTCAGTCATATGTTTATGTCGCTCGTCAGCGGCGACAGGCGGGGCGACAGGATTGACGGGGCCGAAACAGGCTCGACAGGGCAGGCCACCAGGTTCGCTGAGAGGAGCCGTCGTGGCACAGCCTCAAAACAGCCTCTGCTGAGGGGCGGTCAGAAGTTCAGAACGGAGGCTCCTTGTGGGGTGGTGCTCTTTGGCTCCATTCGACCGGGATGGCGGTGGAAAAGGTGAAATTCGGATGTGCACACTGTGTGGTGGTGCAGCATCCTGCAGGGCGAGGGCTGCAGGAAGTCCGGAAGAAACGTCATCTGCAGCCAGCGCGGCAAACATGCCAGATATGAAGAAGATCCTCAGTCATGCTGCATTCTCGGTGTGTGGAAGGTCAAAATCCCATCCTGGAGCCATCCATTTCATCATGGAGTGCCGGGGCGATGCCCAGTTTGGAGCAAGCCCCTGCCGACTGTTTTGAGGGGTCCTCTGGAAACCCTCGCCGGAGCGCCAATCAAGACAGCGAATTTCGTCGTCATGGGCACGCCTAATTCCGGCTTTGTCCTGGTGCGCTGGACCCCCGGCGCCCGGGCACGTGTGGATGTCTCAGAAATGCCTGAGGCAGAACAATGACGGCAGAAACGGGGCGGCGACGGTTTGAACCACACGATCAAACAAGTTCCCCAGGACGTCGTCGCCAAATCGCCATGACTGGGTTTTGCTTCCTTGCAAACGAACAACGTGCCGTGTTATTGATAAGCTGCACATATCTGTGCTGTACAGTGGAGGGCGAAAAAGCCCGAGTCCGCGTCCGCACTTTGTTACTCCACCCTCGACGCCGCTCCTCCTGACTGACCCACGATACCTCGACTGATCGACGTCCCCGCTTGCCACAGAGGGGCATCCAAAACCGGTCCTAGCTCTCCGCTCCTGTGACCGCACTCGCACTGGGGAGCGCCTTCGCACACTCGCCCCAGTGCACCAAGGCACGGCTGTTGATCGCATCAGCAGAAGCAGGACGCCACCCCTCGAGCGGCTGCGGCCAACCAGCATCTTCCTCCTGCGCTGCCATTTCCGTCCGTGAACCTTAACATTACCATCCATTAACCTTAACGTCCCCCCCCTCAAAGAGAAGGCTCCACCCCCCAAGATTTGCGCCCTGGTTCTCCTCAAAACCGCATCCCAGAACCACCTAAACTCAACATTTCCATCCACGACCCGACACCCCTTCTTACCGCCCCCCTCCCCTCACCTCCGACGCCGCAACGACACGCAGGCCTACGTGCCGGATGGTGGCGACAGCAACTGTGCTGGGTTGACTGCAAGACGACGCTTGCCCTTTCTTCTCCGAACAGTCTGCAAGCGCGCCCGACGAGTCAACCCTGACCGACCTCCCCCTCCCAGCCTACTCCGCTGCGCCGGCAGCCTAATTCATAATGGGAGACGCCAGCAAAACATCAAGTCCGGACTGGTCGGATTCGTCATCCGGGGCATCCTTCGACATCCACGCGCCAAAACCTGTGCGGCCAAAGCTCCCGAGCCGCAAGAGCAGCGGCACCATGATCGTGCCGCGCGACTCGTTGGCCGTTGGGCCGGTTGAGATACAAATCGGGCCAGACGACGTGAGGGCCATGAGCCCGAGAAGAACGAGCGAGGACATCCAAGCACTCGGCGAGGAGGCGAGAGAGGAATTGCAACGGTGAGTTGTCGCGCCTCTGCTTCGCCGGCCTCCAGAAGAGAAGCACCCGGGCTGACTCGTTGCGCGAAAGACACGCCAAGACATTGCAGGACTCCCTCGTCACCATCTTCAACAGGATCGAGGCGGTCAAGGAAGAACACGACAAACTCGACAATCACAACAGGTTTCTGCAGAAATACATCGGCGACCTGATGTCTACGAGCAAGATCACGTCATCCAGCAGTCGGAATAAGAAGTGAACAACCGGATATCTGTTGGGAGGAGAGGAAGAGGCAGGGAAGGAGGGGAGGCTGATCTCAACTTTGACGATACGACGGCCACCCCGTCGAGTTCGTCTTTCCTGCCGATGCGTGTTGCCGACTGCGCCTCAGGACGACGAGTGCAGGGGGGGACGGCTGACTGCGGCGACGAGTGCAGGGGGGGACGGCTGACTGCGGCGACGAGTGTATCGCCAGCAATGGATTACCGCCATCCATCTTGGCTTTGGCTAGAAGGTTGGGGAGAGCCCCGCACCAACGGAGCGACTTTCCCGGCACATATATCACGACTTTTGTTACAGTTTTTGCGTCAGGGTTACGGGCGTTGGGATCCTCACGTCCGTTTTGATACGGATGATGAAACAGGCTTATACCACCGTGTGCGCCCCATTTTGACGGGGTTTGAGAGCAGAGAAAACCAGCTGGGCTCGCCCGGGCTTTCACCCACTACGGCTAAGGAAATGGGATCACCGGCGAATCAACTAAGGGAACAGGAGTTTTTGGATGGGACCTCTTGTGCTACAGCTGCAATCGAGGCGTCGACGGCGCCGCGTGTTTTCACCGTTCTCTGAACAGGGGCGGAAGGGACCGTCTCCCCCTCACCCCACAATCAGTTGTGGGTTCAAGGTGCTTGTCTATGTTAGTAGCTAGGCCCCGGGGTTGTTTTGGTCTTTGGGAGAGCAGCAAATGCCAAGAGAACAAAAAACTGACTCGGTGCCTGGCCGCTTGCGCGCGAGTTGGGATGAAGCATAAGCTCCGACCCGGCGGGATCAGCCCCCGACGCCACTGCGGAGAGATAGTCTGTGGGGAGACAGGAGCTCTGTTGAAGCCCTACGCCTCGTTCTGACGTCAGTCCTGTGGCGGCTAAGGCGACCGGCAGTTGCAGCTCGCCCCGGAGTTCGGGTCGTTCCGTATGATGAGACGCCTAACCGTATTCCCTGACAAAACCTCCGGTTCCACGACCGGTGTTGACCTGTCTCAGTCCATGCCGGATGAGTGGCCTTTGAATTCCGCTGTAGCTTGCTGAGAAATCCAAGGAGAAATGACGTTTCCCTTGTTTCCATCCTTCCCTGCTCTCCCCCAATCCGTCGCCACTCTCCTGATTTGGCACGCAACTCATCAAAGCCACCAATTCCCGGTGAGTGACCAGACAGGAATACACAACCCTACCAATTTCAGCCAGCAGAGGTTTCATTGATGTTTTAACGCACGACATGCTACTGTGATAAGGATGGGGAAGTGACAAAGTCTCGGAGCCCAACTAGCACTCGCCGGCTGTCCATTCCATTGGGGGGGGTTGCGTCACCGTCCTCATCAAGGCAATCATTCCAGGTCGTTTCCCCGAGATGAGCCGACGTGGCGCAATTGGTTAGCGCGTCAGACTTTTAAGAAAAGGACATCTGAATGTTGCGAGTTCGAGTCTCGCCGTTGGCGGTTGGGTGTTGAGTTCCAGCCAAGGCCTGTGATGACATCTATGCTCTTTTTTGGCGGTTTGAGCGTTTGTTGATCGAGCTCGGAAGCACAGCGGAGGAAACTCAAGGAAATGATACATATTTGTCTCTTTTTTCACTGCCATACTCCTACCCATACCATAACTTGGTGCAACAAATCTAGGTCTCTGGAATCCACCAGTCTTACAAGTCCACCCTTCCATTCTAAATCCTATCATCTCGGGATGCCCAGCCTAGAGTCTGAATAACACGGAGCCACTTTCCGTTTCTGTTCAACCTGCTACGCGTCGAAGTGTCTCCGCGCCCAATAGACGGCCAATCCCAAACCCCAGAGTCCTACCAAGACGAACGCCTGTGCCGGCGCAAATGCCGCTCCCCGGACAACCACAAATCCGCTCACCAGCGCGAAGGTGACGGGGATCAAAATGAAGGGCTTGTAAGGTCTCTCAAGATCAGGCTCGCGGCGCCGCAGGATGATGGCCCCGAGAACCGTCAAGAAGAGAAAGGTGTATTCTCCCAGCCCGTTGAAGGTTAACAGGGCGCGAAAGTTACCAAGCAGAATGTACACGGCCGAAAGCCCGGTGGATAGGATGATGGCGTTGATTGGGGCGTCGGACTCTGGTGGTTTCTGGGGGTCGTTCTGCGAGGTTTCTTGTCCGGCGCCAACTTTGCCGACGACGCCGAGGAGGCGAGGAAGCCAGTTTTGGTTCGCCGCGGCAACAGCCATGCGGCCGGCAACAAAAGAGTTTCCAAGAAGCGATCCTGCAACAACTAGGCAGATGAAGACGGCCGCTACGATGCCAAAGGCTGGGCGAAGAAGGCGGGTTATGGCAGTCTGGATGAACAGTTAGCATGAGGTCGGGATTCGCGATGTCGGAAAGGGGCTTGCGAGTCGCCAAACTTACAACTGCGACGCTATCCGTGGTCGCGACGACGTCCCAAGGCAGTAGAATGTAATAGGCTGCATTCGCCGTCAGGAAGCACAAAATGATGCTGGGGATCGAGGTGTTGATGGCAAGAGGCAACTGGCGGGCTGGAGCAGAGAGCTCGGCCGAGATATAGATGGCCTAAGGAAATCGCTCGTCAGCGCTCCCCGGTCCTTTGAATCACAGAGCTAGAAGCGAGGCAGGTTTCTTACCTTGTCCCACCCGGAGTACGCCCACAAGGCCGCATACAAGGCAGCCGACAGGTGTCCAAACATATCCCACTGACCCATTCCATCCCAATGCGTGACACTGCCGTCAGGATTGACGCTGTCCCGGCTCCCGAACCACGGCTTCGTGTTCCAGTCGCCGCCGCCGACGTCCCGATTCGGACCCGCGAGCTGGAGAATGACAACGACCACCCCGGCGAGCACGATGGCCGCGATGGTCACGAACTTTGTTGCGACGAAAAAGTTGTTGAGTCTCGTGCTCGCCTTGGTGCTGATCGAGTTGGCGACACCAATCCCGGCCAGCACGGCGATGGAGAACAGCTTATGCTCGATCCGGTCCCCTTCCCCAGTCACGCCGGCGGCGGAGTAGATGCTCTCGATGAAGACGATACTCAAGATGGCAAGGGTGGCTGGCATGACGGCGACCACCCAAGTCCAGGCGGCGAGGAAGCCAAAGACATCGCCAAAGATGTACTTGAGATACGGCTGCACGCCTCCTGTGGTGGTATGTCAGCCATTCTGTTTTGTACCGCATCAATCTCAAGGGCTACAAACTGTACATACCTTCACCTGGAATGGCCGTGCCCAGCTCAGCCATGGTGGTCGCACCCGTCCATGCCAAGGCGCCGCCCACCAGCCATACCAAGAGGGCGGCGCCGGGCGAGGGCACATTGGTATCGATGGACCCTGGCGAGGTAAACACGCCGCTGCCAATAACAATGCTGACGACGATGGCAAAGGCCTCGACCGCCCCCAGGTTGCGCGTGAATGTCCTCCCCACTCCTCCGACCCCATCATCACCACCCAAGGCGCGCTCGTCGTTCAGACTAGCTCCGGCATTCCCGTCATCCGCCTCCACCTGACCAACCCCTCCAAGAAGAGGAGCGCGCTCGGCGGAAGACCCTCCGTCGCCCCTGGACCCGAAATGGGACAAGCACGATGCCGAATCAGCGGTCATGGCGTTCAGCTGCTTGGCGTCAACCTGAATGCGTTGACGGCAATACTTGGCCCGTACTCTCAGATAATGTTTGGATCCCCAGAGTCGTCAACCTTGGGCGGCGGGGTGATGTTGATGGAGAACAGGAAAAGGGGAAGAGGCTGGACGGGATGATGCGGGTGGGATCATTGTGGGGCTCCACTACTCCGGCGGAGCACGCCATCGTCCAGAGGCGAGCGCATTGGCCGTCGTGACTGTCGCGGACTTGTGGAGGGATGGCGACAATTTCAATCTCATGTTGACGAGTCAATTTAAGGACATGATTGTCGTTGGTGAGACAGCATTAGACAGGTTTTGGTCCCGGTCGAGGACGAGAAAATCGCCACCCCCATGTTCATGGTTTGAGAACAGGTCAGGTGCAGGGGTTTGAATAGAGGTAGTTCAGGAACCCGGGGTTGTTGATAGGATAGAAAGGTACCTACCTTAGTTAACTTATGCACAGCGCCGTGAAGATGTATCCATTATGGAAAACCTCAAAGCTCTACCAGGTGGAGTTGTGGTATCACTAGATGCATGTCTGGGGCGGGAGGGGTGATTTAAACTCGGAGAAGTTCAAGCTGAAATTGGATCTGGAACTCACACAGCGAGTGTTGTCAGTTGAATTAAAGACCAAACAAAAACCAGTGATATTAAACAGCTCCTTTGCTTAACACTCTCCAGAGCTAAGCTGGCTTGTTTGTAGTTTTTTCTGGGATAATAGATTTGATGCTGTTGATAGTCTACAAACAAAACAAAAGGCAGGTAACATCATGCATTCACGGCACAATCTGTTGAAACTGCGGATGAGAATTGATCAAGTTCACAAAGGATGCCGACCTCCACAAAACGCAGAGAGACGATTTTAGATGGTAATTATAATTACAATCTCCGAAATGATTTTTGCTTTTCTGAGTGAATGGTCAGACCGTTGTCTAATAACCGAGCGTCCCTACCTCAAGTAGAAGAGATTTCCATGCCGGCAACTGTCGTCCGTCACTTGTAGATAACCAACTCTCCTCTATCCCATTTCTGGTACTGGTAGTTATTCATGGCCACGAGCCAACAACTTCTGAAATGACAAGACAATCAAGACCGGCAAAGAGGTCGCCATTCACATAATTTGATCGTTTGACAACGTGGACATCAGGGTTAGGGGTTGACCATGTGTCACCTTCTTGGATGTCAATATCCGGAACATCGCGCAAACACTGTCGGGACAAGAGGAAGCGAACAGCAACAACCAAAAGGCAACATCCCATCACATCTTTTTAGGCTGCAGTAAATACCATGTCACTACCAGCCTTACCACGTCGGGCCGCCTACATCACCCTCAACACCCCGCAACGGCGAAACGCGCTCTCCCTTGCCGAGCTCCGCTCCCTCCGCGACCAGATCATCCAGGCCAACACATCGCTCACCACCGGCCGTACCCTCCTGCTCCCGCCGTTTAAGCCATATATGCTCTCCAAACTGGAACAGTCCCACACCAACTATAGCAACAACAAGCCAGACGACTACTCCTGGCTCGTCTCGGCACGCGCCTTCGCCCGGGAGCGGGCGGGCCTACCATCGGTGCTGGTCCTTGCCTCCCACGGGCCCGTGTTCTGCTCCGGCCATGATCTTCGCGAGCTGCGCACGCTGCCGGCGGCGCAGATCTCCGAGACCTTCCGTCTCTGTGCCGAGGTCATGTCGCTCATCCGACGAAGCCCGACGCTCGTTATAGGGCGCATCTCGGGGCATGCCATAGCCGCTGGCTGTCAACTCGCGCTAACGACCGACTTGCCCATCACGCATGGGGACGGCATCAGGTTCAGGCTTCCAGGGGCCGGGTTGGGCTTGCCGTGTTCGAGCCCCGTCACGTCGGTTGCGCGGCGGCTGGGGAATGCGCGGGCATTTCGGATGCTGGCTACTGCCGAGGACGTGTCGGCGGCTGAGCTGGGGGATGTGGTTCGGGTTGTCCACGGCGGCGAAGATGAGGAGGGCTGGAAGCTGGTGTTGGATCGGGAGGTGGAGAGGACAGCGGCGAAGCTCTCCCGTATGTCTATACAGCAAAATGCTATGGGGAAGTGGGCCTTCTGGACGCAGGCGAGTTTGACTGGGCGGGACTTTGCCGGGCCGGACGGGGTCGAGGTCGAGGGCCGCGGTGGAGATGGGTATCAAGATGCGGTCGAGTGGGCGGGTCGAGTCATGGCGCTGCACGCAAAGAGCGAAGACGCCAAGGAGGGAATGGATGCGTTTCTGGAGAAGCGGGAGGCTGTGTGGTGTGCCGTGGACTAGCAGAGGAAGAGTCTGTGTGCACGTTACCGTGTCCAGCGTTGTGCTATCTGCCAGCTTGCTAGCGGTGGTAGCACCCAATGTTAGCCCAAAAGCCTAAAACCACTGACGCCTGCCCAGCAACACCGCCTTGGATACGCAACACCTTGGAACAGACATCGGAATGCATCCCCCACCTGCATTGCCACGGTCGTACCGTGACCCGACTTGATGTGGTTACTAGTGCCCCAAGCATCGAGCCCGATATATTCTGCGGGACACCGATAACCGAAACTGATTCGTTGGGCCTGGGAAGGGCTCTCGGGAAGCGATCGTTCGGGGAAGCGATCGTGGACAGCCGCTTTTCGGGGCGAGAGGTCGACGAGACAGCACTCTTTCCGCACCCCACACCCGAAAACTCCAGACTGGCTGTCTTGAGAAAGGTTGCACCTTCCCACCCAGGCTTTGTGAACAGCGTGTGGAGTTCTTGCTTTGTCGTGGGCCAGCCAGGTGCCAATTCCCTTTCGTCTGGCCTGGGTTCTTTCCATCGGCCAAGCGTTCAATTTCCCTCCATCCCAGCATTTCTCGAACCCGACAGTAAAATGTCTATTTTTGTTTTCCTCTTTCCCGCAACGGAGTTCGCTCGCCCATGGAATCCACCACAGCCAACCTCAGTGAGCAACCAGCTGTTGAGGTGACATCTGCTAACGTTACAGTGTTACACTCCTCATGCCACCCGAGTCGCTTGGGAATCCCAGTGCCATGGGAGACGATGAAGCTTGGGGGCCTGGCCCAGGCAGTGTCAACAGACATGGTATGCCCCTCGCGGGGTGCAGCACGCATCTTCGGCCCTGTGCTGCCCTTCTCCCTCACTGTCCGGCGACTGCCCTCCTGGCCCTTGGCATCAATGGCTGCCCTATGAGAAACCCAAGAATGCCTAGCTCGGCACTGATCCAATTGACCGCAACTGAGGCCGCTGGCCGCTAGAAACGAGATGCGTGTTGCCTGTTCAGGACGCGCAAATCGCCAGTTCCTTCCAGTCCCCAACTGGAAGTGTTTGAGCCTCCTTCCGCTCCCGGGAAACAGTCTGCATGTTTCAGGACAAGAGTTGCTCGCGAGCTGGACAAGTGTCGATCGGGACCTCTCCCGAGCCTGACCCCTGGCGGTGGCATGCAGTCGGTGGCGTCTCGGCCATCGCCTGCGGCATGCTTCGATTCCTTCCCAATCTCGAGGTCTCGATGATTTGCCACAACGTACCAGGGGCAGTTGGAACTGCAGCAACGGCCCACACCTCACCTATACGAGACTGTACGAGTGGTGCCTCATCCATTTGACGGCCCGCCGTTGCTGGACGAGAATCACGACTCGCCCGGCGTCGCCGTGGGCGGCTGCAGGAAGCCAATGAGTGAGAAGTCTCAGTCAGTTCCGTCGTCCACGCTATCACGGCTTGGATGCACGTCGCCATGCGCGGTGTTGTGCAATCTCGCTAGGGTGGCGTTCCCCAACGCTGTCAAGGAAGGGTGGGTAGAACTTCTCTGGTCCTTCCGTTGCTCATGACTGGTTCCGAGTAACCGAACCTCCACTTAGGAGCCACCAAGCCGCGGGTGGGACGGCGGACAGCGGAGGGGGACAACGGCTGGGAAGCGTTGCTCATCCGCCGTCCTCATCGAATCATAAGCCAAGACCTGCACAACAAGCACCATGACCTTTCTGCCCCATGCTCGCTGGTCACAAGACCGGGCCGACCCAGATTCGCCCATGGCAATCGCCTCCGGACTGACTGACGTTTGATCCGGTGAAAAAGCTTCATCGGCAGAGAGAGAAGCAGGAGCCCGCGCGTCTAGTCTGCTTTCGGGTTCGAGAGCTCGGCAGACAGGCCGACTGCTTCAGGCCTCCGGACCATGCTGGAACTGGGCAAGGATATCAGACACCAACAAGGCTCGCGAGCCAGGTCTCACGGCAGCTGCTTTCCTGGAATCAGACGCTGTCTCCACTCCCCCGTGGGTTCGAGAAGAGAGGGTCCGGGGATTGCGGGCCTGGGGACGGGTGGCCCCCTCCAAGACGCTGGCAAGCTTGTGATGCTGGTGGTCCGACGCGACGGAACCACAGACCAAGTTCTCCGGTCCCTCAGCGGGGCCAATTGCTCGATCGGGTTGGGCGATCTGTGGTTTGGACGCCGTAGCAGCGCTAAGCTAGCAGAGGTGCTACCCGAAAACGTGCGGACGGCGCGAGGATGCGA
>FTCU01001073.1_pt1 | contig 28354 bp, 20 predicted proteins | sample 1639521 | NCBI WGS metagenome assembly FTCU01 (sample SAMEA3914864, study PRJEB12502) | metagenome | biome: forest; material: soil | place: USA | collected 2012-03-12 | depth 0.3 m
GAGATGTTCGCGAGGGACTAGGCCCGAAACCTGCCCCAGCAGTGTCCGGGAAATGGCTGATTATTAACACGCCAGATAAACTTCATGTCCCTGATCTGGGTGCGGTTGTTGGGCAAGTGCCGGAGCTGGGAGGGGCGAGACCAATATCCGGACCTTGGCGGAATATCCTGGGCAGCCGGCACTGAATGCGGGTAACGGCGGCGGTGCTGGGTCCGGGCGAGGATGCTATAAGACCCAGAGAGGGTTTAACATTGACCAAGGTCTTCCGCAGGAATAAACAGGCTGCACGAGGCGAGAGCGGGGGATACCAGGGAATTATAGTATTGCCGGCCACCACGGTGGCCGGCTAGGACGCACATCCTTGGGTGACTAGAACAGCACGAAGCGACCAACTTGACCAAAGCAGACAAGCGAAAGTCAGTGGTAGATGCACGTTAGCCCCGGACTGTACCATAACATCCTCCAACCCGACTAAGCAACGCCATGAAAAAGGGGACAGATGGAAGATGACAGCGAGCTTCTGAGCCTCGGGGGTCCCAGAACCCAATGTACCGCTAAGTAAAAACGAAAAAAAAGAACCTATGCTACAAGAATTAGAAGCAACTCGCGCCAGCCATGAGGTGGCGCCAAGGAGCTATCAGGACCCAGTGCAAAGAGGCACCAAAGAAAGAACCTCGCATGGAACACCGCTGGCGGCATCACCAGAAGCTGCACCATCCTATGTAATGCTGGCAGAGGTTTTCGAGCTTGGTGGCTTCGATGATAAGCTTGTTAACTTGCTCATTGACGGTGAGCTCGTCCTCCGGCTTGAAGTCTCGGCCAGTAAGCTTCTGCGCGACGCGATCGAGCACCTCGACGGCTCGTGCGTTCTGCACCTCGGCCATTTCGGTGGCACCATTGCCGTTCGCCACGCTGCTGGGCGGCGCGGCTGACGAGTTGGTACGCGCGCGACCGCGAGCTCCTGGTGGAGCGCCCATCATGCCATCCATCCCCGCGTTCTGGGCTGCGAGGAACTCGGTAGGTGCCACGGGACCGTCCAGGATTGACGGTCGGCGGACCCGCCCTGCTTGCGGCCCAGCAATGGCTTGTTCCCGTTCCGAATCGAAATGGGGGCCCGGCGGGCTGGCAGGATTTGTGAGACGCCAGGTGAGCAGCGGGTCGTGGATGAACTGTACAGAAAAGGATCAAAGGTCAGCTCGCCGACGCTTCCCGCGTGATACTCAGGTTAGCCAGTGGTACTTACAGCCTCGAGAACCGCCATCACGCTCTCCTTGTTGTCTCGCAGGACCCTCATCACCTGCTCGCACGTTGTGCGGAAACTGCCCTCGATGTTGCTAACTTCCATGGCATAAGTGAGCATCCGAGTGAGCCGGAAGGGAACTCGTTCCGGGTACTTCTCCCGCTTCATTGCCACTTCGAAGCAGTCGCCAAAGTCGATGTGAATGATCTTTCCCGTGATCCGGTCGAGCATCAGATTACTAGGGTGTCTGTCTCCCAGACCCAGAATGTATCCAACCATGGACATGACGCCGAGGGAGCGCGTGTAGTTTGTCCGTCTGTCTAGCCAGGCTTCCGAGCTCTTGCTCTTGAGCCAGAGAACACGGTACAGGTCTTGGCCCGTCGTGTTGTCAAGGGCATACCCGAACACCTCGACTTTCTGCATGAGTGTCAGGTTGTCGTAATCCGGGGCCATCTGTAGCATGATACGGTGCTCAATGTTGAGGAGAATCTTTCTGGACTCCCGATACTCCTTGATAAGCTGGTGAACTGTATCGCTGTTGGGAACCCAGCCGAGGAGGCCCGAGTTCTGTGACAGAGGAATCGCCGGGTAGCGCTGAATGTTGAGATGCCGCTTGTAGCACTCGGAATCGTTGGCCAGAAGGGTGTTGCACAGTCCGAATAGCTGCATGACACGCTCATCCTGCCGGATGTCTTCATGGCCTTTGAGCAAGAACGTGTACGTTTTGCCATCACTGCCGACGATGTCAAGCTTCCTCGGACGTTGCTTTGAGTTGATGACGCTGAAGGTGCCATCAAAGCCCATAATCTTGACGATTTCTTGACCGCTGCGATACGTCCCGGGCACTGCAAGGTCAAGGTCCCGAGCTTGAAGCAGATCCGGAGAGCAGTATGTCAGCTCGAGACTCGTCATCTGTGGCAGCTGTCGGGTAATGCGGCGGAAAACCTGATAGTAGAGATCCCAGGCCTGGCTGATATCGTTCACGTCCTGTGAATGACGGTACTGACGGCACCACTCGCGCGCTTCGCCCAAGTCCCTGCCAAAAGTCTGCGTGAACGAAATCTCCCTGAGCGTCGCGGGCCCCTTCTCGAGCAGATCGTGGAGAGGCTCAAGAACGTCGAACATGCCCTGAATGTTGTGGTCGCCAAAGTACAGCCGAGAAGCCTCTTCAAGACCCTCGTGCCAGAGTTCGTGCCACAGGACCGCGACCCTGATAAGCTCGCGGCTCACGATGTCGGCCTGTTCCACAAGCTTGGGGCTATGCTGACGCATGCTCTCCATAATCGAACCGGCGGTCCTCGACCGGCGGGTGCTTTGCCGCGACTTCATTGCCACGGTGAGCGGGTACACAAGCGCTTGTGGGTGTGCGCGCCCAACATCGGCGAGCAGAGCATGAATCGAGGCTTGCACCCGCCGGTTGGGCTGATTGATGCGCGCGATGAGTTGCGGTATGACCTCGAGCCATGTGTCGACACTGACGTGAGAGAATCCGTCGGTGACGGCGGCAATAACCTCTTGGTAGCCGCCATAGGTTAGCCACAAGGTTAGGAGGCGAAGGGTGTCTTGCAAAGAACTGCCGGAGGAAAGGGCGATGGATTCAAAGAAGCCATGTACAGCCGGAACAACATGATGGAGGACAATGTTGTGCTCCGACCGTCCGTCCGGCTCCCTTCTGGACGCCAGGGCCTGAACGACCTCAAAGTTGGCAAGGGCCCATGCATGCCAGGCTTTGTACCACCGGGGGTGATAGTGAGTTGCCTTGGAATAGCAGTCGAGGATATCTTGACGCTTCGCATGTTGCCAGTCGTTGTTGTTCAGGGTGATGATCCAATCACCTTGCCGGAGATAGCACTTTGCGAGCAGCACCGTCTGCTCGAGCCATTGCCGTTGCGCATCTGGGCCCAAGACGGCCGCCTCATCGAAATCAGCGTATCTCGTGTGGTTCAGACCGTCTCCCATGGCGTTAACGGCCTGTGCAGAGGCATTCAGCTGTAGCCTTGCGCTCTCCACACGATGGGCCGTTTCCTCTGTAAACCTGCGAAGGCAGTAAAGCGTTCTCTCAGCAACGCCACGGTCGGAACTTCGAACACCTGGCTGCTGGCCAATCTCCCACTGGAACTTGAGGACTGCATATACGATAGGGGACGCGATGCGTTCGATACCCGGACTGGCCGGCTGCTCAAACCAGTAAGGTATAACGGATTCGAGGGGGGCGTCGGTGTCAATAAGCTGCTTGAGGGACTTTTCGGCGAGGCCCATCCGTCCGGATTTGCGGCACAGGTTGGCGAACTTGGTCCACATGTGCATGTTTTCTTGTGGCGTGAGCACCAGGGACCTTAGCCGAAGCATTCGTTGCCAAACCTCGACATTGCGCTGGCAGCCCTTGAGGCGGGTCTCCCATGTTGCCCGCAAGGTGGCACGCTTCTCAGGGCCACATTGCTTGTAGACGATGAGCTCCTCTAGCTCGGCAAGCATCTGGACCCTCACCACAACCTGGTAGGCGCGATTGTAAGACTCGCTAACCAGTGCGCTCAGCTCCGTGTCGAGGCCCTCGCGAGCCTGCTCGATACAGGCCAGTGCCTCTCGGAATTGGTTCCGATGCAAGGCAAGGATAGCGCCGAAGAAGGCTCGGTCGGGAGAGAAGCGCTTCATCGATTGCAGGTATATGTCCATCGAGTCCCACTTTCCAAGGCCCCATGCTGCCGTGGTTGCGAGGGGCGCGATCCTTCGCTGGATTTCCGGGCCCGAGTTGGCCCAGGTCTTGCCCGCCAGCGAGGCAAGTGAGTCCCACTCGCCTAATGCGTGATAACAACGCATCTTGCCCATGACGATGTCGACAGGCGTGGGTTGGTCATCAGGGAGTTCCCGTTCCCTCTGGCAGTAGAAATTGAGTGCCTCATCCCAGCGCTCGAGTTTCTCAAACCAGCTCTCCCGGAGTTGGATGCCGTCTTTGTAGGCCTTGACTTTGCGGAGAATCCCGATGGCGGCATCCGACTGTTGGAGCTGATTGTTGATCACGATGAGGGCCTCCACCGCGTGGCTGTTGTGGTCTTGGAGGAACTCAAGCTCCTTGTAGTGGAGGGCCTTGGCATAGGCGTGACACCGCGCAGCCTCGCGTCCCAGAATGCGGATGTCGATGGGGAGCGCTTTGTCATCGTGCTCCATGAATTCCGCAAGATTGAGAAGCTGACCGAGAAGATCAGGCGGCACATTTTCGGACTTGATTGTGTTCTCGATATTCGTGATCAGCTCCTCCTATTTGCCTGTTAGTAAGCTATGTCCCGTCGGCAGTGTAGACGGCGGCCATACCTGATACGAATCGTAGAGCTCGCTCCAGCAAGAGACGAAAGCCGAGTTGAAAAGCTCTCTTGCCAAGGGCTGGTAGTTACTAGCCAGGCTGGCGCAAGCTCTGAGGGAATGGTTTGGCGACTCCGTGAGCAGGGTGGTGCTGAACTTGCGGAACCACTCATGCCAGTCATCCTTCGTTGCCTTGCCTTTTGTCTCCCAGGCCTGTTTCAGATGCACGGGGTTTAGGTCGAGCTTCTTCGGCGGATTGTTCTCAGACGTGAAGGGTTCCACGGAATGGTCTTCAAACCGGGGGGCTAGATTTTGGGGAAGCGCTTCGCCCTTCTTGAGCTTCTCCACTGCCTTGTCGTAATTGGAGTGTTGAATGCCGTACATGATGATGGCCTTGTCGACGGTGTGCTCAAAGTGCAAATAGTCACGCCCCAGCTGTAGCATGAGCGCACAGAGGGTGTCGAGGGCGGCCACCCTGAGGCTGGGTTCCTGGCTGGCGAGGACCCTGGTCAGGGGGTGGATGATCTTAGATGCGTAGTCGTTGAGGTTCACCATGCTGGAGAGCTTCCCAATGGTCTCGATGGCAGACTTCCGCAGAAACAGGGGCTGTGCTGGGTTGTCGAACAAACGCACAAGGATGGGGATGATGAGGTGCATATATTCCTCTGCGCTGGAGCCGAAGACCAAAAAAGCGTGGAATATCTTCTCCGTCGGCTGGCGTTTTGTGCTCGTGTCCCTTTCCAAGACCCCGAGCATCAACGGGAGCAGACTCGCGAGATAAATCTTGAATTCTCCCTCCAAAGAGCGGGCGATTGACTCGATGAGTGCCATTATGGTTGTCTGCAACGTGGATGTCGTGTTCCAGAACTCTTGCAAGACCTCGATGATGTCCGGAAGGTAGACGCGGATGTGCTGACGCACGATACCGACGAGCCTGCTCAAGTGGTTGAAGTAATAGTCGAGCCGGGTGGGGCTGGAGGCTCTGATGACAGCGATGAAGGCAGGGACAACTCGGTCGAGGAATTGGACGCACTTGAGCCCCAACGTTATGAAGATGCTCATTATGGCATCCACCACATTGCCATGCCACTGCAGCAGGGACTGGTCTTTCAGGATCTGAAGCAGCGCATTGATGACGACGGTGGGGTAGTAATCCTCCTGCGACGGGGTGAGACCCCCCATCATGAGTGACACATCGGTCAACTGGGCAGCCTCAGGCCGAGGCTGGGTTTGCGGGGTTCGTTCTTCGACCTGCTGTTTTTGGGTTTTAGTTCTGCCTCGAAAGGGGTTATTGGGTTGTTGCTGAGCTTGCTTTGCCCGACGACAAGGTGGGGGCACGAGGTCGCCATCCTCAGCTTCGTCTCCCTCGTCGTCCGAATCTGCCATGGTGGGAGTGGCAAGCGACAACGACGAGAAATGGGCGTGGTGAAGGGGAGTAGAAGAGCCAATGAGCTGTACCTGGTGTTTGTACGGGTCCAGCGCTCCCAGAATGCCCATCAGTTTGATGGTCTCCTGCCGCAGCGGGCCATGTTGAGGCTCCCCCCGTATGATGGACTGGAGGATCTCGAGCAGTTGTGGGTATTCGAGGTACGGCTTGATGACATAGCCCGCGTTGCTGGCGAGCTGACCGAGGGTGTGAAGGGCGGCTTCCCGTTTGATGGGGGCGCTTTGGTCCTGCAGGGCGTCAATGATGATGGGCATGAGTGTGTTCTTGTAGGCAAGCATCTCGGCACCGCCGACAGTGCAGAGCTCGCCGATCGCTCGCAAGATGGTAGCAGCAACGGAAGGGGTAGGGTCGGATGCCTTTGGTAGGAGGACCTCGGTGATGGAGCTGACGTAGGGTTTGACCAAATCCTGGGCATGCTGTGTTAGAAGGCTGAGCAGCTTTGAGCTCTCCTCCTTGCTCCTCGGCACGTCTGTGTACTCCAACTCTGTCAACATCTGGATGATGGTCTTGCGCAGCTGGGGGATGACATAAGCTGGGTTATGACGGGCCAGCCGGCCGATGATCGACACGGCGACTTCCCTCACCGCGAACTGCTCATCATGAAGGGCAAAGAAAAGTGTTCGAATGTTCTCGGCCTTGGCGAGGTGCTGATCGAATCGCTCATCGAGAGCGGCAAGGACTGTCCGCCGGATCTTGGGCTCGGGGTCCGAGACGCCCACAGTCAGTAGCTTCTCGACAACATCAGCAACAACCTGCAAAGCGTGGTAGCTCGTCTGATTAACGATCGGATCGCGGACGTAGAGCTGGCAGCAGGTGAGGGCGGCGGCCTCGCGGATCTCGGGGTCGTCATCCTCGACGTATTTGATGGCAACGTCGCGGACGAACTCGTTCAAAACGTGGCCTCCACACAATGTCAGTGCATATTCCTCTGGTAGTTGCGACCCTGGTGCAGCAGCCAAGTCTTGCCGTTGAGGAGTGGTGACTTCACCGACTCGACGACCTCGGCCCCGGGCATCGATGAGGGGTCGGATGACAAAAGGTTTAGTGAGCCAATTACCTGAGAAGTCAAAGCTGCCGAGCGTGTTCAGCGCAAGCTTCACCTCGGCCTTGCCTCGCTCGTGTACCGATGGGTCTTTGGGATCTTTGGGGATGGCTGGGATCGACGAGAGCGGATTGGGATGGGGCGCTCCCAACGGGCGGAAAGGCTCGCCGCACAAGACTTTGCTCAGCATGTTGAGCAGGCGTTCTTGGATGGTGCCTTTGACAGGCGGAATGTAGAACGCCATGTCGACCAAGGCCTGTGTCAGCTTGGGCGTGAGCTCGCAGGCGAAGATGGGGTCCAGCAGCGCCTCCATGTACTTGCTCAGCGTCTGGCCCACCGCCACGGCAAGTCGGCTGATGCAGTCAAAGACGGGATCGACGGAACCTCGCTTGCGGGATTGCACACTGAGGCCCTCGCGAACATAGATCAGGACACCGTCGAGATACGGAGCAATGGAGCTCTTGACGGAGTTGGCAATGTTGCCGATGGCAAGGAATGCATCATTCCGTTCCTTCTCCTTCTTGAGCATGCCCGAGAGATAGACCATGAATTTGTGCAGGTAGGTCGCGCCGAACTCGGTCGGGGCGTAGTTGGCCAAATCGGGGATGAGGAAAACAACCGTCTCGCGAGTGGCGGAGTCACGCGCATCTTTGTGGCGAAAGACGATCTCGCAGGCCTCTTGGTAGTGGCTCTGCATGTACATGCCGCCCTGCTCAAGGAGCTCCTTGAGGACAAGGAGTGAGGCGTGAATGTATTCGACCGTGTTCGTCTTGAGGCCCTTGACCGTTTCGGCGAACATCTTGTCCATCCACTCTTGCTTCATCTCCTGGTCGCGCTCCCTGATGATCTTGAAGCAGGCGCTGACAGTTTCGCTCGAGGTGACCCGGATCAGGCGGCGAGGGTCTCGCAGGCCGATCCAGATCTGGTCGAAGACGAAGCCCACGTACGGGTACATGAGTGTGGGCACGTTCCTCGCCAGCTCGCGAAGAACCAAGACGGCGCTATACCGCCTCTCCTCGACGCGGTCCGATTGCAGCCACTCGAGCGCGGTGTGCATCTCGGCATCCACGAGCTCCGATATCAAGGACCCGCCCGGTTTGCACAGCTTGCCGAGGACCACAGCGGCAGGCTGAATGGGGTTGAGATCCTTTCCGCGCAGAATAGTCCCGATGTATTGCTGAAAGCGGCTGTATTTGAGTGCGGGTTCGATGCCGTCGAAATCCACCAGCGCATCGAGGATGTACACGCCGCCCATCCGATCGTATGTGTCCGCGCCTTGTATCAAAGTCATGGTCCTTTGGTTGACGCTGTCGAAGAAGCGTTGAAACTGCTCGGTGCCCATCTCTAATCACGGGTTAGATACTCAAACGGCGGCACGATGGAAATGGGTCGCAGGAGTCGGAGTGCTGCTCACCTTGTTTGGCGATGTTGACCAGGTCTCGGACCTGGCGCGCAGCGCGCTTGCGTTGATCTTCCGCATAGTTCCTACCAACACACACACGAATTAGCTGGTGGTTGTCGGACTGGAGCGACGACGGTGCGGCAACACAACGTACCGGTTCCTGACTTCTTTGATATATTGGTCCAGCGCACTGGATGCTTGGTCTTTGATGACCGACATCTTGTCGTCGAGGGGAGGGAGACTTGTGCGTCTCCCCAAACTGGTCGAAACCGAGGCGGTCTCGTCGGGCCTTCAAGCGCTATGTCGGTTGTCGACGACCCATAGTCGGTTTCCGTGTTCCGGGCCACAGGCTAGAATTGAGCCACGCTTGAATGCTCAATGCAAATCTTCCACAGTTGGCAGAAAGCTGTTTCGAGGGAGACCAACCCGTTCCGAGTCCAGCAGCACCTCGCCCTCGGATGAAGTAAACGACGAGGAGACGCGCGCAGCCGACAGACCGACCCTTGTCACAAGTTGCCGCGAGCGCGGCGATCAGCCCAGCACTGAAGAGAGAAGGAAATCCGAAGGCTGTTGTGAATACGGGCGATCGGCGACTCTTTCGCCAGAGCAGATGGCCGGTTGTGTCGCCTGCCTGTTGGGTTGGTGGGAGGAAATGGCAAGGTCGTGAAGCTTCCAGGCTGAGGACGCAGCTGGCACCCGCCTGAAAGGTCCCCTTCCAGGACGTCAGGTGCGGCAGTAAACGCGTAACGGACGTATTGAGGTGGGGGTTCGCTTTGGCGAAGGGACGGCTCCACTGCTTGGGGTGAGTACAGAATACAGAAATACAATACGGAGTACAGAATACAGAATACCGCTAATGTCAGCCGCCGCCCCACTCTTCACTCAATGCGCCCTCGCACCCCAAGTTGCCGCTCTGCTCCCCGAGGGTTTCGCAGCCTCGAAACATACAACACCAAAAGCTTCGACATCTTGGAATTCGCCAACGCGTAAACCCGCTATAAACCCTGCCTCGACGTGTGCACAGCAACCGATCACAATCAGCTAATTAACAATATACCTCGGCCCCCATCATCTTCCACCATGGGTAACGACGGAGGGTCCATCCCAACGCGCCGCGAACTTGTCAAATCGGCCGCGAGGGCGCCGACGGTCAGCGAGCTCAAAGCGACTGCCCTCGAGAGCCTTGGACATGCCTGGGCCCACGACCCTTTGACATCGGAAAGTCTCGACATGGAGAATGTTGTTTCCGACTGGCGCGGCCGTCTTTACAACTACGAATCGGTCCTCAAGGGCCTGATGCCGAGTGGGGAGGAAAAGGACGACGACGCCCCGGCGCTCGTAAATGGTGAGTCGCCGGAGTTAACATTCGCGTCGACGGGCATCAAATCGCTGCGCGACGTGGTAAAGCTCAAGTTTAAGCGCTATACACCTCCGGGAACCAAGGGACAGGAAAAGTGGGCTTGCCCGGTCACGCTCAAGGAGTTGGGTCCCGCCACCAAGGCGGTCTACCTCGTCCCGTGCGGGCATGTCTTTGCCGAGGCGGCCATGAAGCAAATTCAAGAGGAGCTCTGTCCGGAGTGCAGCGAGGAGTTTCAGGCCGGGGATGTCATCCCGATCCTCCCCACTGAAAAGGCGGATATCGAACGTCTCACAGCGAGAGCCAGCGACCTCAGCGCGAGGGGCGTCACCCACAGCCTGAAGAAAGACAAGGCGAATGGCAAGAAGAAGCGCAAGGCGGAGGAGGCAAATGGGGACGGAGCAGCAGCAAAGTCCGACAAGGCCAACAACAAGCGGCGTCAACGAGAAGATGAAACGACGGCGAAGGCGCCCTCAAGGTCTGACGCGAAGAGCAGAGTGAGTGGGATCAACAACGCCATGACAGCATCGCTCACAGCCAGAGTCCTGGCAGAGCAGGAGGAGCGCAATAAACGCCGTAAGCTTGCCGCTGCGGCGAACTGAATTTGGGGGGGACACCTGCTTTCAGATTCGACATTCCACCGCCGAATTTTGTTGATAATTCGTGCCATGATACCATCAAAATTGCTTCATCAAATTCCAGACTGTTGCGGAACGTCCCTGAGGCCACAGGCTGCAGAGGGGCTGGATGTAAACGTCATATGTATTCCGTACATTTCTCTAGGCCACGCATCGCTTCTCTGGAAAAAGTATACACTAAAGCTCGTCTTTCGTCCTCACGCCCGGCTCCTGAACGGCGTCGCAGGCAGCCGGGGTGCCCACCTCCATCTTGTAGACACATTTCTCCGACTCGGACACGCGCCAAACCTCGTCTTTCTCGGCGCAGGTGAGCCAAACGTCGGTCTTCCTGTTCGGGCCGTTCCAGCAGCCTTGGCCGTTTTCATACCGCAGCACCAATCTTTCCCCCTTGCCGAGGCTCTTCCCATCAGCCCGCTCTCCCTCGTCCGCCATCTCCTTGTCGATGCGCACGAAGTTGCCCATGTTGGTGTTGCCGTGACCCTTCTTGCTTTTCTGCGACGTGCGGTCGATCCAGCACAGCTCGTACTCATATTCGCCGGCATCGGTGCTGATGCACTTCCCCTTGAGGGCGCGAAAGATGTCGTCTGCGCCGTAATCCTTCTCCAGGTCACGCTGCTGCTCTTCCAAGGACGAGGCCTTAGAAGTGATGTCGTTCTTCGCAGCGTCCAACGCCTCCCGAGCTGCCGTGACCAGACGAGACTCGCCGGCCGCGGCACGATTGTCGGCGAGAATGCCGTTGTCGATAGCCCAGATGCGCAGGATACTGATCTGTTCACGGATGAAGTCGCTAGCGGCCTGCGGCAGGTATGCCTCCCAATTGTAAACTGTGTTTGTCAGCTCAGCCACTCGTGGGAACGCGAGGGGAGGAAGGGGGATGTTGATTTGTCTTGGGGAAACATACCGACATCTGCGTCACTAGCGTCGTCGTGCTCAAACTCAGCCCAGTTGATGCCAGAAGTCTCACCATCTTCCTTTATCATTTCCATGATATCCCCGTCCGAGAGATCAGACTTCTTCTCGCTGGACTGACCAGCGGCATAATCCTCCCAGCTCTTGACCGCCGCCTTGACGCCCTCATCGTTGAAGTTGGGGTTGTACTCGTCCTTGAACTTGGTGAGAATGTCCTCCAGCTGCTCGACCCTGTCCTGCAGGTCGTCACGCTGGTCCAACAACTTGTCCAGAGCGTTGCGGAGCTCGGAAACACGGGTTTTGGCCAGACTGACTAGCACACCAAGCTTCCCTCCCTGCCCGTCAACCTTGACAACTCTGTTTCGCTCGGAACGCTCAACCTCCTCATACTTCTTCTGCAGCTCCCCCTTCTTGACCTCGAGAGCTTCGATCTCCGATTTTAGAGAGGCGACGTTGGCTTCGACTCTGCGGCGCAGCTCGCGGGCTTCCTTGATCATGGTTCGCCTCCGCTTGGCCGACCTCTCCTTGCTCTGCCTGCGCTCCTCCTCGAGGCGGCGGTGTTCCTTGCCGATGGCGGCGCAGCGGTTCTCGCATTGGATCCCGCCAACGCGCGAGAACTCGTCACTCCCATCGCAGCATAGCTCGTAGTCGCACACCCCATCATTGACATACATGAACGGTATATAGGTCCCAATGTGGCCCGCATTGGCGCACCAGAAGCCCGGCAGGGCGTTGGTCGCGTTGGTAGTACCCGATGCCGAGCCCGGGAGGGGTTGCTCGGGAGAGAGGGCGTCGATGTACGAGCAAGCGGCCGTGCCTGGCTCGTCAGACCCGTCGGGGCAGTCGCATGAGTTGTCGTTGACCTGGGACGCTTCGAGGACAATGGAGGGATTGCTGATACAACTGAAGGTGGACTTGCTCGTGTAGAACTTGACAACTGCGGCGAGGTGGTTAGCATTATGTGCTCACAGCTGGGCCGTCTCCCTCGGCGACTAGAAATGCAAATTGCGCAGCCCAATGCGTGCCGACGTGCGTGCGTGTTGTTTGTTGTCGTTGGTGCTGGGGTGGTGGCACCGATTGGGTGAGTCGGCAACGGAGGACAGCGACTTACACTCGGGTCCAACCCCCCGCGGCGAGCTATCAGCTGCAGCAAGAGTGCCGTGAGCTAGAGCGCTCAGAAGAGCCAATGCGCCTGTCCTTCGCATGATTATCCAGTTGGCGCCTGCCCGATTTTCTGAGAAAAGGACATGAGAATTGCGGCCGCTGATTCTCGAAGAGTTGCAGCTCCCGTCGATATTGCGATGTGTTCCTCGGGAGCCCAGAGACATGGAGGACAGCTTGCCAACGGACCCTGGCAGCTGTCGGGTCTTCCCAGTCACGTGGCGCGGGCATTGTTCCCGCGACCCCAGCCAGGGCCAGGGGACATTTGCCTGCCTGCCGGGAAGACCTGCAAGGGTCCCAAGTGTGGGGTGAAGACGGCAGAAAACCAACTTGCCCCGCCGTCAACATCAACACCACCAAGCCCAGTCTAGAACGAAGGGACAAGCAACTGGCCTGACACAATCCCAAAGGTTGAAATCCTGCCCACTTTATGTGCGCGTCGCCAGCGCCACAATGTCGTCGACAGGAGAGGCCCTCGAAACCCTCAACGCCACCATCAGCAATGCGCTTGCGGTAGTTGGCCAACTCGATGCGCTTGTGTCCAGTGTCGCAGCACAAAAACAGGTCGGCGGTCCCAGCGAAGCGCAGCCAGGGGCAAGTCCGTCTGCTACATCTAGTGGCCATGTAGACGCGCTCTCTCTCGCTCACGACGCCGCCGCTTTGATCAAGGCGCACGCTACCAAGATTTCTCTTCTCATCATCAACGAGCCTTTCACCCCGACAGCCATTACGAAGGTCCTCCGAGAACTTGTCACCAGCCCTGTGCCCAGCCTGGCCGCAGCAGTTGAGGCCTGTACGCCCAAGAGGTACACGAGGAGCATTCAGCAAGACTTGGCTTGGGGAGCCGGCCGAGTTTTCAGGGAGTTGAGGGAGCTCGTCTCACAGATCCCCAAGGATGGCAAGGTTCTCTCCGGAGCGAAGAAAAATGGCTCGGCCGGCGCAGCGGGGGGGCGGGGGAGCATTGCTACCACGGGTGTTTTGTGGTCCGCTTGCGACGACGTCATGGCATTCGCCAAGCGCGGATTCGCTGGCAACCTGGCTCACAAGGTCGATCAGCTCAGAGACACTCTCAAGGATGTCATGGAGGAGTTGAAGGAATGGGGAGAGGAAACTGGAGACGATGATGAGGGCAGTGATGACGACGAGGCCGACGATGACAATGGTGATGGCGTTGCGCAAATCACTTCGGATCTCGAGTCCAGCTCGATATCTGCGACGCGAGACGCCCAAGACGTCCTGGATGACTTGATGAACTCGCAGCGATACATACCGCGCGACGACCCCGACAAGATCCGCGAGCGCCTAGACTCGTGCCTCAAGAGGCTGCGCTTGACTACCTTGCTCTACCAGGCCACGGTGAAGCGCAGGATCAAGCCTTTGCCGCATGTGCTTCCAGATTCGCAGTCGGATATTCCCGACCGCCTGGACGAAGTCATATCCCTCTTTAAGCGGATACCGGAGATATTCGGCAGTCTCGCGATGGCGTTTTACGAACTAGACCCCACTGAAATTGACCGGCTGATGGATAACTGCTTCTTTGACGCCTTTGCTGTCTCTGAGCTTCTGGTCAAACCATGGGAGGGCCAAAAGGACGAGTTTACCGACTGGGCCCTGAGATTTCAGGTAGAGATAAAGAAAGGATAAAGCGGGATTTTGCTGACCACCCAAATTTGCGTTCTTGTACCATCTCAACGTCTGCCCTCCCTTCCCTCCCTCCCTCCCTCCCTGCCTCCCTCCACCCCCCTTCAGCGCTTACAACGGTCTACGTTAGTAACTCTGCAGACTACCTGGCGAGAGGCCAATCCGCATTTATGAACATTTTGTTGGATGGGTTGGGGAACATGCGGCAACATGCTGGCCGGACTCGGGAGAGGTCTCTGAACGGGTAGGCAGGCGTCTCCTCCTCGGCCGTCCCACCATGTGAATGTCACCTGCTCTGAGACCTAACGTCGCCTCCACCCTCATGAAAAGAAGTAACCACAGGGTGCTCCTCTTTTGTTGGTCCGGAGAGCTACCCGGGTGAGACGGGCCCAGGGAAAACCAGGAAGTGACTGTATGCTGCTGTGTAGAAGGCGGGGCTGCAGATGTTTGTTTACTCGTGAGCCGGGAGCCAGCACAATAAGCGGCACCCGGTTTGTGAAATATGTGGAAAGAATCCCAGAAGAATCAGAGCACGCCTTGTTCAGTTCTCGCAAGGAACCTCTCGCCGCCTACTATCGTCTCCTGCTTCCGCAAGTTGATTGTCCCTGCGGTGGTCGTGTGTGCGTCTTGGGGAGACAAGCTTGTGGTCTGAAGCTTCTCATTGCTGTCTTCGAGTCTTCCCGCCAGCAAAGGCAGATGGTTGTGTTGGGCAGCTCGACTTCGCAAATGGCGCCCCTCGAACCGACTTCGCAGACACCAACTCGGATTCCTCGCCCGACTTTCATGGCCACATCACCACGGAGCCCTTCCACTCCTTCAATCCGCGCGGTCCCCTACAGTCACATGGATCGAATCAACACGCCCTGTGGAACTGGCGGGAGTTATTCGCCATCGAGCTGGCCATTCCCAAAATCTACCAAATCCTCAGCATTGTAAGACTGACTGCATAAATCCTCGATGAATTAAATTGGCCGAGTATTTTGCTAATTGCCTCCAGGGATATTTCAGTCTCAACCCCCAAACCTCACGGCGCGGGCGGTGCTGACCTCGAGAACATGGATCACGCCGAGAGCATCCCGACTGGCCATCGGGCTTCGGTCGCAAGTGCATCGACGATCACGGGAGGCATACAAAGCTCGGCGAGGGACAGGCTGTCCGGAGGCCGCATCCTGTCAGGGATTTCCTTTGACTCCGTTGAAACTCAGATATATGCCCCCAGAGACAGCGGCGGTAGTGTCCGTTGTAAGGACCACCCCCACCTCCCAGAAAATCCAGAGATGAAGGAGGCAGCGTTACTGACGAAGCATTTAGTCCAGCAATCGCATCCCGGCAGCGCCAAGGGAGCGTCTCTTGAACCGACCGTGGAAACTCCCCAGCGGCCTTTGACCCCGACTCCGTATTCGATTCTGCGGAAGGTATCCGAGATATCTGAACCTGCGAGTGGTGACGAATCCGATCACCGTCAAAGCCAGCGGTCGAGTTCCGAATCGCAACACCGAGAAACCACGCGGCATTCATCAACAGTCAACATCCCCCAAGCTCCAGAAACCCAAGAAAACCCAGCCAGTGATGACGCCGGTGCGAAGGAAAGCACGGGCATCTCCCACATTACCACACCTGTCCTCCGTGACGAGGAAGGTCGGGTGCTTGCCCGAGTGTACCGACTCTCCAAGCTGAGTAGTACTCTGACTGAGTCCCATCAGGCTCAGTACGTGGCTGCCAGCAGCAGTGTCGAAGCCAATCACGGTAGTTCCGAGGACGTGACCGCGCCCAAGGGCATCATCGTCTTCCAGCCAGGCGAGACGCCGGAGGCCACGCTCGACACTGCCGAGACCCCAACACGAAACGCTAGCCTCTACTCACGGAGGGCTACGACTATCCAGGGTGATTTCTCGGGCCTGGATTCCCTCCGCCGAGGTCCGAGGCTCCGTCACAACCTCCTGCCCCTGAGCCCCAGCATGGCCGCGAAGGCCGGACGGAAGGTACCAGAGAGCACCAAGAAGTTGTGGACCGCCGTTGGCCGATGGCGCAAGGTGATGGTCGCCTCGAGCGTCCTACTGGAGCTGTCCATCTTCAGCTTCATCTCCAGCATCACGGCCGTGGTTGTCAGCCACGGCGAGCGCGGGCCTCCGGGAGCTGGGTTGGTGGCATGGGCTATTGTGAGCAGCGTATTCACCTTGGCGTTCGCTGTGCTATTGACGACCGCCTTGCTGCAGTACCGCAAGATGAACAAGGATCTGGTCTCCGGAGAAGACTGGATCGAGATGCACCACCTCTCCAGGCCGCTTCCCCCGCGGCCGCAAGGTGAGGAGCGCAAGCAAGATAATGGCGCCGCCGAAGCGTGGCAGAACTTCGCCCGGAATCACGAACAACTCCGCCGTTACGTCGAGTTTCTCGAGAGCCGTATCGGTGTGCTCGAAGAAGGTCGATCGAATGAAAACCAGCGAAACGAAGAGTTGAGTGCAGGCGCCTTCAGAGCCAGTAACAATACCGCTGCCAACACAGAGAACGTCATCGGCCAGCGAAGCGGTGGCAACAATATCCGCCAAGAAGCGGATGGCAAGACCCCAAAGGCAAAGAAAGTGAGTGTCGGCGGTTCCATGTCGCGTCGCCAGCTGCTTCAGCCGGAGGAGTCCGTCACCGAGGCCGAGTCCTGGCAAGGAAGCGACGGGAACGGCACGATTCCCAAGTCCGACACCAAGGCAAGCATCCTCACCGAGCTGTGCGAAGCCGTAACCGAGGGATACAGTCCCCTTGCCGAGCAGATGCCCAGGGGATCGACTTATATCCCCCAGACCCCGAATACCCACACACCCTCAGCCCGACAGCGTGGGGACGCTGCTCTCCGCCACCTTGTTCTGCCCGGCAGAGTTGCCGCCCAACAGCGCGGTGCACATTTGGGACCGGAATTCTGAGGGGTGCTGAGGGATGTCCGAGAAAGTACTCAGCAATGACCCGTCACACCTTTCACGAGAGGCATCAGAGATGGGTTTTGTCAGATTTCAGGCTTGGTCAAGCCAACACAGGTGAAAGTCGTTCTACTACCGCCCGGTTTGTGGCCATCTATATGTACGGAATAGGAGCGGTTGCTCGACAAATGTTAGTATTACACTGAAGGAGATCGGTAGTTTAGCTACCGGTTAATCAACGACCCCATACATGGAAACATTTGCCCAGGATGACACAAGGGCAAGGGACAGCATGGGTATGTGGAGATACAAAAGTCTTCGTCTCCAATTTCTTGTACTCCGGCCTTGGTCGCTCTCGTTAGCGAGCGGCATGACGGTCCAGTCGGCGATCCAGTCCATTGGCTAGATTGCCCGGGCCATGCGAGCCTTGTTCTCCCTGTACCTCTTCTCCTTACCCGCCAGCTTCCTTCTTTTCTTCCACGAGCGGTTCAGGTCTCCCCGGTTTTCCCAGAACCATTTCTGAAAATCGCTGGTGGCCTTACCGTCAGCCTCTCCACCCTGGACCGTTGCGCTGCTCGACGCAAGTGGCTCGTCCTCCTCGGAATGCTCGTCCGCAGACTCCTCGTCATCTTGCTCCTCAATACCGTTTTCAGGCTCCCATGGAGTGAACCTTCGGCTGGGGTGTGCCGTGTCCGGAGTCGGCGCGGCACTCCTAACGCCGCGCGACTCTAGATCTTGACGAGTGAAAGGGGTTAAGGGCATCCGGACGGCAGACGCTTTACCGGCATCTGTGCTGACGTCTTCCTCGGCGCTTCCATCGTCGTCATTGGCGAAGAAGCTGAAGCCTTGGGTGTCGGGAGCCGTGTTGGCGGTTTCGCCATCGAGTTGTTTTGAGCGCTTGTACAAGGCTTCGAGGGGATGCACCTTGGACTCGTTCGGGGTGGCGGGGGGGATTCTGATAGATAAACTCCTCACTGAACCGGATGATCTGGGACGCGGGGGGTCGGGTCTGACTGGCGATGAAGGGGAAGAAGATGGGTTCGACTTTGGAGACCCTGGGGCCGGGGTGCCTTCAGCAGCAAGAGGTGAGCTTTCCGGCTCACCTTCTCCGGCCGACTCATCGTCGCTGGAGCTCTGTTGTGCGCTTTCTGCCTCCGGGACTGGTTCCGGACCCCGGGCTTTTGGCTTGCTCGGCAGCAATACTTTGGCGGACGGAGGCGGCCTGGTCTTCACGGCCTCCACCACATCCCCTTCCTCGTTCACCCACCCCTTCCCTTCGACGAACTCCGGTGGAGCGCCCGACCGGCCAGCAGGCGCTGCAGCCTTGAGAAAGGTCGGAAACTTGGTGGTTCTCTCAAACTCATGGATGACCACCTCCCGCGACCTGCCCTTTTTCTTCTTTTTTGTTGGGGTGGACGGATCGGCATCGGCCGCTGGCGCAGCGTTGGCGGGCAAAACGGTCTTGACTAGACATTCGGCATGGTCGGTATACTTGGACTTGGTCTGCTTCTTCCTGTCCTTGTCCTTGCTCTTCTTTTCCTTATCCTTCTTTGACCGCTTCTCTTTGGGCTCGTCGGCGCTGGTCCACCCCCGCTTTATCTTCCTGCCCTCTTCCAGGATAACGCCGCTGAGCTCCTCCGGGCCGCGTTTTCTCTTCTTGCTCTTGTCTTTTGACGACAGCACGGTGTCGGCAGTCTTCTTGGCGGCTTTCTCCTTGGCCATTGCAGCTTCGGCGAGCGGGGTGGGGATGCTGGCCGGCCGGGCGTTCCCGATGCGAATCTTGACGCTTTTCAGTACCGATCCGTTGAACTTCTTCTTCAGCTTCTCTGCGTCCTCGTTCGGTAGCTCCAAGAAGCCGTAGCGCCTGTCTGGAAACGTCTCAATGGTGTGGAACGAGATGTTGCGAGCTTTGGGGAGCAGGGACGACGACAAGACGGCGCTAAGCAGTGCGGAATCAAGCGGCGTGACGTGTAACCGCACGTAAGGGGCGCTGTCGGAAGGCGGCAGGGGTGGTGGTGCCTCGTCTTTGTGGTCTGTCATGGCTGGTCAGATCCTCAAAGGTCGGCGTTTAGGAGCCGCTGGTGTCTCACCTGGCGATTGTCAGGTCGGGCCAAAAATAGTCCAGAAAAAAAGTTGACCGCCTTTGGACCCCTGCAAAGGGAGCTCGCCCGCCAGCTGGCCGTCAGCTGTCCACCCATCAACACCGCATCGACTCCATTCACTCCTGGTTTCCTTGTGCACTTTTCCTTCTCCGTTTCGGTTATTATCAGCTTAACATTGTGTACCGATCTGCCAGCAGCTATCTGAGAAACTATATGGCAGTTTGTATGCTGATCTTCTCAATAAGCGTCGGCATCACGATCAATGAAGAAACCCTCATCTGTTGGCAGGCACTCTGATACATTGCGATTCTCGGCTATGGACTCTGGATCCTCAACGATAAACACTGGCTTTTGTCCATATTGACAATATCCCTCTAGTTTCATGTACTGCCCTTCTAAATAGCCAAGAGCTGTTGGAGAGGGCCGGGTGCGCCGCACACAACCTCGCTCCACTCACGCCTCAACCGGCTTCTGTCCCCAGACAACGATACTGTGGGCTTCGTCAGGGATGAAGTGTCGTTTTGGGGTTCCCGTAGATACTTACACGGTGATATAAGCGTGGATGCTTCGGTCCTGCATATCCCTCTTCACGTCGACGACCAGCTTCTCGACGTCGGCCGGCGTCCAGCCCAGAGCCCGAGTAAACACAGTCATGGTGAAAGCGTCGATGCCCTCGAGATTGTTCGCCATTTGCATCGCGCCAACAGCTTTTTGGTCCTTGCCCTTCGCCCAGGTGTTCATGGGAACGGCGAATTTCTTCTCGTGGAGATTCACGAACCCTGCCTCGGCGAGATAAGCCTTGCACCGCAACGCCTCGGTGGCGCTGCGGCCAGTCCGCTGTATGCCCTGAAGCAGGAGCGCATTCCACCGCTGAAGGGCTGTACCCTCGATGGAGCCGTCGACGGACTGGAAATAGATGATGGTTTCCTGGGATTCGACCCAGCCACCGGGATTTAATTGGTCAAAGGCGGATTTGAACAAGACGTTCCAGTCCTTCTTGACGAAAGGGAGAAGATATCGAGCGTGGATGTAGTCAAATTTGACTCCGTACGCCCAGTCATCGTCGACATCATCGATCTCAAAACGGCAATTCGGCGGAAGATAAGCAGGTTGAATGGGGCTAAGGTCAGTGCCGAGGACCGAGGAGTTGGGGTTTTGCTCAGCTTGGTGGTGTCAAATCAGAACTAGCCGGAGAAGCGCAGGAGTAACCAAGAAAGTGGCACAAGGAGTATATGCAAGGGGAGGTGGAGAAGATCGCGTGAACACATACCAAACTCAACCGCCCAGACGCCGGTGCCAGTCCCAATGTCGAGCACACGGCCAGGGTTCACAACCGGGGCCAGTCCGAGCTTTCCCTTTAGCAGAAACTTGGATATGGCGTGCTGGAGGTCTAGCGCGCGAAGGGGGGGGTTGTTTCAGCCAAAGCAATACTTAGAGGTAGGAAGGGTTGGGGACCGGGCATACCTAAGCGTTGTTGCTCTCTCTAGACACGGCGGTTCTGGTCAACAATCCCCAGTGCACCTCAAAATGTCATATGACAGGTCCTATTCTCATACCTCGTCGTTGGGGAGAAAGTATTCTGCGACCCCAGTCAGTCACGCCAAAGGCCTTGAACTTTGGGGCACTGAGAAAGGACTCACTCCCTTGTTTGTACCTGTGGAAAGTCCGTCCATTCTCTTCGACAAACTCATAGAGACTGGAGGTAACGGAAGCGTTTGAGTCCGATCTAAATAACCGACAGTCTTCAGCAAAAACCCGGGTTCGTATAGTTGTGCCCATACAATCAGGCGCGTTAGACGGCTCACGCTGCTGAGGCGGAGATGGGGCTCTCGCCACCACCACCAACGTTGTGATCAACCTGGTGTTTGTCAGTTCCGCGGTCCGAGTCCAGGACACTTAATTGGCTGGAAAACCAGCACGATTGAGCTCAGGGGTCGATTTGAACATACGCTCAGGTCGACCGAGTAGGTACTGAAGTCCGTGACAGACACAGACCCTTCGTCATGGGCTTGCGACTCTTTAAGTGAAACCTCTGGGCGAGTAGAGAAAGATGCCGTCGATCCTAGGCTAGGGGCCCCTTCTCCCAGCCCAATCTCGAGCGACGTGTCCAAGGGGGTTGCCATGATCGAACAAATTGAGGGATAATCCAGGATTCCGATGAGACGAGCGGTTGGTTGGAGAGACCGCCCCCTCCTTGGCGAGGACGCAACTCGAGGCAGTTGATTTGTGGTGGTTCGATGCAGTGCCGAATCACGCTAAGCCCGAACTGATAGAGGCCGGGATGACGCTGAGCACAGCGCGTCAACCAGCATCCTGAGAGACTCGCATGATATGGTTTGAGTATGTCGTACAGAGGAGATGATTGTCTCCCTATACATAGATTTTACACATGAGAAGAGAGTACGAGAACATCCAATGAACTGAACCAACTCCCCGCAAAAAAAAAACGCCTCATGACGCCCGCCATCCAGACATGCCCGTTAACCCCGTGAGATCCAATGTCGTATGACTTGGGATGCTTGCCTCATCACCTTTGTTCACCTCTTTTGTTGGACTCACGAACTTCAGCGCCCGAGGCTCTCCACCAGACATCTCCACCCCACCGTAACAACCTCTCTGCAGCTCCGGCAGGCGTCATGGCGGGCCGAACATCCAGATAAAAGACGGGTTCGCCGGTGGGTTCCGGCGGTGCCGAATAGAAATCGATCACGTATCGGACCTCCTTACTTTGGCCGTCGACGTTGCGCGAGACGTACCAATCATGGCGATCAAAAGGCGGTTCCGTGCTAAAAGGAGGCATGTCAGCCAGGTCTGAACCGTGCACGGGTCGGCTATCCAGACCCAACTTACTCAAACTTGGAGGGGTATATCCGCGCCAGCATTTGCAGCATCGCTGCTTTGGGCGTCATCTCCTTGGGCCTTCCCTGAAACCTGATCAGGGTCGGCTGTGATTGCCCGCCCTCTTGCGCCTCGAGCCGCCGCAGCTCGAGGGGCGCATTCTCCTCTCCGCGCTTGCTGACCTCCCAGCCCCGAGACAGGCCCTTGCCGAACCTGCGCTCCCAGTCGACAATCTCGCCCCAGGCGCCCTCGTTCAGGAAGTTATGGACCGCAACCATGCTTTCGACAGCCGTGACGTCGGTGTCGGTGTAGCCCTTGCGAAGGAGCGCATTGTACATCTGCTGCGGCGAAGGATACTCCCAGTTGCCACCGCCGCTGCCTCTTGGTATGGAAGACTCGTCTCGACTTGTCGGTAGCGCTTGAGTTTGGTTGGGGGCTCGCTCTTGCGAAATGGATTGGAACATGTAGTTGAGCGGATTGAGCTTGGAGAGCATTGACGGCTCCTGTCGCTGATCGGACGATCCATGCGGGACTGGGCAGGACGATAGCGCTGCGTTCGCGGCGGGGTTGCCGTGCGGAACGGGACATGAAGACGGTGCTGGGCTCGAGGAGTGGGCGGGAGGAGTAAAGGCATCGATGGTAGCCTTGTGCATGGGGCATCCGGCCTGGAGCGGAGATTAGACATACACAACGCAACAGTACAGACGCCTCGGCGACCGCTGGGGAAGCTTACAGGAGGCGCACCAGCCCCGGCAAAGTGCTTGTGCCTTGCGTCGGCTGGAGGGGCGGCCGGGGCGGCGGGAGTGGTGTCGGCCCAGAACCAGCCCATTATGACGGTGTGTCTGGAGGAATGAAATGGGAAACACGAGGGTAAATAATATATTGCTTGAAGTATTCGACCTGGCGTGGCTCGCTCGTGGATTTCGTCGAGGCAGATGGCGGTTCAACTTTTTGTCGCGAGATTTGAGATAGGAAAGGGAGATAAGGCGAATGGAGAAAAAAGAATGGTTTTGGCGCTGGCTGGGATGCCCGCAGCGAGCATGACGCGCGCAGCCTGGATTTTCCGCCGCAGCCCACGCTCGCCAAGCCGGGGGCCCCACAGGGGTCGAGAGACAGCCATCTGATGGATGGGACGTGGTCCGACAGTGCCGCTGTGGACGAATCTGGAACTTCGCCACTCCCCGGTCCAAACCGTCTGACAACCTAGGAGCCCTCGAGGAGCCCAGGTTCCAAAACAGATGACTGCATGTTGGGTATCATTACGATGCTAGAGTACAGTTGCGCTATTGGTGCATACAAAGCCATCCAAGACCGCAGAATGGCAACACCCAGAAACAGATGTTCATCCTCTAGCGGCATCCAAAGCTAAACATTGGGAGAGAGGAGATCATATCGGACGCATCTCTCGACCTATTCACACGGTAGTCAGTGGTTTGTTTGTTTGGTGCTGGCAACCCGTCGGGGTGGGACAAAGGGGCAACTTACGTCCTCGGCGCTGGCCTGCATGAACCTCCGCGTCTCAAGACCTAGCCACACCATCAGCATGGAGAAGTCGCCTCCCTTGACCATATCCTTCCCGCTCTGGGCGCCGAGTTGCCGCAAAATCGGGAGCGAACTACTGAGGAGGTCCACATCAGGGTTCAGGCTGCGGCCGATGCCCTCGAGCAGCAGGATGCTGATGACCACATTCACAAAATCCCCCTCCATGCGGACGTGGTGCTGTCTCACCATTCCCAGGACCTGCTGCAAGATGTCGCCAATCTTGACGTTGCCGAGCGCGAGCGTCCGGCTCTTCACCCCCAGCACCAGATGCTGCATCTTCAGGGCAAACACCTCTTTGTCCAGGACAGCATCGGGTTGCCGGCAACGCTCGCACATCAGATGGCCGGCTTTGTAGCCGTCAAATTCGGCCACGGCACGAAAAAGATCGAGGAAGTTGCGCCGGTTTATGTCGTTGAGTTCCGTCACGAGGCCCGTGTCGATGAAGATCAACTGCGGCCGGAAGCCCTCGCTGTCGATCTTGGCCAATTCGGCGTTCCAGAGCTCCTTGTTTTGCCGGTATGGGCGCAGCCGTGACAGGACATGCTCCGTTACATCCGCCTGCTGCCCCATTTCGGGATTCTCCTGCGTGCGACGCAGCCGCAGGCTGGGTCGGTCTGCTTCGTAGAACCGCACCATGATATTTCCAGGATGCAAGTCCGCGTGGACGAAGTTGTCCAGCAGCAGCATTCGTAGAAAGGCATCGAGACCCTCGGAGGCGATGTCTTGTTGAAACACTCCGCCCCCGTTTGCAACAAAGTCAGCCAGGGGGATCCCATGCGCGAACTCCTCGATGAGCACACTCCGGGTGCAGAATTCGGTATAGGGAAAGGGGAACCAGGCCGTCGTTCGGTCCTTGAAATTCTTGCGGAACCTCAGCAGATTCACCGCTTCAATGCGCAAGTCGAGTTGCAGCTTCATCATCTGCCCAAACTGGTCGACTTCGTCGGGCAGCGAGAGCCACTCGATCGTGGGTATCGAGTTCAAAATCGAGGCGAAGAATCGCATGATGCGGAGGTCGCGTTGCACGGTCCGCTCGACGCGGGGATGCTGGACCTTGACGGCAACATATGACGAAGGGATGCGCTTTGGGGTGCTCTTGAGAACCGTCCCGACGTTCTTGCGGACATTGTGTCGAAGGTCATCGGGGCCCTTGGGGACGTCGACATCTCCCGGCAGGGCAAGGTCAGGCTTTAGCTTCGCCTTGTAGACCTGGGCGATTGCGCCAACACCGATGGGCGTCTCGTCAAACTCGTCAAATATATCGGCGAAGTCACGGCCGCCAAACGCCTTCCGGACTATCCGCTTCGTTGCGTGCAGAGAGTGGGCAGGGGCATTGGCATGCAGCTTCGACATGATGTCACACAACTCGTTGGGGAAAATATCGGACCTTGAAGCGGCCCATTGGCCAAGCTGTCAACCTCCGGCGTCAGCCACAGAGCCGTACCTTCAGATCGAAGTCGCGTGTTACCTTGATAAACGTCGGGCCTGCCCACTCCATCGCCTGAACGAGAAAGCCATACCACCACAGCGTCCCGGATCGTTCATTGTCACGCTCCGGCACGCGGCTTCCGACCCAGACTGTGGGCACCGCCAGAAGAACGGGCACGAATATGACGACGAGCTGGAGGAAGCGGATGCCAGTACACACAGGCTCCCAGATATAAAGATCCAAAAACACAATGACGCGGCCAACCAGGGTCCCGTCATGGTCACCAGCGGCGCTTGGTATTTCGGCCCGCGAGGTCTCGAGCATGCGCTTCTCGCCTGTATCGTGGGGGGTGGCACTGCCCTCCTCCGCAAGCTCGAGAAAGGCAGAAGCAGCCAGCCCGCCGCCCGTGGCGGCCATCAGGGTCCGTGGAGCGGCGCGAGAGGTCCTCCATGATGACGGCCGTGGTCGCGGGCTCCCCCGGAAGAGAAGTGTGGTGATATTTGCCCGGGGAGGGCGGGAAAAGCTCTTCAGAATCCTAGAGGCTGGTCCAAAGCAAGGCGACGCTTGCCTGCGGGGGAGGAGCCGGCCGAGGGCGAGCGCCAGCCGCATGTCGTCGCAGCACTTCGGAGGGAGGGGTCCTGGTGTATCTGTGTCGAAGTGGCTGATAGAGTCATTCTTGTCGTCCTCACAGACAAAGGATACTGGAGAGTAATTCTCATGCCGCGAGCTACATGACGGTGCCGGTGGGGTGAGTGCTTAGTGTAGTGGGCTTCGCAGCGTCGGCAGCCGGGTTTGGCAGCACGGGTAGAAACCGTGACGTCGTCCCGCAATGAGCAGCCAGGGACAAGCGGGCTCGGCGGGCCAAGCTGAACAAACAAATCGCGACAGGCGAGCGCGGCATGCCGGGATCAACCGACTTGCATGGGCCGAGACCCACAATGCAGACAGGGGCCGTAGGCTACGTCATTCCTCGGGTTGTTCCTCCCCGAGAGCAGAATGTCTTCCTCCGTTCAATTCCTTTCCGCAATTCCTGCTATACAGAATGCAGAATAACTCATCGACGCCCCGGGTCCAATAGTATAGACAAGACACCAACATACCTAATCTGCCAACGGACCTAACCAGACAGGCGTCTGAACTTGAATTGCGACAGCATTGAGAGAGGCCTAAAGACAGGGGCCCATCAGATTACATCTGGTCGGCATTCTCTATGGTTAGATTCAGAGTACGCACATTGTTCTGGTCACCAACAACCCCGATTTCCGGACCGGTGGTGGTTTTGCCGTTCAGGGTGAGCGACACGGCGCCGGTGTTGTGGCGATCAAACGGCATCTCAAAGTATGAAAGTGGTTTGCAGCTGTTGGGTTCAAACGTCATCCGGGAGTCGCCGATTGAGACTGTGATGCATGCTCAGCCTGTGGTCACCGCCATGATGGATACAACATCCCGGGCTCCGTTTGTGGCCGTTACCGTCCCTCCTTGGCCCCAGACCGCGCCTCGAGAGCTTCACATCAGCGCCAGAGTGAGAACATCAACAGGAAATAGAAGCTTACGAGGGTGTCTCTGACCCCGAGCAGAGGTGGTGCGGTACCACGCAATAGCAGTATCCTCTCGTGGCGGGCCATATTTGGCGGATCCAGCCTTGTAGGAAGCAATCAGATAAGGCAGAACTGCTCTGAAAGCTGCATGTGAGTGCCCAACAACATACTTCTCTGATCCAGGAACGACCTGTGCCGGCAAGGGGTCGCAGATGTAGCTCGACTCGCCAAAGTCATTCCCTTCCCGTCGTCAGCATTGCGAGTATGGCCGGAAAAGGGGCAGCATACATACACGTGATAATCTGGACGAAATCAGGCATAACTTCCAGAACCTGCTGCCATCGATCGTACCAGAGGGACTCGCTCGAGCAATACCAGTGCTTGTTCCACCGGGCCAAATCTGGGTTTGATGGTAAGGATCGGGAATGACGTTCCTTGGAGGGCAAACCTGCCTGTGTAAAACCAAGGGCTAACTCCCATCATGTACGTCTTGCCGCCAAGGCTGCCTTTATACAGCATATCCTCGACCGAAGTCATTCTAGACTGTCCGGCCTTGGGCCAGGCATCCCAGGACACTGCGTCTCTTAGTCCACAGCGCCAATTCTGAGGGCAACGGTCGACTTACAGGCGCCGTCAATGCAATCCAGCCTCTGGCCAACACCGTGAGGGCCGAGACTGGACCAGTCAGGAATAAGGTAAATACCGTCAGTTTCGTCGCGCACCCGGGCCCAGTTGTCGGCCCAGCCGGGACCCTCGAACGTTGATACGAGAGGTTTCCCTTCAGCTCTCATTTGCGAAGGGAATAACTTATATCGGTTGATCAAATCCACAACATGAGGAACCAGCCAGGACCCAGCCTCCATGCTACCAAATCAAACGAGTGTCAGTCACCAACTCAAGAGCTTAGTAAGTCGTATCAGCACTGGGGTGTTTTCAGGTTGTTTGTTGGACGTACTCGAACGAAAGAAACAAGACAAAACCCCCGACGCGTACTGCTTCCTCGTACGCATGATGCAGTTGCGTCCAGGTCCAAGAATCCGAAGGGCCAATATTGAGAGCAAAACCATCGATACCAGCCACCTTGGCGCAGTTAATGTCGTGGGCCCCGGCCATTGCTCGGATGACTGGCCGCAAGTGAGGCCAACCTAAGGAAGACGATCAACGGCTGTCTGAGTGATCCCCTGTACAAGATAGATAAAAAGACCGTCCCTACCATGTAGTGCGCAAAGACTTTACGGTCCGGCTTGGCCTTTTCGGATGGGTGGTCCATCCTGTCTCCTTCGACAAGTACAATTGTTGCGGCCAACCCACGAGTTGCTCTTCAGGGCCTCCGTCCAATGGAAACATGGGCAGCACATGTCTGGGAAATGGTTTACCCTTGAGTCTTGGGTTACTCTCACCCAGGGAACGCTCGGTCCCACGGCTCGTATGGCGAAGAACCGGACGGAGTCTGACTGTGCCGTTGGGCTTTTCACATTGACCGGTGCATTAATACATACTTGGGAGACAGCGTGAGCGTGGGAACATAGGTAGCTTGGTGTGCCACGAATCCAAATTGACACAGAATTGGCCCCGAAATCCTCGAGCGCCTGCGAGTACCGCCATTCCACATATCCTGCCGATGCTCGTTGACAAATCTTGAATTGAAGGTCCGGCAGGTGCTCTCTCTCTGACAGGTGCTGCTGCGTGGGCCCACCTTCAGGGGTTCCGTCCCGCCCCACATTAAGTTTCCGACTCAACGGACCGGAAATAGAAATTTCCTGCAGCCCTGCGATTTTGGCTCCGCACAATTGAATCTGGTGAAATTTCGCAACACCGCAACGCTCTGCATCACGATCTCCGTCGACCGATTCTCCCACCCA
>FTCU01000837.1_pt1 | contig 28301 bp, 19 predicted proteins | sample 1639521 | NCBI WGS metagenome assembly FTCU01 (sample SAMEA3914864, study PRJEB12502) | metagenome | biome: forest; material: soil | place: USA | collected 2012-03-12 | depth 0.3 m
GGGGGGGGGGGGGGGGGGGGGGGGGGGGTGGAGCTGGAGTGGTGGGAGATGCCGGGTGGGGGGGTTGTTGATTGAGTTGGTGGGTGGGTTGGTGTGTGTACTGATGGTGAGGTGGGGGGGTTGGCGGGAGATGGTGGTGGTGTAGGCTGTCTGCCTGCCTGAATTAAACCCACATATTGAGACACGCCTTTCTTTGCCTGGACCCTCCGCAGCAAGACTGGCTCAACATTATCCGTCAACAATTTCATTATTCACATTGAACCAACATTAAAAGGTGCAAGTCACTTATTGAATTGAGTTGCGGGCAGCAAAAACCCACTGTGTAGCTCTTCTTTGGTCGAAAGGCTGGAGCTGGCCGCAAAACTCCAAGACGTTTTTTTCGTGGACATTTTAGTTGTTTGGAGACGGAGCCATGCTAGATGCCCGAAGGGTAGCAGGGTCAGCATCATCTCCCACGTGCACGCCCTATAAATACCAGGTCCCGCGTTCCAGTTTCCAACACAAACAAGCAAACCCCAAAGTCGCCAGTGGTGTAGTTGGCAGCACGCGGGAGCTTAGGATCGGCGAGTAGGAAGTGTTGTGTTTGCGCGGGGCGCTGAAGAGACCAATACCTCACCAAAGCCAAATGGTCCGGCACCCAGGCCCTGGTTCGATCCCAGGCTGGAGACGGTCCGCAACTCCTTTTTTCCCTTGTGTTATTTGATATCGAGTTGATATTGGGTGTTCCTATGATCCTTTTCCTGACTATCTAGGTATAGGTTCGAGTGAAACAACAAGAAAAACACAAAAGAAGCGTCTCGTGGCGACAGCCGAGAGATGGTAGAAGTGAACGCGACGAACTATCATCAGCTGTGGGTAGCATAGCACAGACATACCACACCACACACCCAGCTCATGAGAGTCATCGTCTTTTGACCCCGTGGTGATGTACGAAAAAGAAAAAAAGAAACGCCATCAACACCAAGAAAAGGAATAAACAAGATGAAAGATAAAAAAAAGTCCTCCTCTCAAGAGACAGACAGACAGGTATCCCAACTCCTCGCCAACGCCTTACCCAAAGGGAGAATTAATCCCATGCATATCGCACGACACACTGTCTCTGTACAACAACACCAATGGGTGATGGTGCAGAGAATGGGGGTTGTTTTGTACATGAACCGTCCCAAGCGGTTCTCTATCACATGAAGATGGGCCCTCCCTCCAACACCAGAAAATGCTCTGCAAAACTGTTGCGCACTGTTCGCCCGGTCGCCGACCGGGTTCTATATCCAGGCCTTGGCGTCGGTCGCCAGGGGCGTGGTGTCGCCGGTGCCGCGGCGGCGGGGCGGGCTCCGCGGCGGGGAGGCGCTGCTGGCGGTCTTGGGCGCGGGCATGCTGAAGCCGACGCCTCTGGGGCTGGGCAGCTTGACCTTGGTCGGGGTGTTTGGGCTGTAGACGGCAGGGCTCAGGGTGAACCCGTCTTGGGCCGGTTCAGCCCTGGGGACCTGGCTGTTGATCTTCGGGACGACCGGGAGGACTTTCGTCTTTGCTTCCTTGACCGGAGCGCGTGTCGGGCTGGTCTCTTTTGCACTGGACGACAGAACCGGGCCGTCGGTGCTAGAGGCCATCGCCCCGGCGCGTTTGGGGCTCTGCAGGGTCGACTCCTTGACCACGTTGGGGCAGTCGAGGGTGTGGACAACGTTGTCGTTGCTAGTTGCCATCTTAGTCTGGGCCAGGGGAGGCATGTCGTCAACCGATGAGAGACGGATTCCAATCTGAACAGTCGCCATCGACACCAGGGAGGAGTCCCTTCGATGCCGCATGTTTGCGAGGTTGGCCATCGATGGCGGCGGCTTGAGGGCGTTGGCAGGCGAGTACGTGGTGGAAGGGAGGAGAAGCACTGATGCCTTGGAGGCAACGGGGTTCTTGGGGAATAGGGAGTATGAGCGTTTGCGCACGTGGCTCCCCGCCGCGGGCGTTGGAGGGATGCGCGCAGGCTCTGGCGCCTTGGGCATCAAGGCTGACGCCACGACTGAAACAAACTTGTTGGAGCGGACCGAGTCGGGGCTTCGCCTCCCGTTCTTGGTGCGGTTCGATTTGATGCTCTTGGCATCATACGCCTCTTCGTCCTTCTCCATGCTGATCAGGCTCTCTTCACTGTCCATGCGGCGCAGGGTTCGTGAAGCTGCCACCGGATGCATCATGCGGCCATCGAGCTCGGCGGGATCATCCAACTCGCCTGACTCGTAGCGGGTGATCTTGTACGTTGCTTTCCTGTTTTCGAACTCTCCCATCTTGTCCCTGGGGGCAATTGTCGCCAGAGTGCTGGATTTGAGGAAGAGATAGAGCCCGCCGGTCATCAGCCCGGAGACGTTTGCAACGACCGAGGCGACCATGCCCAATGTGAGAGCGTTGGAATTATTGGCATTGGCGGCGGCACTGTTGATGGCGTTGGCGTTTTGGTCTCGGTATTCGGTGAAGACGTCAAAAAAGAAGAACGGGATCATGAAACTCTGAGAAAGGTGAGCCGAGAGCCAATCGAGCAGCGCGACAGGGGAGCCATACGTTTGAAATGGCAGCAAGTGCAAGGTAATAGACCATTCTCGAAGCGGCCACGCGGGCTGTCACCTCGACCTTGATGCTGCGGTGCAGCCTGACGAAGATGATTACGGCCGAGATGATGACGAGGGACACGATGGCCACAAGCAGACTGAAGCACACGACCGAGTAGTGGGAAACAAACCAGATGAGCGAGGTGAGGCAGAAGTTCGGAGACTGGTCAAAGTCGGCGATGAGAAAGTTGGCGAGGACCAGCATGCCGACGATCGACAGGCAGACCGACACGTTGTATTTGCCTCTTGGGGCAAACGGCTTCTTCTGGAGTCCCCTGATGGCGACCTCGACTCCGAACACGAGCTGGATGTAGGGGGCAAGGAACAGCGCTACGGCAGTGTTAGCCAACGGCCTCGACCACTCCGGATTCGGCCAACCTACCAGGTAGCATGAGCTGTGCCAGCCATGTGCACCCCAGGCCAAAGAGGGCGTCTAGGCCGGTTGACTGAGCGCCGGCAAAGACGAACCCCTGGATGAAGATTCCGATGGAGAGCACGAGGGGGAAGATCTCGCTCTCGGGAACAAAACTGAAGCCATTGCGCCTGCTCACTGTCAGCAACCAGCTCATCTATCCAGGCGCCGCCAGCCCAGTGTTTCCCCGGAAACCGTACCAAAACCTGTACTTCTTGTCGTTCCTCTTCTTCCTGAAGTACGAGTCGCACAGGATGCCGACGGCAGTAGCGAAGGCGGCTATGATGTTGAAGGCAGCTAGGACGATGGTCGAGGTCCTGATGGATTTGGCGGCTGAGAATTTCAGCTCGTTGAAGAACTGCTGCTGGGTGGCGGTGACGGTGGTTCGGTTGGTATCGGTTTGGAAGTTGGTGGTCGTCGGCGTGTTGAAGCTGCCCTGTATCGCCCAGCTCGTGTCGTCCCGCGACTCCAACCACCCGGCGCCGGCGAATGGCGACATTGGGCTGATTCGGCGAGCAGCCACGAGGCTGGCGATGGCGACGAAGCCGTAGTAGCGCCCTCGGACCCGCCGGTCGTTAAGTCATCTAAACCACGTCGTCGATGTCGTAGGCACGTCGTCGTCCGATGGGTGAGGGAGGAAGGAGGGGAAGGCGGCGAAGATGGAAGAGGAGGCGCATGGCAGAGTAATGCCAGCGTCCACCGGACGGGAGTATGCCATGCTCGAGCAGGGGGGGTCACACCTCGACCACAACCACGGACGAGACGAAACAGCACCTGAGGGACCCAGCACCGAGCTGGCCGAGCTGCCCGCGCTCGCCTGGGAATAGCAACAGGGGTCAGGGGAGACGACAAGAGACGAATCGACGCCGAGCGTGGCCCGTCGAGGACGGCAGGGCCGTGCCCCTGGGCGGGGCCATTCCAGAAGAAAACCGTGGTGGTGCCGGCAGCGACGCATGAAGCTGGAGACAGGCACGCTGTGAGGTCCCCGGTCGGACTGACGGCCTGTCTGCTGGGCAGTGCGGTGCGGAATAGAGACTACGGCATGGGACGGCTGCTGCGGGCGGAATACGGTTGGTCCGACCAGGGTTCAGTCCCGTACCACAAGCCAGTGCCCCTCCTCCCGCAGTGGAGCTCTTGTGCCGCCGGCAGCTTTCGAGCTAGCAGAACGCAGGATTATTGATGATGCCGGCAGAGACCTAAGTCAAGCTGAGAGAGTGAGAGTACTCGAGAGCCCACTGTCGGCTCGACTCGGCGCGCACTGGAAGAGGCGGGAATTCGAACCCAGCCAACTTCATCCCAAGTTGATCCTAGCTTCTGTCATGTCTCCCGTCAAACAGAAAGCAGACAGACACCGTGAAGGAGATGGGAAAGACAGCGGTTCAGCCAGTGCGGGACGGGTTCGAGGTGAACCATACCCCTTGCAGGGGTTTGGGTGTCTGGGCAACATCGTGACGGGATGCTTTCTGCACGGGCAAGTCTCAGTCGATGGATGGTCTCTGGGGGATCCGATGGAAAGGGCCAGATCCGGCCTCAACCCCCAGGCTAACCCCCCGGCGAGGAGGCAGGTGCGGACTAGACACAAGCTCAACGGCAAGCTCGACAAGCTCAACAGGCATTGGCGGGGCAGCTTCGAGGCATGACCTGAACCGTGCGGGTGAAGCAGTTTTGGAACAGCCCCACGTTTCGCCTTCCTGCAGGACCTGCTGCTTGGCGAGAACCCTTGTGGGGCCGCGGGGCTGTGGGGCGCTCTGCCTGAATGCCAAGCCCGCCCCACCCCGGCTGCACATCAAACATCCAACCCTGACCTGACTTCACCTCTTGCCTGCCTTCCAAGCAGCCTGACAACAGCATCGCACCTCGCCGACTGACTCGAGCAAGAAATCATTCTGCCTCGTGGCAGCTCTCAGTCTTCTGCTTGATGATCTCCATGATGAACCCAGGCTATTTTTCTGGTTATGAGCCAGACTATAGCCGCTTGGACCTGCCCGCCACAGTGCCCCAACGGCCTCCGTCACAGCTGCGCTCGAGCCAAACTCGAGCAACACTGGCTGGCAGCTGGAGAAGTGGGCAAAGGGTCTGGAACTCGTGTTGCTCAAAGCTGTTGTTGTGCTCTACACCGAGCAGCTCTAGGATAGGTGCTTTCTCGGACCATATTGTTGACCTTGACCTTGACGGCGCGCGACGCATCCTGGCCAGTCATCTCTGCGCAGCCTGGACCCCGGGCAGCCTTTCAACTCTGAATCCACCTTGGAGAAACATCCGGTCTGTCGGCCCCTTGGCATTCCATACCAGAACGTCGTCACGGTTGCACGGATACCTCCGCCCAGGGCCCGGCATCCACTCAGGATCGTCCACCACGGCAACCCTCCCTTGTAACAGGCCTTGTATCAAAGCTCCGGAAAGCCCACTTCCCATGTCTCCTCCTACAAGGGGCCCGGCTCGGCCAGGGAGCCTTGCCTCTTGTTAGTGACCGACCACACATGCCTTCTCCCATGCCTCAGCTCAACTTTGCAACCCTTGACGAGGATAAGTCGACAGGATTCGCAACGTGCGGGCACATGCTTTGCCCACCTTCTCTACACAAGTAACGGCATGGCTCAAAGGCTCTTGTCAGTGAAGGAGTAAGGCTAGCCGGGATAGTTGCTACACCACGCCAAGCTCTGACTCGAGACCTCTTCGGAGAATTTGACCAATGCTGAGACATCGGAATCGGCTGGCAGCGGCTCGGTATTCGCGGCCGTCGGAAGTGACTGATGACACTCGGAGAATATGAGCCAGACCACGTAGTAACAGATGGGCTGACAGCGGCTCGGTATTGGCAACTCTCTGTCTGTCCAAGCTCGGTTCTGGGCTCGAGACCTCGCCGCCCCCGCGACTAGCAAGGGTTGACCAGCCAGGGGACTCCCCACCCACACCCGCCAGCGGCCTCCAGAGCCTTCCACAACATGCAGACAGGATGAGAAACGTCCGAGTTTAGGGCATGGCCGAGAACCTGGAAGCTTACCGTCCCGAGATGACAAGGCACCGCAGGAAGAAGCCCGGGGTCTAGACCCGGGGTTTGGGCTGGTCCAGAGCACAAGCCACTCTGTCCCACGAGGAGGGGGCTTGGATGACGCTTGGAGCACTATCTGCGCGTGGCTTGAACCCGGTGTTGCCTCTGTGCCATATCCGTGGTTATGCGATTACTCATGGCCCTGTTGTCACGGCCACGGCTTGTAGAAAGTCGATCGGTGGGGGCTGCCGTCTTGATTGGGAGAGCAACTTGCGGTTTATGCGCCCTGGTTTTGGGGGACGTTGCTGGGATTGAGTGCTTGCATGATAAGTGGCGCGAAAGAAAGAAGGAAAGTAGACAAAATGAAAAGAATGTATTATGCAGACCGACTTGGAGATCCTGTTGTCCCAAAAGCCGGTCGTGGCGTCGTTGCTCGCGAAGATCGACTTGCTTGCCCCGACGGCGGTGGTGGTGGGCAAGCACGGGATGCCTCCCAAATTGACCAGCTGCGCAAGGCCATTGATGTACAAGTTCCCGCGGTGCAAACACCAACACCCCCCGGTGACGCGGCGGGGCCCCGTTGGCGCAGCGGGGGGTGTACCGGCTTGAACTGAAGCCCTCGAGAAATGGTGCTGGCCATTTCGAGAGGTCGCCGGTTCGAGCCGTGAGTAAAACCTGGGGTTTTTCGACCTCCGTTAGGAGTCCATCATCGGCACGCCACCGATGAATGGAATCCTAACGGATGGTGATAAACTCTGGGTTTTCGTAGCCGATCAGGTAAGCCGGCCAGCACCGGGGAGGCCTGAGAGGTGAGCTTTTTGCCTTCTTCCTACAACCGAAACATAGCGAAACCAAACCACATCATCATTCCAACAACGACTGTTGCAATAACAGAGAAGAAGAGAAGAAGAACCATCCCCCAACCTTCAGCCCACGCACACCCGCGCCTCATTTCGCCTTCTTCTCCCCCAGCGCCGTCGCGCGCACCTTGAAGGCATCAAAGATGTCATCCGCCGCGACATAAATCGCATACAGCGGCACCACCACCCACAGCCCATTGAAAAACACCAAGAAAACCCACTTATACATGAAATTGCTCGTATCCAAGTTAACGCTCCCCGTCAACCACTCGGGCATGAAGGTCATGTAACCTGCGCATGCATGTCAGCGGAAAACTCTCTCTTACACACACACACTCTCTCTCAAAAAGACGCCATGACAAAATCGACAAAACTCACCACCATACAACTCCGCCGTCCCCAACACCACCATCCCCAAATTCGCCCGCGGACTCCCCCTTGCAATGTCCCAGCACACCACCGCCGCCAGCGTCCCGCCAAACAGCACCGTCAATATCTCCAGGCTCAGCACCGTCAGGTCGACGCCGGCCCACCGCGCGTCGGCCCGCGCATACACCTGCCACAGCACCGCCAGCGCTCCCGAGCCGGCCTGCGCGCCGTGGATTATGGGTTGGGCTGTGCCGTTGGGGTTGTTGGTGTTGAGGTAGTTTTGGGGGTCGGGGTAGGCTGTTGGGGTGAGGGGGGCGGTTGTGAAGACTGGATGGCAAAGTCAGATATATGCTTTCGCGGGGAGAAGGGGGTGGGGTTCAAGAGGGAGTAGCTTGCGGGAGCTCCGCGACAGCTGGAAAGGGGTATAAACAACAACAGATTGGATGAGATAGTAAACAAACATACGGCAGTGATACACAAAACTGCCCTCCAAAATAAAATGGATCAGGGCGTCAAAGGCGTGCCAGACAAAGAGGGCGCGCAGGCGCGGGGCGGTGTGCTGCGGGAGGACCAGGCGGGCGAGGCCCAGGGCGGCGGCGAGGAGGACGCAGGTGCTGGCCAGGGAGGTGAGGGTCGTGGTGTCGAAGAGGGAGGGTGGTGGTGGAGGGGTTGCCATTTTGGGGTTGGTTTGGGGGTTTGAGGTTGGGTGTGTGGTGGTGGTGATGGCGATGTGTGGTTGTGGTGGTGATGAGACGGGATGGAAATGGAGTTTAGATTCCCATGAGATGAGATGAGTTGAGGTTGGGATGATCGAGGCTCATTTCAGCTGGATGCGCCAAGACGCGCTAAGATGCGCCCCGGCCGGCAAGCTGCAGCATCGAACCGTCCAGGCTGGCGGCGATGATTGGATGGTCCTGGCTGGGGAAGGCGAGGGAGGCTGCGTCGCTGGGGTGCAAGTTCTGTGGGTCCCGGAGCTTTTTGGGCCAAACTCCACGACCAAGACATCTCAAGTTTGGAAGCAAACTTGCAGCGCGCAGAGAACACATTTTGTCACTAAAGCATGATGGGAAAAAAAAAGTCTGTGCTAAATCGAGTTGGATTGTCTAGCTATCAGAAGCCATGGGGTATTGCGACGATCCTCCTCATCCCCTCCCCAGAAACCGAGCATCAAGCGAGCGACGAAAGCCGAAAATCAAGACCCATCCTCCTCAAAGCAACGCCTTCCTGAGAAAAGAGTGTCGTGAAGTCGTGGGCCGCTTAGTGGGTGGCAGCCTGCTTGTTGGCCTCGGCCGAAGCGTCGTGCTTGTGCTCCTTGGTCTTGTCGCCGATGGCATCACCAGCGGCTTGGAGACTGTGAGAGAAGTGTTAGCGGGGGTCACTGCCACTCGAGGGTGGTGAGGAAATGGTGCTTACCGAGTGCCGACGCCGGCGTTGCTGTCCTTGGCGACCTGCTTGTTGGCCTCCTTGGAGCTGGCGTTGGTGGCGCTCTGGACCTTGTCCGAGACGTAGTTGCCGGCCTGCTTGATGGTGTCCATGTTGATGGTTGGTGGTTGGTTGAGTTTGAAAAGGTGTGAAGTGTGTTTGTGATTGTTTGCTTTGTTGGATTGGTTGTTGGTGCTGATGATGGAGAGAGAAGGGTGATTTGAGCAGTCGGAGGAGGGAGGTTATATAGGCGATTTCCTGCCTCTGGAGTGGTGGGATCTGGGAAGGAACTCGGGGCGTTGGGTATAATCCACTACGTCATACACGCACTCCATTCGAGGTGTGACTGGTGACGGCTTTGGGAGGAGGTGGTTGCGAATCTGGAGCGTGGAGCCCCGCGCGACCCCGGCGTGTTTGACTCGGCAGGTTGTCACCAGGTTTACTCCCTAGCAGCAACAGGCACGGCTCTAGTGGGGACCTTGGTTGTTTACGGTTTACAGCCAACTTGTCAGTTACGAAGTTACGATGACTCTGTTTCTCGCAAGACTGTCTGCACTCTGCCCATGTGTTGTAGTCCTCTGCCCTTCCGCAGCCCGTGCAACCTGAGTCTTGTCATTTTTTCTTCGTCTGCGTTGAATCCTTACACACACAGGTACTCTCAGTGTTTGCATCTCAGATCCAACGTGAAGCCGCGACTCCATCGAATGACGTCTAGAGGGGTCTGGTCCGATCTGAGAGACGCCAAGTGCTCGGGGAGAACCATCCGGAGTCGAGACCCGCACCCCTGTCGGTGACGCAAATGTGGAGACATTTCCACGGGACAACGCACCCTATTGGTCGTATTTTACCTACATCCCTGCCGAGTGACGCCATCGCTGCTTGCTTCAACCGGCCCGCTGAGGGGAGACTCTCGGCTGACCGAGTGACCTGAACGCATGTGAGGACAGGTTTGGTAGGTGGCCCCGGTGGCCCAATGATATCACCGCCAAGGTGAGAGGCCACCAACGCTACGACAGTGTGGAAAGAGACATGTCGTCTCCTCGTCCACTGAGCCACTTCCGCCCAACATGTTGGAGCATGGCGTCATGCAACACATCCGCGCGTCGGGCCGCGACGGGATGTCCTTTCGAGCGACACGTAAAGCCGGGCAACCGAGGTTGGCACGAGTCGGTTCTGCGTTACCCGACGGTGCAAACCCGATTCGCGATGCCAGTCAGATTCAGCACCATGGCGATCGTGGCATGCCCCGCGGTTCCCTTACTCGTCGTCAGCTGACACCAGCCTGGTTTGACACAAGCCTTCGGATCCGGTTTGTTGTCTGAGGCAATCGACATGTTCTTTGCTTCCATGGAACCTTCCAGTGAACTTCGGGGCTCGGCAGCTTCCGATGGGCTGACTGCTCATGTCCCACGGCCAGAACATATGCCTCGAGTACAAGCGTGTTGTCTAGTACAAGCGTGTTGTTTTTGTTACCGGCGAGCCCCTCCGGCTCCCCGGGGCGTCTTCCATCCGACCGCAACGCGTCCTTGTGGAAGGGAGGAGAGGTATCACAGCACGTGTTCTTATGTGTTCGTACTACTTGTTTGCCATGTGCCCATTTCTCCTCTTTTGGCAATCAGGCTCAGCTGTTCTTGAGTCAAGCCTCGTACAGTGCTATACCAAGCTGGAAAATCCCAGGTTAGGGTGTGGCACAAGCCTGGATTTTCTTCCTCAACAGGGAATTTTTCAGATTATTTGTTAAAAGCACAAATACGGTCCAACCTGGTCACGGGGGCTCATGGTGAGAAGGCCGCGTCGGCAGCTCACTTACCTTTCGGCCGTTTCCGAGTTGTTGGTACGCAGTGGTCGTGGACGATGCTGGCACAAAACGCCACGCGCTCGTCCCTGCGACGTTGTTCTATTGTGACATACTATGATTTCTCTCGGACGCTGCCGAATATTCTAGAATGCAATGAAACCCAGGAGCTCGCATCTGATGTGTCAGTGGCCCCCCGCGGAACAGTTCTTCGGAGTCATGCGTGGCACTGCGAGCCCACTTGAAGTCAGACTCACTATGACTTGTTTGGGTTGGCTCGTTCAGCACATCGTGTTGCGGATGTACATGTCCATACTTCTTAACTCGCTCAATCCATTACGTCAAATATTGCACCTCGTTTGGGGAGTGGTCTCAGCCGGGGTTGGGGGAGCCCCCCTTGCTGCAAAACCAGATAGTCGATGTCGATGGTGTGTGTTGTTAGAGTAACTGGATATGGAAAGGGATGATTTGACTTTTGAGTTAAAACTTAGAGAAAGGGAGCAGTTGGCCCCGCCCAAATCTGGGGGCAGAAACGCCAACCCGAGAAGGTTAAACCATCTACTACGAGAAGTGGAGAGACAAAGAGAACTATCCGCAATAGAAGTAAGAAAACATATTTAGCGCAGTCCTAGTTCCGTTTCCCTCTAACTTTCATGAAACTGAGGTGCTCTGCTGAATGCAGAGTGATAGGCACGACAATCATGGTGTGTTTTCGAGACGAGAGTTCTGCTTTGCCCCTTCCATTCAACGAGAATGACAAAAAGTTAAACTTGCTGCCTGTGAATGCTGAGCAGTCCACTGCAGTAATCTCCCCAAAGCCTGTAAAATTCTAATCCACCCGTTGCGTCGCAACACCACTTGCATTGCCGGCGATGATGCAACGGGCTCCGGGGACCGCCAAGCCCCGAGTCCGCAGACGCCTGTTCCACATCTCTTTCATTCTGTCGGCCTCTTCGCTCACCAATTCCCCGCCGACACAAGAGCTGCCACGCCCGACGCAATTGAACAACGTCGACAGGCATACAACAACCCATTCACTGCCCGGACTCTCGCGCAATGGATACCCTCGCCTCCTTAGGTCACCGGATCCGCGAAGCATTGGCGACGCTGCCCGCCGCGTCGGAGCAGTGGGTGCTAGGGACCTCGAGTAAGATGGCGAATGCGTCCGCCTTGCTGGCTGTTCTCTCGTCGTTGGCTCCGGTGCTGCCCGCTGTGAACATGACGACGTATCGACCAGGTATTCCAATCGCTCCATTTCCCCTTCCTCCGCCGGGTGCCTCCTCGCAAGGCGAAGAGATCATCCGCCAGTTTGTCGACCTCGACCGGTCGACAAACTGGAACCTAGTGGAAAAGATCAAGTTTCAGGGTGACACCTTTGAGCCGGAAGGGATCGTGCGCTTGGGTAACGACCGGTACGTTGTCTCGGCGGGCGAGTGGACAGTCCCCAGGTCGACACTCACCGCTGGTCCTGGTGGTGCTCAGACGGTGGCCGGGGAGGGCTTTGCGCACATGGTTGTCTTTGATGGAAGAGGCAATCGCCTCGCCGACGCCACAATCACCGAGGCCGGGGAGCCCGAGTATCACGGCGGTGGCATCGACTACGACGGGACGTATATCTGGGCGACACTCGCCCAGTACCGCCCGGACTCTACCGCAACCCTCGTCAGGATCCGGCCAGACACCTTGCAGCCGGAACCCATCTTGCGAATCGCCGACCACATGGGGGCGGCGGTTCACGATCTGTCGACAGGGAACATCTTGACTCTGAACTGGGGAGCCCGCAGTGCTTCTCTCTGGAACCTGAAGTACAAAGCCGCCGTGCCCCCCGCCTTCACTGCTCCAAGAGCCGTGACGAAGAACCCGAGCCACTACACGGACTACCAGGATTGCAAGTTTTTAGGCCACTCTCAACGCTATGCGTTCCGCCCGGTCATGCTGTGCTCGGGCATAACGAGCCTCTATGGAACGACCATCGGCGGCGTTGCTCTCGTCGACATGGAGTCCATGGTGCCTCTGTACGAGGTGCCCGTGACCATGGTGTCGGACCGGGGCACGTTGGTGACCAAGAATCCCATGGACGTTGCCATCGTTGATGGCAAAATGCGACTCTTCTTCCTGCCCGACGAACGGAATTCGACCCTCTACGTCTATGAGCCCGCGCGCCAAGTTGGTGCTCGGACCAAAGCCCCCGTCCCGGATGAAAATTGAGAGAGGGGGTGGGACTGCGGAGGATTTTCGACTCAATTTTTATTCCATCCAGGCTCTTCGCAAGACCCCGGTCCAATGTTTACACGCAAAACTCACCGTGCCGACCGTTCCGAGGCCAGTTCATGACGGGATGCCCCGTCAACCACTTCAGTTGAGCCCGCTTCTGTAACAATAGCGCATGTCAAATGCCAGCTGGAGGTTCGCGCTAGTGGCGCGGATATCGATGGTGGATCCAGGGGTCATGCCAATTGCGGCAATCTGGATCCACGTCCGGATGCCGTTCTCAGTCTTCTCAGCTCCGCCCGAGAGCCCGGACCCCGGACGCCACGCGAATTGGCATCAAAACGGCCCCTCAACGTTGCATGGCCGACCCACACCGGCGATGTCGTCCCGTGGGGACGGGTCGCGCAATAGTTATCGGCGCTAAATGATATTGAGCATGCTCAACGCGGGCAAGCGCTTCAGCCGCAACGTTCTGTGGCCCCACGCTAGACCTTTTGCTCAAGGTTCAGCACGCCAAAGTGACAATTACATGGGCCCGATGAAGCCATTTGGGAAATCCGGTCCACGATGCGGCTCCTGGCCGGTGCCGAGTTCCGAGCAGCGCCTCCCGACTGGGCACCGGCTGGGCAATGTCTGCTGGATGGGAAAACCCTTCTTGGCAAACGAGGCATCGAGTCGGTCATGGTGAAGCTTATATATGACCCGGGTCACTCTCCCACGGCTTTGTTGAGCCTTTCTAAGCCATCCACGCAGTCACTCTTTTGACTTATAGGTGACCTTGTCTGTCGCCGTCCCTTCGTTCTTCTCAACGGTCGTTTAGACCCTTGTTTACACGATGAGGCAGTCATCAAGGCCCTCGCGGGCTGCGGCTGCCCTCCTCCTTTCCCTGGCTTCGGCCTCGGTTGCTTTTGCCGCGCCTCTGGATTGCTCCAACAACCAGAGCAACAACACCATCTACACCTCCCCGGCGGGCTCTTCCTACGACATCATCTGCAGCGTCGACTATGCTGGTGGTGATGTTGCCGCTCAGGGTGGCGTTGACACCTTTGAGGACTGCATCGACCTCTGCGATGCCCAGGCCACCTGTATCGACGTCTCCTACGCCGGTCCCGGCGGCTCTTGCTACATGAAGAGCAGCCTCGGCACCCCGAATACCAACGGAGGCATCTGGACGGCTCGGAACCGGAGCACCCGCACCAACAACGAGATCACCTGCGTTGACAAGAAGTCTGACGGTGTTGTCTACGAAGGCGCTGCCGGCGGTTACTACAAGATTGTCTGCGGTGTTGACTACGCCGGAGGTGATCTCACGGCCACCTCGGAGACCGACTTCGCGTCTTGCGTAAGCCGCCCTGCCCCTACGCCCCACGATATGAGCTGACCGATCTGTCCAGTTGGAAAGATGTGACTCTACTGAGGGTTGCGTCGATGTCTCCTTTGTTGCCCCCGTCTGCTACCTGAAGAGCAGCGTCACTACCGCCCTCGCGCGTGACTACGTCTGGACTGGCTTGAAGGTTCCCAAGCCCATCTCTTCCTCGGCTACCACGAGCACCACTGCTATCGTGGAGCAGACCGCCACCGGCACTGATGCCACTGCTACGGCCACCGGTGCTGCCACCGGCACGGATACCGCTACTTCCGAGGTCACTGCCACCGGCACCGACACCGCCACTTCTGAGGTTACTGCGACCGGCACCGACTCTGCTACCACTGACGCCACTACCACCGGCACTTCCTCGTCTGCCGCCCCCGTCTCAACCCAGCTGTCGTGCGCCGATGGCCAGAGCAACGGGACCAACTACACGACCTCGGCCGGCACGGTTTACGAGATCATCTGCGGCAAGGAGTACTACGGTGGCGATCTGTCTCTTGTTGGAGCGCCCACGCTCAAGGACTGCATTGAGACCTGCGACTGGACAGACAGCTGCGTGGACGTCTCGTGGGTGAACGGCATGTGCTACATGAAGTCGCAGCTCAACGGCCTGGTGACCGCTACCGGTGTCTCGACGGCCCGGAAGGTCATCGACCCCAGCCTGGACGCCAAGCCGCCTCTCACCTGCGAGCAGAACGCTGCCAACGGCACCATCTACAAGACGGATGCGGGCAAGTTCTACGAGATCTACTGCGGCTTTGACTTCCCCGGTGGTGACATTCAGGGCCTCGAGACCTCGTCGTTCGAGAAGTGTTTGGACGCTTGCGACGGGAACCTCGAGTGCGCTGATGTCGCCTACGTCGCCCCGATTTGCTATCTCAAGAGCGAGTTGAACCCTCCTACCCCCGGGAACGCTGCCGTTTGGGGCGCCAAGTCGGTCGCCGATCCCGGCTGCGGGGCCTTGAGCACGACCTTGTACCCCGTTTCCGACACGGGCGTTGACAGGTCGTCCTTGGACAACCTCGTCCCGTCGCTCGAGACGACCCTCAACTATGCGGAGAGGCAGCCCGGCACCAAAGCCGCGTCCCTCATCGTCAACATGGTGTACCCGCAGGTCACCCTCGAGAACTCCGACCTCGTCTCGGTGACCTGCGCCGAGGGTTCCGTGACCGTCCAGGCCAGCACCCTCGAAGTCCAGCAGTACATCATGAGCACCTGGCCTTTCTCGGGTCTCGTTTTGTTCACCAACTTTGAGGGCTGCAACAACGAGACGTCGCGTGGTATCTTCCTCACCACGGCCTCGTATGCGACGATGGGCACCAATGCCATCACCTTCACCGTAACGAATGAGACTTATACCACTGTCGCCAGCGAGGTGTCCATCAGGTACGGAACTGTCAAGTACCCCAGCGCTGACGCCACCCCGTCCACCACGCAATACTACTCGACCTGCTCCGAGACTGGGACCGCGACGGTACCGGCGACCGGCACCGCCAGCACGACCGGTGCGTCGCAGACTACGCTGAGCGAGGGAGCCAAGGCCCTGTATGATGCCCTCATGGATGCCGTCCAGTACAACGATGATGGCAACATGGTCATGCACCCCCAGAACCTGCAGAACGTCGAGCTGACCCCCAACCCTTACGACCCCGACAACACTGCTGATCAGGCGGCTCTCGCCGACAAGCTGCGGGACTGGGGCCTGGATGACCCGTCCTCGCTGGGTGCCCAGGGTGCTAGCGGCGCCGCGGGCGTGTGCGGCCCGCCGACCAAGACCACCACGACCACCTCGGTGCCGGCGAGACGCTCGATCCCCAAGGCCCGCCGCAACAAGATTGGCTCCTTCTTTACCAATGCCATCTCGACGCTCAGCCCCAAGCTCGCCAAGCGGTTGAGCTGGGACGACATCACGGGCGTTGCGTGCGACGACCTGGTTGGTGATATTGTCGGCGAGGCCAGCGAAGGTGCCGGCGCCGCGCTCGGGCTGGCATGCGCGGGCAACGACCTGTACCAGAACCGCGACGGTCTCTCGTGCTTCTTGACCGGCTGCTACACGACGACCACCATCATCACCTACTACACTCCTCCCCCGGCCACCCAGTACAACTTTGACTACTCTTGGAAGATCACCTACCCGGCGCTCAAGCAGACCGTCAGGTCCCAGGGCGCCAAGATTCTGTCTTGCGACAACTGCGGCTTCGCCATCTCCAACATTGAGTTCTCGGGTCAGATTGTCATCAACATGACGGCCGGTCTCATCAAGGAGGCGAGTATCACGGCCGGCATCTCGGGTGACGCTACCATGGTCGCGGGCCTGAACACGGACGGCGCGTGGAGCGGCGAGTGGGACTACACGTACTCGAACAGCGATCTGGGCGCCATCACCCTTGACAACGCCTTCAACATTGTGCCCACCGTGCTCTACGGCATCGGCATCAACTACAACACCGACTCGGCCGTGGTGACGTCCGGCGGTGCCCAGTTCAGCCTCAACAAGGCGTCTGTCACCATGGACCTGCTCACGGGCAACATCCTGTCGCAACAGAACTGGGCGCCGGCCATCTCGTTCACGAACCCGGCCTTCACTACTGGCAGCAATATCAATCTGTCGCCGTTCATGCGGTGGGCCGTCAACCTGGCGGTCGGCATCTACGGGCAGGTCGCGCTGTCGCCAACCGTCACGTCGGAGACGGTGGTGGGCCTGGGCTCGAGCTACTCGTTCGCGGCCCAGGGCAGCTGCCCGGCCAACAACCTTCAGGTGACATCGTACGTGAGCACCAACAACAAGGTGACCAACGGCATGGGCACGACCAAGGTGCTGTATTCGGACCAGACATACAACGCGGCCAAGTGCTACAACGTGCCCAGCAACCAGCCGTCCGACGACGACATGAAGACGCTCTCGGCGTCGGCGCAGGACTACTGCACGTCGTATATCAACTACAAGCCCCAGACCGTCTACTCGTGGATCACCAACACGGCGACCGTGCCGTCTGTCTCGACGACGTCCACGACGACCACCATCACCAGCACGCCGACCATCACCGTCTACCCGACGACGACGACGACGTTCTGGTTCACCTACACGAGCACCAAGAACACGGTGACCGTCACTGCCACCAACAACGCCGTCTTCCCCACGGGCCAGAACATGAAGCGCGCCGAGGCGGAGGCCATGGTCACCCTGGCCCCCGTCGACAAGACGTGGGCGGACGCTGTCCCCGTTGCCACCGCTGAGTCCTCCAGCCCCGCGCTGCGGATCGACCGCCGCGCCGTGGCGCCGGCAGTCGTATCCGGATGGCCGGCGTCCAAGATCTCGTACGCGTGCTCGCAGGTCGCCACGGGCAAGGCCACGGTGACCTCGACGGCGTCGGCGACGGTCACCTCGGGCGTCACCGTAACCACGCAGACCATCACGGCCAACGCGCAGGGCCCCCTGCAGACCATCACCTCGGTGCGCGTCTCGTCGGTGTACAGCGGCTGGACGACGGTGGAGGCGGCCGGCACCACGACGACCACGTCGTACTCGTGCCCGCTGCAGACGCAGGTGTCGTCGTCGTCGTGCATCAAGGTCAAGGCGCACGGCCTGGCGCACATCGACGGGCTGTACCTGGGCTACAGCAGCGCCAACGGCGGCAACCCCAGCTTCAGCCCGACCAACCGCTTCTTCACCTTCTACCTGAGCTGCGACGGCACGCTCGAGGGGTTCGGCAGCCCCACCTTCGGCGCCGTGGGCGGCAACCCCGGGCAGCAGTACTTTTTGACCATCGGCTGGGGCAACGCCAAGGCCGTGTGCGTCAAGAACACCGACACCAAGGCGCTCGACTGCTCGCTGCCGGGCGACAGCAGCCCGCTCATGATCCTGGGGCCCACCTACGCGCTGGGCAGCGAGGACCTGGACTCGCGCGTCTACGACCCGCTGTGGGGGACGACGTACCCCGGCTCGGCTGTCATCGGGTTGACGTACGAGGAGGTGGACTGCCTCTGCTACTGGGGGTATTGAGGGGGTTGGTGTTGATGTTTGATGTTGATGTTGATGTTGATGGTTTCTTTCTCGGGTGGATGGACAAGGAAGTAATCTAATGTAAATGTGTAATATTCATGACGTTCGTTGCTAGACACTTTACTGTATAATTTTCCGGGATTCCCATCATTCTCGGGTCCCCACGTCGCAAAGTGATGACGATGATCCCCGTGTCATTGTTTGTGGTGTTGAGTGTTGAGTGCTGAGTGCTGAGTGCTGCCACCCAAATCCACCCAAATCCACCCAAATCCATCGGGTGGTGCCAGCCAGCAGCCGCCAGGTGGCACAGCGCGTGCGGACCGGCAAGCCCCGCCCCCACACCCTCTGGCCCAGTGCGGGCTCTTGGTCTCTCGTCATCTGCTCACTCACCCACTCACCGCTTTCCGCGGGGCCGGTGGCAATGCAATGCGGGGCAATGAGAGCCTTGAACAACCGAGAGCGACGCGGACGGCTACTGCTGGCTGCTGTGGCCGCCCGGGGCGGTCTGGAAAATCACTGGCGAGCTGCTGTGGGCGGGTGCAGAATGCAGAATGCGGGTTGCAGAAATATTCTTCAACGGCTTGTGTGTCAAGCATTTACTATTACTTCAGTTTCAACAAGCAGGATAACCGGGAACCAACCCAGAACCAGGTCCGGAGAGCTCCGGGCGGGTGCTTGAGTTGACCTACGCAGCAGCTGCGTCACTGCTGCCCCGAGCCCTGAATCCCCATAGGCCGGCGCTGTCTCTCGCCGTCGAACCTTCTACAAGCTCCGGGCCCCTGCCAGGGCATTCCAGGGCACGCTCGCCGTCTCCAGCCTTGCCTTTCTGCTTCCTTTTGCTCGTCTTGCACGACTCCTAGGGGCTGGCAATAGCTTCACTCTCGAACTTCGGATTTCTTCATCCTCCAAACTCTGCAACCCCCACGCGAGCGCTGCTTTGCCGTCACATTGGAGCTCCATCGAGCTGTCGCGACACTACCACACCAAGCGATACCGGCCATTCGCCCGCTTCATCGGCCTTCTAAGCTGCAACGAGCGACGTGCAGCAGCTAGATCGCCTCTCCACACTCTGCCCCTTCCAATTCGACGTCGATTCACCCGCCTGCATCAGGAGAGACGCAGGACAACTCACTCCGCACACGACCTGCCGCCGGAGCGCCGAGGGAGCAGACTTGCACCCAGCACCAGCACCAGCACCCAACTCCCATCGACACCACCCATCGCCTCGCATCGCTTCCCATCGGCGACAGCCTCGCCGGCAATACTAGCAGCCACCAGCAACACCACAACCACCGTCGCCCATCATGGTCAAGGAGACCAAGCTCTACGACCAGCTGGGCACCAGCCCCACTGCCAGCCAGGACGAGATCAAGAAGGCATACCGGTACGTTCACCGCCAGCTCCCCTTTCCTGTGTTTTCTTTCTGTCTTGCTCTCTCTGCTTGGCCCCGGCAGCCATCGGAAGTGCATCGTGCGTCGCTTCGTCGCACTTTCGCCCCGATCAGCCATCGCCAGCCCATCCATCACCGCCGCCATTGTCCCGACCCCACCGCTGACCCCTCACCAGGAAATCCGCCCTAAAATGGCACCCCGACAAGAACAAGGACAACCCGGACGCCGCCGAGCGGTTCAAGGAGTGCTCCCAGGCATACGAGATCCTGTCCGACCCAGAAAAGCGCAAGACCTATGACCAGTACGGCCTCGAGTTCATCCTGCGCGGCGGCGTGCCGCCACCAGAAGGCGCCGAGGGCGGAAACCCCTTCGCCAGCACGCAGGGCGGCATGCCCGAGGGCTTCGCCTCCTTCTTCGCCAACGCCGGCGCGGGCGGGCCGGGCGCCGGCGGCGACCGCTACTCGCGCCACTTCCACTTCAGCGCGCCCGAGGACGTCTTCGGCACCGCCTTTGGCGGCGGCGGCAGCGTGTTCGAGGACCTGCTCAGCGGCGCGCGGTCGTCGACGTCGTCGGCGTCGGGCGCCGGCCGCCGCATGCGCGGGTCGTTTGGCGAGAACATGCGGTCGGCGCGCGCCACGACGCCCGAGGTGACGACGGTTGAGCGGCCGCTGCCGCTGTCGCTGGAGGATTTGTTCACCGGGGTGACCAAGAAGATGAAGATCAAGCGCAAGATGTTTGATGAAACCGGCAAGCGCACTACTACTGATACGGTGCTCGAGGTGCCGATCAAGCCGGGCCTCAAGAAGGGGAGCAAGATCCGCTTCAAGGGGGTCGGTGACCAGGAAGAAGGCGGCCAGCAGGATTTGGTGTTTATCGTCGAGGAGGTAAGCTCCCCTCTCCCCTTTCCCATCCCATTTTATCCATGCCACAAAACTAACCCTCCCTCTCCCTCCCAGAAACCCCACGCCCTCTTCACTCGCGACGGCGACGACATCGTGCACACGGTCGAACTCGATCTCAAAGAGGCCCTGACGGGGTGGAAGCGCGCCGTCACCACCATCGACGGCAAGGTCATCAACCTCGAGCGCTCGGGGCCCACGCAGCCCGGGTCGTCGGACTCGTACCCGGGCCTGGGCATGCCCATCTCCAAGAAGCCGGGGCAGCGCGGCGCGTTTGTGGTGAAATATAATGTCAAGTTTCCGTTGACGCTTAGTCCGACGCAGAAACAGCAGTTGAAGGAGATTTTGTAGTCTCCTTTCTCTTTGCTGTCTTTTGTGGTTTGGGTTTTGGGTCTGCGGGGGGGGGTATTTCATGCGCAACACACACAACACACAACATATCATATTCATGACTGGGGCGTTTTCGGGGTTCTTTTTTCATCTTCCATTTCTTAGTCACTATTTTATTGTTTTTTATCGTCTCTTTTTTACGGCCTCGGTTGGTTGGATGGTCGGTTGGTGGTGATCTGGGTGGGAGGTGGAAGCATTGGGAGGCAGGCAGGCGGATGCACTGGGAGGGCTGAACGAAGCATTGGGAGGAGGGATGGAAGGGTGGAAAGGATGGAGGTTGGATTGGAATTTGGGAGGAAGAGCATGACATGATGCCTGTGTCGTGTGTGACTAGGCTGGCGGGCGGAGGGGCTTTTATCATGAGCACGAGCACGAGCACGAGATTGATGATCAATGAAGACGCGACGAGACCGTTCCTTTTTGGGTTCTGGGTTTCTGGTTTTTACAAAATACATGCTCGCTCTGTGCTTGGTTGCTGAAGCGTTGAGACATAGAGATCGGTTCGTCGATTTGAGTGTTGAGTTTGTTGATTGTGAATGTCCTCTCTCCCTCGGGATGCTTCGGTCGACTCGTCTGTAGTGTGAGGCAAGACAGAGCAGTTCGCGGTCAAGTATTTCATTCAACTCCTCGTTTTGTGCGTGTTCGATAGATATTCTTGACCTCATGAATTATACACTACTCATTTCCAAGGATTGCTCCAAACAACTATGGTAGTAGAGATGCTGTTCTTCCTCCGTCCCCGTCTCTCGCTCAGACACTGCCAGAGAGACAGACAGACCCTTTCCTCGCCGCGTGTGCATGGCCTGCAAGCATCCGCTTGCGGGAAAAGGCCGTGAGACAGAAACAAGAGAGAGGACTGCTTGCTTGCTGTATGCCCCATTCCATGCCTGATACTTCCCATCGTATCCATCCATCCATCCATCTTGCGGCAGATGCCAGATCCGTTTTCGCCGTAAATAGATAGATGATGAGATGAAGAAGGGATGTGATTCACCACCACGACACTCTCCCTCCCTCTCAAACAACGCGTGTATCAACCCAACAACGACAAAAAAAGCAAAGCAAAGCCCACCCTCAACGCACGTCCGAACGTTTTGTTCTGTTTGATTTGTAAGGCGGGTAACGTTATGTCGACCCCATCAGCTCGCTCGTGACCGTACCGTCGTCAAAACGTATCAAAAAAAAAACAATTGGTAGGTAGACAGAAAGCCAGAATCCAGATCCAGTCCAAATTCCCCAATCCAAACAACCAAAAAAAAAAAAAATTCCACCGCCATCTGGGGTATATATGAGAGAAGATGAGGCATCAAGAAGCAAACACCAAAAAAATAAAAAAATATCAACAAGAACAGAACCACAACCAGAAACAAAACAGATGGCGACAACCAGCTACCACACAATCTTCGTAACCCTCGTCTTCAAATCCGGCGTGCCCGTCTTCAGGTTCCTCGACCCCAGCTGGATGACAGCCGAGCGCTCGCGCAGGTCAAACTCGACCGCCCTGACCATGACCCGCTTGTCCTCCGGTATGGGGATCGCGCCGCCGCCGCCGCGGTGTTGCTGCAGCGGCGACGTGGGCGAGGGCAGGCTGGTGTTGGCGGTGCTGGCGTGGGACGGCGCCGGGGAGGACTCCCATTTCACGTGGCCGTTGGCGGTGCCGTTGCTGTAGGTGGAGTGGTAGGACTGGGGGCTGCCGCCGCCGCCGCCGCCGCTGGTGGAGGGGCGGGATTGGGTCTGTGTGGGGCTGGCGCCGGGGGTGGGGATGGAGTTTGCGTAGCCGGCGGCGGTGTCGAAGAGGTCGACGTCTTCTTCCTCGATCTCGGCGATCCAGATGCCGATGCGGGCCGTCAGCTCGCTGTCCCACATGCCCTCGCGGCGGGCGCTGCTGCGGAGGAGCTGGATGGCCTGGCGGCGGATGCGCGGCTCGCGGCACTTAGTGGCGACGACGTAGAGGGGCGGGACGATGCCTAGGTCGGCGCTGAAGCTGGGCTTGATGTGGCGGGCGGCGTATTCGTGGCCGCCGAAGATGTCGGGCTGGCAGCGGTCTTGGTGGCGGCAGAAGGACGGGTCTGGGCAGCGTCTTGCGGCTGCTCGCCGCTCCTCGTCGCCGACCACCTCGAGGGCCAGGTCGACGATGCCTTTGAAGTAGGGGGTGAAGTTGTCAAAGTGCATCTCGCTGTCGCTGAAGGTCATGAGGAAGAGGATCTTGCTCATGATCTGGGACATTTTGAGCACCGCGATGGCGGCCTTCTCCTGGCTGCTCACGCCCGGCGCTGTCCTGGATGCGAGGATGGGGTCGAAGGCTTGTGACCAGGCCTCCATGTCCTTCTTGAACGAGATGCCGTAGTGCTGCAGCGAGGTGGGCAGCACACCCATGACGCCGTTTTGGGCATGGAGGAACATGGTCTCGGTGAAGCGGAAGATGCGCTCGCAGAGCTTGTCCCAGGCCACACGGGCTTCCATGACGGACACGAAACGGTCCGGGATGGGATCTTGGGTCATGGGCCCCGGCGAGGACGCATCGGAGCTGGGCGAGGAGGGGTCTTGTGCGTGGCTCGAGGTCAGGCGCACGACCCAGGGCTGCGGGAAGTGGAACGCCATGTCGTAGGATTTCGCCTGTATCGCGAGCCGGGTGAACATCTGGGTGAGCTCCTCCTCGACCGGCTCCTCCGACGACGAGAGGAAGGCCCGCCTCCTCTCGGCACGCAGCTGCTCTAGCAACCCGAGGCCTGTCTGGATCTGGACGATGGCCTGTCTGTGGTCGCCGACAAAGGAATCAAAACAGGCCAGCAGCACACTTGCCATGAGCCTCGTCCTGTGCGAAGTCGTCTCGGCCGAGTCCGCCTTGACCAGGACGTTGCAAGCGTGTGAGTACTGCCGGAAGGCCATCTCCCAGTGACGCATCGCGCTGTCGTTGTCGGCAGGATCTCGGTCCGGGTACGGCGACGACGGGGGTGATTCGTTCGACTTCTCGAGCGTCTTGTACAATGCGCCGAGCGCCACGACGGCGTGGCGAATGGCTGTGGCGGAATGGCACTCCTGCAGGACACTGCGGGTCCAGAAGGCCGAGTCGAAGAAGCCCGAGAGCTCATTCGCGGTGTGTTCACGGAACAAGTGGAAGTACTGGCCTTCGCGGTCACTGAAGGGGAGGTTCATCGAGGGGTGGAAGAACATGGCCATGGGATTCGGGGTACTCGGCGTCACGGGCGGCGTGGTACGTCGCTGGTATCTCGCGACTCGTCTAGGGGGCAGGTGGACGGGCGCGCGGTTCAGTGGCGGCGCACTCGCGCCCGCATTTGCGGCGAGGAGGGGTTTCGGGGCGATCCTGATCTCCTCGAAGGGCCTCGCGCTCCGAGGCGGCGGCGGATAGCCCGAGCACGTCTTCTTGGAGCGGAGACAGTTTGCGCAGGCGGGCCGCCTCTCGTCGCATTTGATCCTCCTCTGCCTGCAAGCCCGCCGTGTCAGTGCCGCGAACGTGCATCCCGATGCAGGGTCCTGGAGGGAGCGCGGGAGGAGGGGATGCAAGGCGGGAGCTTCCTTACTTGCAGTTGGTACACCCGGTCTTGACCTTTGGCTTGCTGGTGCGGGCGCGCTTTGGCTTCTGGTCGGCATCGCCAGCGGCGCTGCCGTTGGGCAGGCCCTGGAGCGGCATCGCGCCCATCATGGATAGGGATTCCATGCGGCCAAAGCACACAGCAGTGGTCCGTGAGTCCGGAGCCGCCCTCGGCCGGTCGACAGAAAAAGACACCACCAGCACTGCTGGTCTGGAGCTAAACAAGCGATCACTCGGGCACAAGCGATTGACGCACGAGGGCGTTGTCCGGCGTGGTTGGCAGAAGGACGGCGTCGACGGGAGCAAGCTCGCGCACAGCGTAGCGCACAGTCGGTGCGGTGCGGGTGGTGTACTATGTAGATAGACAGGGACTTCCCGGGCTGGGAGGCGCCGAGCTGTGTTAGGACGAGATGCCGTCGAGTTCGAGTCTGTGTTCGCGTTCGGGGCCCGGGCAGGGGGAGGAGGGTACAAATCCGGTGCAGGGCAGGCAATGGAGGTCGTTTTGGGCCCTGGATTTGGCGATTGGGGTCAGTTGGAGTCAAAACCGGTCGCACGGCCTGGGGGACTGAGGTTGGTCGGATTTTGGAGGGGAAGATAGAAGAAGGGACCAGGCAACATGGGGATGGGACGGCGAGGTCACGGCCTGATCCGGGCGAGGCTCGCCGACTTATTAACTTCGCCTGTGGGACCAGGGCCCGTCTGCGAGTGGTCCCCTGTTGCGGCCCGTGTCCCTACTGCAGCCCGTGGCGCGCCCGCTCGCCCACCCGCTTTTTTTTGCTGAGCTCGCAGTGCACCGCAGGGGGCTTCCCAGGGTGCTGGTTCCAGAATTCGGGGCTATTGGGCAGATCTCCCAATTCCCACTTGGGACGGACGTATTATTATCTCTAGAATACCTACTTTGTAACTAGCCATACCCGAAGAGATTTCAGAGCAAGTTGTTGTTTGTCGGTATTCGTAATCGCATGGCATGGCGTCACCACGTGTGGCTAGCCAGCCAATTCTTTGCTTTGTGCTTGGTGGCTTTTTTTTGCTTTTTGCTTTGTGGCCCTCGCAGCCTGCGATGGACCCCGCGAAATGCCACCGTCGTGCCCGTGGCCCGTGGCCCGCCGTGTCCCGCCGTGTCCCGCGAGCGTGCAACCCGACAGCGATGGACAGCAGGCGACAGCGGGCGGCAGCCACAGCAGCGCGTGCAGATTGCAACCCTGAGCTCCGAGGTCTTCGGTGACCAGGGTGTGCTGCTCGCTGCTGCGTTTCCTCTGCTCAGAGGGTCTCACCAATTCTCGCGCCGGATGCGCATCCGGATTGGCTGGCGGCCTGGGGGGGGGGATTGCCGAGATTCTCGCTGACGCCGTGTGCTGGGGTAGCAGTTGCTGCCCTCCAAGATTGCTGATGGAGCCGATGGAGAAGGCATTCGTTCGTTCCGTTCGTGTGTTGCCGGAAAGTCCCAAGCCCGCGTTGCAAAGCCACGACGCCCCAGAACCGACCCGCCGGCCTGCATGCACGCCGGCCTCTGACTCTCTGACTAGCGAGCACCGCCTTGCGACTTGCATATCGTGCGTTCCATGTCTGCGGAATACGCCGAGAGCAGGAACTTGGGGCTTTGGGCCTTTGCAGTCGTTTCGTTTCACCCTCGGCTCGGACGAAGGAATGGAGGTGAGGACCCAAGGTGCCTAGGTAGGCATCTCGTATCAGCCCGCCATCGAGCCATGACGAGTCGACGGCGTGATGACGCAGAGGCCACACGGCGTCTTGTGCAACGGCCGGCGCCGCTCTGTTTCTGTTTCTGTAATCTGTGTTTGGGACAGAATGGTCCGCCTGCTGGGGCAGACTGGCGGCTTGATACCTAATTTGCCGGGCATCATCTCCGCCATCGTCATCATGCACGGCACTGTCACCCCGGCTGTCTGTCACCCCGGTTTCCACCCGCCCACACTCACACACTCGCCCACGACTTGGCCGTGACTCGGCCGGGCTCGTCGCTGGGCCGCTGACTGCCGCCCTCAGCGTGGGCCGCCCGCCGTGGTCCGTGGTGAGCGTGCCGCTCCCTGACATGTCTTGTCTGCCATCTTTTCTTAGCAGACACACGCCCGGCCGAGGCCCGAGGAGCAGTCATCCGCATCCAACAACTTGAACCACGATCGGGCGGGCCGTTTCCGTCAGCAGCGGTTGAGCAACCCACCCTCGGCCAGGCTGGGAGGCGGCAGTCCCCAAGGCCCGGTTTCGCGGGGTCCAAAGGACCCGGCACGGTCCACGACTCCAAGTGGATGGACGGCGTGCCCCTCCATTTCAGCCCTATGAGATGCCGCAGTTGGGGGGGTCCCATCTCGCATCGATTTTGGCATGCCAATTGGTCCTCTGGCGGCGTCGACCAGTCCCAGCGCGGCCCGATCGACGCGAGGGAATCCTGCAATCCCGCAGAAACTCATTTTCCTGCAGGAGAGGCACCGAGGGACCGAACGGGGAGGTGTGTTTGCAAATCGCGAATTCAGCCCTACCAATCCCGCCAAGCGCCAAGCGGCACCCCAGAGTCGGCCATCCCCGTCTCACCGTCTCACCCCCTTGCCCAATGGCCCTGGGCCCGGGAGGGAGAGCGGCCTGAAGGGGCCCTCAAACGGCGGCAGGGCGGGAGTCAAGTTGCGCCGCCGGCACGATTGAAACATGATTCCCAAACGGGCAGCATCAAACGCCGGAGGCAAGTCGAGTGACGGGCCTGGCAGGCCTGAGGACGGGCACTCACGGGACTGACGCAGCCAAGCCAGCCATATTGTGGCCGTGACCAGAGCCTTTCCCCGCATCAGAGACTCGCCTTGTCGCCATTTGTCGCCCGCCGATCATGAGCAACCGTCCCCCGCCGGGCTGCCAGGCTACCGGGCTCCCTCACAGCGCCCCGGAAGGCTGCGCCACAAGCGACTGGTGATGTCGTCCCGGGAAGCTCGCTCGCATGGCATTCGGCAGCAGGGAGGCGGTGAACTTGCCCCTGCACGCAGCACGCGGGACGGTTGGGATGCCAAGGCCTCAGACCTCTGGTGGCTAGCGGCAGTGGGAACCGGGACGAGCTTCCCGCGACAAGCGGATATCGAGAGGAGACGTTGTTCGTCGGCGAGCCAATGCCCGGCCGCGACGAGCAGTCGAGGCGGGAGAGCATCACCGCGGGATAATCTCGCGGTGGGGCTCCCCCGACATGGCGCCGTGCGCTGTGTGGGGTTGGGCTGTGCTGCGTGTGGCTTTGCGCCGGTAAGCTCCAGGATGCTTCATGGCTCGTCCGGTCCTCGCCCTCGTCCTCAACGGACCTTGCACGCCGACAAGCCCGTCAGCTTCATGAGCCGATGCGGTTCGGGTCTTGAGGGGATCTACGCGGGGAGAGGAGCGTCTGTCTCGGATGGGGTGTCGCTGTGCGGAGGTATATCGGAGGCTGACTCAATCCATCGCCAACGCTCATCGCTCGTCGCCCAGCGCCAATCTTGCCGGCGGATCCGTGCAAACCGTCGACACCGACCGCCGAGTTAGGAAGCTCTCGACGACTTCCGCAATCGACGACTCGCAGTCAGAAAGGAAGCGAGAGTCGCGCCCTGTGTAACCCAGTCTAACCCAGACACGGCCCAGCGTCAACGTTGCAGTGGGTATTCTGTCCATGCCTTGACATGCGCGAGGCCTCATTTCAATTCCTGTGTAACGAGTCCGAGGACAGGAAATGGGAAATGGAGCCGAGGATGCATTGGGTCTGACAGGTGCCTTTCGGGTGACTAAACGCCATGCAGGAAAGAGCAGCAGTAGGAGTGCAGGAGGAGCAAGAGAGAACTCGGATCCCGGGCGAGGCCTCACCAAAGCTACCACTCTCTCCCACTGCAACCCCCCAAACCCAGGCACCCAATTCCGGCCAATGCGCGTCATTTCAGCCCTATGGGCCCAGCCCGCTAGCGCCCGCCGGAACCACCCAACCACAACGCACGACAGCGTTGGAGGGGCCCGATCTTGAAACATTGGTTTTTTTGTGGCCTTATTTTTCACGGGGACGGGGACGACGACGACGACGACGACGAC
>FTCU01001328.1_pt1 | contig 28249 bp, 32 predicted proteins | sample 1639521 | NCBI WGS metagenome assembly FTCU01 (sample SAMEA3914864, study PRJEB12502) | metagenome | biome: forest; material: soil | place: USA | collected 2012-03-12 | depth 0.3 m
CCACCCTCCTCCTCCTCCTCCATTCCCCAATCCTTCCACCCCTCCCCCCTCACCCAGCTAATCCCCTTGCGCCACGCACCCTCCCTGACCGCCCTCGCATCCCGCTCATACACCACGCCGGTGACCATCAGCGCCGCGACAAACAGCCACACGTCCCCGCCGCGCATGGCGCGCCACCACCTCCTCTTCACCCCGACCTTCCACAAGCTCTCCACGCTCGCCTTGGTGCTGGACAAGAACACGTTCCGACTACCCCGCCGCCCCTGCTGCAGCAGCGCCCAGAAGCCGGCCAGGAAGCCGCCCAAAAAGAACCGCTGCGTCGGCAGAAACGCGCGCGGGAACCACGCCTGGAAGAAGCACACCGACGACCAGGCCGTCGCCAGCGCGCCCGTCAAGAAGCCCGCAGCTCGCAGCGCGGCCGATACCAGGCCTCGCGCCGTGGACAGCGGGAAGTGGTAGAGCGCCGAGAGGCGCGGGAGGAGCGTGGCCGAGTAGACGAGCAGTAGGAGGCGCGTGAGCGGTGGGAAGGAGTGGAGCCAGAAGGTGAGAAAGGTGCGGCTGCAGGAGGGGTCGGCGGGGTGGAGGGTCGCGCAGGAGAGGGCGGTAATGAGCGGGTGGGCGCCCGAGGTCAGCGGGGAGATGGCGGTCAGCTGCGCGGGGAGGATGTCCTCTTTGGAGGGGAAGAGGGTCGGGGGGATGAAGGCCGGCCAGTTCAGGCGCGCCATCTGCGCGAGGCTGTCGACGATCTCGCCGGCCTGCGGCCACTGCAGGCCGGACGGGTAGGCCTCGGGCTTGGGGTGCAGGTACGCCGTGGAGCTCTTGAATATGAGGTTGGACCAGAACTGACAGACTCGTTAGCCACGGCCATTTTGTGTTGTGTGTCGCAGGCGAAACTCACCGAAGGGAAGCAGTCCCGGTCAAACACCAGCGCGTGCAGCAGCTGCCCAAAGGCAAATGGCTGCAGCATCCAGCTGCCCCACCACGACGGCCGCGCCCTCTTGCGGTCCGGCTTGCCGTTGACGCCCTTCTCCCATCCCCAGACCATGCCGTTATCCTCGGCGCAGTTCCACCCAAACTCGAGCGCCCGGAAGACCGTGTACAGCGCGACCGTCACGCGCAGCTGCTTGGTGGGGTACACGCCGAGCGCCAGGCCGGCCAGCGAGGCGCCCACCGCCGGCGCGTAGGGCGACGTCAGCGTGCTGGCCGTCCGGGGGTTGCGCAGCCGGAAGGGCGCGCTGGACGGGTCGAGGAGGTGCACGCGCAGGCGCGTGAAGAAGCGGAAGAGGACCCGGTACATGAAGAGGATGGTGCTGAGGGAGAGCGAGAGGCGCAGGGTCGGCGACTTGTGGAGGGGTTGCTTCTTCGCGGGCGCCGAGGCGGCACTACAACACCAACGTCAGCTCAGCGCGTGAGAATGTCAGGTAGGACGGCGGCATACTCGTGCTTCTTCCCCGTCAGTCGCGCCGAAACGACACCCCACAGCTTCATCAGAGCGCCCGTCGCGACAAACACGCGGATCGAGTGCCGGACCGCCCGCGCATTGTAATCGTCTGCGCCGCGCGCCGCGGCGGCCTTGTCCTCCTCCCCGTCCTCGCCGCCCTTCCCCCTCCCTTTGCCTCCCTTCCCTCCCGTCAGCTTGCGCGGTCGGGCGCCCTCGATGATCCTCTGCACCGTGTCCACGGTCGGCGCTCGCTTTTTGAGGGCCCGCGATCGGGAAATGACGTATTTGTGCAGGGTGGCGTATTCGCGCGCCGAGATGGTGTAGCGCAGCGCGTTGCGCAGGATGGGGTCCGTCGTCGATCGTGCCGTCACCGACGGCGCGCCGCTGGGAGCTGCGCTCCTGGAGCCCGGCGCCGCGGCGCGCGAGGCCATTTTGGTCGTATTTTTGCTGTTGTTCTGCCGTATCTTTGTTGTTGGTAGGGGGATGGTTGGAGTGGCTGCGGCTGAGGCGCGACGCGGACTTGGGGCCTTTGGTATGTCGCGACAGCTGAGAGATAAGGCTCGGAATGGTCGGCGCAAGCAAGACGCGTATCGTGTCGGGTCTGCAGTAGAATGCTGGCGCCCTCAGCAACAAACGTGCGAAGCACAAACTATTAGAATTAAAGACAAGTACGGATAAAGGTTGCTGTCGAGGAGCAGATGGGAAAAGTTGGGCTTGGAGAGGGAGTGAGCGGCTTGGGAGCATTGACGGGACTAATTACACGTGCATAAGCCTCGGTTCTGGGTGAGCCAAGAGATGGAGCGAGCTCCCCACCCCCACCTCCATCTCCCCCTGACGACATCCAACATGTGCTGCTTTTATGTAGTTCCCAGTCAGTTCAGCGCCACACAGCGATTCATGAAGCAGATGTGTCAATATCGATGTCAATACAACACAAGTCAGTACATTAGGATACCCCTTTCCTCTCTCCCCGACTCCACCCTCAGCCCCAAGCAATTCACCCAAGACATGTTTTTGTACCCGCGAGGTATCCATACCCCGTCTTTTTCACCCCGGTCCGTATGTTATACCCGTTGGCAAAAGTTCTATTGTCATCAAGTCAACTCCTGTCCCCCTAACCCAACCCCAGCGCCTGGGATAAGGCACATGCCCAAGGAATTGGTGACCAAACCCCAATCAGTTCGTGGACCCGGCTTGTCGATACCCGCTCGGAAGCGAGCACCAAAACTCCACGAACCACCAACTGCGTTCCCAAGACCCGGCCGCGAGAACGGCCACACGGCCGCGGCCCGCCAGTAAAAATGCCCAAGCAGAAACGAGAAAACCCAGTCATAGCATGCCCCTTGCCCTCTAGCCTGCCCACGAAACACAGGGCAGGCGATTTTGTGTAAACCGCACGACTCCAGACGCAATGCACAGAACGCCAAGCAGACGTAGGAAAGGTGTATCAACCGGCAGAGCCGCAGAAAAAGAAACCCAAGTGAGCCAAATGCAGATGCGAACGGCAAGCCCAGAAACCACCCAACCCCCAAGTCATCAAGTCGTAAAAGCCGACGGCGAGGCTTAGGCGCTGGCGCCGGAGGAGGCCGCAGGCGACCACGTATGGACAAGGTACGGGAGGTCGCCAGGAAACACCTCTTCCTTAAAGCCCATGTTGTTGGTCCAGAAGTCGTCCATGTGCCCCACCACCAGCGGCCCGGTTGCCGCCTCGACGCGGTCTTGGTAGACGCGGAGCAGCGGGTCCGCCTTCTCCAGGGCTCGCAGGCGCCTCGACTCGCGCTCGGCGACGATATCGGCGATCATGGACTGCCGATCGGACGGGCCGAGCTCACCCGACGACTTGGCCAGATGCGGGTGCTCCAGAATCTGCTTCAACAGCTCAAACGGCAGGTTGAGCAGGATCCGCGAGAGGACGGTGTCGTTCGTCGTCAGAGTGCGCGGGGCCTGCCCGCCCTTCGATGGCGAGATGTCGCCAAACTGAATCTGGGACAGCTTGATCTGTGACAAGCGAGGGTTGGAGGACACGCGCGGGTTGCGCGGCATCTGTGCCTGTGTCTTGGAGGGCTGGCGGCTGTGAGGCCCGCTCGAGGTGCCATTTGCAATTGTGGGCGCGTTCGGGTTGCGCGGCGCAGGGCTCGAAGGCGGGAGGCGAGGGAATCCGCCATCGCCCGCGTTGAGGTCGAGAACGAAATCGGCCGGGAAGTTGTGCACGATGAAGGAAAGAACCTGCTCCAAGAATTCCGCCACACCAAAGCCGTCGTTCCGCAGGGCCATGGCCACAATTTGCGAGACGAATTTGACCGCAACCTCGATCGTGTTCCAAAAGACAAGGCGGCTCGCGCGATGGATGGCAACAGAATGCACCCACGGCAGCTGCAGGTACCGGGCAGTGGCGAGGTAGCCGAGCGTGGTCTTCAAGTCATCCTTGACGTCTCGAAGCGGCAGTTCGGTGGGCAGGATACCGTCGGCGAGACTCCAGCCGTAGAGGGTGCGGAGGGAATACCAGAAGATATCCGACCGCATGTACTCATCGTTGGCCTCGAGGAAAATGACGCCGCCCGGCACGGTTCCCTGGGCCTTCATGGCACTGGCGAGCATGGGGCTGCGGGAGAAGACAAACCGGTGACCGTGAGTCCTGAGAACAGGGAGGATCTGTCGGTAACCCGGGTGGTCTTGGAACTCTGGGCTGTCGGGGAAGCGAACCTCGAGCATGCAGTCGTTGAAGGTGTTGTCGGATACGCCGTGTCTCAGAAAGGACAGCGCCTCGTCTTGGTCACGGAAGGTCTGGTAGGCTGAGACCGAACTGGAGGCAGGATGCACGGTGTCGTTCATAGGACCGTTCATTCCCGGAGGTGGCATCAGGACCTGGCCCGCAGGCGCGGCAGCTGGGTGTCCAGCATGCCCGTTGACCGGAGCGTAGTGACCGAAGCCCTGCTCCTCCGCATGCGCCGAGGACTGTGACCCGTGGAAGCTGTGAGGGGTCGGCGGGCCATGAGGGTTGACGAGGCTCGAAGCAAAACCATCGACCGCCGGAGAGACAAGGAGGGGCCGTCCATATCCGTCAATGCCAGGGGGCGGATACGGGTGAAGGCCGCGTGGAGGAGGGGGGAAGCCGCCGGCGAGTGGAGCAGGCGAGGACGCGTTGGAGTCGTCGAAGCCGGCAAAAATAAAACTGCCGTTGCTGGGGTGAGGGTGGTGGAAAGCAGGCCGGTTCATCATGGCAGGATGTGGGGCGGTTACGGGACCCTCGGGGATCAGACCGGAGGCGCCCATGGCTTCGGGTGCGGGGTATGAGAGTCCCGGGGGTCGGTGGCGGGCAGGGGAGCCGATACGGCGGTCGGGCAAGGCGGAAGAAACCGTAGGCGTCGCTGCAATTGAGTTTGTAAGCATGTGTTCTTGCGCGAGAGGCTGGAGACCCGGCCGACAAAAGCTGGCGGAAGGCCGATGGGGGTAGAGAGGGCGGGGCAGACGCAGAGACGCCAGCGGGGTCACAGCACCGACAAGGGCTGCCATACCTTTTTCACACTCGTCTGGAGCTGCCACAGAGCCGGGCCTCTCTGCTTTGGCAACGGTCTGGACGATGGAGGCGGCAGAGGGCGTGGCGGCACCAAGCTTATTTGCAGAGCTCGGGCCCCGCCCGGTGGACTTTCCATTCGGCAGCTCCTGGTCTTGTTTGGGCCCACGCGACTCCGTCGTCTTCTCCGGGGCGGGTCGGACGCCGTTCTGGCCGTTCGTCGCAGGCGCAGGCACTGCCGCGGCAGAGACTTGCTTGTTCGCCGGGCGTTGGGGGTAGTTGAGAGGCAGGACGGGCACAATGGCCCTGTTGGGGGGGCGAGTGCTGGTGATGGCGGGCGTGCCCGCGACTCCGTTGACGGGGGCCATGGCTGCGGTGGAAGATGCGAGAAGAGCGGGTTCCAGTAATTATGGGCAGCGGAGAGATGGCGGGCGGGGTGAGGCACGAAGCGAGGCGGCAGAGGCCAAAGTCGGCGGATGGCCGTCGAGAGGGAAGAAGATGAAGGAGAGAAAGAAAGGGAAAGCCCGATCACTCGGCAGCAATGGGTCGCAGAACCTAGGTTGGCCTGTGTGACGGACTGGCGCGCAGGCTGGCTCTCGGTTTGCGACGCCGGCAGCGAAGCAAGCGAAACGGCAGACGGATGGTTGCTGCGCCGGAAGAGGGCAGCCCCAGGCACCGTCTGTCTGATTGCTCCAGCGGGCGGCAGCTAGCAGCGCGAGGTCGGCGGGCGGCCGTGGAGTTCGGCTGTGGTCGACAGTGGCAGGTTGACGCCAGTGAAAGCGGGCACGGCGAGCGCAAGGGCAGGAAGGCGAGGCGGCCCCGAGCTGGATGGACCCAGACCAGACTCCCAGACAAATGATGCCAAAATTTTGTCTCCTTCTCCCCGCCGAAAAAATAGTGCCGGGGTCTGATTGGCCCGTCGGGTTTGTGGATCTGCAGTGCGCCGCGAGCTTGTCGCTGCTGGCCCGTGCCCCGAGCTGCCTGGAAGCTTCCCAGAAGCTGTGGTGCTGCTGCTGGCTTTCAAGAGCCGACCTCCGAACACCTCCATGGATCGACCGCCTTCAATGTTCCATGCATGCTTCGCGCTATTGGGCCGGGATACGATGACCAGAGCTCGGTTGTCTCAAAAGTCTCGCAGAAATTGCCCCCATCTTCTACCGTTCCCCCATGTACACCATGTCCGTTTCGTTTTGCTGTCTCTTCGCTCGCCGACAGCAGCCAGCCGTCGCTTATTCGCGGCGTCCACGACGTCAATCGACAGCCAGACCACTGATTTATTCGAGATTGCCAACCCAGCATCGATGACTCTTCTCTTTCTAACCAACCACACTGATATCATGGTGGCCTGTTGGATGCCCTGCTGGCACAGCTCGGAGTCATGCCTCTCGCTGGCTAGCTGCATGCTTCGCGGCTTTGGCCCCCATCAAGTCGTCTGGGATGGCTGTGGGCTCGCGTCTGTCAAAGAGCACTTCTGTTCATGGCAGGCTTTTGTAAGCTTTGAGGGCGGGCCGGTTTTTCGTTCTTCCTTCTTGGTAATTTACACGCTCTTTGCTTCACACTCCTCGATGGCCTTCTTAGCATACGAGAAAGCTTGAGCTCTGATGTTTCTTTGGTACCTACACAACACCGCTCACAACGTCTGACCTCATCCCACTCTTTGTCAACATGCCACGGCCCCAACACCACGTTGCTGATTACTCCCACCTCTAATCAACTCCACCATTACCGCTGCTCCACCTCAACCAACATCGTCTTCACTGCTGTCTTTGAGGCCAAGGGACCCAACACTCGAGATACAAGCTCCTAGAGTTGCTCGTCACACATCTTCTCATACTTCCTGTCCAGGATGTCTGCTGTTGCCCGAAGCCACCGCGCAACAACCCGGTTTTCGGCCTTTGGGAGCTCAAAAACGCCAGCCTCCAACATGCCAAACGGCATCAAACCAGCTGCAGAGTTAGAGACGCTTGCGCCGCCTGACGTCGTATCTTGGGGGCGCTGCTGTTGAATAGGCCCAGGAGGTCTGAGGACCGAAGGGCTCTCTTCTGTAGGTGCCGGGTGTTGCAGAGACAGACCCGCTGTTGCGAGTCTCTTTGGAGGATGCGCACGCATGGCGAGCTCGCTGCTCCAGGCCGGAGCCTGACGCTTGGAAGCGGTGGTGTCGCGGGAGCTGAGCAGCCCATCCAACCCCGCCGGCTCTAAATGGGTATTGTATCCCATCTTCTTCGGTCTCGCATTCTCCATCTCTCTCTTTCTGGTAGCCGTCTCAGTAACCGCACCCTCCTCCTTTCCAGCCTCCCCCATTCCAGTTTCTCCCACTCCACACTCCTCTTGTGCGGCATACTCTGCATCGTGCTCCATTGGTGAAGAGTATCTAGAGGAGGGTTCCGCACAGGAGAACGATGCAGAGGAGTAAAACGCAGCGTTCTGCCAATGCTCGTCGCCGTTGTTCGCCTCATCCTCCTCAATATACTCGCTCTCATCTTCTTCAGCAACCAGTTCCTTCTCTCCATCCTTCTCTGTTCCCTGGCCATCAATGATATCGGCTTCCAATGCCTCTCGAGCCATACGCAGCGAGCATTGCGCCGCCCGCCCATTATAGCAACAGCCAGCACATGCGCCATTGCCGCCTATCTCAGAGATGATGCAACCTACAAACGGTCCCAAACCGCGCTGGCACTTGTCGCAAGGCTCCGGGACCTCGTGCCCGGTGATCTGCATCAGGACCGCTTGGATGCTCTGAGTGCGGGTCGTGTGGAGGATGCGGGGTTCGCCTCGATTGTTAACGTTCATCTTGACACCGCGCAGAGAAGGGAGCTCCAGGAGCTGCGTCATCCCTTTGGAAGGCTTAGTGTTCCGGAAGGCTCGTTCGCAGAGAAGTCGGGCCGACGCGGCCGAGTAATGGGACTTTTGAGCATTGCCTGCCGTTTCGACTGGGTTGGCGCCCTCTGCCTGCGCAGGCGGGCGGGCGGCTGGAGCAGGTCTGGTGGCGGGGGCAAATCTGGGGGGCGGAGCATGTCTCACGGCAGGACTAGGTCTGGCGGAGAGCGCAAGTCCGGCGGCGAGAGAAGAGCTGGCAGCGCGAGTAGATCTGGTGCCGGGAGGAAGACTGGTGGCAGATAGAAGACCGCCGGCGGGAGCCAGTCCGGCAGTGGGGACAAGTCCGGCAGCGGGAACAGGTTTGACGGCCACGGCGGGCTTCGAGTTATCAGCTCCAGCAGCCATCCTGGTAGGTGCGACTTGTTCGGGCGGTTTCGGCTCGGAAATCTTCAGCAGCAGCTTGGGTACAGTCGGCTCTAAAGGGCTGCAGCAGGAGCCTCAAGTCGATATCGAGAGCTCAGGGCTAAGTGAGTTGAGCACGTGAGGCGTCGTCGATTGTATCGATGTCAAATCGACTTCCCATCGACAAAGCTTAGGATCGCCGCCGCGAGGTTGACGCTGACTTTGCAGGTGAGGTCGTCAGACTCGCCCGGAAGCATCACCTAGTTCTTTCGGTATGTTTGGACTTACCTCCAGTAGAATCCACTGTGATGGGTCTAGGCCAGCGCGCGCGTATTTCAGAAGTCAGAAGCCTGTAAAAATCGTGAGAGGTGAAGAGTACGATGGGAATTCGGTGTGTTATGGGCTTTGGCAGCTGTGTGAGGAGGCAATTTGTGAGTGATCAGGTCTTGTGTGTGCTGACAACCTGATGTTGCTCAAACAAAAGCAACAAACCGGTATTAATTAGTGCAAGTACCTAAGGTACCTATGCACGTTGCCGGTTTATCAACTGGAAATGTTGAAAAGAAAAACCGGACTGGAAGCTACCTAATTAACCCGTGGAGCTCTGAAGTCAATCAAGAAGGTATCTTCTTACAGTACCACGAAAAACACAAAAAAAAAGGGGGTGGGGGGGAAACTTGAAGTCAACCCACTTTCTGCATCTACAGGTGCCAGGGGTAAATAACCTGGAAGACAAGAAACTGAACTGGTCCACCGAAAACAACATCAAACCTCTTCTGAGAAACCAATCGTCACAACTCCTCCCGAATCAGACACAAGAGCGAGCATTCGCCCTTGTATCACATGCATGCCTGGGCGATAGTCTGGCGGCAACCACAACGCTAGCTCATCGCCATCACGGGTGGCGGGCCACGAATCGCCCCGTTTTATGGCATACCTACTACACCCACCCATTTCCCAACCATCCGACGGCAGTTCACTGTCCCTAGTTTCTTTGGGTAACTCGAGGCGCCTGTCGTGGGTGGGAAGGTAGCAGCCGGAGGGCCAAACACGAGATGTGGCCTCGCGAAAAACGCACGCCTATTGAGTAAGTTGATCATGATGGTCTGCACACAGCTTCCCAAAGCGAGATCCCAAATCTTAATCATATCTCCGCCCAAAAACGAGACTGATACGAGTCGCTGGCTGTCGGCTGAGAAGTCTGCCGAGTAAACCGAGCCAGACCCTGACCGACGCGTCGTACGACCTCGACGCAAGTCGTTGGCCATCTGATGAGAAGGCTACCGAACTAACAGAATCGCCATGTCCCCTCATTGTCTGGTTGCAGCCACCGGAGGTGAGGTCCCAGATCTTCATCGTCTGGTCGTTTGAACCTGATGCAAGTTGTTGGTTGTTTGGCGAGAAGGCTACCAAAGAGACCGGAGTGTATACACGGTCTCCATGTCCCTCTAAGGTCTGGATGCAGCTGCCTGAGGTGGGATCACAGATTTTGATCGTTCCGCCGCCCAAGACTCTTGCAAGTGATCCGCAGTTGGATGATGACTTTATGAGTCAGACCGTGTGATTGTGGTTTTCCAAGACTTCGTCATCGCTTTTGAGGGCACCAAGATCCCAGGTCTTGATCGTATGGCTGCGTGAACCTGATGCGAGCTGCCGATTGTTTGGCGAGAAAGCTACAGAACGAACTAAGGCGTGTGGGCCGTTCAATGTGTGGCCACATACAGCTCCCCGAGGCAGAATCTCAACCTGAAATCTTGATTCCGCAGTCGCATGAACTGGATGCAAGTCGTCGGCTGTCGGGCGAGAAGGCAAGTGAGTACCTTAGGTATGGCTCCCAGTTATGGTCCTGCAGTACCAGGTAGCTGTCGTCCAAGGTAGGGTCCCCGATCCAAATTGACGTGTCTTTTCAGCAATTGGTTCGGTGCTGATCCAGTCTGGTCCTTCTGTCTTGAGCTCTTTCTTCTCAAACTGCCAATCGGAGCAAATATGAGGGCGGATGCGTAGGTAGGTTTGCAGCGGAGCTTACGCCAGTATCCCGCTGTACGATAGAGCAAAACGATGGGCGTCTTGAACAAGCTTTGTTAGCCGCTGCAGGTGAGCGTGCCCCTACATCTCTGTCAGTTTAGGCTTCTCTTGTGGTGTGAGCCTTACCCTTACTTCTACCAAGCCCCTGAGTTGCCTGATCGTGCTAACACCAACCGGCATGGCTCGGGGCAGACTGAGAGCTTCGGGCCAGTAAAGGCATTTCGTCTCGAGGAATGTGTAGGCTCTCCTGTCATCCTTTAGAAAACCATTTCGGGGTCTGCCAGCACCGGAAACTGAGCGGCACAGGTGGTCAACTCAGTAGACGCACAAGTACTGTATAGCCGCGAGCGGCTCTGGAGATGGCACTCAAACGTCGTCAATATGAACCCCTTGTAGGTCTAAGCCGTACATGTCGCACCGAAACGCGTTGACATGGTGTCAAGTGACCTCGGAAGGATGATGTAGTCCACATTTTCCGTTCCAGAAAGGGAAGACCTAGGTAGTCAACCCCCCACCTGAGTAGCCTCAGCTTTGTGGGAGGCTTTGGTCGAGGCCTTGCCGAGCAGAAAGCCCTGTGCTGGCTGATGGACAGAATAAAGGGTCTGGTCTCGAAGGGTTAGGAACGAGCCGCAGAGCTCAATGACCGTTGTCTAGAGGCTCTCGGTCGTCGGAAATACCATCAGGCATCTCGACAAGCGAGGTCAGCTACTATAGAGTGATGGGCCAGCGAACAATCGTGACGACGGCAAGAATGTTCCTGCAAAGGTCTGCGTCTGAAGACTGGCGAATGATATGAACCATTCGTGCATACAACGAACCCAGCCTGGGCGGAAACGTGCGCAGTTCCTCTCGAGTATGCCATTCCCGAACTTTCGAGTCCTGAAGCGCTTGACAGACCAACGACACCTAGAAGAAGTTGTCATTTCTGACGACGTCTCACATCCGAGTTGGTTTAAGCGATGGTATTCGCTGGGACACGGGCACCGGTGAGTTTGGGGCCCCTCTCGGAGCTGTCGGGACAGTATCTTTTCATAGTTGTCCACCATTTCCCGCTCTTCTCGTTTGAGGTCAATGTAGGCACGGTCCCAGCGCTGGACAGGTCGGCTCGTAGCGCCATCCGCGCCAGCGGACGTTGCTTTGCCAGCGGATTCGGACGCCGGCACAGATGGAAGCCGTGAATCCAAGCCGGCAGCAGCAACTTCGGTGAAATCCTTGTTTCTGAAGTCGAGCAAGGCCTTACAACAACGGCAAGATCCCGCTTGTCGCGGTCATCCCTCCCTTGATCCTGCCCTTGGTCCTGAGAGCCCGCCTCCTCTTCAACATTCTTGCGCCGGCGGAAACCATTCTTGAACCATGAACGCGGTCCTCCAGGCATCGTATCGTATCAACGAATCCAACCTCAAGCACATGCGTTGATCTTTTTGGGTGCCACCTTACATGCACAAAAATGGCACGGCTGTCTGTCTATCGCACATCTGATTTACACGGTATGAATCTACAGGAAGTTGATGCCGACACCAACTTGCAAGCCCTTTCGCCCCTCCTCGCCCTTCCGCAGCACCAGCGGCAGGCTGAAGTTGAGCTCGAACCGGGCGACAGGGTGGGCATACACCAGGCCGACGCCGGCTGCCATACTTGGCAGTCCGTTCGTGAGCTCGCCGACGGCGGACTGGACGCTCCTGAAAACGGTTGCCGAGTCCGTAGCTAGCTTTCCTCTCCCTGATTTCCCTTTGGCCTTGCTGCTCAAGGCCACCAGCCGCCCGGCATTCGCAAACAGCTGCAGCCTCAGGGGCGACTCAGGCCCCGTGCGGGGCAGCGGGATGAGAGCATTGACGCTGCCCGCGGCAAAGACATCCCCGCCAACCGAGTCGGTGCCGTCGTGCGGGCCGAGGCCGCCCAGTTTAAAGCCGCGGACATCGGTGGGCCCACCAAGCTGGAAGCGGTCGTTCATGCGGCTCGGCTGTGCCGGGCCAGTGAGGGAGTAGCCTAAGGGCAGCGGGTAGAGGACACCGAGGCGGAGGCCGCCACCGACCGAGACGCCCGATTTGCCTGCCAGACCGGGGATCGCCACGGGTAGCGCGCCAGAGGCTTCCATCTCGGTCTTGGCGAAGGAGACGTCACCGTTGAGCGGACCCCAGCCGGCGAGCTCGGAAATGGTGCGGAGGAGGTAGCCGCTCTGGGGGAGCGTCGGACTGTCGCGGCGGTCGCGCGTGAAGGTGTGTGTCAAGGAGCTCTTGAGGGAATCACCCGCGTCGGCGCGGACCGTGGGTGACGCGGTGGCCGCCAGGCCAGTCAGTTGTCTCCAGACGCTCGAGTAGGACAGCGCGTGGCTGTCGTTGTTCTCGGCTAGCCAGGCGAGCCGCAGGTTCGCACCGGTCAGCTGCTCTTCGTGCGAAGCCCATGGTTTTTGTGTGGCCGAGCGCAGTGCTTCCACGGCAACACGAAGGTCCGGATTGCCATTGACGGGTGCCGAGAAGGTGGCGTTGTAAGCGGATCGTGTGCGGGTGCCGGTACTCGCGTTGACTGAGAGGGTCTCGGCGCCGCCAAAGATGTTTCGAGCCACGGCGTTGGTATAGGCCGAACCTTCAGCATTGCCAAAATCGGTGCCGGCGCTGAAGACCAAGCGCGATTTCTCCTTCAGTCGGATCGAAATATCGAGCTCGGTTCTGTCGATCGGAGGCGCTGATTCCGGGTGCGGGGCCTCGGAGAGAAACACGCCATATCCTTCCTCCCTGAAGATGTCTTTTCGACAGCTGATGGGTCAACGAAAAGATCTTGAAGGGTTTGGCGTCTGCGCAGAGGCAGGATCAGGCGTACCAAAACGGGAGAGCTTCTTGGTGGCTGCGCCAATATGCTCCAGGACTTGGCCCAGGGTTGTTCCCGCATGGGCACTGTCCTCCACAACAGGCTTGAAGACATGGTCAAGCAAGCTCCTCCGAGTATTGGTGGCACCATGGACCTCGATGGAGTTGATGGAGGCAGGGGTGAGGAGGTGCTCGTCGAGCTGGAGATGGGACCGAGGTCAGCTGCGGGCGCTGGGGATGGAGGGCAGCTCGGTTGAGGTCGGGAGTTACCATATGGGCTGGGCCTTGGAAGGCCGGCTGTGCCGTGCTGGGACTGCCAGTCGCATTGGTCTTGTCGGCGGCCTGTGAGAGAGGGAAAGTCAGCTGTTTGCCGGGTTGGAGCTCGAGGGAGCTTGAGTGGGTATGTCCGGACAGCGTTGTTTTCTGGATTGGGTGCCTGGAATGAGCTCTGAGAGGGGGAATGCTTGCTTACTGTGCTGCCGCCGAAGCCAAGAGAGGCGGCCATTGGTGCTGCCCTCGGCGTTGGCAATGTGGTTGCGGTCGCAAGTCAAGGTGCCCGACCTTGTAAGTCGCGTGTTGCTTGCCCTCAGACAGCGAGCTACTAAGTAGTTCTCGGCGGATTTGGTCGGGTCGGTGCCGGGTGGTGCCGACGAGCCATTTCAGCTCCACATTTCTCCGTGGATCGTCCCGCAGCACGGCGAATCCGGATCTGCGCCGTCAAGTGGGCTGACGTCCCCCCTGTTCTCGGACCTTCTTTCAGCTGCCAGCCTGCCAGTGCGTCTGCCAGTGCGTTTTGGCGGCCCAAGTTGCGGGCCAGTGGCAGTGCCAGCGTCATCCTTTCTCTTATTCCAACTTCCACATCCACCTCGTCCGTCGTCACCCTGAGCATCGCAACCACGGCGCATCAACGGCGCACAGATTGTTCCCGAAAACCTTGACAAGTTTTCGCTTCCACTCACTTGTTTCCTTTCTCTTGAGGCCGGCGCACAAGCGGCGTCCTCTCCTCGTTCCTTTGCGGTTTCGTCAGCGAGTCCAACCCCCTTCAACTCCTGGAAATGGCCAGTCGGGCGGCGCAGAAGCGCGTACGTATTTCCAAGACCCAGTAATCAGTTGCAGGCGGAGGGGCCACCATGCTAACCATATTTCGCGATTCACAGTTGACGCGCGAGTACAAGAGCATCACGGAGAACCCGCCACCATACATCACAGCGCACCCCTCAGAAACAAACATATTAGAGTACGGCGTGACTCCATATCGGATTCGTGGGTATAGCTGACGCTGAAGATTGAAGATGGCACTACATCATTACAGGTCCCGAGAACACGCCCTACCATGGGGGTCAGTACTGGGGCACGCTGATGTTCCCTCCGAACTACCCGTTTGCCCCGCCGGCGATCCGAATGCATACTCCTTCCGGCCGATTCCAGCCATCGAGCCGCCTCTGTCTCTCCATTTCAGACTTCCATCCGCGATCGTTTAACCCGGCCTGGGAGGTGTCGACCATTCTGATAGGCCTCCTTTCATTCATGACGTCGGAGGAGATGACCACAGGCTCGGTATCAGCCAGCGAGACGGAGCGGAAGTACCACGCGGCGCGCTCAAAGTGGTGGAACTCTACCGGCGGGGGGTCGCATCTCAAGGCCGAACAGGGCGCCGGCAAGGGAAACATCAAGGCGGGCGACGGCGGCGTCAAGTTCAAGTCGGAGTGGCCCGAAGTGGACGAAGAGAATTGGAAGTGGATGCGGGAGAACAAGGTGGATACGGCGACAGGCACCAAGGTGGTCGAGAATGGCGGCCCTTCATGCGGGCCCCAGCTTGGTATCGCTGCCAAGAGTGGCCACCAAGCCCATGCGGTCGTAGACGCGGTGATTCAACAACGGGACGCCGGGCAGGGCTGGCTTTTCCGGAATAAGATGCTACTGGCCGGCGGAATCATCTTTGTCTACGTTTTGATCGCGCGGCTGCTCGGGCAGGGTGGTTCCTGAAGTTGAATCAAGCGGGAGACGGCGCATATTGTCCTCGCGCCCGCGGAGCAACAGCAGAAGACTCGGGTGTTTGGTTTCGTCAAACCAGATTAGGGGGCACAAGCGGGAAGGGCACGGTTTCGGCGTTTGGGATTTTATCTTGGCCGGTCACGGCCGGTTACCATGGGCGGGTTGGGGTCATTTTGGCAAACGGGTCAGGTCTGGGATAAGAACCACCCTGTTCCTCGACGGGCTCGGTCGAGACCAGCAGACTAGCCACTCGGCTCCATCACTCCTGCTTGGCCTGATGGCCCTCTTCACACGCGGTACTGGGTACTTGGGGTCTGTAGCCTACTCGCAGCTCCTTCGCAGCGTACGGTCCATGCAATGCATGATGAACGCGATATCTTGAAGCACGGCGATGATGGCGTCGCGGAGGTCTACCAGACAATAATGCCTGACTATGGACAACGGTTGCACGACTCATTGGTCTGCTCCTGTGCGCAAGTCAAGAGAGTCTCCATCCGCGATCCCGGAGCTCGAGACGACCTCAAAATGCACCCAGTCGGAGAAACGTCATTTGCAGTATAATGTACCATGCCTATCTGGTACTGTCCTGTGTCGTGTGTCTCTGGAAACAAATATGCCCCTGATCGCCTTGTCGCGCGGCCACATCTGCAGGGGCTGCTGTGGGTGGTCCCCTGACCCCCAGGTCCTTGTCCCACGGCATCTTGGCCAACTCCGACTTCATTCATAGGCAAATTGTGAAGATCAAACATCACACCCTGTTTCCTTGGTTTCCGACAACTCCAAAACATTATGCTCGGAAAATATCACATTCTCACTGATATAGAACTGTGACTTGACCACAACAATCCCCTTCTTTCCGTTTCGAAGTGTTTGTTCTCGTGCTTGCGAACCAGTGGCTTCTGTGGTGGCCAGCTAGTCTGCTAGGCTGCCCAAATTCTCTCTTTTGTTGGGTACTATTGTTTCGTTTCTCCATCTGGAACACTCAGGCCTCGGGGCTCCGGAGATATTCCCAATTTAAGGTTGGGCGATAAATGCCTTCTCGACACCCACCCATCCTGATCGCAAGAAAGTTTTCGCAGAGCACAGGTTTGGAAAACGAGCAGTTATCATCTTTTGTGAAGACATCCAAACGCTTTCTATCCCATCCCAGCTCCCTCCCAACGACGAGTGGGAAAGGCGACCATAACGGCTTGGTGTATAATGCCCAAAGAAACGGCACAAGACGTTGCCGACTCCATCGAGGTGGTGAGCTCCGGAGAGTCATGGGCTGGGGAGAGCACGGCGTCGCCAGCCAACAAGAGGATCCCAGAGAGTCCTGACAACAAAACGGTTTCCAACACGCATGTCATCGGGACGACATCCCTGTACCAGAATGGCCGGATCCAGTTGATTCCTGTAAGTCACGGACACCCTTTCTGCCCCTGTGTTTGCTACACTCCTTCAGGAAGTCACAAAATCAGATGCTGATGCAGACCAGGCGCCGAGTCCGGACCCAAAAGGTTGGAATCATCTTCAATCCCTCCTTGCGGGAACACCCCAGCTTACATCAATTAGACCCCTTAAACCTGCCGCAATGGCGTAAATGGGCGGCGATCGGGAGCCTCTGTTTCTGTAAGGATTGCCTTATTCGGCGACATCCAAGTTGATGTACAACTTTAACGCTTTACTCAGTCGGCTCCCTCGCATTATCGGCAGAAATCATTATCGGAAGCCTCATCCCATTGTTTCTCCTCTTTTACTCGGATGTGGACGTGCGCATTCTCAACGCAGCAGACTTCCGGGCCATCAGCGGAGGATCGGCCACGGGCGTCAACCCTTTTGCCATCATTCCACCGGGGGTCATACCCGCCGATATTGAGAAAGTGTCCATGTTGGCGACTGTCCCGTTGCTCAGCAACGGTATTGCTAGCTAGTGAGTATCTCATACGCGCCTCTTGGTTAAATCATGTTCTGATCATGCGGCCAGCTTTCTGGTGCCCTTGTCGATCGGCCTTGGTCGGCGGCCTGTCCTTCTCCTTGCCGGAGCGTGTGCATGGACAGGCGGGGTTCTGGCCGCTGTAAGCCCTTCGTTGGACATTCACTTATTGGCACGGGCATTGCAGGTGAGTGTTCTTCCCGAGTGGTTTCAGCTCATCTGCTGTGGTCGAAGCGGTTATTAACCCCTACCCCAACAACTAGGGCCTCGGCGCTGGAACCGTAGAAGCACTGATACCCCTGATTCTGCAAGACATGGTGTTCATTCATCAACGAAACAACGCCATGGCCGCCATTGTGTCCAGCCAGGGGATTGTTATCACTGCTCTAGGAATCATCACGCCGTACATTGCCTCGGTTTACGATTGGAGGTGGATCTACTACATAACATCCGGCCTCGGCGTCATCGCATGGCTTCTCCTCATTGTGTTCCTCCCGGAGACGCGCTGGAACAGGTCCAAAGAAGAGCTGAGTATGGCTTCCCCGCCAAAGCCCAGCATACGATTCTCGCTCTGCTCAGAACTGACACGGCGCATAGGTGGCCAGCAACTCCATCCCGTTGAACCCGGCAAGGACCGTCCAGAGATAGACCTCACCCGATATCCCGCTCCGACGCAGTGGTCGTACATGGGCCTCGTGCAAAATGGATCAGAATGGAAACAGGCCGGCATGTCGATGCTCGATACCCTCAGAACCACGCCGTTCCCAGCGATAGTCTGGGCCACGGTCGCAAACAGCATCTTTGTCATCGTCAACTCGGCCGCGCAGCAGATTAGCTCCTTTGCTCTCCTCGCACAGGGGTAAGCCACTTCCACGATCCCTGACCCCAACTTCCAGGCAGGGCATGAAGTGACACTAACGCCCATTTGCGTCCTTACTAGTTGGCAATTCCAATACACCGGCCTGTCCGTCCTCCCCTTCATCGCCGCGACCGGTCTGGTATACCTCTTTGGCGGTCCCATTGCCGACCGCGTCTCCAACGCCGTGGCGCGACGCAATGGTGGCGCCCGTGAGCCCGAGCACCACCTGCTCAACATCATCATGCCCCTCTGCTTCGGGCTCGTGGGGACCTTTGTCTTTGGCTGGGCAGGCCAAAACAATGCGCACTGGGCCGTGTTGATGGCGGGCTCGTTCCTGATTATCTTTGGGTCGTTGGTTGTCCTGTCCGTCATCAACGTTTTTGTTGTGGAGAGTTACCCGATGTGGGCTGGTCCCGTGCTGGTCAACGTTTCGAGTCTGAGGATTATCATTGCGTTTTTCGTCTCGACCAAATCGACGTCTTGGATCGCGGAAAGGGGGTTCTTGAATACGTTTGTGATCTACGGCGAGGTCATCCTTGTTGTCTCGCTGGGCGTTCCCGCCCTGTACTTCTTTGGCAGGAAGCTGAGGCAGTGGACGGCTGGGAGAGTGCAGCGATCGGCGAGTGACATCCTGGAGAAGGATCTGGAGGACAGTGAAAGCGAGAGATCGTTGAGGTCATGAGCTACAAGGGAGGTCTAATCCATGATTGATTTGGCACGAATTCCACATGTTTTTCATGCTTTCCAAGCACCTACCGTATGCTACCGTATGCTAGGTTATTAGTCTACAAGTAAGTTCGCACTCTTTAGTACCTGGAGTACAGAAGATGTGGAAAAGATAATCAAACGACAGAGGTAAGAGCATGATTGGGAAGCCGGTGCTACGGTATATAAAGCCATATATATGAGGTTGGTAAAGAGGCTGTGTGAATGACTTGCTGAACTCTACTCGGCGACCTCCCACTTTTATCTTTGCCGGTATGCGGCCCGGCGCAACAGATATTCCAGCACAGGCTAAGGTGGGGTTTGGAGGATCGACGGCGGCGCTCCCGTTTTCTTAGAATGGAAGTTGATTGGTGACTCACATCGCTGGATGGAATTAGCTGTGATCGCGCAGTGGAGAAAGAAAGGGGCTCGTTTTGGGCCTGATCTCCTGTCTTGGGTCTTGACAGGCATTTCTGAGACTGCCACCATCCGGTCTTCTTCGCAATATTCATCTACCTAGGTAATTACGAAGCGTCACTCCAGCATGGCACCGCTTACAACCCAAATCCTCTCCTCCGGCTGGGAGTTCAAATGCGAGACAGACGAGAAATGGCTTCCGGTCTCGCAGGTCCCCAGCAACGTCCACACCGAGCTGATGCAACATGGTCTGATACCAGACCCCTTCAAGGACACGAACGAACTCGAGGTCTCATGGGTTGCCGAGCGGACGTGGTGCTACCGGACCGAGTTCACAACCCCTCCCAAAAATGATGCCCACGGCGCACAAGTCGACTTGGTGTTCGAGGGATTGGACACCTTTGCGACTGTGGCACTGAATGGCAAAGTCATCCTCAACTCGGACAATATGTTTATTGAGCACCGCGTTAGCGTCGCAGGTCTTCTCGTCGACAAGGGAGAAAACACTTTAGAGATTACGTTTGAGCCTGCCCGCCGTCGCGGCCTTGAGCTGGTGAAAGCCCACCCGGAACACGACTTCATTGTTCACCAGACCGAGGTCACTCGAGGCCCGGTCCGGAAGGCCCAGTACCACTGGGGTTGGGACTGGGGCCCGGAACTCCTGACGTGTGGCCCGTGGAAGCCGGTGCGACTGGAGAGCTATGTCAGCAGGATCGAGGACATCAGGGTGGATTACGATCTTCGATTGGGTGAAGGGGCACTGCCGGTGATCGAGGCTACCGTCCATGCGAATATTTGTGGACCAGCAGCAGAGGTTGAAGTGGAGCTGGTCTTTGGAGGAGAGCAAGTCGTGGCGTTGAAGGAAGTCAAGGGTGCATTGCCCGAGGCCTCACTATGGCAGTACTCGTCCGAGAGACTTAGTCTCGAGAAGGTACGGTTGTGGTGGCCGCGAGGATATGGCCCACAAGACTTGTACGAGGTGCGAGTGCGAAGCATTGCTGGTGACGGATCAACAATCCTGGCGGAGGCGCACCAGACCATTGGCTTCCGCAGGGTCGAGCTGGTGCAGGAGAAGGACCAATTCGGCCAGTCGTTCTACTTCCGCATCAACGACGTCGACATTTTCTCGGGCGGATCGTGCTGGATACCGGCCGACAGCTTCCTCCCTCGAGTCTCCCCCCAAGACTACCGGAATTGGATGGAGCTCCTCGCCGACGGCAACCAAAACATGGTCCGGATCTGGGGCGGCGGCATCTACGAGCCCTCGGCTTTCTATGCAGCCTGCGACGAGCTCGGCATCCTTGTCTGGCAAGACTTCATGTTCGCCTGTGCCTCATACCCAACCTACCCGTCCTACCTCGACTCGGTCTCAACCGAAGCCCGCCAGAACCTCCGCCGGCTCCGCCATCACCCCTCCATCATCCTCTGGTGCGGCAACAACGAAGACTACCAGCTCATCGAGCGGTACAACCTAACCTACAACTTCACCACCGACAAAGACCCCAACTCCTGGCTCGCCTCCAACTTCCCCGCCCGCTACATCTACGAACACCTCCTCCCCACGATCCACGCCGCAGAATCCCCCTCAACCGTCTACCACCCCGGCAGCCCCTGGGGCAACGGCACGAGCACGACGCTCAAGGCCGACCCCACGGTCGGCGACATGCACCAGTGGGAGCTCTGGAACGGCGAGGCGCGCCCTTGGCAGCTGCTGCCGCAGATGGGCGGGCGGTTCGTCAGCGAGTTCGGCATGGTCGCGTACCCGCACGCCGAGACCATCGAAAAGTTCGTCACGGACCCCGCGGAGCGGTACGCGGGCAGCCGGGTGATGGATTTCCACAACAAGGCTGTCATGCACGAGCGGCGGCTGCTGGCGTATGTGGGGGAGAACTTTCGCATGGACTGGGCTGGGAGCGGTGGGATTGAGGCGTTTGGGCATCTGACGCAGGTGTTGCAGGCGGATTCGTTGGGGGGCGGGTATAAGTCTTGGAGGAGGCACTGGGGGCGGGAAGGGGAGCGGAGGTGTGGCGGGGGGTTGGTCTGGCAGCTGAATGACTGCTGGCCGGTGGTGTCGTGGGCGGTGGTGGACTATTATTTGATCAAGAAGCCGGCGTACTATGCCATCAAGAGGGCCATGGCGCCGCTCGCGGTGGGCGTGGCGCGTACGTTCCACGACTGGACGGCGAAGCCGGCGGATGAGCTGTGGAAGAGAAACACGGGGCATGTGGACCACCGGAAGGCGCTGACCGATATCAAGTTTGATGTCTGGGTTGTCAGCTCGAGACTTGAATCGATGAAGGCGAAGGTGGTGGTGAGGTTTGTCTCGGTTCGGACGGGCAAGGAGGTGCGAGGCAGGCTAGAGCAGGAGGTTGAAGTGCAGCCAAACGGCTGTACTGAGGTGCTGGCGGGGTGCAGGTTTGACTGGGAGGAGGCAATGGTTGCGCAGCCTGAGCATTTTGTCATTCACGCAACACTGTGGGTGGACGGTGTTCAGGTCAGCAGCGACGTGTCGTGGCCGGATCCCCTCAAATATCTCGACTTTCCGGACAGGGGTGTCAGCGTGAAGCACATCGGTCAGGGGTTCGTCGAGGTCTCGGCGGAGAAGCCTGTGAAAGGGTTCGTTTTTGCGGAGAGGCAGGGAGTCAAGCTCAGTGATAATGGGTTTGACCTTGTGCCGGGAGACGAGCCCAAGTTGGTGCGGATCGAAGGTGGTGGTGATGAGCTCTCATGGACTTTTGTTGGCCGTTGATACACGTCTGGATTGGGAACTGTTTGGAGTCTTGGAGCAGTATTCCTCATTGTAGCAGCAAATACTATCGAGAACACAGTTCTCAAAAGTCAAAACTACCTAGTTACGCTCTAAAAGTGCCCATTGATTGCCTTAGGCTGGTAGAGCTCCTCGAGGTATTTCTCCTCCTCCTCCGTCAAAACTTTCCCTCTGGCAGAGATGGCCTCGTCAAGCCTCTCAACCTTGCTGAAGCCAATAATAGGGCTCGCAACCCGCTTGTTGATCCATGCCAGAGCGACATGCGAGATCTGGCGTTTGTGGTCAGCCTGCTTCCCTCACCCACTGCCGTTCGACGGGAGATATTCAAGTCTGGGAAGACATCACTTACCGGCCACTCGTGCTTATCCGCAATCTCCACCGCCCGGTTGATGATAGTCAAGTCAGGCTCCACGGTCCCATGAGCCCCTGGCTGGCTGGTCTTCTCCCCTTGACTGCGAGCAGTCGTTCCGTACTGCTCCGGACGGCGGGCGAGATGCCCTCTGCACAGCGGCGCCCACGGAATCAGTCCCACGCCCGTGTCGTTGCAGAAGCGGTTCATCTCGCGCTCTTCCTCGCGGTAGAGCACATTGTACTGGTTCTGCATGCTGATGAACTTGGTCCAGCCGTTGCGCTCGGCGGCGAACTGCAGCTGGGCAAACTGGGTGGCCCACATGCTGCTGGCGCCAATGTAGCGCACCTTGCCCGACTGCACGAGGTCGTGCAGCGCCTTCATGGTCTCCTCGATGGGCGTCTCTGGGTCGAAGCGGTGGATCTGCAGCAGGTCGATGTAGGGCGTGTCGAGGCGCTTGAGGGATGCCTCAACCTGGTTGAAGATGGCGGCACGCGACAGGCCAGACTGGTTGACGTAGTCCTTGGAGGCCGCGAGCTGCGGCCTGAAGAAGTAGGAACGCAGTTCGGGCTCCTCGCCGACGGCGGAGAAGCACTTGGTCAGGATGACGACCTTGTGGCGGGGGATGTTGTACTGCTTGAGCGCCTTGCCGACGATGATCTCGGACGCGCCGTTCGAGTACACGTTCGCCGTGTCCCACGTGTTGAGACCCCTGTCGTAGGCGGCCTTGAGCAGCGGGAGCGCCTCCTCCTCGCCGAGGGCCCAGTTGAGGTTCCTCGGGTCGCCGAAGCTCATGCAGCCAAAGATGGGCACCGAGACACGAAGCCCGCTCTTTCCCAGACGCCGGTACTCGCATTTAGAGTTCTCAAGCGACGCCTTGAGGCCGGGAGGTATCTGGGGGGTCGCCATGGTGCCGGTCTTGGTGGTTGATTTGCTGCTGTGGTTTTGGGTTCTAGACTGGAGGAAAAGAGGCACATCAACTTTAATGGAGAATGGACGTGCTCTAATATACGTCGCAAAGCTACACAATACACTAATACAGGCCGAGCGAGTCGTTGTCAAGCTTCATGATGCAAGAGGATTATAGCCGGAGCTACCCCGCCCGCGTCGGGGATAAAGGGGTTAAGGGATGGCTCCGTGAGGGGTGTTGATGTCGTGATGCAACTGCGGAGCCGCGTTCCTCGATTTCCCAGGCTGACAAGCCGCCAAACGACTGTTGCCAAGGAACCCAAGGGCTCGTCGAAGGCTCAAGCGGAGGACCAATGATGTCGAGGGGTCAGAGCCGCGCACACACTGCAGTACATCCAAGGAGGCCTGCCACTGCCTGCTGCGTCTGCTCGACAAGCTCGACAAGCTCGACAACCTACATCTTCAGACAGCCGGCTGAAACGAGGAAAGGCTGAAACCAACTCAGATGGCGAGAAAATAGGTCACTGGTGAAGCCCGGTTTGTTGTTTTATGTTGGGATTGGACTGTGTTGTACCTCGGTTGGCTCGAAATCGGCGATCTGCCCGCCAGACACGCTGTCAGCCAGTCGGAATCCAGTCGGGCTGCTCTGGCAATTGCTTGTGGCTTCCGGCCATGGGCCGCGGCTTTGTGAGAGTTTATTGCAACCCCAATTTGATCGTCCCCAATTTGATCGTCGGACGGCAGAGACACAAGCCGTTCGGCGGCGCAGTCATGTGCCGGCACCGGCTTGCCCGGTTTAGGGTGTGCCAGGGCCTGCGCCAGCGCCCGTGATTGGCCGCTCGGCTGTCAAAAACGTGCAAGGCAGCAAGGGATGGTTCTGTGTTTCAGCGGACAGCAATTGCGAGGCGCGTCGATTGGAGCAGCGAATTGCCTTGTCGGTGCTGAGCCCGGGCGAGGCTTGCGGTGCGGCACGCGATGCACTCTCTGCGTCTCCGGCATGTGAAAGCAGTGGCGCCGCTGCCGTCGTCCAATCTGGGGCGGCCCAGCCCTGAAGCCTGGAAGCTGGAGGGAGCTGGAGGAGGCCATGCTTGTGGCACGCCGCACATGTCGGCTCAAAAATAGACGCCGAGCGCGGTGTGTGGTCGGGCCCCATGGGGCTTTGGAATGCCATGCTGTGACGAAAAAGCCGACAAGGGCGTTTGGTTCACATGATGCCGTCCCCATCCATCCCCGCCCCGACTTGCCAGCGAGGCCCGCCTTGCCCCTGGTCAAATACCGGGCAACGCGCAGGCAACATGGAAGCGCGCAGGCAGCGAGCCCACCGCCCTTCTTCTCTTCGCTTTGCTCCAACGTCGACGTTATACGAATCATCCGGTGCATACACACCGCAGTAGGTGCGAAAAGCTCCACCGCTGCCGTCAAAAGCACTGCTCGGCCCGGTCTGCCTGTCCACAGCGGAGAGGCACCCTTGACAGCGGCCTGTCCCGGCATCGGACCGGCCAACCCCGGCTGTCAAGCAAACAGAGTGTGACCCCACCACGGGGTGATCGACGATCAATCCACACAATCCACTTCGCTGGCGCACACTTCGGAGCTTTATCAATTCCTTCACTTTGGCAGAATCTGGCTCGCCTTTGGGACACCACCATCTCCTTCTCCGAACACCCTCCCTTTCCACCTGTTTCTCTCCCGGGCATCTCCGTTTTCCCAACCCCCTCGTTTCAACAACCGGCGGCGAACTCCTGCAGGGCGGGGAGCCTGTTGTCAGTTGATCCCATCTCCAACGGGTCCCACGTGGAGTCGAAAAGGTGGGGTAAGTCTGGAAGCTGGCAAACACACCGCTTGGCCTCTCCACCGCGCCCCTGGGTGAAATAGAGGTGTTGATGCCGATGCTGACCGCCTGTTTAGGTGTCTCAACAAAACCTAAACCAGGGTGGGATTCCCCGACGAAATCGTGAAATTCGCCCCTCTTAGCTGCGCCGCGGTGGATCTCTGAGGCGAAAGAACCTAAACAGAGGGGGCCTCATTCTCGTGTTGGCTCTGTGTAGCGTCATCACCACCCAGGAACCGGCTTCTCCCACGCCACAATCGAGGGTCCCGATCCGAGGTCGCTGGTCGCAACGGGTGACTGTTCTGCAGTTCGCCGCACGGCTTGTTATTATTCCCGCGCAGGACCTGCAGGCGAGGCTTGGTTGGACCCTCTCGGCAGCCCCCCAGCCTGTGCAACGTGCCAATCGTGGACTGACTTTGCGGTCGCTGGACTCCCCATTGGGTCACTCTATTCGCTGGCCTGCAGCACCACCGCCTCCAAGCGTCTTGGGCATCACGCACCAAGGGCAAACCCCTCTGACGATATCCACTTCCGCCCCCGGTTGTTTACACCCGATCGAGCAGTTAGCTGACCGCAACTTTGACATCGGACCGGGAGGACCCTCACTGCGGCAACGGCAGATCTGGGTTCTTGCATGGAATCCCCGCCCCGTCATTGGCTTCCCCACAAGTCGAAATAATTCAAGAATAACCCTCCCTCCCGGCCTTCTGGATTGTTTCTTTCTTTTCCTAGTTGGCGTTTCGACCTTCCTGCCGAGCGAACCATTCCGGCTGTGATGCGTATTCCACTCTCGAGCCCCGTCGAAGCACAATGGCTGCCATGTCCCACTTGAGTCACCTCGCAGCTCTTGACTGCCCAGACTCGCGGGTGAGTCTGGCGCTGTCCGATACGACGTACCATAGCTTTCAGGACATCGACTTGCACGAGCCTGGAATCCCGTCCCGCATCACTCAGAAGCCGGCTGTTTGTTCGCCACCCATGTCACCCTCCCAACCGACTGAGAAGCAGAAGTGGCCCATGGGCAGGGAGATGCGCCGCCAAGACTCGGGTTACGAGTCGATAGCCCCTCGAGACTCGCTGTGTTCCAATCAGAGAACGTCTTCCTCGACGTCTCTATCCTCATCCACCCGCCAGCGGCGCACAAGGCCATCGGGTCAACGATCCCCGAGGTCCAAACCTGCATCACCCCGTCCCCGGAATGGCCGTCGCTCTGTTTCTCCGCCGGGTGGCGCGCCGTGTGCCTCACCGCAGGCTCAACAGCACCCGGTGACATTCTTCCATTTCCCCCATTTCACCTCCTCAGATCCCGCCCTGGTGGAGCCGGAGCCTGCCATCACCCTCGACAACCTCGCGCCAACCGCAACCGATCACCCCGGACGCTCTGAGACTCCCGAATACCCGCCCCCCCCGCAGACGATGCACTACTGGACCAGCGACCAAACCCGGAGGCTCGAGTACGCGGCCATCGACGCAGCCAGCAAGGGCGTCCGCGGCTGGGTGATGCGCCACGTGGTGCCGGACTGCTTCGTCCCGCAGAGCAAGCGGCGGGTTGGGTTCGAGGACGACCGGGGCAGCGTTGTCCGCTACCGGTTGGATCTCGACACGGAGGAGAGCGTGGAAAAGGCCGAGTCAGCGAAGGCGAGGGGTTGGCGGGGGTGGTGGTCTGGCGCGCGACGCCGTTGACCGTGGCTGACCACCTGCACATTTGTTCGGCAAAACCACGACGGTAGCGACCTGGTGGTTCGCTTTTTGGCATGAATTTCTTCGCATCTTGCACACGCAGTGCAATCATTTTCGACAACATCAGCGGCATTTGAAAACACATTGGCATTATCACGACATGGGATGGGCGTTTTATACCCCTGCTTTGCAGCGTTTGCTTCTCGCCTACACAACAGACTGGAATATGGTGGAGGGATATTTGCATTTCTGGTGTCTTATGCAATTTTAATGAGAGGGTTCGCATTGATCATGAGACGGGAGTTCTTTCAGGAGCATCAAGACTGGGAAGAAAGTTTGTGTTGGGGGCCAAGAGAGGCAATCCCCGCAACGATTTTGAAGGAAGCAAAGAAGCCAGCTGAAGGACTTTGGCTCCAGGCTGAGATTGAGTACATACACCAAATGAAGATATTTCTTTTGTCATCAGTTTTGGCCCTTGCGCCCCTTTTTGGCTGGTCCAGCTCCCCTGGTCTCACTTGCAGCGGAGGAACGTGGCATCCTGTTCAACAGAAGGACGGCATCTCAACAAGGGCCGGGCCGTCTTACATGCAGGCGGGAGTCCGTGCAACCATTTATCCGCCCTGCCACCCTAAAATCCCATGTCATGTTGTGTAAGCACTCGGATGTTGGATGATTTGAGGATCTACAAGGCCACCCAGCCGTTGTTTGTAGACTGCCAGGTATCACCTGGCCTGATGAATACACAATGCCAGCAACCTAGGAAGAGAGCTTCTTAGGATCTCAACCCGCTGAAGGAAACCCCGAAGCCCACAATGACGCTCACACTCCAGTTCACTTAAAGAAAGCGCCAGAAAACCGCAGCTCCCTCATGGCTTTGCTCCTTCCCCCTCCCTGTTTCTCTCCGGAAAGCACTGTCGTGCCTGCCGTTCACTTCTCATCACCCGGGCCGGTTCACCCCTCCCGTCGCCTTCCTAAGGGACTGATTCCATTTCCTTTTGCCACCTCAGGCTCGTCTCCTACTTCCTCCTCCCACTTCTTCCTCCCACTTCTTTCTCTCTCGGTGGCAGCTTGATCCAAGCAGGCAACCTGAATCTTTTCCGACCTGCCCAAGGTGGTTTTCAAAGCAGGGTGATCGTGCCTGTCAACTCTCATCCTCTACCTCCTTGTTCTCCCAACACCAAATCAATTTTCAAGCAAGAGCAAGCATGGCCGCCCTTGACGTTGAAGTTGAAGCCGCCGCGGTTGAGCTCATCGTCGATACCGCGGGAATGCCAGCTGCGAGCTCAGACAGCTCCGACCACGCGCATCTCTCGACTCCGGACACTGCTCCCACCAACTCTGCTGTGGGTTCTGAGTCGCCGTCTGCCTCTAAAGAAAAGGGTCCCACTGTTTCTTCATCCGGCCCCAACATGCCTAGCCTGAGCGTGGAGAGCGAGTCTGCTGCCGTCGACGCTTCAGGCTTCGAGGCAAAATCCGAGCTCGGGTCCAACGTCGTTGAGCCAGAGCAGAAATCCGGCAATATAGTGTCTTACCATCAAAATGCGGACGTTTACGTTCGAGTTGGTGAGCCGGCAGGCGCTGTTCTGCATTACAAGGTCTCCTTTGCCGTCGTCGCGGCAGCATCGCCCACCTTGATCAACGTTCTCAACGCCCAGAAGCCGATCGTTTCCCGCAGCGGCAAACTGGTTTACGACCTTGCTGATCTTGGAACCGAGTCACCTGGCCTGGACATCGTCTTGTCCGTCATTCATTACAAATTTCACGAGATCCCCAGTCGCCCAGATGTGGATCTTCTCTGCAGCATTGCTCGGGTTGTTGA
>FTCU01003571.1_pt1 | contig 28152 bp, 22 predicted proteins | sample 1639521 | NCBI WGS metagenome assembly FTCU01 (sample SAMEA3914864, study PRJEB12502) | metagenome | biome: forest; material: soil | place: USA | collected 2012-03-12 | depth 0.3 m
GCACGCGAGAAAAATGCACGCGAGAAAAATCAGTGTCTCGACAATGTTTGCGGTGACAAAACCCGAAACGGCACGTAAATAAGTACCCAATTTGCTAACAAACGCCAAGGGGCAACAACAATCCAGTGTAAATGCAAGCAACGTCGGTTTCCACAACGGTTCCGGTTGAGTCCCGCCAGCACATCCGACAAGACATGTCCAACTCATGCAGCCCCCAATCACCCCTGAATGCTAACCCAATATCTCTTACCAACACACTCTCCAACAACCCGCCCCCGAGGACGACACCACCAAACACCCCATCCTACACCTCCCTCCCAACAACGCCTCTCTCTCAAGGCCGATCCTGCGCCGAATACGTGATCCTCAACACAAAGTTCACCACCACCGCCAACAGCAAAATGACCGCCAAGAAAGTCGGCCCAAACCGGTCATCGAACCCGGCCTGGCCGCGCATCCGGATCGATTTCGCCCTCCAGTGGTACGTTATGAGCGCGTAGATCATGGTGGCCATGGCGACGCCCGTAAAGAGGAACGACGAGATGAAGGCCGGGCGGTCGCCGAAGTTGAGCATGCCGATGGCCAGCGCGCCCAGGACCACGGTGAAGTTGAGCCAGGAGAGGAAGGTGCGCTCGTTGGCGAAGAAGACTTTGGGCTCGACGCGGGTGGGGAGGGCGATGCGCTTGCCTGAAAGTTGGGAGAGTATGGGTTAGTGGGTGGAGGTGAGGGGTTTGGAGGGGTGGCAGATCGGATCGTGAGGGACATACCCGGCGCGGTCTGGAGGAGAGGTTGGCTCGACATGGTGAGGGCGGCGGTTGCGAGGACGGGGCGTGATGAAGGGGGATGCGGCCGAGTCGGGGTGAGGTGAGCGTCGGGGTTGGAGGTGAGGCCGGTCTGCAGGCAGTTATTCTCGCGGGTCGTCCTGGCTTTTTGATGGTGTTGGCGTGAAGAAATCGGATGCCGCTTCGCCGTGTTCGGCGGTCCAGAACGGCCAGCTGCTGTGGTAGCTGGGCGGGCGAGCTGGGGCGCGCGTGTGGTTCGGCTCAATTGATCAATCAGAGCACCTCGGGGCACCTTGGGGGTTTCAGCAGCTGCAGCACACGTGTGGCAGCCTTGGCATCTGACTGGCAGAACAAAGTTTTGGGTTACGTCACAAATGGGGTCAAGTGGAGAGAGACAGAAACTTTAAGCAAGCGGTCACGTGGGACCGCCCGATCCAACCTCGCGCTTTGGATCGGCGCCCCGAATTATGTAATGGGTGAGGCTGGTGCGGGCGTGAAGTGAGGCTGGTGCGCAGGTGTGGCTTCTATCGGCTCAGGGGCGCGGATTGGGCATTGATAGCAGAGAGATGCAGAAGACCGCGACGGGAACAACAATCGCCAACAACAACAAGCACGCCGTATCGCGATCCCGGTCTTGACGCAAACCACACACCGCCAGCCTCGCACCGAGCAGTTTTGCTGCCAGCCCCAAACCAGTCAAACCAACGTGTTGCCCGACCCGTCAATCTTTCGACAATCGACATCCCACGTTCAACACAACCCCCCTCATCAGATCACGATGGCTGCAGAGACAAACTCGGTATGGCTTTCCAGGAATCCAGACTCTATAACAATGCAACCAACCACTGACACTGGCAACAGCCGATTGCGCTCAAGCGCCTCGAGCAGATTTCCACCGATGTGCGTCCCTACCCGCCGAACGCCGGCACGCCAAACGCGGGGACCCCTCCGCAGACCGGTGTGCCCGAGCACGAGAGCACGCGAGGCTGACATGCAAGCGGCAGGTGTGCAACAGCGTGCTGGAGAGTGCCGAGTACTACGAGCACCCCAAGACGGCCCAATGGAACGAGACCATCATTGTACGTTGAGGCCAACACACACCCACCCCCACATACAAAATCTACAAATCCAAGCCACAACCACCACATGCGCCATGCTAACGCATCATCCCTCTTCCTAGAACAAGATGCTCAAAGCCGTCATGTCCGAGGCGACCCCCGAGGGCGCCGCGGCCCCCGCCTACAAGTTCGCCATCAACAGCACCATCGTGCAGCACGTGGTCCCGACGTCGCAGCTGAACAAGCCCGCGGCGGGCGGTGCCCCCACAGACGAGAGCGGCGCGGCCAAGAAGGGACAGGCGGGCCGCCGCGGCATGCACAGCGCGACGGGCGGGTTCTGGAACGAGAAGACGGACGGCATGTGGAGCTTTAAGTGGGATGGGGAGGGGAAGGGGTTGGATGTGGTTATCATGCTTATTTGGATTGCTGTTTAGAGGGAGGGGGCGTGAGCGGGAGGGAGACTGTCGGGTGGGATGTACAGTCTTGTTAATAGCATTTGCTGTGGTCGAGAAGAGATGTCGGGCTTCACGAGGGGGGGGCAGACACACCACAACATGGATCAGCTTCTTGCCATGGCTCAGTCTTGCCATCATGGGTGACGCATTGGGTTTTTGTTTGACACCTGGGGGGTAGATCTGGGTCACGACAGCGACATGGAAGTCTGGGCAATGACAGCGACATGGGAGGCTGGCTGAGTTTGGGCAACGACAGCGACATGGAAGTCTGGACCTGCCGTTGAAGCGGCCTGTCTGGCCGCGGTGGCCGCCAGACGAGCCGACCACCTGCCCAGGAACTGCTGGGTGTCTGGAATGACTGGGAGTACTTTGTGAGGCCGACCGTGCTTGAAACACTGGCTGTATTCCTCTCTGATTTTATCATCATCATCATCATCATCATCATCATCATCATCATCCTCATCAAGATAAACCGCCCCAGGAAGACACCCTCGAGACACCCTCGAGCTCGTCCAACTCGAAGATCTGGGGATCTGGAGATCTAAGCCAACCCCTCGATGCCCAGCAGCAACCATCAGCAACCACAGCATCATCATCAGCACCAGCAGCGACTGGGCGTGGCCAGAGTGGCCACAGGGCACTCCATTGCCACTGACAACACCACCTCTCCCTGACCTCGGACAGAGGACAATGAAGCCATATGTCCTCGGTGATGAGTTACTGAATTCTTCTCCTCTGATGCAAGTACAGGCCTCGTGCAATGGCGAAGATACTCTGTCAAACCCTGGTTTTTCTGTTTCCGTTGACCCCATCACTGGCCGAGCCGTGCAAAATCACCTCCGGATAGTGGTTCTTTGCGACGACGACCTCACGCGACCAGCCCGGACCAAATGGCCCGGCTCCGGCCCCGTCCCCCGGCCCGAGTTGCCACCGCAGCTGTGGCCCGTGGCCGCGGGTGCGGCTTGGGGTCTGTGGCACGGATGATGATGGCACGAGTTGCGACGATCAGTTTGCCACCCAGAAGTCATGGCTTCATCACCGTCATGCCGGCTGTTGCCGGTCCGGGGAACGAGTGTTCGGCCGGTCACACTTCAGGTACCTTCGGCCGTCTTTCAGGGGCCGCGCGGGTTTCGCAGGCACGCGACTTCTCTTTTCCCCAGGGCAGCCAGGCTCGCCAGGACAACCCAACTCAATTGAGAGCAGAGTCATGTCCCACGCGAATTGGCCCATCTGTGAAACTGCCGACTTGGGCCTGAGTGAGCACTTGCAGGAGGTGTGGTTTCGGGAATAAACACACGCTCGGGGTTCGACCTGAAGAGGGTGGCAACACGCACGCCAGCGCGTGACGTTGGCTTCCTCCGACCCTGTTTGCGACCGGCCTTGACATGCAAGATGCCGTCGACCGACCGATTCCACGGCAGCCAAGAAATCTGGAAGCGTCGGTTCCCCACATCAGCCACTTGCAGCCCCGCTGCACCCAAGCATCCCTCGGGTTTTGCACCACAGAACGTTGCACTCTGCCCCTCCGTCAGCGATCATTGACAACATGGGAAAGCAGACATCACACAGGAATCGCAGGAGAAGCGCCCATTGGCCAGATAGGCCTGCCCACCCCGTCGTCCCTTCGATCTCCAACGCTCCTGCGACTGTGACTGATTCACGCACGCCCTCCTCAAGACACCTCTTCGAGACCTCCCACACCAACTTCGAGGGCGAGGCAAGAAGGCATCCCCCGGCTTCAACGCCAGCATCCTCTCGCCCTGCCACTCCACAGCGGGACCCGGGAGGAGCCACAACGGCTAATTAGGGGCACAGCAGCTGATCGTCCTGCCCTCAGGTCCCCATTTACACCGGAGCCCTGCCTCGCAAGTCAGCCCTAGAATTTTTCGTCCTGACGTTCTCGTCACCCCCTCAGATCAAGTCTTGCCAGTCCAGAATACGCCCTCACACCCACGAAGCTCGGCATTCTTGGCACGACGTTGCGTGCCACTAATAGCCGGACACTCGGCTGCTCCGGCCCGCTGGACTCGGCCTGTACACAGTACAAGTTCTTGAGCCACGGCGGATCTGGACGATCGATCGATCACACAAAGACGCCCGTTGCCTCCCGTCCAACTCGGATATCACCACACCTCTACCCCCCTCTTATGAGCGTGCTAGTGAGGGCTGTCGACCCAGACTCTGTGCGACCACGGGCATCGGTACCCAACACAACTCAAGGAACCCAGCTCGACACATATAGATAACCGAACCACCCGACCTGCTGGACCACCCCACCCCCACCTTGACCAAGCACATCTACCTATCTGTCAGCTTATACGGCAATCACCCAAAGCCACAAGACAAGCCGTCATCATTGCCATTCACACTTCAACTTCCCGGCATCCTTCATCTTGGGCCTGAGATAACGGAATCGGCGCCAAGCTCACATCCCTCGCCGACATCCCGCATTCCTCACCAGCACAGCCGCCATGATCGAGGTGCTTTACGGCAGCCCGGCCTCTCTCGAAGAGCCGAGGTCGCCATACACGAGAGAGGACCACGCCCGCGCAAACGGAGCAGCCGGAGGCAAGCGCACGCCGCGGCGCGCCCAAACCCACCACGAATACTTCCTCCCGCCCTCGCCAGCCTTCACCATCTACACGGTCCCGCCCTCCCCGCCCGAGCAGCAACCCTCGCCGACCGAAGACGGCCCCAAATCCCCTTCCGCCCCCCCAGGCTGCACCAAAGAACTCGACCGCGGCCGCCGCCCAGCCCGCCGCCCGCCCCTCGGGCCCCCGCGCCGCTCCTACTCCGTCGCAGACCAGCAACCCCTCCCGCGCCGCCGCAACCCCCACGCCCACCACGCGGGCCAGCTCACGCTCACCGACCTCCCCTCGGAACTGCACTTCGCCATCATGGACTTCCTCGACCCCATCGACAGCGTCTGCCTGGGCCTCGCCTCCAAGCACTTCTACGCCATCCACCGCCGCCTGCACGGCACCGTGCCCCTGACCGCGCGCCGCGACGGCCCGAACGACCTCGAGTGGGCGTGGCATCTGGCGGGAAACATTGTGCGGCAGAACCCGTCGTCGTCTGCTTCCTCCTCCGCCCAGCTGCAGAAGCTGGGCCTCGGCGAGGCGGAGAAACACGCCCTCTCGCGGCTGCGCGTGCGCGGGCAGGGGTACTGTCGCATGTGTGGTGTCACGAGGTGTCAGTTGCATAAGCATGTGCAGGAGTGGATGGGGGGCGGGCTGGAGTATTGTGAGGTGAGGAGGCGGTTTGGGCCGGTCGCGGCCGAGGGGGCCAAGAGTTATTGCTATATGAGTCGGCCGGGGGATGTGAGGAGGTGTGGGAGGCATGGGGTGGGGGGTTCAGGGGGGGTTGAGTTGCGGAGGTGATGGGTGAGGGGGTGTTTTGTGTGTTGTGTATTTTGTACTAGTAGATGAGGGGCTGGTGGTGGGTTTGATTTGGTTTGGATTGGATTGTTTGGGTTTGCGGCATTGCGTGGGTTGGGTTGGGATGGATTGGAGGTTGGAGGGGTTGGACTTGGGAGGGGGAATGATCGAAGGGGTGCGGTGCACAACTGCGTACACAATAATGCTAGTATCTACGGAAAACACAGAGCTTCAAATTCAAGTTGACATTGAACTGCATTCGCAGTTATCTCATGGTCCGTTCTAGACGCAGAATCACGTTATTCCAGACATCGGATGAACAGTGGTCAGAACCCAGGTGTGAGATGAAGACGATGTTGAGATCCAACCACGTTAGAATACCTAGGCGCTGTACAGTACCTACAGAATACGGCGGCAAAATACAGAATTACACGCTCCAAGGCAGCATGCGACAGCCTGGAAGCTGGTCTTGATTTGGGCCAAGCACGGAACCCAAGCCACTGCATGGAAGGTTGGAGCTGTTCACACAATGACGTGACCCTACAGGGGCCACGCCCGCATCCCTGCAAGACCCGACGGCGCGCTGCCGAAAAGGAAATTGTCCAGAAAAATCGGCCTCTGCACCCCTTTCTTACACGGAACCTTGCTGTCCTGTACCGAATCTCGGACTCTCTCCACGGCGCCGCTGCACCAGGCCTGGAACCACCAAACGCACCGAACGCGACACCATCTCGGACCCCCCTCGGACAGCTGCCGCCACGGTTTGTCGAGCTTCACGAAGCTCCAAACTTTGTCTGTTGCACCGACCACTCCCCCTCCACTCCTCCGCTCCACGCTCTGCTCCACCATCCACTACCGTGCGCCTACCCGCCTCAAAACCATCCTCCCTCGCTCCGCGTCTCGGCCCGCGTTGTATCCCGAATCTCCGTCACCGCGTTCGGCTCGCGCGGCGTTCCTACACCCATCTCCGTACCGGCTCCTTAATTCCCAATTGAAGCTCCGACAACAACTGGCAATTCGCGATTGGCGGCATCCCACCTCCCACCTCCCACCCTCCGCCACCTCGAGAGCTTAGCTCCACCACTCAAGACATCGACGTGCGTCTTGGCCGGATCCCGGTGTCCTAACGAATTGCGTACCTCTCTTACCTACCAACCTCCATAATGTCGTCGCCAACCTCGTCGTCACACGGCGCCGGCAAGCGCAAGCGCAACCCCGCGACCAGCGCCTTCAAGATGGACCACACCCAATCCGTCCAAGCCGAGTCCCGCGACGCCTCGGCCGAGGAGGGCGACACCACCGCCCCTGAGTCCGTCCGCACCGCCACCACCCACAAGAAGACCGACTCGACGAGCGCCCACCCGAGCAAGCGCCAGCGCGCCAACACAGACCAGGCCTCCGCCGCCGGCAGCACCGCCGGCCACGCTCAGGCCCTCGACCCGGGCGAGCCCAGCGACACCACCGAGGCCAGCGTCGACATCGCCGAGCGCGTCACCCGCAAGGGCAGCCGCAAGTCCGTCGCCATCAAGCCCGACACCAGCGCCAACGGCGACGCCATGGTCTCCAACAAGACCCAGGCCGCCATGGCCCCGCCGCCCATCGGCAAGCTCACACACCCGGCCGGCTACCAGACCAACCCGCCGCCCGCCGGCCGCCCCGTGCGCGTCTACGCCGACGGCGTGTTCGACCTGTTCCATCTGGGGTACGTCTCCCTGCCCTCCGCCCCTCACTGCAGCACCAACACTAACACCCCCCAGACACATGCGCCAGCTCGAGCAAGCCAAAAAGGCCTTCCCCGAGGTCTACCTGATCGTGGGCGTCACGGGCGACTACGACACGCACACGCGCAAGGGCCTGACCGTGCTGTCGGGCAAGGAGCGCGCCGAGACGGTGCGCCACTGCCGCTGGGTCGACGAGGTCATCGAGAACTGCCCGTGGATCGTCACGCCGCGCTTCCTCGAGCAGCACCAGATCGACTATGTCGCGCACGACGACATCCCGTACGGCGCCGACGAGGGGGACGACATCTATGCGCCGATCAAGGCCGCGGGCAAGTTCTTGGTCACGCAGCGCACCGAGGGCGTGAGCACCACCGGGATTATTACCAAGTACGTCCTCCCTTTTCTCTCCTCCCCCCTTCTTCCCACCTAGAGTTACCTCCCGCTAACCACTCTGGTCTGTGCGTGCGCGCAGAATCGTCCGCGACTACGAAAAATACATCACCCGCCAGCTCAAGCGCGGCACCACCCGCCAGGAACTCAACGTCTCGTGGCTCAAGAAGAACGAGCTCGAGATCAAGCGCCACGTGCAGGACCTGCGCGACAACATCCGCGCCAACTGGACCACCACGGGCCAGGAGCTCAGCCGCGAGCTGCGGGGGTTCTGGCCCGCTAGTCGCCCGCAGAGTCCGGCGCGGCTGCCGAGTTCGTTTCTCGCGGGGAGTAATACTGGGAATGGCGAGGTTGGCGTGGGGAGCCCGCTTGGGCCCGGGCCGAGGAGTCCGACGGGGCTGACGGTTGCTACGTCCGCGGCGTCGGTGGGGGAGAGGGCGGCGGGGGGGAATAATGTGAATGATTTTGTGACGGGGTATACGTTGGGGTTGATTGGGGGGGTGAGGTCTTGGGTGAGTTTTTCTCTCTCTCCCTCTTCTTTTCCACCTTTATCATCTCCGTTTCCACTGGATTTTGCTAACGCCCCTTGCCCACATTAGATGACCAAGAGCCGGCGCGCGTCACGCGAGGGGCAGGAGCAGGAGGAGAGCCGGCCGGCCAGCGACGACGACTCGGAGGAGAGCGAGGACAAGGACAAGGAGGGCCGGCCGTCGATGCAGGCGCCGAGTACGAGCCAGAGGGGTTGATTCGAGGCTGTAGTGGCGGTCTCTGGTTGTTTTGCTCTCTCTTTTTTCTCTCTCTGGGTCATTGGTCGGTCGGTTGCGGGCTGCTTTCTCTTTCTTTCGTTTCCTGTTTCTCTGTGTCCAAGCTAGCCTCTGAGAACCTGCTGTAGGTAGGGTGGGTTGGGTCTTGGTCACTCATGCCTGGTTTTCTGGCTGGGATTGAAGCACTTTCCTTGATATTGTGTACTTGCTTGTTGGACTGGGGGGTTTCTCCTGACGTCTCTCCTGGAAGGGGAAAAAAGGGAATGGGGGGTTTTGGTCTGGTCCCATTCCTTCTCTTAGTGAAGCAGTTTCACGTGCAAACATACATAGGTAATATTGTATCTTGCCCGCCTTTGAGATGGAGACTGGCCTGCTGAGTGAGTTGGAAGGGTTGATGTGCTGACTTACGGCTTTTTAGCGGCGTTGTAGAGGCGTTTGCTGGGGGTAACTGGTGCCTTGATTGATCTTTTGAGATGCTTGCAAAAGAGAATTCAGTATTGAGAACAGCAACAGTAGATGGGGATAAGTTTTTCTCCTTTCCCTGTCCGGTGGGAATTGTGATTTGGATGGGAGCAGAACCGTGATGGTATCCTAGCTGGTGATGGTGTTGATGGATGGATGGGGAAAGGTTATGGTGGCCGGCACAGCGGCGAGCGCACAGCCAGGCGTGAAATGGCGTCTCTGACGCTTCTCATCGTTTCCGGCTTCCCTGCTGTTCTTGTCGGCTCGCGCGCAGCTCTCCGCAAGCAGCTCGGGGACACTCAGTTCCTACGGCCCGCCGCTGTATAACCGTATCAGCAGTATATGTTCAGGCCCTCACCTGTGGGACTAGGGTTGGCCGACGGCCTCATTCTCGGTTCTCTCGGATACGGCCGTTGAAGCGTCATTATCATGGACTGGGGCACTTCAACACCGAGATTCCGGGGTCTGGGGTGTTTCCTACGGGTCCGGAGCCATGACTTGAATGTCTATAAAGCCCAGGAGCCAAAAAATCGATGTCTTGTGCTCACACGACCAAGATCACATCATCCGCTTGGGTTCGGACTGCTGGCCGCAGCTGGCTTTTCCCACTCCAGCATCCCGGATCACGTCTGACCAGCGTCCAGGTTGTCCGGGTGTAACAAGCGTGTTTCTGCCGGCTAGCGGGCGCGCGGATGGCGGATAGAAAGACACGTAAGACGAAATGTAACTAGGTATGTACGAAACTTCTCGCTGTCTGATGTTTATTGTATCTCCAATACTGAGATGAAATCGCCAGTATCGTTCTTCAACACCTTCTTGTAACCCAGAGTCAGAGTGCGGTCGACTCACCCAGTCACAAAGCTGGGTTGCCGTTCCGTTGTTTCCGCTGCTTGATGCTGTAGCACCATCGCCTCGGTCATGACCTGTCACTTCTGCTCGTTACTAGTGGAGCGGACCCATGCGCTACTGGATATTCTTCTTGGGATTCCCCAGCGTGGACGGTAGGAGACCTATGTTCGGCGGATGTTTGAGGCCGGGCTGGATCCTCCGTTAGTCGGAGGTATCTCCGGTGCACGGTCGCTAGGCGCGGGTAATGGAAGTCCTGAAACTGGATCTCGAGCTCCCTGATAAGGAAACGCCTTGATTATGGAGATCCAACAACAATATACCCCGTCTAATCCACTGCATACGGCAGAGCCAAGCCGAGGACCCTGAGGGAGACATTGGAAGCACGGATCAGGGGCACAGGAGCATCATGATCTCTGAGATCAGCCCCGGCTACTCAACTGCTCCTGAGACGTGAAGAGTGACGAGGCAAACAAGGTGGTCTCTGTTGGGCCACATCTCTAATCCCAGCAGGTTTATCTCGGCTGAGAGTTTGCCATTTGTTGGTCGGGAGCTGTTTGGTGGCAAGGTTGATGCTTGTCTGTTAGCTCCCGACTTTGGCTGGCCTTGTCTAGCGTTGTTGGGGATCTCGAGCGGCCGCAGCCAGGACTCATGGTGGTTTGTTTGTCTGAGCAGCCAGCCACAACCGACTGTTCTTGTCTCTAGTGTGCCTCGCTCTCGGATTGGTGTCCAGCTCTCGAACCGACGGTCCCGTTGCGTGCCATTGGATGTCGCTATCTCGATGGCTGAGACAGCTTGGTGGTTCTAGCAACCAGGAGTAACTGCATCTGGAGCCATGTGTTGTTGTCACAGTGTTGATCAGGCCAATAGCGGTTTCAACTACACAGGGGGCTTGAACTGGGCCTCGCTGGGAGCGCTTAAGGATGTCTACGAGATGGCATGTGAAGAGAGGTAGGCCTGTGAGAGCAGAGAGTTCCTCGAACGAGAGGCATCCTGGACCCAAACGAGATGAATGCCATGCCAGATATGGCCATCCCGGCTCGCCGTTGGGGATCCTTCTGGTAAGTTTGTCCGGGCCACATTTTAGCCGACGACCGACGACGCAGGCCTCCTCCTGGACATTCTTCACAGGGCTGAAGATGGTTGGGGCAAGGTGCAGGTCTCCCCGCGCTAGCATGTGGTGGCCGTTGGGGTCTGTTGTGTGACCGGCGGGGAAAGGCACAGCCAGGGGCAGATTTGGGGGTTGCAGTTTCGAGTTCGGTGGTCTGCCTGTCCAACAGCGCCGCGAGAGCTGTCAACACGGGGGCAAGACACGATGGGTTCCGGTCTGGAATGCGGACAGCCACCGAGGCCTTGACTCAGCAACAGCAGGTGCCTTGATCTCCGGAAGTACGAGTCGTGACGAGTCAGTACGAGTAAGACTGTGGCGTCTGCTGCCTGGTGACTGGTGAGGCGGGCGTTCTCGAGGGATCACGCGTCCTCAGGGAGCAACCGAAGGGCAGCCTCCCCGGTGGTAGCGAATCCTCCACGACGGAACGCAGCCAATGAAGCCGCACACATCGACTCTCCGGGATATGCGGGAAGGGCCAACTCACGGCCGGCATGAAACGGTTTCGCAATTCATGATTGCCCGTTGTGGCTGGACGCGGAGAGCGATGCAGGGCCGCGGCGGCATGCACAAGAACCGCGCTCCCTGACCGAGCAGGACGGCAGGCAGTGAGGCATCTGTGGCTGTGACACGGGCTGTCCGTCCACTCGCTGCAGCAAGAGCCGTGTTCGCCACGCAGTCTATCGGGACGTTCTTACTGTCCATAGTACACGAGAAAGCCTTCGGCTTTTTTGACTTCTGAGTCCCGTCCCAACCATGCAGTGAACTGAGGACCACAACTGTTGGCAAACAGCCCAGTTCGCGATTTTCGAGCCCGGATCGGTGTTGATCAGAGTTAGCTCGAGGCTAGTGCTATTAATAACACGACGACGAGGTTACGAGGTTTCAGCGAGTTTGCACTGGACGGGAGCCTGAAGCTGAAGGGCAAGCTGAAGAAGGTTGGGTATTTTTGCACGTCAAAATTTAGATACGAGCCCGCCTGAGTGTGTTGTTGTCCATACGCCGCACCTTGCGCGGGCGTGGGTTTGCAAGTGCCGCTGTGAGTTGTTTCGACTACGCACAAGACAGGATGCAGCAATTGCAGCAGTTGCAGGAAGTGCAGGAATTGCCGTTGGATTTCGCATGAGAGAGAGACGGAGAAGGGGGAGACCAACACCGAGAAGGGACCCACCCGACACGGGCCCGGCCCTGGCCAAGGGACTGTGCCAGTGGCAGGCTGGCAGCGGGTGTTCGGACCAGATCCTTCTGAGCACCTCTAGACTGTGCTGGGACTAGCGTACCGCTTCCCGCTGTGGGGCCGCTCGCAAATCTCGGGGCGAAAATGCCCAGGCCAATCCCCAGGCCCAATCCCCGCGTGTTCCTGTCTTTCCGTTCCCTGTCAAATCGAAAGTCGAGGACTCGAAATCAACCCGACCGACCACGAGCCGACCCAACTCATCAAGCCCGACTTACTGTGGCACTGTGTCACTACGGAGCACCGACCTCAACGGCAAAAAGCTCCGGTCCAAGTAACACAAGGACAACAATAACAAGGAAAACCACTGACCGCCATGTCAGCATTTGGCTTCGGCAACTGCCACGACGAATGGCGGCACTGCACAGCACTTTGCGCCAGGTCCCAGGTCGGCCTCTGCTTACCCACCCACCCACCCACACCGTCTGTGTTTGCGTTTGCGTTGTGTTGCGTTGCGTTGCAAGACAAAGTGCCAACTGCCGAGAGGTTGCTGCTGCTCTAACCACTGTTGACCAGGTACTGTGCAATGCGTTGGTGCCATGCTAGCACGCTGCGGCTGCGGCTGCTGCCCTGCTTTGCCGCGATGGTGACACCATCGCCATGTCGGATCGCTCCCCGGCCAAGGATTAAGCGCCGCCGGCGGATCGAATCTACCGAATCTGCCGAATCTGCCGCATCTTCGTGGTGAGACAAGCGCGCTTCTCCAGGGACACGGACGAACACACTGATAATGCAGAGTGCGGAGTGCCTATTCCGTCAATGCATCTACCAACACGACCAACGCTAGCTGGCTTTGTCGGCCACGTTGGCGGCATTTCCCTTCTCGCCCTGCTGCGCCCCGAGCCCGTGCGGCCGGCGTCCATCCCACACACCTTATCGCACCATCGGACGAATCGGCAGTCGTGGGCTAAGCGCCCGTCGTTACGCACTGCTTGGCTACCCCACGTGAGCCCAAGCAGAAAACATGGTCTTGGAAAGCCGCACTAGCCGTTGTCGGGCCGGCCCACGACACCCTCTGCCCGGGGGGGGACGCCATCGCCCTGGCAGTCGGGCACCACGGCAAGGATCGCCAACTTGCGGTCTGCGGTCTGCAGCCCTTCTCCAGCCAACATCGCTCGCTCGCTGCGACCTTGATCGGGTCCAGCCACTAGCGTTGACGACTGGCGCTTAATCCTTCCACCCTGCTGGATTGCCGCGACCTTGCGAAACGCCTCTCGAGCCAACGTCGACGTTAGCCGCGGCCCGCATCACGCCCAGCTGAGAAGCTGAGGACAAGTCTCGGCAGGAGAGTTGTATCCTGTACCGCAGGTCCGCGAGTCGGGTCTGATGGTGACATGCTCGAGCCCACGATGCCGGACTGTGTATGCAGGTCATGCCCTGTCTCACCTCACCCGCCTGGTCGCACGAGATTCCAGCCCCCAACCCGATCGGGCAGTGATGACGCATCCGGGCAGGTTGTGTCTGATGCACCACCGTCCTCACCCTCGCTTCCTCGTGTGTCCTCTCTTGATGCTACGACAGTCGGGTTTTTGTCTACGAGGGGCAGTCCAAGCCTTTTCTTCTCGCAGCTCAAGTCCGGATTCTCCTCCAAGAAGGGCCTGGCTGGTGTGGGAGCCAACAAAAATAGGATCTCACTGGCATGCGGCGCAGCATCAGGCCGTCCAATGAGAACAGTCGCACCTTGCAGCACCCCCTGCACATCACCCCCCCTTCCGTCTCCCCCTCGACCCGTCTCCCGCCCCTTGTCGTCTGGTGATGGCCCATGCGAACGAAGAAGCCTCTGCCGGACAGCCCTGAAGCCTTTCCTCATTGATCGCCCGAGAGATCCGGCTGTCCTTGCTCGAGCCTTGGTCGCTCTTCTCTGCATCCACCAGCACACACCCACACACACTCACCAAAGACGGCGAGAGTGCGGTTCTCGCGCTTAACGGCACAAGCGCCCTCATGCACGTTGTCGATGCTCCCCGCGGTCCCCTCGCGACATGCCCAGTCCAGCATCCCGTACCGAGCCAGTGGGCGGCTACGCAGTCATGCTGGTCTCGTTGCAACCCACCATCAAGGATCTGCCCACACCAAAGGTCCCGAGAAATGCGATGCTCTCCGGAGCTGCAGTTCCTGGGAGACGCCAGACAGACTAGACATAAGCCAAGACGCAGCTGATGTGGTAAGCGTGCATCTGGCACCCTTGCTTGCATGACGGTGGCTCCCACCATACCGGTTGACAAACAGATGACTCTTCGCCAGTAGGGTCCTGGACACACATACAGGATCGCGCTGGCCAGCCGTGCCTCCTGCTTGTCAGACGAGCACCCAGCAAGGAGCCTCTGGGAGGCGGATATGGGCAGAAAGGGGGCAGCCGGCCACCGCGATCCGGGACGGTGTGCGCCGGAACCTGCGCTTCTTTTCTGAGCAACAAGGCGGTGCCCGGCCGTCGGCTTCCCGAGGGCTCTGTTCCGGGTACCGGATTACCGCGAGCTACGGTCGTCGGCGGCATTCTGGTCCACCCAGGACAAAATGTGGCTTCACCGGGCGGCAGTTGGAAGACCCGCGTCTGTTGAAGAGGGTGTCCAGGGTCCCGCGAATGAGACTGACAGTCGCGGCTATCGTCTGCGTCTGTGTCGCGGCAAAAAAGAACTCAAGCCAGAGCCCGCGCGTCCCGCCTACCAGCGTCCGCGTACCAGCACGGGTCGGGCACCGAAGAGGTGGGTGTCGAGTCTCGTCGCCTGTGTGTGTCGCCAGGTACAAAGCCAGGTACCTCTCGGGGACTTGCATCTTTTGGGAGGTTGGTCCCCGATTCTGCAGAGGCACGCCTCCGACAGGGCCAGCGAATGCAGTCCCATCACGCGTCCCCACGACCGCCTTGCCGGCCCTTCCCCTCACCCACCCCTGATCTCACCCCTGCACTCTTGGAGCTGACAAGGGTGAGGGGGTACCACCTAAGCCTCTCTCCTGCAAAGAGCGCCAAGCCTGTATGTATCTGCGATCTCCCCCGTGCGTTCCCATCCCCCATCCAGCTGCGCGACTTGCTCTGTGGGCCGTCTGAATGTAGCAGCGCCGCAGACGTGCCGCGCAGAATGCTTCGGGACCCGTTGTCAACGGGGATGGAGGCACGCGGTTCCTTCGGGCCCGGCACTGTGGCCGTCTGGCTCCTGCGTCCCCTGTTTCCCTACCGCTCCCGACCGGTTGAGCCTTGTTTTCTGTCTCCTCCACGCGCAGTCCTCTCCTTGTCACTTCTCTTCTTCGTACTGTTCACCTTCTCCGCCCTCTCCTGCTCTGCCCTGCACCTGCAGGAGTAGCCGCGCGTGTACTGCGTGTACTGCGTGTAGTGCGTGTACGTACTCTCGCCGCACCCGACCCAGACTCTGTCCCTCTGGTGTTTGTCCCCCCCCCCCTTCGACTGCTGCAGCCTCTCTCCACTCGTTTCAGCAGTCCAACAGGGCTGTGCAGTCCCAACTTGGCGTCGAACTTCCATTTCGAGAAGACTGTTGCCGCCTGTCATGGCTAGTCTCAGCTTTATAATGGATGTCACCGACGACAGCCAGACCGAGGGTCGACCCCCCCTCAATAAAAGGGACAGGGGCCCAAACAAGCCGGCCAGTGCCGGTCCCCTCCATGAACCACCACCCTCCAACCCACAACCGGACCCAAACCATGCCAGTAGTCCTGGCCTGGCCCTTCCCGAGCAGGATATCAAGCGGGCCGTCCCCGCTGGCCAGATCAAACGACGCAGTGCTTCCCTTCGAGGTCCCAAGTCGTCGTCCACTGCGCCAACCTCGGGGACACAACCAAGCACGAGGACCGGAGTCGCCGTCATAGTCTCGCCCTCGTCCTCACCGTCCTTGTCAACATCCACTGCCCGGCCGTCGACATCACGCCGTCGGAGCACGGCAAGCATCGACTCGATGGACCGGTCACGATATGGCTCGGTGCCCTCGTCTTCGGTGGGCGGGGGCCTGCAACGGCCAGTACCTCCTTATCCCGCGACATCACAATACGCTCCCAAGATCACGCCGAAGACGGGACGGGTCAGCAAGGCGAAGAAGGGGTTGCCGGTCCACATCTGCGACATCTGCAGGCCGCCCAAGGTACGGACTTCCCCGTCCCTTCCCACTCGCGTGCTCGTTGCGCACGAGGACTGACAGCAGACGATATAGACCTTCACTCGAGCCGAGCATCTCAGGTAACGACCTCTACCCCCTCCCTTAAATATCTACAGACGCTCATATTCCCAGACGACATCAGTTGGGCCACGGCGCGCCGCAGTTCCAGTGCTCCGGCTGTGATAGGTCGTTCCATCGAGCCGACCTACTGACGCGACATCAGCAAAAACAGTGCGTGTGTCGCGGCCCTCGGAGTTTCTCATGTCTTGCTAACGGCCGCAGCAGCGAGCACGATGGTGACGATGACATGTCGAGGATGGATTCCGAACATCCAAGCCCGCACCCATCCCCCGCGGCGCTCTCTTTTCGAGGTCAACACTCGCCAGGAACACCTAACCCCGGGTCGACCGTCTCTCGTTCAGCATCCGAGATCCCACCGACACCCAATCTCGCCGAGGGCAACCAACAAGGCTTCTCGCAGCTTGGCAACTCCGCACACGGAAGCAATGCCGTCTACAGGGCAGGCCCTCGGTCCTCGTCACAGGATTTCCACACCGCCTACACCCTCTCTCCAACAATATCCATCGTCAACCCGACGCAGTCGTCCTCGATAACGAACCATTATCACGGCAGCATTGGGGGCTATCAACCCAGGACCAGCCAGCCATCGATCTACGTGGTCACCCAGGGTCTCCAGCCACCCAGCCTGCAACAGCCGACGGACCTACCAGAGCTGCACGCCCCGTCACCGAACCCGTCGTCGGCCACAGACAGTACTTTTTCGACGCCCATATCAGACGTCGCCCGGATTTCGGGTCCCTGGGGGCGTGGACACCGGTCGCCGACTTCTGACCGGGCCTACTCCCACCGCCTCTCGCCATATCCCGGCACAGCACCACGAGGGCTCCAAACGTCCGGTCCGGAGGTCGAAGGCATCCCGGCGCTGCAGCCTCCGTTGTTCATCGACTCGTTTCCAAACCCGCCATCGTCGGGACACGCCTTTGGTGCCACGCTCAGCGTGCCGTCGTCCATGGCATACTCCACTGCTAGTCCAAGCCACCACCATCCATCTCTGAGTGCCTCCTCGACCAGCACGATCCGCCCGTACCAACACCACCAACATCAGCAGGCCGACCTGCTCTCGTTCCGCAGCCCGACGCCGCCATTAAGGGCATCGTCCCAGGCCGGCGAGGTTCTCATGACGACGGCACCCAGCCTGAACCACTTGGACGCGATGGCGGGCCTCGATCGACGCAAGCGGCTCGCCATGGAGGCTCATCACGGCCTGCTTGGCTCACCAGGGATTGGATCGCTGGACGTGCTGGGACTCGCCGCGGCATACGGCGGCAGCAGCAGCGCAGCCAGCCCGCACCCCGACAATGCCAGCCACAGCAGCGGCATCGCCGCCGAGCTCGACTTGGCTCTCGGAGGCGGGTGTGCCATGCCGGCGACCTCCTCGATGACCATCCCGCTACCCGCACCAGTCCGCGCCGCCATCCCGCGCTACCTCGACATCTACTGGGCCCAGGTCGACCCGGTGCTGCCGCTCATCCACCGACAGTCGGTGGGCGACGACCTGGAAGACGTCCTGCGATGCTCCATGGCGGCCGTGGCGACTCAGAACCTCGACGACAGGGAGGACCGCACCCGGGGAAACCAACTGCACGAGTTTGCATGGCAGGAGGTGAAGCGGGTGAGTGACGGACTCGTGGCCAGCTCTCAATAGGCGCCTCCCCGCTGACAGCCCTACGCGTCGTCGCAATCAACGTTAGATACCCCAATGGAGCCTTCAGACCATGCAGGCCATCCTCCTGTGCGAGTATTTTGCGCGCTTCCGGGGCCGCAAGGCCGTCACGCGACCGTCGAAGCCGTTTGAGTCCCTGTATTCGAGGGTGAGTACTCTGCGGTCTTTTCCTATGCCGCCGTCCTCGGCGCTCGTCGAGGACAGCGGGCTCTGGCTCGTCGACACCTCTGCCTGGTCCCCTGTTTCTTCCTCGGCGTCGTCGGACTCGTCCTTCTGTGACGCCATGACACCCAACACCGCCACCGCCGCCATGTCTCCTTTTGCCCTGCAGCACCTGCGGCCGTTCCAGGCCCCTGCTCCCTGGGCCAGTTTTCCTCCTCCCCGGGCTCGGTCGTCGGTCGCTTCACCTTCACCCTTTGGACACACTTCCTTTTCTTCGTCCGATCCGTCTTCTCTGGCTTTCCACATGCCTCAGTCACTGGGGAGTAATCTTAACCCTAATGTCTCTCATCCCTCCAACTCTCGTTCCCGAGCACGCCCCTCATGGTCCACTCTCTTTGCCTCTGATCGCCACAGCCCGGCGTCGGACCGGGGCCCCTCTCTTTCTCTCACGGTTCCTCTCCAGGTTCCCGGACAGACATACTCACAGTGTGTTGCCAACTCACAGGTCCTGTACCAGAACCCGGCCCTCCTGGGCCATGCCGTGCTCGCCGCGGACCGGGACCCCCTGTGTATCCGGGACCGATGGCAGCACTGGATCGACACCGAGTCCCGCCGCCGGCTCTTCGCGGCGTGCTTCTTCAGCGACGGCCACGCCGCCATCTACCAGCAGCAGCGCCGCACTCAGGACACCGACGGCGCCCTCGAGCAGATTCCCCTCCTCGGCCGCAGCACCAAGCTGTGGGAGGCGTCCACGGCCGAAGAGTGGGTCACCGTCCTGGCCGCCGACCCGGGCGCGCTCCAGCCGGACCACATTCCCCCGCTCGAGCACCTCACCCAAGACGACGTGCTGCGGCGCCCCCCGATCGACCGCATGCTCATTCTCAGCGTGCTGGCGCAGCGCCTGCCGCGCCGCCAGCGCGCCCCCTCTCTCTCCCCGCACACTTCCCCGTCCCCGGAGATGGACCCGCACATGCAGTACGTCGGCAGCCAGTTCAACCCGGACCAGCAGCAGCAGCAACCCTTCCACCTCTACCCCGCGCACCACCACTCCCAAGCCGACTACCCGCTCGACGCCGAAGAGCGCATCAACACGCTCTTCCCGGCCTGTCCCATCGCCAACACGTACCTGGCGCTGCACCACACCCCGCTGCGCGACCTGCTCGCCGTGGGCGGCGACTCGTGGGTGTTTTCGCAAAAGGTCCTGCCCGCGACGTCGTTTGTCGAGCATCAGAAACGGCTGCGGTTGTGGGTCACCTCCACCGCGTCCCCTGCCTCTGGCATCACCTCTTCGCCGAACCACGGCAACAACCACAACTACCACCCCAACAGCCACAACCACCCCAACAACAGCAACACCTCCAGCACTAATAACATCACCGCCCCAACATCAACAAATATGACCGGCGGCGATGTAATAAAAGCAACAATCTACGCCGCCCGCGCAATCCTAGCCTTCCTCGACCGCGAGCTCTGCCAGCCCCAGCCGCAACATCAACAAGGTGGTGCAACTGCCGCCTGGTCAGCAGACATGTCGGATTACTGGGCCATGTACGTGTGTGCGCTGGTTGTTTGGGCGTTTTGTCATTCTGTTAGGAACGGGGGTTCTAATGGTTCCAATGGGACTGGGATTGAGGGGGGCGGTGGTGTGGATAGTCCTGCTGCTGGTGGTGGTGGTTCTGTTTCTGCTGCTTCTTCCGTGGAGGGGATCGCTGGTGCTGCTGTTGGTGGCGGTGGTGGTGGTAGTAACAGAGGGGACGAAGAGGCTTCTGCTGTCGCGTGGCTGCGGATGGTTGCGTCGGCTTCGACGGTGGGCGAGGGGCCGCGCGCCGCGGAGGAGGTGCTGCGGTTGCGCGGGCGGAGGGGCGCGGGCGGCGTGGTGGGGTTGGTGAGGAGACGGTTGGAGGGGGATTGTGTGGGTGGGAGGAGTCGGCTGTATGTGGATGCTGTTGGGGTACTGAGGAAGGTTGAGGAGGGGGGCGGGTGGAAGTGGTTTTGATGCCCGCGGGGCGTCAGTATTCTTTGGGGCTTTCCTTCGGTGGTGTGTTGTTGCTGGTGTTGTTTGTTGGTTTGCATAACCACCGCCCCTTTCCTTTCCGGCCACCCCTTTTTCCCTTTCGTGGGTCACAGACACAGTTGGCTCTTCCTGGCCTTCGCCTCCCCGACGACCCAGGAACTCACCCATCTTTTTTCTTTTTTTTTTTGCTTCAGCTTCTTTCCCTCTCCAGGGTAGGCCTTACTTTCACTCGTCGCAAACCCGGCGAGCATTTCTCCCGTTTCACTCTTTTTCAAAACATTTCAACCAGCCTGGGTCTAATGGATAGACGGATACCACGCATCACAGGCAGGCAGGCGGGCGGTTCTTTTCTTCCTTTCGCTTCCCTTCTTCCTTCTTTCTCTCACTCATCTTTACGGCATACGGGCATGTCTGGGCAGTACACACTTGAGATACCACGGTGCGGCAAAAGCAGTTGGATCGGGTTGGCTTGGTTGGTTGGTTGAGTCCATTCTTTTTCTTCCACTTCACCATTCTGAAGCGAGCATCATTTTCTGTCTCTATCGGACACCCTTCGGGAGGGCATGGCAACGAACACGACTTTTTCTTCTTTTTCTCATTTTCTTACCTTTTTCTTTCTCATTCTTCTGATTGGCAGCCTCAACTCTGCCATTTATCCATGTACTGTTATGTATCACTGCTTGTTTTTTTAGGCTCTGCCTTTGCATGTACCTTTTGGCTTATTCGCGACGGAAGCATGGAAGCGACGAGGATAATCTAATGATAGATGAACATGTAATGATGATGCTGGTGGAGCACAGGGAGATCTTGTCAGCAAGAGAGGCAATAATGGAACTTTTGAAATACGTTGATGGATTTCTATTTGTGCCGAGTTTGGTGGTCAGATCTAATGTAACATGACCGAGCACTTCTGTGTTAAATATAACTTAGATTGAGTCTAAAACCCTCTGCTTTTCCCCTCTACCCGCCCTGTGGTATCCCAAGCGCCATGTGTTAAAACACGCACACCACATCCGAGTTGATCAAAATGCTCCCCTGAGCTGCCCCGCCTGATGACACCAACGCCAGTAAGACCAGTACGAACCATGGGTATAAATCTGTCTTGTTGTTTAGAACAAGCCGTCGATCTCGCCCGTCTCGGGATCGACATCGACGTTGAGGTAGCCGGGGGCGGTCGGCAGGCCAGGGATCGTCTGGATGTCGGCAGCCAGGGCGTAGAGGTAGCCGGCACCGGCAGCCATGCGGACATCGCGGATGGGCACCGTGAAACCGGTGGGAGCACCCTTGAGGTCGGGGTCGTGGCTGAGCGAGTACTGCGTCTTGGCGATGCAGATGGGAAGGTTTGCGAAGCCCTGGCGCGTGTACGTGTCGACCTTCTTCTGAGCGAGCTCGCTGAACTCGACGGCCGAGGCGCCGTACATGTCGCGGGCAATCTTCTCGATGCGCTCCTGCACAGTGCCGTCGAGGCTGTAGAGCAGCTTGAAGTCCTTGGGCTTCTCAGACGCGGCGATGACGGCGTGAGCAAGGTCGACAGCGCCCTTGCCGCCTTCAGCCCAGTGGTTGGCGAGGACCGCGTCCTCAGCGCCAGCCTTGACAGCCTCCTCACGGATGACATCAATCTCGGCCTGGGTGTCGCTCGAGAACTTGTTGATGGCGACCAGGACAGGCACGCCATATGACCTGGCGTTGGCAACGTGCTTCGCGAGGTTGACGCAGCCCTTGCGCAGCACCTCGACGTTCTCCTCCCGGTACACAGCGTGAAGAGGAGCGCCGGGGGCGATGGGCGGGCCGCCTCCGTGAACCTTGAGGGCACGGACGGTGGCGACCACGACAACCACGTCCGGGACGAGGCCCGAGGTGCGGCACTTGATGTTGAAGAAGCGCTCGCCACCCATGGTGAAGTCGAAGCCCGCTTCGGTCACAACGAAGCCGGCCTTGGACGAGTGGTCCTCGTCCGGCTCGGTGCCGGCAAGCTTCAGGGCCATCTTGTCGGCCAGAATCGAGCTGTTGCCGATGCTGATGTTGGCAAAGGGACCCGCGTGCACAAAGACAGGGGTGCCTTCCAAGCTCTGCATCAGGTTCGGCTTGGTCGCGTCCTTCATCAGAGCGGCAAGCGCGCCGCCGGCGCCAACGTCGTCGCAGGTGATGGGCTCGCCGCTCCTGGAGCTGGCGACGACCATCCTGCCGAGACGCTCGCGCAAGTCTCCAAGGCTGGTGCTCAGGGCCAGGATGGCCATGCACTCGCTGGCCACCGAGATGTCGAAGCCCGTCTGGCGGCTGTGACCCTTCTCGGTGGGCGCGTTTCCAACGACGATGCCGCGCAGGTGCCTGTCGTTGACATCTAGGACGCGCCGCCAAGTGATGGTGTCAGGGTCGATGTCGAGACGAGCAAAACGACGGATCTCCTCCTCGGTCAGCGAATCGGGATCCGTCTTGTCAATGCCCACCTTCTTCAGGCGACGCAACATGACAGGCGCGAAGGTCCTCTTGCCGTTCTTGGCCGGGACGAGACGCTTGTACAGGGCGGCGTCTTTCTGGGTGTTCTCGTGGAACATGCGAGTATCAATGGCAGCGGCCAGGAGGTTGTTCGCAGCCGTGATGGCATGGATATCGCCAGTCAGATGCATGTTGAACTCATCCATGGGGATGACCTGGCTGTAGCCACCGCCGGCAGCACCACCCTTGATGCCGAACGTCGGGCCCTGGCTGGGCTGCCGCACGTTGGCAAAGGTGACGCGGCCGACGTGGGCGCCCAGCGCCTGGGCGAGACCCATCGTCGTCGTAGACTTGCCCTCACCCAGCGGGGTAGGGGTGATTCCAGTGACCACAACATAGCGGCCATCACGACGGTGGCCGAGGCGCTTGAGGAGGCTGAGATCGACCTTGGCCTTGTATGCGCCGTATGGCTCCAGCTCGGAACCCGAGATGCCAATCTCCTTGGCGATCTGGGTGATAGGCTTGGGGGCCTGAGCGCGGGAGATGGCGATATCAGAGGGCACGGGGTCGAGGAGCTTGAGATGAAGCGGCACGACGTGCCTCTGCTTTTCCGCGTGGAAGGTTTGCGTTGCGGCGTCGACGACGTTGTGTAGGAGCATGGCGACAGTCATGGGGCCGACGCCGCCCGGGACGGGGGTGAGGTGAGAGGCGACCTGGGCGGCCGACTCGGCGTCGACATCACCCACCAGGCGCTGGCCGGACTTCTTGGTGGCGTCAGGGATGTAGTTGGTCCCCACGTCAATGACGACCACGCCCGGCTTGAGCTGCTCGCCTCGGACAAAGCCGGGCTTCCCAATGGCGACGACGAGCACGTCGGCGTTCTTGAGGTACTGATCCAGATCCTTGGTCTTGGAGTGGCAGACGGTGACGGTGGCATCGGCGTTCTTCAGGAGGTAGCTGACGGGGCTCCCGACGATGTCGCTCCTCCCGAGAACGACGGCGTTCTTGCCGGAGAGCTCGACGCCGGCCTCCTCGAGGAGCACCATGACGCCCTTGGGGGTGCAGGGAACGAAGAAGGGGTTGCCGCCACGCTTGGCCAGCTCGCCGATGTTGTGGGTGCCGAAACCGTCGACATCCTTCTCGTTGGCCACGGCCGAGGTGACATTGTACTCGGAGACGTGCTGCGGGAGCGGCAGCTGCACTAGGATGCCGTGGACGGCCGGGTCGTTGTTGAGAGCGACAACGCGGGCGACGAGCTCAGCCTCAGTAGCCTCCTCGTCGAACTTGATCAACTCGCACGCGATGCCACACTGGCAGCCAGGCAGGACTCGTCAGATTCCATCTCAGCCCGTGTGTGAGGGATTGCTTACCTCCTCGGCGGCCTTGAGCTTCATGCGCACATAGGTGGCTGCGGGACATCGCAGTGTCAGTGGCCGTCAGGGGCCGTCAGGGGCAGTCATCGCGGTCAGTGGAGCTTACACGAGTCGGAGCGGTCGCCCACTGCAGCAGGCCGTGGCGGTTAGCTTCAGCCACGGATCGAGATTGATTGCATGCAACGCACCTTGGATGATTTTGAGACACGGCTGGAAGCGCGGGTTGATGGCCTTTTTCTCTGCGATCTCGGCCTGCAGGCGCTCGCGCACCTTGCGGGCAATCGCCGTTCCGTCGATCTTTGCTGCGGCCATGGCGGGTGCGGAACTGGAGAAGGCCCTGGGGGAGTCTGCGGGCGGGCGGTGGTGATGCTGACGCAAAAAACCGATGGTGTGGCTGCCGCCGCGGACGGTTGGGCTGGAGACGGATGGAGCTGATGGAGCCCCGCGAAGGGTGGGACGCCGCGGGGCAGCGGAGCCTATGCCAGCCGAGGGAGGTCGCCGAAAGCCGGCCTCGCTTGTGCTCGTGCTTGTGGTGCTTGTGCTTGTGTTGACTTCTTCACAGTCACAGGCTGTGTCCAGTGCCGTGGTTGCGATTCCGACGCTACGAGTAATCCCTGACTGGCGGAATCGGCTGGGCCGCGAGTGACGTGTGAGACCCAGAGGCGAAGCCCGCTGGGCGAGGCATGAGATGGTCATGGCCGCGATGACTGTGATCGTCGTGTCGAAGGAGCGTGGCTGGCTTCCTTCGGCGCCGCTTCTGCTCGTTGACTGTTGACTCGACCTTGTTTTCCGCGGATAACACCGGCACCCGGTTCAACCAGCCAATTGGTCCTCGAGAGGCAAAAATAGAACAATGGTGAGTCTCGGCTTGGATCCCTGCGTATATAAAGGGCCGGTGGAGAGCTCTCGGCTGAGTCACGGCTGTCTCGACACAGAGTTTGCTCCGTCAAAACCGGGGACGGGGATCGGGATCGGGACCATGTGAAGCTACGGAAGCTACAGACAGGTTTCTGCGGAGGCGAGACAGTAAATAGCAGAACAACCCACGCCCAGCCATGCTGGCCACATCGCCTGCAGCTGCTGCATCTGCGTTGCTTTTAGAAACCGAAGGCTGAGAGTCCGTGGGCCGGGACCAGAAAAATCCCCCACTGCATCAGTTGACACACGGATTGACACACGGGACCCAAGCCGGCGTTGCTCTGCCGTGCCGGGAACGGAAAGGTGTCCGGTTTGCTGTAAAGTGTGTTGCAGCGGGGAGCGGGCGCCGGCCGGGACATCCGCAGAATGGGATGCGGAGGGGCGCCGAGGGGCACTTGTTGTGTTGTCTAATTATTTCGCTGCCCACCCGGAGGCAAAAAGACTCAGCACTGAAATCCGCCGGCTGTTGGCGAGGTGGGTGTAACGCTGACGGTTGAGTCGACATTTCGCCTTTGACTCAAGAACAAGAACGAACAGCCTGGAACCCACCGGCCCTGCCTGGAAAGAGAAGGCGGTCAGGCATCCCTGGAAAAGCGCTAGCAATGTATGACTCCACCGCGCTTGTGGTGGGGCAGGCATCCCCCGCGGTGACAGCGGTGGCCTATCGGCGCCGCGCACAATCTGCGGAAAAATTACTGGGCGTCCAAATCCATCCGGCGAAGAAAGCAACGCCCTGAAAGAGACCAGACCCGCCCCGCAATAGCTCGCAAAGGCTCGCAACGACGCTCCGGCACCGACATCCTGCATTTCCTCTACCTTACGAATAACGTCCACCATCCCGACACCCCGACTCACCGACTGACCGACCGTCGATACCGCCAAAATGAGGCCCATCCTGTTGGCGGGCCACGAGCGTGCCCTCACCCAAATCAAGTCGGTCGCCCCCCCACCCACCCCGAGTTGCCAGTTGGTCGAGGGAGACGCTGAGCTCTGGATCTGACCCATTTACCGTGTTGCAGATATAACCCCGATGGCGATCTCATCTTCTCCGTCTCCAAGGACCAGATCATCTGCGTCTGGAAGGCACACAACGGCGAGCGTCTCGGCACCTACCGCGGCCACCAGGGCGCCATCTGGACCATCGACGTCGACCCCACGTCCACCATCCTCGCCTCCGGCTCTGCCGACAACACAATCCGCCTCTGGGACATCAAGACGGGCAAGTGCCTCAAGACATGGGACTTCCCGACGGCCGTCAAGCGCGTCGAGTTCAACGAGGACGGCACCAAGCTGCTGGGCGTGACCGAGAAGCGCATGGGGCACCTGGGCACCATCGTCGTCTTCGACGTCAAGATCGACGTCGACGCCGAGCAGACCGACGAGAAGGAGCTGACGATTGTGTGCGAGGAGAGCAAGGCCACCGTGGCCGGGTGGAGCTATCTGAGCAAGTACATCATCGCCGGCCACGAGGACGGCTCCGTCTCGCAGTACGACGGCAAGACGGGTGACCTGATCTACAACATCCCGGTCCACGAGCTCAACCAACCAATCACCGATCTCCAGTGGTCAACAGACCGCACATACTTTATCACGGCCTCAAAAGACAAGACCTCCAAGGTGCGTCTCTTGCAATATCCCATCCCCAGAATACCACCGCTAACCCCTCTCCCGCAGCTCATCTCCGCCAAAGACCTCGAAGTCCTCAAGACCTACCCCGCCGACACCCCCCTTAACAGCGCAACCATCACCCCCAAGAAGGACTTTGTCATCCTGGGCGGCGGCCAGGCCGCCATGGACGTGACGACGACGGCCGCCCGGCAGGGCAAGTTCGAGGCGCGCTTCTACCACAAGATCTTCGAGGACGAGATCGGCCGCGTGCGCGGCCACTTCGGCCCGCTCAACACCGTCGCCGCCGACCCCACGGGCAAGGGCTACGCCAGCGGCGGCGAGGACGGCTACGTGCGCGTGCACGCCTTCGACAAGGGCTACTACGACTTCTTGTACGAGGTCGAGCGGGAGAGGCAGAACAGGCTAGCGGCCGCCAGCGCTTGAGGGTGAGGATTGTCGTTTGGGGGAGAGAAGGACGGCGGCGGTGGTGTTGGTGGTGGTGGTTCGGCATTTACTATGGCGTTCAGGGACAAAGCTGGGGGGCGGCGGATCAAGGGGGGGAGAGGAGAAGGGGATATCCAGACATCCTCTTTCTCTTACTTTGGAAGAAAAAAAGATTGGTTCTTCGCGCCCAAGCAAGGTGGTTTAGTTTGCTCATGTAGACTCGGTCGTGCGTGCTCCTCGGTTAGGATGCGGATACCCCCTACATTGGCCTGTCTTTGACCTGTTCCGTTGCTTCCACCTTGTTGTGCATGAGAAGGCCCAAAACAAGGCACAAGGAACACATGTTCAACACAGCCTAGAAGCTATTCCTATTATTCCTCGTGAGAACCCAGTGTGCGTGTGTGTGTGTGTATCTATCTGCAGCAGCAACAACAAAAGCCCACTAGCAAAAGTCACGAAATAGCTATCTCTCTCTCTCCACGGAAGAAAGCAAGCCACCCGCCCAAGAACGCCTCCCTCCCGACTCTAGCACCCCAGGATTGTCCACCCCCATCGTGACGTGACAAGCGATTGTTGTGCCACCAGAGAACAGGGAAAAAATGACAGTACAGCAAAGAGGAAAGAAAGAAGAAAGGAAAACCGTCACAACCGCCCAGCTGACATGCGAAATCGTACCGAGGCTACTCTATCCCATGCATCCACGCCTCTCGGCCACTTTTGTATCATCTTCTTCACAACATCTACTTCTTCTTGCCCTTGGCCTTGGACTTGGAGCCCGCGGCATTCGAGTTGGTCGACACAACACTGGACGCCCGCGAGGGGGAGGTCGAGTTGGCCTTGCTGCCCGTGGCTGACTTTACATTGTCGAGAGCCTTATTCTGTCGGGGTGGGTTAGCGCACATGCAATGAATGTGAAGATAGGAACGAACGATTGGGGATGCTCACCTTGACGCCATTCGCCTTGGTCTTCTTCTTGGCAGGGGCCAAGCCGAGGATGCTGTCCTCGTCGTTCTCGTCGTCGTCCAGCTCGCGCTTGACCTTGCCGTTCACGCCGTTCGGCTTGGTGGTGTTGACATCCTCAAACTCCTTGACCACCGTGGTGAGCAGCGTGTTGCAGCGGCGCCCGAGCTCCGTCGGCGTGCGGCTCAAAAAGAAC
>FTCU01001183.1_pt1 | contig 28096 bp, 37 predicted proteins | sample 1639521 | NCBI WGS metagenome assembly FTCU01 (sample SAMEA3914864, study PRJEB12502) | metagenome | biome: forest; material: soil | place: USA | collected 2012-03-12 | depth 0.3 m
GGAGATGATGACCATCTTCTCGGCCCGCGAGCGTGCCAGCACCTGGCGCCAGCTCTGGGTTTGGCTCGCCGAGGCCGAGAAGGAGCTTGGACTCCCCATCCCCGACGACGCCCTCGACCAGATGCGTGCCAACGTTGTCGTCACCGACAAGGCCTTTGATGTTGCTCGTGACTACGAGGCCAAGTTCAGGGTTGGCATCCCTCCCATCCCCCTCTATTCCTTGGACCTGAGCAACCGTATGCTAACAGCTACCTCGTAGCATGATGTCATGGCTCACGTCCATGCCTACGGCGAGGTAGGGCGCAAGAAATATCCGGTCAAGCTCCAGGTTACGGAGACTCTGGCCCCGCTCGCGTAGTTGGCATGGACTGTCGTGGTTGACCAAGATACTGCTGTTCTAGGACGCCCCTGCGGCTGCTGGTCATATTCATCTTGGTGTAAGTCAAATTCCCCGTTACGCGGCCTACCGCTCGCTGCCGCCGATAACATCATGAACCACCTCTAACCTGCCATAGGCTACCAGCTGCTATGGTGAGTCTTGCGTCGGCGCCTTCACCCCATTCTAACCGCATCTGACACACCTCGCAGTCACCGACAATGCCGACCTAATCTTCCAGCAGCGTGCCCTCGATCTCATTCTCCCCAAGCTGGCCAAGGTCATCAAGAATCTCCAGGAGTTTGCCATCAAGTACAAGGATATGCCTGCTCTGGGCTTCACTCACTATCAGCCGGTAAGCAAGATAGTTATCCAACTCTAGCCATTCAAGCTAACGTCCACCTAGGCCCAGCTCATCACTGTTGGTACGGATCACATCGAGCTTCCTCCTCCTTCCTTTTCTTGAGTCGAGAGTCCTGACTTGTGTATAGGCAAGCGCGCGGCGCAATGGATTCAGGAGCTCGTCATGGATCTTGAGGACATTGAGACTGTGCGCGAGAGGCTCCAGTTCAGAGGCGCCCAGGGCACCACTGGCTCGCAAGCCACCTTCCTCGAACTCTTCGAAGGCGATGCCGACAAGATTGTGAAGCTCAACGAGGTGATTATCAGGTTTCTCAGTCTTTGATGTGACCCGCTCGCTGACGGCGTCTCCAGATCCTTTGCAAGAAAGCCGGGTTCCCGTCCGCCTACGCTATTTCCACCCAGACCTACACCAGAAAGGTACTTCCACTGCTCACCGCCAAGCTCAACCTCTGCTAATAATGTCCAGGTCGATCTCCGGGTTGCCAATGCCGTCTGCGCTCTTGGCGCAACCGCCGAGCGGATCTGCTCTGATATCCGTCACCTGGCCAACCTGAAGGAGATGGAGGAGCCGTTCGAGAAGAGCCAGATCGTGAGATACCCAGCACCCCTGGAATCCGAACTCTGTCGCTGATTATCTACAGGGAAGCTCGGCCATGGCTTACAAGGTGAGAGCCGATAATTTGCTGATCTCAGAGGGCCACATTAACACATTCATCCAGAGAAACCCCATGCGGTCGGAACGCATCACCGCCCTCGGCCGCAAGCTGGCCCGCCTCCCCGCCAACTTCACCGCCACGTTCGAGACGCAGTGGTTTGAGAGGACGTGAGTCAATGCTTAAAATATCTGAATCGGTTTTACCTGCTAACTTCTCTCACCAGGCTCGATGACAGTGGGTTTAACTTTTGCAACCCTAACCCTTACCCCTTTACCCCTATCCTCTGCTATCTCTGACGCCTCCCCCGGAAATCATTGTTTCCTTGCTAACCAAATACAGGCGCTATTCGCCGGATGGATATTCCTGAGATGGTAATCCCTCCTAACTCATCGCCGGCGATTCTGGTGCTAACTGTTCCTAGTTCCTGCTGGCCGACTCAATCCTTCTCGCCCTGGACAATGTGACCAACGGCCTGGTCATCTACCCCAATGTTATTCGGTCGCGGATTGACCAGGAGCTCCCATTCAGTGAGTTTTCCTGTACCTTGATGTTTTGCCTTTCTGTCACTAACTCCTCTTTCCAGTGGCCACCGAGTCCATCCTCATGAAGCTTGCCACGCACGGTGTCTCTCGCCAAGACGCCCACGAGGAGATCCGCGTCCTGGTATGCTGGCATTTCCGACCCCCGATGTGAGCAAAGCACTAACAGACTACAGTCTCACCAAGCCAGCGATGTTGTGAAGCAGCAGGGTGGCCGCAACGACCTTCTTGAGCGCGTCAAGAAGACCGAGTTCTTCAAGGTGAGTTTCCAGAGTCGGGGAACAGCGAATGCTGCACCGGGAACTCGGGAAGCTAACCTTTTCTTTCAGCCCGTCTGGAACGACATTGACAGCCTGGTCGATCCCTCGCTGTTCATCGGTAACTGCCCCAAGATTGTCGACGACTACTGCAACGGCGAGGTGGCACAGAAGCTGGCCAAGTACAAGGAGTCGCTTGACAAGGCCTCCACGGCGCAACTCTCCATCTAATACGGAACACAACCTGTTCGCAATTGGTGGGAAACCCAGGGAAATGGCGTAGCTCGGACATCTCTGTCGTCACCAAAAAGGGACCATGTCGGGACCATTCATAGCCACAGCATCTTTGAAAGCTTTCTGTGTAGTTTAGAGGTCGATAGATCAGATACTTAAACAGCCTCAAGCTACAGAAAGGTTGATGGTGAGTTCAACAAAGGTTCCGAAAATACTTGGCCATCGAAAGGGGGTCTCATACATGGGGTTGCTGTTCGTACCCCGATGCATACAGTAGAAGGGAGGAGACCGGGTGTCTTGTGACGATGCACAACCCAAAATCCCATGAACCCTGAATAAGATCGAGGGAATGAAAAAATGGGTGCTCCCTGGATAGGGTTCTGGAGAGAGCCACGGCCAACGGGCACTTAATATTAGAAGGCGCCAGCAATGTGTCAAGATCTACAAATTGGTCCGGTCTGAAAGGCCCGCTCGCAAATTTCAGGGGAGACTGCGCGTGTTGTGCCCCTGAAGAGCCCCGTTTCCTAGGCAACCACAGATATCCAGAAGCTGAAGAACGTTTCGACGGTGGCTTCGATCTTTTGAATTATGACGAACAGAATTCTGAGGCAAGTGGCATTTGTAGCCTTCCCGCCTTGGTACGCGCCAAACACTCAACCCCAGCACCCTCTCTCCTTCCCCCTTGCATCCCCACACAATCCCTAACGAGATGTTGGTCAAAAGTCGAGGACCAGCCGCTGTTAGGATGCCGTTAGCCGGAAGCCACGGACAGTTTCGGGTCTTTTACATACCTTTGCCCAAAGTTTGTTGTAAGCGGTTGCCTCCTCTCAGTTCATCGGTGACCGAATCCGATGAGGAACACCTATCCAGAGCCAGAAGCTCCCCGACCGCCACCCCGACGACACCCCAGATGACCAGCTTGGCGACATCCCCGAAGACAGCCCCGACGACAACCCCGACGACAACCCCGACGACAACCCCGACGACAACCCCGACGACAACCCTGACGACAACCCCGACCGCCAACAGACCACGCCCCCACCACGCCTCACACCACTTTTACCGCCACCTTCACCGCCACCTTCACCGCCACCTTCACCACCACCTTCACCACCACCTTCACCACCACCTTTAACACTTGCACCACCTCCTCCTTCACCAACTCCACCACCACGCGCACAATCACCCCTCTCACGAGGGCCACAGCACCTCGAAGAGTGCGCTCGACACCAAGTTGGTCAAGGACTCGAGATTGATTCTTCTGTCGCCTGTTAGCCACCACCGACGTCAAACAAACGAATCATGGGCAAGCCTCGGCTCTGGCGTGGAGTGTGAGACTGAGATGGGATGATAGGCTTTCAGAGCACTGAGCCACTGGCCAATATGCCCACCGGCGGGATGATGGGGGCGGTGGTGTGTCTTGGGGGGGAGAAGGCAGAGTAACGGAACTAATGAGGGGGTTTGACCGGTGTTTAAGATGGGCGGAGTGGGATAAATAGAGATGTAGGTAGGTATGTTTGCCTTGTGAGGCGTGTGTGAGGGATGTGGTTCATTTTGGCGATTTGCTGAGAAGAAGAGATGGATAAAGAAAGAGAAGTAAGCAAGAAAGGAAAAGTCGTGGGCACCCAGCAACGGTTGACTTTCAGCCAAAACAAATTCTTCTCCCTAAGAGGGGAGCCAGGCCGCCGTTTGAACATCCGATTTTGAGACGATGGTTACTCCCTGCTTTTTGGTAGATGACATGCGGAAGGTGCCTCGGTAACATCTTACAATCCAAAGAATCCTTCGTCATGGCAGTGACACTGGAAGGAGCGTACCTATATTTTCTGTGCTGCCGATTGGGTTGAGCCCGAAGAATGGGAGGTGACGTGTCGTCTTGGGAGGAAGGAACGCCGGTGTCCATGCTTGGCACGATTGCGGTTGGAAAGATCAAACGCCCAGAATCAGAACGGGCGGAAGTGTCGAACCCCTGACCAGGACGGATGGAGCACCGCGTTCCTTCACGTTGGCCCCGAGAACGGTGTCCGGGTAGCCTAGAAGTCACATCAACGGTCAAATGAAAGTTACCTAGGGTGACCGCGCTGGGGCCCAATAGTGGCACAGAAACAGTGGGTTCCAGGAGACTGCATTGGCAACACTCCTACAGCTACTCGACGCTGCTGACCTTTGCCCTCGCCAGCCACGACAAGTCGTTGCTGGCCGTGGCTTGCCGAATACCGAACAGCGCATCCAAAAAGGCCGGAACAAAAGTGCCAGGGCCCCTGACCTCGGGCCGCGAAGCAGCAATCTCGGCGGCAATCTCAAAGTGCAGGATGGCCGCAACGACGGCCGTCAACCTGTCGGTCTGGCGGGACGCCACAGCAGCAGAGATAGTCGTTCCCAGAGTGCAGCCCGTCCCTGTGACTAACCCGAGATACTCGTGGCCGTTGTCAATGGCAAAGGTCCGCACTCCGTCGCTGACAAAGTCGGTCTTGCCCGTCATGACCACCACGTTTTTCTCCCGCGCCGCGAGCTCCCGCACCAGCTTGGCCTTTTGCGAGGCGTTGAGAGTGCTGGAGCTATCCACGCCTCGCTGCTGCTCCTGGCTGCCGCCAAACACCGTCTTGATCTCCCCCTCGTTGCCCTTGATGACGTCGAGGTAGCCGTTGGCCATGATGGTCCTGACGGCTTCGCGGCGAATTGCGGTGGCGCCGGCACTGTGATGGTCAGTAACTTGATTTCAAGAGAGAGGGAGACAGAGAGACATACCCGACTGGGTCATACACGACCGGCCGCCCTGCCAGGTTGTAAGCCCTGAGCGCCTTCAGGTAGTTCGTCAGCCCGGCTGGGTCCACTGAGCCCATGTTGATGACCAAGGCACCCCCGAGCTTGCACAGATCAGGAGCTTCTTCTCCGTAGCCAGCCATAATAGGTGATGCGCCCACAGCCAGGGCGACATTTGCGGCGAAGTTTTGAACAACCTGCTCCTGTCAGTAACACGCGGGGGCGGGCATGGAGAGAAAACCACCATACAATATTGGTCATGTTGTGAGAGAGAGGGGTGGTGGAGTGGACTCGCTGGACGACTGACGATGCCAATCCAACTATGGACTGTGCCTCGACGACATCCGACCCCTCCCCCCTGAGGTCTGCCTTGAAGGCTGGTGGGCCCTTGACCAAGCCAAGGAGGTTCCTCGCGGCGGCTTTGGGGTCCTGGGCGGCCATGACGGCGCTGACCACAGCAACGCCATCCAGTGGCTTCTTCGCAGCACCGCACTGGAAGAAAATGCGCTGCAGGTTGGATGCGTTGATGCCACCGATGCAGACGGTGCGTGTGCTGTAGCCAGCGTCGGCAATCCTCCCCAAGATCTCCCGCACGCCAGCCGCACCGATGATCTCTTTGGTATTTGTCTTCCTACATGCTGTATCAGTAACCAGACAGCCTATGGCGGCAGACCACAGCAGCAAAAGAGGCTTACGTTGGAGTGGCATGGACCGTGCCAATGCCGAGATAATCAGCACCGCCCTCACACGCCTCGAGGGCCTGCTCCACGGTGCTGACGGTGACTCCAATGATGGCATCTGGGCCGAGGAGTTTTCTCGCAGTGGGCAGTTCTGAGAGAAGCAGGTTAGACTTTGGACTCGTCTGTTCAAGGGACACAACGAAAGACACGCACGCATATCGTCCTGGCCGATGTGGACGCCCTCACAACCGACGGCGAGGGCAACATCGATGCGGTCATTTATGAGCAGTGGCACGCCGTATTTCTGTGTTATCCGGTGCAGTTCCCGTGCCACCGAGATCAGATGCCCCGTGTCGCCCGTCTTCTCGCGAAGCTGGACGATGGTGACCCCGCCCTTGAGCGCCTCCTCGACGACATGGCAGAGGGGTCTGTCGCCGAGGATGGGCCGCGTCGAATCGGTCACCAAATATAGCGAGTAGTCGACCAACTCTGGCTTCCCCATCGTGTCTTGAGGTTGATGTTGGGAAAGGTGAAGAGACATTCGAGGCACTTTTGGAAGACGAGACCCTCTTGTGGCCCACCTGCACAAAACCCTAACCCCGTGCTTGCTCCTCCTTCACCCCCACCAGATCCCCATCATCATTAAGCTGCCTGTCGGTTAGAACACCAACTTCCACCCACCAACCGACCTACAGATAAGGACCTAAGGTGCCAGTTTTCTCTGCTGCTCGCTGAGAAGAGGTGAGGTGAGTCCGGTTTGGGAACACGTCATGAGAAGAGGGAGGTCATGACTTGGAACCTTGAAGGCTTTCTCGGAGAGTGCGTATCGGGAACCGGGAGGCTGGGCCTACACCCTTTGACTGTTGGCAACTGTGGGATGGACTTCGTGACATGTACAGAATACAGGTAGCGAATGCGTAGAGGCGATGTGGTCGGACGGAAACCCACTGAGCGTCTGAAACTTGAGGGCAAACCCTGAGTCGGAAAACAGTGCGTGCTACCTACGTCACGCATTGTTGGACTGACATAAAAATAGGACGCTACTGTAGTTTGTATCTCTTCTTAGACTCCGTCTCGGGATTTCTCTGATTCATTCAAAATCACGTTTCCAACCAACTACGAGATCGAGATCGTTGCCCAACATGACTTCAAGCTGCCTCCAATGCGGCGCCCATCACGTCGGACGTTCTCGGAGCTCGAGCAAGGACGATTGGATGCTCACAAAACTCATCTGTGGCTCTTACATATACAAGACATGTGGATCTTCGGCAGGACACATGAGCATGCGCCCGTGCCTCTGCGTGGGCGCCGTCGGAGCCCTGAAGGACGGCCGCCCCCGCGAGACTCTGGACCGGGTGGTGAGCAAGATACAAGCCGTCATTCGCCGTTCCGGGGAAGGCCCGGTAGAGATGCTCCTCGCAGCAAGGGACCGTGCCCGAGTCTATTTCGAAACCTACAGTCCCGAAGGGGCGGAGACGATTTTTGAAAGCGTCGGCGCCATTATCTACGATATGGAATGGACGAGTGGCGATAGCGGGTTGGAGTTTGAGAATCTCAGCGAGTTGGCGGGCGCCGCAAGCCTCATAAGCCCAGAGTTTATGGTGGAGTTTAGGTGCGCCGCGATAGTTGAGGTCATGCTTCTCATCGATTACGGGTTTCCGGCCTACCCGCTCTTCGGCTCACGGCCTCCAGGTTCATATCTCTCGCGCCTAGAACTCCGTGACCTATGGTCGTTTGAGATGTTCTCCAGCTTTCTCACAGCAACAGCATGGCGATGGAAACAAGGACAAGCCATCCCGGATGTGGAAGCATGGGAACGAATCGCCGACGTGATGCTAAGTGGGACGCCCTTCGATTGCTGTGCCCGAATATGGGATGCTGCCACCATGTTCTATTACTACCACTCTCGCCGTACTCCGGTTGACGCTGAGAGCCGGAGGCAGGGGTGGACCGGATACATGGGAGTCCTGCAAGAGATGGTGGCCGAGGTTCCCACCAGGGGGCCGGATCGACTGGAACGTAAGCTATCGCTTGACGTCCATTTTCTGATTCCACATTTTGTCAAGGACCAACGGCGGCGAGAGCAAATGACATCTATTGCCCAAGATCTGGCGAGTCGCCATGGGTGCCGACTCGCGCGCCCAGATCCGCCGATATGGTCAAAATTGCTCGGTTGGATGTTTGGTTCAGCACGGTCCCGGCGAAGGCCTCAAGATGAAGAGAACCGGGGGCAGGAAGAGAGCTGGTTGAAGGGGTGGAGAAGGAGAAAAGGAAAAGGGAGGAAGGGGGTGAAATGCAGGATGAAAGCTCAGAGAACCTCTGCGCAAAGAGGGTCAGGACTGTTGGAGTGGACCAAGGAGGCGAAGCAAACAAAGAACTGACAGGAGCGGTCTAACTTTGGGATGATCTCTGATATTTTTTTCCTGGGCGGAAAGAGGGAAGAAAATGGAATAAATCGCGGAATCTACTTCGCCGTGTTTCTTTTTGCTTCCTTTCCCAACAACACGTACCTGTAGGCCAGGCTCTAGGTTTGTTCTGGTCACACTTTCTCTCGGAAGCTTCGTTACTGGTCTCCGTTTCAGCACATCACCTTCGTGTACTTACTGCATGTCGCAAACCCTCGAGCAACCCCATCTCCACATAACGACGAGAACATCCAGCAGCCAAAGAGCTGTAGCCTCATCCTGCCGACTCCCGATATACACCCTCCGAGACAGCCCAAGTCATGCCCCCTCGTCATTCCCCTCCAGGCACTCTTAAACGAGACTCACATCCCCTCTTCTCAATCTCGACTGCCACGACAGGATATCATCCAGCTTTTCATGTTGCACAATCAAGGAAGCAGAGAAACTGGCGGTATTACTTGTCTGGACGTCGGTCTGGAAGGGGTTGATACTCCGGCCAACAAACAAGGATGGGGTTCTGGGCGGTCTGGCGAAGCAGAATGTGGGCGGTACGTTGACCCCCTGGATGACCCCGGGACCCCGGCTCTGAAGCTCGCCTGGCTCCCGGCTTTCCATTGGCGGATGAGCCGATTCCCCCAGACATTTACCCCAAACTCGCGCCTGTGACATCCGCTGCCCCGCCCTGGCCTGACCCCACGTTGCTCCATCTGCCGCTTGTCTTTAAGACAACCGGCCCCGGACCTCGGACAAGAGTGGACAAGAGTCACTTCAGACTTCAGACGCATCTCAAGTAAACCGAGCCAGATCTCAACACCATTCGAGTTATCCCTTCACACAAATCACACACCATCCATCATGGCCGCCCCTACCCCTGAACGCCGGTTCAGTAAGTTCCCTCCCTCCAACCACCATTCCCCAATCGAGCCACTAACACACCTTTAGAGAACCCCGCGGTCTTGTGAGCCACCCTCACACTCCAATCCCACTCCAATCCCGCTCCAAGACCACAAACTAACCACCAACCCTCCTCACCAACACAGCGTCTGCGACATCCAAGAAAAGTTCCGCCCCACCATCTTCGAATTCGACAAAGTGTCCGTCCCCCCGTTCCACCTCTCCCAAAAGCCTATCCTAACCCCCCTGGTGATCCAGCCTCCTCACAACAAACAAACTCCTCCTCGCCGCCACAGCCCTCAAGATCCCAATCTTCATCACCACCCAAAACCGGTCCCGCCTAGGCGACACCGCCGCCGAACTCCAGCCCGCCCTAACCGCCGCAGCCTCCCACTCGCTGGTCCAAACCGACCTCGACAAGACCCGCTTCAGCATGTGGCTGCCCCCGCTGTCGACCCACGCCCATTTCTCCTCCTCCTCCGCGCCCTCCGAGGTCGTCATCGTCGGCCTGGAGTCGCACATTTGCGTCACCCAGACGGCGCTGGACCTGCTGGCTGCGGGACACAGGGTGTATGTGCTTGCGGACGGGGTGAGTTCGTCGAATCGGGAGGAGGTGGGGGTTGCGCTGGCACGGTTGAGGCAGGCTGGTGTGGTGGTTACGACGAGCGAGAGCTGGATCTATGAGTGTATGGGTGATGCGGGGATTCCTGAGTTTAAGGGGATGGTGGGGGTTGTGAAGGAGACGATGAGGGATACCAAGGCGGCGTTGCAGGGGCTGTTGGGGAGTAAGATTTAGGGGGTTGTTGTTGTTGTTAGGAGCTAGGATTGGGGATGAGACGCATGGCATGGCATGGCATAGATAGACATGGCACAGAGGAGACTAGAGCCTTGTAGTGTTCAGTTGTGTCTGGTTTGATTATTTTTTTTGGTCGTGTGTTTTCTGATTCTCACGCCCACCCAAAGCTGGCGTGGCAAAACACCCACGCGCCGGCCAAAGCAAATCGGCCCCGTGATTATTACCTCAATAGCAAAATAATGTGCCCTCACTCCATTACTCGTTCGCAGCCGTAGGCGCCTTCGACTTGTTGGAGGCGATCCAGGAAAATGCGGATGCGCTCCCGAGCGGGTTATTACCCGTTCGTGCGCCCAACGCAGGCGCCTTGCCAGCCGTCTCTTGACCGTTGGCCGTCTGCCTGCCCTCGAGGCTCGTCAAGGCGGAAACGCTCACGCTGCGCTTCGTGTTCCCCCAACTGGCCGTCGTCTGACTACCCTCTGCTGGCGTCTTGCGCCTCTGTTCCGTGCCGGACCGTGGTGCTGGTGCCGGCTCGTACGACGCCCCTGTCCTGGTTGACGATCCACTCGGCTTTGCCGGCCGGAGCACCTTCATGCTACGAGGCCGCGCCGCCGGCTGGTATCCGCTGAGTGGTGTGCTGCCGTCCCCGAGGCCCGCTGCCGTTTGCCGCCAGGGTGTCCGGATAGCCGAGCCAGATTCCCGACGGGCAATCTCAGCTGCCCCTGCCGTCTCTTTCCCGGAGGCTTCTGACCCGGTGGGCTCCTCCGCGGGCCGCTTTTCACCCTCGCCCCCGCTTTCCGACGCAGCACTAGTGGTTGGGGCCTTGGCTGGCTGAGCAGAGGACGTGGTTGGCGACAGCAGCCCCTCTGAACCGCTCTCTGCCGACTTGGATCCCGAGATGGCGTGTTCTTTGGCATCCTCGACGGATCCGTTTCTCGACTTGTCATTGGTGACGAACTCTGGGGCGGCTGCGTTCAGCCTGATTTTGTTGTTGTTAGGTACCACGTTTGCCGTGGTGAGATTCTTGAACACGGCATCGTCCTCAGGCCGCACGAACGGGATGGAAAGTTTGTCGCGATCGCTCCCGTACAGTGTCATCAGGTTTCGGGAGAGCAGAATGTCGGCACCATGCAAGCGGAGCGTGTGGCTGCCAATGAAGACGCGGATGGCCCTTTTGGATTCGGGAGACTCCTGTTGATCCATGCCTGTCACCTCGAACGAGGCGGTGATGCTGGGAAGGTGCGGCGCCGGGCTTCCCGACCGAGCGTTGGCCTGCGTGACACGAGCCTCGGCCAAGAAGACGGGAAGGGTAATTCTGTGAGCTCCGTCCACGTCACGGTGGATGTTGTTGACCAGGTCGAGCTCTCTGAGCAGCGAGTACTCGACTGTGGACTTCTGGGACCCAGTGCATACCACGGCATACAGGAGGCCACCGGAAGTGAAGTTGGTGGTCAGCCAGCAGCGGATGATGGATGGAGGCGAGCCCAAAATGTACAAGACCGGGGGCGGCTCCGGCATGTCCAGGGGCGAGTCCTCCTCATGGCCGCCAATCACAAACGTGGTGTCGAGTCCGAGGCTGCTGGCGCGCCCTGAGATCCCCGAGTGCATCGAGTGGACCGAATGCCCTGTTGAGCTGTGCCTGCCATCCGACTTGTGTGAGTAGGACCGCTCCATCATCTGATGGCCACCCAAGCCACTTCCGGGACGGATGGGGCCGAAGTCGCCAGAGTGGCGTCCGCCATGACCGCCAAAGTTGGCGCCGTGCAAGGCACTCTCGTCAAACCGAACGCTATTCGCCCGCGACGCTGCTCCTCTCCGTATTGGCTCATCCTCGGCATCGAGCCGCAGCGTTCCGAGTAGGTTGTGGTCGTCGTCATCGAGATCGTCGATCAACTCGGTCGATGACATATGGACCGGCCCTGCAATAGATTGGAACGGTCAGCGAGGAAGAAGAACAGAGTTGGGCATGTGATGGATGCTGCCTCACCATGCTGCGGAGTGCCCCCGAGCACGCTCGGAAAGGGTGAGTTCCAGACGGACTTCAAGGCGGCGTCATCCGCCTGGCGTTTCTCCAGCGACCGCAGCCTCTCTCCTTGTAGCTGCTGGACATGTTGGACACGCTTCAGCTCCATCTGGACATCGTGTAGCTCTTCGCGGGTGGCGACAAAGACCGGATCCATGCCCGAGTGGTGAAATGGGAGTGGATGAAGTTGGTTCCTCGGGTGGAATATTGGGACGCTCCTTTGCGGGGAGGAGCAAGCTCGAACTGATATCAGACTCGCAAGGCCGGACGGGGCTGCTTGCCTTCTTTGATCTCAACGCTTGGCGATATCAACTCTCCAGGTCCGCCACCCCCCGCATCACCCGCAAAGACCGCCAGGCCTTCAGCGATGTCCCCCTCGCGCGCAGCCAATCCAATCTGCCTGCTTGTGTGCGCGAGTCTGAAGTCGACAGCGTGGTCGAGTGGTTGATCGAGGTTTGTAACGACCGGCGAGGATTGGGTGATTGGCTGCGGGGGAGAAACGAGAGTGGCTTCGTCGAGGTTGTTGGTAGATATCAGCACCAAAGGTGATGGTCGTCGCCGTCGTGGGGTCGTCTCGTTGTCTGGGGGCAACTATTGCGATGGAGAGTCGTGGGCACGGTGTGCTGGAAACAAGAAGACGCGCAAAGACACGGCGGGTGCGAGGTGCAGGGTCACGCCGATGGACGGTCCACGGAATGCAAACGCAAGGCCAAACAGTCGGTCGATCGGGGGACGGATGTACTGTACTGTACCAGGGTCTCGGGACCCGCGATGGGCCAGGCAGGTAACGGTATTTGTAAGTATCGACTACTCGGGCAGCGGATGCCAGCAGCTATCAAGGAAGATAAACGCAAGGTCGGTGAGAGACGCCACAAGCGGCAAACGGAGTGTGTTGGATGCTTGAATTGGATCCGGAGTGGGAGAGGTTGGTAACGAGAACGCGGTTGGAGGCGAAGGTGTCCGTCGGCAACCTTGATGTGAAGGGGAGGGTCAACTGGGTAGACGCGGGGTCTGCTGGGGCGATTGAATAGGTGCTGTAACGCGAGGGTGCTTGCAAGCTGCCCTGCTGTAAAGTGTGTGCGGTGTGGGGAGGCAGTTGTGTCCGTCTGATGTTGCGAGGAAACGCGGAGGTGGAGATCCTTGTTTCGAGCGTTTCTATTTTTTCCCTCGATGGGAGCAGGCTGCTGCTGCGACTGGTTGCCGGGCCGGTTCAAACAATGCCTGCTGCAGTGGTTCGCATCAGATGTTGATGTTGAAAGGCGGCGCGGGTGCTGTGCCGGCACTCCTGACTAAGCCGAAGCTTGAGCTTCGGTTGGTCTGACGGCAGGGTGCATGCTGGGAAACAGCACGATACGGTACAGAATAACTACCAGGTACTGGCACGCACAGTGTCAATACTCAATGCTAGCGGATTGATTGTTGAGATTCACTGCAGCGCACCACTCTGCCCCGCCCTGCGAAGACGATGTACAGTCAGGACAATGGTGTCTACCAGCCCGACAAAACCATTGAGGAATTATTTGATTTTGGCGGTGTTGAATCTTGAGGTTCTCTAAAATATACAGAATACAGGAATTGGCTCTCCTCTGGTGCGAAGCGGGCGGATCCAAGGGGCAGTTGGTGGGCTGGGCTCTGGCAGGGCAGACAGTGCCCGGGACACCGTCCGCGACTCGAACTCGTCTGTATTCTGTAGGAAACTCAGAAGAACCCATTCCGCGGCCACGCTGCCAGCAACACAAAGGTGCATCACACAGCTGCCTCTTCTAGTGTCCGTGTCTCTGTCCGTGTCCCTGCCCTACCCCCCTCCATTTATCTGGACCTGCCCTTGAGGTGGGCGTCTTCCTCGAGCCATGGCGCATCGCGCCAGTCGGGCAACACATATCCCACCCTCTGCTCGTCCGGCGTGCCTGCCCACTCGGTGACTACGTGCGGCCGCACAAGGTCGTAGAAGATGCGGTACGACTCGGCGCTCAGGTGGAGTCCGTCCGGCAGCAGATGCTCGAGGTACCCCCGCACCCCGCCCTCCGGATCGCCGAGCGCGGGCCCTTTGGGGTCGAACCCCGGCGTCTTCTCGATGGCCCTCTCCATGACGGCCTTGTGGAGGTCGATCAGCGTGACCCCCGGGTGCTCGGCAACCACCTGGCGGACGGTCTCCGAGTAGGCTGCGCTCGTCTTGGTCTGTCTCGCCGCGGCGGGGTGCCCATTGGCCATGTCCAGCACGGTGACACGGATCTGGTCCAGGGGTGGCGGGGTGACTAGGAAGATCTTGGGCTTGTGCGCCGTGATGATGGGATGGGTGATGATGCGGATCAGGTTGGCCTTGTACCGGTCGATGGGCACGTGCTGGAAGTTTGTGGGCAGCTGCACGGCCGCATCGTTGGCGCCAAACAGAATGAACTTGTCGATGTCAGCAGTTGGTCCTGCAGTCAAATCCCCGTGCATATTCCCAGCGAGATGGGATGGGTCTTTACCAAGTACTTGAGCGCCGGCCCACCCGGCGATGGCGGCGCAAAGACCTGCGGCAAGACACTCAGCGCATTGGACGTGTTGTATCCCGAGAATCCGCGGTTGATAACATCCAACCGACGGAGGACATCTGATGCACGCAAAAGGGTGTCAGCCAAAGGATTGTCACGGCAAATGCGACATCGGGATGGGCGACTGACCACCCTGGAGAGCAGCCTGGAAGGAAAAGCCATTTGATACATCGGCTGATGCCTGAAAGATCGAGTCCCCAAACAGGACGATTTGAGGATTGGAGACCTGCAGCGGGGCAAGGGGCAGATTCGGACTCTTGTCAGTTTGGTCGACGGAGGCTTATTCGGTGAGTAACCTACCGCCATATTGCTGACCGACTGGCTGCTTTGGGATGTGGGTTGTTGGTCAGAAACGGCACAGCAACCCCGTTCGGATATTTTGTTTCTTGTCAGGGGAGCTGGGAGGCAGATGGATTCAACGTGGGAGGTACTGTGTATGGCGCAAAATACCCTCTAGCGTGGAGGACGGGCTGCCCTCCCCGTTCAAATACCTCTCCGTCTCCCTCACCGGTCTTCGATTTCATTTTCGTGACCCGCTCTCGCGATAGCTCCCCAGCTCCCTTAATCCACGCTGCCCAGCCTGCCCCACCGCCTGAGAGCTAGCCCCGCAGCCGGACTCCTTCCAGTCCTGTGGCACCCATGCGGGAGCCGTGAAGCAAGCTTGACTAACGTTAGTGAGAAAGCGTGGGCAGCATGGGGGCGCCCGCTGATTCGCGAGGGATTCCCGCCCTGCTGGGCCTCCTTCTCCCCGGATCCCCGCAGACCGCCAGGCTGGCAGTGTTGATACGGAGTAGAAAACTTGCTTTGTCAAATGCTCCCGAGCGGTGTGTCGTTGGCACGTTGTGTCGGTCTCGGGCGGATCGCACTGCCCCGAGCCCCGCAGTCCGCTGTGGAGGAAGAGGACCCCATCAGGCCAATTTACCCTTTTAAACCAATCCTCTGTGGGGTGTTTCTTTGCTGCGTGCAAAGGAAGATGCCTGTACATGTGCCCTTACGGGCCAGGGCCACTTGCAGATGTCTGCCGATGCCTGCCGATTTGCACGAGGCTTCTTTCATGGTTGTTCTTCGAGTCTTCCATGCATGAGGTGGGGATGCTGGAACAAGAAATCGGTCCCACTGTCGATCAAATCCGATTGTCGACTTGGCACGCCCAGTCAAGTCCAGGAGACTCGATGCAGAAGACCGAACACCAGAAACTTGGCTACCTAGGTACCAAGCCCCTACCTAATACATCCCATCTGTGCTAAGGAAAAGAACGAGGGGAAGATGATATCTACCTCAATTGAACATCCTTTTCTTTTATGCTGCGGATGATATGCGGAACGGTTTCAAAGAAAGAAGAGAAAGTTTCAAGATGGTTGACAAAGAGTTCGCGAATCTCACTTGGATGTAATCACGAGAAGTTAAGAACACACAAGACCAAGGCCCGAGGGATGGGCAGCAAGGCAGGCAGTGAGACGGGCGCTCCGCCTAATCTGAACCTTAAGCATCAATAGATGCAAAGAATGAATGCAACATCAAAGTCAAAATGCTGCCCCAAACCTTACCACTGAGGTCAAAAAATGAATGCGGTATCGAGGTCAACCAGATAACTTGCTGCCCGGCACTTTATCACTGGCAAAGAAGGTGTGCAGGAGTAAGAGCATATAGGTTGCCGCCCGCCTCACCCAGCTCCCACAACCTTTCTTCCCCATCCTCCGACAAGCTCCGACCGTCAACACCCTAACCACGATGGCTCCCTCCGCTTGTGGCACCAACTGTGAGGCCCTCTACCTCACCCATCACGTCCGCCACGCGGGCCCCCACGAGGACAGCCTCATCACGCTGTCCCTCCAGTACAACGTCCCCGTCGCGACCCTCCAGCGGGTCAACCACCTCCCCCTCGGCGCCCACTACCGCCTGCACAGGGTCGACCGCGTCGCGATCCCGACCGCCGCCGCCACCGAGTTCGGGACCCGCCGCACCGTCTCGCTCTCCCCCTCCCCGCCCGCTCCCGACCCGGAGGAGGAGCGCCAGTCCAAGATCCGACGGGTGATCGCCGCCTGCAACGACACCGACCGCGCCACCGCCGTACGGTATCTGCAGGGCAACGAATGGATCTTCGTGGACGCCGTCAAGCAGTTCTGGATGGATGAGATGTGGGGGTCGACGCATCTCACCGAGCCTTGGGACTCCGCTTACGCTGATGAGAAGTGCAGGCTGAAGTACGGTGCTGGCGAGAGGAAGGTGAAGAGGGGGTTGTGGGGGTGGTTGAAAGAGAAGTTTCGCAAGTGATGGTTTTGGTAGAAACGAGAGGAGATCTTGGGAGGGAAAACGTTGTGACGATAAGGGGCTTCACCCGCGAAGGCAATTGTTCTAGTAATTAAAGGAAGAACTGATCGGCAGACTGTTGTGATAATAATGGGGAGTGGGAAGTGAGCTGAGGGGGCGTTACCTGTCCACTCCACTCTCTCCTCACAACCTAGTCAGGTCAAAGCAATAGTAATCAATCGATTTCGGGGCATGAGGTTCGTATACTCAACGCGACATTGAACGCCGGATTCCTCCAACCATAGCGCCACCCGCTTATATGTACAATACAATCCCCAAACTCAACCGTTGCCGCATGTCATAACCTCAAAAAGCAGATCTCGTTCGGATGTCCTGAGAAAGTGTTAGCGTCTTGTTGTGTGCCAAGGGGTGAGAAAGTGATGGGAGGGGCCTACCGATATCTTCCGCTCGATTTCCCGCACCGAGCGATCCAGCTCCCCGGCAATCATCTGCTTCTTATCATTGGGCAGCAGGGTGAACCTCTCACAAAGGTCGCCATCAATGGTCCCCTTGACAGGCACGTAGTACCCACGGTAGATCAAGTGATCCCGCCCGGCCAGCGGCGGATCCTCGCTCCGCATGTGGCTCTCGAGGTTCTGGAAGAAATCCACATCCTCCCGGCTGACAAACGGGATCAGCACGCCGACCGTGCCCTGGATGCCGCTCCATACGAGCACATCCTGGCCACCCACCACCAGGTTGGTTTTGACGATGCTCGTGGGCAGGTCCTGTGTGTAAAAGTGGGCCATCAGGCTCACGCGGTTCGGTGCGCCGTGCAGGTAGTTGCGAGCATGGAGGAGCTGGATCTCGGAGCCCGGCTCGTCGCTCTCCTGACTGGCCCTTTCGGGGGCGCGCAGAATCCAAACGTTGCCGAATTTGTCGCCGCCCGCCACCGATTCGTAGTCAACCATGGCAGTGCATGTCGTCCAGCGGTTGACGTTGTCGTCAGCAAAGGGGAGAAGCTTGTTGCTTTCGGGTTTGTAGACGACATACGTGACGCCCTGCTGGACGTCGCCCACGACAATGCGGTTGCCCTGGGTCTGAAGCGACACGATGAGCTGTGGCGCCACTTCTCCTTGGGCTTTCCTGAGCAGTTGCCGGAGACCAAGGTCGTATATCCGGAGCGTCTTGCCAATGCCGGCGAGGAGGCGGCCTTGGAAGGGGATGAGAGCCATGGGGGGCTCTTCAACCTTGGTCTTGTGGATGAATTCGAGGTCTCTCCCGTCATCGTGGAACCGGTAGACATGGATGTAGCCTTCGCTGAATTGGCGTGGATTGAGAACCATGTCTTTCCCGGTGCCGACGACGAGAAAGCTCTCGCCATCCTGACTGGCAAAGGGAACGACAGCTGCGCTGACGGCGGCCTCGTTGCCCTCAAGATCGATTCTTTGGAGAACACTGGGCTCCTCGCTGACAGGGTCGACGACGCTGATGCAGGAGGCCCACCGCCCTTTGGCACGGGGGTATCCAAAGTCTTCTGGTGCCAGAACCGTTGCGTCTCCGTTTACAGCACCGGATTGGGCCAGGAGTTGCGCCCGGAGCTCTGGGGGGAGGGTGTTGTTGTCGGACTCGATGGTATAGAAGTACGGTTGGTCCGGGTGCTTGACCAGCCGCTTGGGAGTGTAAGTGAGCGGGATGGATTTCTGGATCATGGTCTCGCCCAGCTTCTCGATGGTGAAAATCCTGTGGAGCACGTCAGCATGTGTCAAATGACGGAGATGACGACGAGTGTGTGAAGAGTGAAAGTGTCTTCAGAAGGAACAATTGATTACAACCTCGGTTGTATTCAAGCCTCATTGCACATGGCATAGGTATCCCTTTTATCATCATGGAACAGAATCGCGGACAGGGGGTAGAAAACTGGGCACTGACCTGAGAATGTTCGCAAAAATGCCGACCATGCCTTCCCGGCATTGCTCGCTGCTGAAGTTCCAGCCGTATTCGAGATCGGAATAGCTCAACGGTGTCGTGACAAAGCTTTTGGTGATGGGGTCGGTGTAGCCTAGCCAAGGCCTCGAGTTGAGGGCAAGAACACACGCTTGGTTCTGCACAGAGACCTGGAACAACTTGGTGGGCTTCGGGCCAAGGAACTTTTGCCGGGTATCGGTGAGCTCGCCAGTGACCTCATCCAGCACAGTCCGCAGGTAGACTCCGGAGTGTAGGCCAATGTGCAAGAATAGGGTCATGCCGCCGGTTGAGTCTTCCATCGACATGATGCACAGAGAGGATGGCGCTGACGAAAGCGCCTGGATCGACTTCATCTCCAAGGTCGACTCTGGATCCAGGCTGAGGATGCGGACCGTGCGGTCATCGCACCCGACGGCCAGGAACGAGCTTCGCCTTAACCCTTCCGGCACCCTGCCCAAGCTGAGGGATGTGACCGTTCCCGACATTTCTTTCTTCTCGTCGTACTCGGCAAGCGAACCATCGGCGTCCATCTCGAAGTAGACGATTTCACCGGAGCTCAGAGCGATCACAACCTGATTCTCGTTGGTGGCAGCAGCGACGATCGACCGGTGTTGAGGCGCTGGCCATTCGTTGACACGTTCCTGGACAATATGCCGGATGCCCTTGGGATGCACTTGGATCAGGCCCTCCTCGCCCATCTGCTGGACCGCCAGGGTCGGCACCGTCGTCAAGAAACCGCTCTTGTCCGCTTGCTCGACAGTTTCCCCGATGATGAGAACGAGCGTCGCGTTCGTAAAGGACAGCACGATGTAGCCATCATACTCGTCGTACTTGGTGAGCTTGGTCGTCCAAACGGCAGAGGGTGTACCGGGAAGCTCGGATGCCACAATCTCAGACACCTCCAGCCCGTGTTTAAGCATGCGAAAAGTGCTCCTCGCCCTGTTCCCGCAGACCGAGTAGATCTGGGGCGCATCCTCGCCTGTGAGGTTCGCGACCTTGGAGTCGATCAGGGGGCTCATCGAGTCCATGCTCTCCACCAATACCAGGTTTTCTAGGGGTCGAGGGTGGAAGTAGACAGGGTTGTAGGCCGCCTGCGGGTCTGTCGGGAAGTCATCGCTGGTGAACTCGAGTTCCTCATCGTCATCTCCAAGCTTCTCGAATTGGTACAACTGGTGGTTACCGAACTCGCTCGCAGCGAAGAGGAAACCGCTCCTCATGATGCACAAGCTCTGGGCGATGGGTATCGTGTCAAAGTATTTTATCTTGAGACGCCGAACCTCGCCAGTCGGGTTGCCATCGTCGTCTTCAACCATATCCAGGGTGACCTTGAACAAATCTCCATCGTCGGTTTGGAGCAGGAAGAAGAAGGCGCCGGCACTGCCCCTGAGTTTGTGCATCACGCCTGACACTATCATGCGCTTCCTCTGCGGATCTTCGGTCGCGCCGCGCCGCCTGGGAATGGGCACGCGGAAGGCCTCCTGGTTGGAGTGGCGGTAGGTGACGTTTTCCTCTCCGCAGACCAAGACACCACTCGGGCCATCGTTGCCTCCCGGGACTTGGAAGAGAAACGACGAGGTCGGGTCGACAACGTCCGACCACTTGCGCACAACGTGGTTCAGGCCTAGGTCGAGTTCGTAGTAGACGAGGTGGGCCTCAATCTCACTACCGGCTTTGCCCGAGGGATCTTGGTCGGCTTCGGAGTAGTCCATCTCCAAAGCCGCGAAGACAGGATTCGAATAGCCGACATCGAGGGCCACGAGCGACAAGACCAAGACGCCGGGCTTGTGTGCCTCAAGAGGCGACGAGATGGTCAGTTCGGCCTGAGCATTCCTGTTCAGGACATAAACCAGCTTGTTCTTCTCGACAGCCGAGATCAGACACGCTCGTCCCTTGGGGTCTGCAGCCAGGTATTGGCCGGGTATGACGCGGCGCACGCCCGACTTCCCAAAGGTCTCGAGGTGGATCCGCGAGAATCTGTTCGTTTTGGGCAGGTACTCGATGATGGCGATGCGACCTGAGTCAGTCGCGAGGATGATGTAGTCTATGGGCAGACGCGTTTTAGCACAGTCCGGTGCGCAAAGAGAATTGCGTGGGCAGTCCGCAAGCAATCCACAAGCCACCACGCGATTCTAGACGAAGATCATGCCGCGGCCAAAGCTACGGAGAGGATCGAGAATCACTAATTGTCCGAGAAAAAGCGGTGGGTGCGGGTTGGGGGGGTTGGTGATGGGAACTCACCTTTGTGGCTGCCGGCGAGGCGGAACGAGGCAATGGACCGGATGATGCCAAAGATGTCATGCGACAACAGAGTGTTGACCTTGCCCTGCCTGGGATCCGGCTGGAGCAGCGTCAGGCGGGAGCCCGAGGCGGTGATGATCTGCTGCTCCTTGGTCCCCGAGAACTGACCCAGCAGCGCGTGCGAGATGGTGGTTGGCGGCTGGATCGTCAGCGAGTACAGGAACATGTTGGACGTGGTCGCCATGATTCCCGGGGAGCGCAGAAAGCCGGCGCGGCCTTGAACTTGATGAATTTGCTGATTTGTTCGCGGGCTTGGGCTGTGGATGGAATGGATGGACGAAGCTTTTTGGAGTTGCAAAAACTCGATCCAATCTGGAGCTGCAGCGGGCGGCGAGGGTGGGGCCGCCGTGAGAGCTTTGGAGTGAAGCGCTGTGCGGTGATTGGTCAAGAATTTGAGCATGGGCCGAGAAGCAGCAGCTCGGCACCCATCTCATCCCATCCCACCATCCCGGAAGCTTCCAAAAGTCGCATCGCAAGACGCCAGACAACCAGAATCGAACCGCAATGGCTCTTCCGGCAGAGCTCGCAGCGCGCTCAGCGCTATCGAGGGTTTGCACCCGGTGCTCCGTGTCCCTCGGTCGACAGAGCCGCATACCCAATGGCAGCGCTTTGCAGGCAGCTGCTGCTCAACACCAACGACGCTCGCTTTCTGGCAACGGCTCCCGGGCAAGACAGATCGATGCGCTCCCTGCCTCTGCCGCCGCCCGTGTGGGCCCGGCTTCGGTCTCGAAGCGCTTGTCCTCCGGCGTTGCGCAAACCGCCTTGAGCTCGGCCAGCTCGGCGTCCGCTTCCAAGCCAAACCGAGTCCTGGCTCCCGACGACCTCTTCCACTCTTACACAAACTCGCCCATTCCCGAGATCCGGCAGCGCGCGGCCTTTATAAAACAGCATGCGAGCTGCCCACACCATGACCACCAACCAGGCGGCGCCATGGCCCCAGCGCATGCCAAGTTCGAGTGCCCCGACTGCGGCGTCCCATTGTACTGTAGCGAGCAGCATTGGGCAGATGATTACGAAGCGCACTTGGAGGTATGCGACACGCTGCGCCAGATCAACGAGGACGATCACGACCTTCGGTCCGGTCGCTTCTTCCCCGAGTTCCAGTATGCGGGGCCGCAGATGGAGGAGGCACTCGTCAACATGACGAACTGGGATACTTTCTTGTACACGCGCAACTTCAATGCCATCAACGACGACCGGAGCATGCGGCAAGCAACAAGGCTTCTGACCTACCCCCTCACTATTGGGAGCATCGTCCACGAGCTCAGCCCTTACGGCATCCAGTCTGGCGGGAAGTTGACACCCGAGGGCATCAAGAGCTTCAGCGGTATGCCCTCTCGATTTGCACCCCTTGTTCTGCCGGCTGACAATGGAACAACAGCTCTTCGGTACACTCTCCATCCGCAAAAGATGGGCGGCGGTATGGATGTGAAGGGCCTCCGGGTGGAGGCCCCGGCCGTGCGGCTCTTCATCCTGGGAGCCCGGGCCGAGTCTTCGCTGCCTCGGGATGCGTGGGTTCAGCTAGCGCATCTATTCCCTCGGTCGAGGATCCATCTCATCTTCATCGGCCCAGAGAGCATGCTCAACCGGGACGACGAATTCCCGCTGCCGCCGCGGACACCCACGAACCCCTTCGGGGCCATCGTCGAGGACAGAGTGTGGCCGACCTTGAAGATCAGCACGATTGTTGACTACTACCACACCCTTCACAAAGCCGGCTACTTCTACCCCTACGACCCCTACTTTGACTGCTTCGTCATGTTCCACCCGGGGCTGGGGCACCCGGCGAGCTCGCACGAGTGGGAGGAGACGCTCCCTATGCTGCTAGAGACCAAGGCGCCCATCATCGTCACGGGCTACACGCAGGCCGACATGCAACGCGACATCGACTGGGTCAACAAGACGGCAGCCGGCGAATTCGACGTGCTTATGGAGCCCGGCGAGAACAAGTTCCGCAGCCTCCGGTGGGACCTCAATGACATGGACCCTCAGGACATCAGCGCCGGCAACTGGGGCGTGTGGGCTTTCAGGGGCAAGAGGTGAGTTCTGCCCTGGTGTTATGGCTGTCGCCGCCTCGTGAGGTGTGATGTGTGAGGTGTTGAATGCTGACGATGCCCTCCCCTTGGACAGGTACGAGACAACCCACAAGACGACTGGGGAACAATGAGCGAGCGGGAATGCTGCGAAGCATCTTGGGTTACCCATTCCTGTATGATAGATTGCCGACCCGTCTCGGCCGCTGTACTCATAAACTTCACACATGCCCAGAGCAGGTAGGTATCGCCATGGTTGCTTTGTGCAACGTCGATGTCGATGCTGTTGTCGATGCTGTTGTCGGTGCCATTGTCGATGTCATTGTAGATTCAGTCATCAGTGCCGTCGCCGATGCCTGGTGCAATGTCGATGTTTTGTGGTCCTGATTCCTTGACTCGTTGTGCATTCAAGGAGCACAAGTCAACAAGGCTGGGTCCCTGACTTTGTGGATCCACAAGGCTGTGAACAAGGCTGAGCCAGGCGTGACCCCTCCGCAGGCCGAATGCTCACCGCCTGCCGTTTCTGACATTGAAACCATGCAGCGCCGATAAGCGATCTGGCGGCCGCCGTTCGCGTAACACGTCGCTCCTGCTGCTGCTCCAGGCCAAAACCAATAGAAGACAAAAAGAAGCAAAAACACCAGCCGCTGCGGACCTGACGGGATTCGAGGCCGAAATGAGCGCAGAGGCCGGCAATCCATCATGACGACGACCCGGCACCGCTGCCAGCTCTGACCGCCGCCGCCGCCATGACGACCACCGGGCCGGCGGCAACTGTCCCGCCTCCTCCCGCGCGTGCCCCGACTCCTCCGCGACTCCCGAAGCCGTCGCGCACCTCGAGTCTCCAGGCCGAGTCCGCCGCGACATCCAATAGCCAGTCGTCGCAGCAGCAGCAGCAGCAGCAGCAGCAGCAGCCCGGCCGTGGTGGTGTCCGCACGGCATCTGCCGCCGCTCCTCTCTCGGACAAGGCGACGGCCTTCCTCGTCCGCCGCATCCTCTGCCCCCAGCAGGCCGACAAGGGCAGGGCCTCGCCAGCGCCCATCGACCATCTCCTGCCGCCCCTGACCAGCCGCAACGATGTGGACCTTCAGCTCTACGCCCTCATCGCCATCATCCTGAGGGAGTTCGTCCAGAACTGGTACGCCAAAATCACCCCCGACGAGGCCTTTGTCGCCGAGATCGTCCAGATTATTGCCCATATCACCCGCGCGCTCCAGCAGCGGCTGAGGAAGGTCGACTTGGAGAGCTTGTTATTCGACGAGCTACCCGAGCTGCTGGACAGGCACGTCACCGGTGCGTCTGCGCCCCTCCGCCCCGTTGCAGCCTGCGGGCTCACCCACCCCTCGCCCGTGATGCGCTGACACCCCCGAGACTCCAGCCTACCGAGTGGCTCACGATCCCATCACCCAACCACCAGTCAGCGCCGACTCACGCGAGATCTATCACTCGCTGTGCCCGCTACCCGCGCTCACCCCAGTCCCCAGGCCCGAGGATCCCCAAAGCGTCGCCGCGCAGGCTGAGAACGAAGCAGCCTATCGCCAACTGCTGGTCTATGCCTTCTTGGCCATCCTTCTCCCCACCGAAGATCTCGAGAACGGCTGCCTGACCGCTCTGGTTGGCCAGATCTTCTCCGAGCTAATCCTCGGGAACGCAGTGGCCAACAGACTATCGGAGCCGTGGCTCATATGGGAGCTACTCATCATCGCGTCCAAGACCGTCCAACCACAGAAAACAGCTGAGGATGGGGGCCGCTTGCAGGAACCGAGTAACGGGGGCCGGGATGCCCGCAAGGGGTTCTCGCTTCAAGCCCTGTTCTGGACCGTCCTGCAGTGGTGCTTTCTCGCAACATCATTCATCAGAACCGCCTTCGCGATCCTCCTGGCTTCCCGCTCCCTGCCACCGCGCTCCTCTCACCGTGCGGGCTTTCACGATGGCGCAAGTCGACACGAGACCGCCCGCCTGCCCATTCGGCTCACTCGATCCTCCAATGCGGATCCGAACCCACCCCCGACTCCCGTGCTGGCCTTTCGAGCTTGGTCAGCCGTGTCGAATCTTGCCGAGATGAACATGCGAATGCCCTGGCTCAGCGGCGCATTATCGATGCTGCAGTGGATCACCGTCATGGGACCGGGACGACGAATCGCCGGCGTGAACAGCAAACTGGACAGGTAGGGGGCTCCATGTTTACTTTTGCTATGCTGAACCCTCCCCCCTTTTCGCACGCTACCTCTGTTGCACTGCATGAGCCGTCAGTCACTGGACCTGACGATGGAGCCGACCGGCACGAATCAGCGTCCGCTCCGCAGCTCCGAAAGTTGCAAGTTGCAACACGGCAGTTTCGCGAAGCCCACGAACTGGCCGATGCGGTCCATCCGAGACCTGGAAGCCTTCCGTCGTCACCGGTCGCGAGGGGTCACTGGATGCAGTGCGTCCACCAATCGCCCAACCCAGGCAAGGCCCCGGGGTATAAGGTTGGATGCAGTGCAACACACCTCCCACATGTCATGCGGCCAAATCGGCGACCCGCAGGCGACGCCTCTTGCCGCTTCTTGTCATTGATAACCTGCATATCGAGTCCGGGCCAATCGCGAGCCCTTACCACCTTGGCCAGGCCTGATTGCTCGAGAGCTTCGTGGGGCGTCGCCAGACGATCCATCGACGACCCTTATTTACGCGCCGAGATGGAGATGCTTGCAGGGTTCAGGGCCTTGGCCCCTGGACTGTCCTGACCGCGCTCTCGCGCATCAAGCTTCTTCCTTGATCACGACCGCTGGCCTGCTCCTCACGGTCCGCCATCCTCGACGTTCCTTCAAATCAGACGGTTTGTCTAGACGAAGGCTTTCCCGTTCTCGGTTGGCGTTGTCTCAGGAAGGGGACCGAGGTCGTCGAGGATGGTCGAAAGAACGACAGGTCAGAGCCATGCAAGTGCCCGCTCCCCTGGTCGTCAACCCTCAGCATGGCCGCTGGCAATCTCTCCCATTCCAGCATAGCTGAGCGCCCATCGTGACGCTCGTGCATGGCCAGAAGGCCGCCCGAGGGCTGTTGGAGTCGCCGAATGTCATCTCGACATGACGTGAGAGGTCTGTCTGGGTGGCCCATGCTCCCTTTCATGGTCCCCTGGTCCCCCGCATTCCGAGCATGAAGCTCTGGCCTCCGAGACTCAACAACCCACCCCCCCTGCCAGGAAATCCTCTTCTCTGCGGCCAGTGCCGCGCCTTCCACCCCGATAATCATCCTTCTCGTCCCGATCTTCTCCGTTTTGGGCAGTTTGCCATCAAACGTGCGTGCTTGCGCAAGCCCTGTCCCTGGCCGTTTGGCCCCCTGACCATTCCCCTCGTGGACTTGCACAAAACCAGACACACAAGACACACAACTTTCTTCCCGTTGTTCCCCCACGCATGAACGATCTCAAACGAGCCCCCCAACTGCCCCTCCTTTCCGAGCCAGTCAAACCGCACACCTTTTTTCTGTTTTCAGTGATGCTTACATATTTCCCCGCCTCCGGGGGAGGTTTGGTTACAGACTCCTATCTTACGGCATCCATCGCCATGTCTTGGACGCGGCCAAGCTGCCCCCACTCCTCCGCACAGTGCGTGGGGCCCTCTTCCCTGGCAACATGCCCGCCGGCAAATCGACTCTGGTCGCCCCGTCTTCCGACGCCGAGCTCCGCGCCCTCAGGCGCAGGTGCGCTAGCGCGCTTTGGGCGCTTGTTCCGAAGGGGGTGGGACGGCTGTACTTTGGCGGCGGCCTGCTCCGAGCTAGTCCCGTTTCGAGGAGAGCTCGCCAGGACAAGCCGGAAGGATCTGCAGAGCTGAAGACGGCAGCAAGCACCACCGACAAGGGCAAGAAAGAGCCCGGTTACAGGGGCCGGGGTCGTAGGCCATCATCATCAACAACATCAGCGACGACAGCTGCAAGGGGAGAGGGTGAGGCAGGAAAAGCAACGCGCGGCGCCGACGAAACGGCCACTAACACTGACCTAACTTCTGTCACCCGAGCAGAAGCACGAGGACAGGAAGCTTCAAGATCAGCAGCAACAGGAGCAGGAGGAGCGGCATCCCGGTCCCGCCGGTCCGCTCCCGCTCCGAGGCCGAAGACCGGCGGTCAAGGGCAGGGGGGTGGTGCTCCTCCAAACGTTAACGCTAGCGCATCGACCGCTGCTGCGAGCGTTGAGCTTAGTGCCAGTGGCGGCGCGGCGGTTAACGTGATGGCGTCGTCCTCGACGCGTGGCGATGAAAAGGGAGGTGATCGAGATAATCACGATCCTGATGACCAGGATGCTGTTGATGAACGTGACGGGGAGATTCTCGATGAGATTGAGCGGGGCATACTGGATGTGTTTGGCGACGCCTACTGCAACAAGCACCTCGTCTATAGCATCCTGGAACTTGTACTCGTCCGCCTGTTGCCAGAGCTGGCGGAGAAAGGGGTTTTGGAGCTCTGGGGGGAAAGGATTCCTGTTGGTGGAAGCGATGGTAGTACTGGCGGTGGAAGCATTCCCTTGTAGCACAGTTCGCTTTTGCCTTGATTTCACGTGGAAATGTCTCCGAGTTCGCAAATTCATCCTGCATTGCATGTATGTCAGATTGGAGGGGGGATTTGATGTCTCAAATGCAGAAGGGCCTCCCAGACTTGTGATTTGCCAGAGCACCGCCGAGAGTCTACCGCTACACTAGCCGGTTGAACGTGGAGGTCACACAGTTTGCAGTCTCCGCATCACGAAGTTTCACCCCTTCCCAGGGAAGAAAGAAGGAAGCGACTCGTCTCCACAGGGTAAATGCTCTCGGCGTGTGAATGACAGGACGAGAGCGAGAACCAGCAGTTCCCGGTTGAAACTCCAATGCCAAACGAGATAGACCAACAGAATGTTGTTCTTTGCCTTTCCACCCATCTAAGCCTCCCACCCATCCAAGCCTCCCACCCGTCCGCCCATCCAGCCAACCCTGTCCATCCCAAAACCCTGCATTCCACACCTCCTTGATTCCCTCCCAGCCAAACAACCAACCAACCAACCAACCAACCAACCA
>FTCU01000553.1_pt1 | contig 28046 bp, 28 predicted proteins | sample 1639521 | NCBI WGS metagenome assembly FTCU01 (sample SAMEA3914864, study PRJEB12502) | metagenome | biome: forest; material: soil | place: USA | collected 2012-03-12 | depth 0.3 m
GTTGCTGTTGTAAACTTTCGCGGGGCCTCAAAATGTGTATGCCCAGCACCACCGCCAATGGCATGGGAAAAACAGCTTGTGATCTTCCACGGCGCCCGCAAGGCAAGGGAGGTTTCCCCAGCACGAAGCGGCGGCGGTTTCTCCAACATGTAGAGATTCTTCTCGAGGCTGCTCATGCGGTAGTTGTGCGTCTGGCTCAGAGCCGAGTCGGCATTGGCTAGCGAGAGGTAGATGGTCTTGCGCTCAAACGAACTGAGGGCCTTCTCGTGCTCTAGAAGTTCGAATGCAGCGTTTGGATCGTCTGACCCCGTGTAAATGCTGGATTCCTCCTGGCGGCGGAGCACGAGGCACACGGGAGAAAGCCGCCCTTCCGGGGACACACCCGGCTTCGTTGTCTTGCAGTTAATATAGGCCAGGACTTCTCCGGTCCGTGGCTTAGACGGCCTCAGAAGCAATGACACACGAAGGCCACGGCTTGTGATGAGGGGAGGGGTGTCGTCCAGAGAGGGTGAGGTCTGAGCCGCCACCGAGCTGCTTTCGTCAGCGATTAGCCGCGAATACGTCCACGCCGCCCTGTTGTGGAGCTCGAAGTCATTTGGGCTATCAGCAAGAGGGCGACGAGGCTCTTCAAAGTGATTTCGCTGGACGCCCTTCCAGTGGTGCTTGTTGCTCAGGTATTTTGACAGCCCCCACGCAAGCATGGTGTAATCCTCAGTGGTCTTCATAATCTCCTTTTGAAGGCGGTAAAAAGCTCTCTGTCCTTCGCCATAGATCAGCGGCATGTGGACTTTGAAGATTCCCAGCAGGCAGTAGGCGGCATCTTCCACGCGTGTCGTCTCCCTGTTCGCCGCCCATGACATGCGCTCAGCCACGTGGCACGTGGAAGGATCCGCCCCCTCCAGAACGCGTATGTCGATACCCGTAATCTTGCTGATGACCCTGCGGAGGCTAAACTTTGTGCCAATCTCAGTCCAGTCGTGTGCATAGAATTCGACCACAGGAGGCGCAATCAGCTCTTGCAGCGTCCAGCCGCGCGTGAACCACCTAGAATTCTCAAAGGTTCGTGGGAGTTTATCGTACTCTCTCAGAATTGACGGGATGGTATGGAGTCCTGGGGGGCGGACCGGCTCATTGTTGCTTGGGCCTGCTTTGAGAGCTGGTGGTGTCGAGGTCGCAGCATCTAGTCCCTGGACATCGGACATGAATGCATAAGCCAAGTGCGCCTCCTGGTACCATCGGTACATAGAGTTGATAGCCTCGGACAGCTCGGCGCTGCTGGTCTTGTCGATACTATCAAACGAAAGGAGAGTTCAGCTGGCAAACATGGCAAATCCCGGAGCGGAGAAGCAGGCTCCATACCAGCATGTGTCAACCCAGATGTAATCGTATCCATCGGCGGCCGCTCGTGAGGAGGCGCCTAGGATTTTGGAATATCCGGTCTTCTTTTTAAGCGCAGCCTTGGGAAGCAGTGACATGTCCTCAAACGAGACTTCGTCATGGCCCCAGGTATGGGAAAGGATCACATAAGGAGGTGCTCTGCCAACGAACTCGACAAGTTCCAGCGTGTCTGTTCGTAGGAGCCTCATAATATTCTCAGTCGCGGAGGCCGCGGTTGAGTAAATGATTCGAGAGATGAGACTGGAAGTGTTGGGAAGGTTGATGCGGATGAGCGCGGCGGTGAGTGATGTGGGGAACTGCCGCGGAGACCAAGGAAATCAACGCATGCCCAAAATAGGGGGTGATGGCCGATCCCATGCAGAGCCCTAACCCTCGTGATCTCCAGTGCTCCAAGCTCCACGAATTCTGCAAATCTTGTGACTCTTTGCGACACTACCTAGGTACGTAAAAATACACGCCCTGGTCAATAGCTGTACAACTCGAGATATAGGCTATAAACTGTTGGAGTAGACGAAGCATTTCGAGCTTAGGCGAACGGCAAGCACAGTGCCGAAGGGGTGATCTCAGAAATCTAACACGGAACAATCTCTTCATCCTCTTAGAAGCTTAGGGGGACACACGTGGCATATGGATGGATTGGGAGGGACGACGAAGTAATGAACCCCTTGGTAGCACAATGCTCATGAATACCGGGTGATCGGAGGTTGATATTGTTCGCTGCTCTGATCTCGCTCGCTCATAGCAAGCCCGATCCCTTATGGAGTCTATCATGGCAAGAGTCTTGTATCAGGTCACAAAGCAGTGACCTGATACGTAATAATCGTAGACTTGAAGACCAAAAGATGCATAGAAGGCTTGTACCTCCTATTCGCCCGGCTTTCGCGAGCTTGCAAGACAGCCGCAGCAACCCCGCTCTTAACCCCTCTTCAAATCCCGCAGGTCGATTCATCCTCCAACCATCTTCATCAGCCGAACCTCTCCGAAGTTCCTAAAAGTGTTCGCACCATGTCCGAGCCACCGCACTCAGGGCTTTCGTCCCGCATGGCTAAACTTAACCCTTTCAAGTCTAAATCTATAGATGACGACGATGACGAGGATCAGGGGCAGGAGATTGACAGTAATACGATCGCTGGCGGAGGCCATGGTGCGTGGCCAACGCCGGCCGATATCACGCATCAGCACTTTCAAAAGTTGCGAGTCAGCCATGCTCTTCAATCCTTTCTCTCCCACGAAGGTGTGTTGGGCGAAAGCAATGCCGAAGCGCTCGGTGCCCTCCTTGACAAGCCGGTCGTTTCGCCGCCGTCCCATCTTCTCGACCGATCCCACCCGCTATCCGAGTATTTCATCAGCTCCAGCCACAATACATACCTGATGGCCCATCAGCTCTACGGCAAATCATCTGCCGGCGCCTACGACACCACGCTCAAGGCTGGGGCGCGGTGCATTGAGATCGACGCCTGGTAAGTCGGGCAATGTCTGGATCGTCTCTTCACGCTCTCCTCCTCGACACCTTGGGGTCTATGTAATTCAAACCGGGCGGAAAGCCGGGCTTGCTGACGTCTGCTCTAGGGATAACCCAAACAACAAGGACGAACCAAAGATCACCCACGGATACACTCTCGTCTCGAACATCCCCTTTCGGGCAGCGTGCGAGACGATACGCGATGTTGTGGACCGCGAGGCGGCGGAGTCCACGGTGGGGGGGTATCCGCCTGCTCCCATCTTGATTTCGCTGGAAAATCACTGTGGCAAAGAAGGGCAGCTCCGTCTGGTCGAAATCATGAAGGAGGCCTGGGGCGACCGCTTGCTCAGCGCACCAGTGCGTAAGAAAGGCAGTGAAGAACAGGAGGGAGGCGCACCGGTCCGGTTGGATGAGCTGGGCTCCAAGATTGCTGTCATTGTCGAGTACCACCTTCCCGACGAGGTGGATGATTCCAGCAGCCCGTCTACTTCCAGCTCGTCCAGCGAGTCCGAAGAGGACAAGCAAGCCCGCGCGCAGTACAAGGCAAGGAAAAAAGCTGCGCCGCCGTCAATCATCATCCCGGAACTGGCCAAGCTCGGTGTCTATGCGCAGTCCGTGAAACCGCGCGATAGTTCCTGGTACATCGATGGGAAGATCAAGGACGGCCCCCCTGAACACCACCTGATAAACATCTCCGAGTCTGGTCTGGCTTCTCATATGAGGGAACATCCGGCGGATATTGCGAAGCACAACGCCCGCCATCTTATGCGTGTGTTTCCCAAAGGCACCCGGATTTCGTCGCAGAACCTTTCGCCCATCCCGTTCTGGGCTGTTGGCGCCCAAATCTGCGCTCTCAACTGGCAGACGGTCTTTGGAGCCGGTATGCAGCTAAACGACGCTCTCTTTGCCGGCTCGTCTGGGTATGTTCTGAAGCCGGCTGCGCTACGTTTCGGGGGTAGCGGTGTACTCGGCTCAAATGCACGCCGGAGGAGTTTACGGCTCCGAGTGGCTGGGGCCAGTGGCATTCCCCTTCCCAAGGGTCGTGAGGCAGAGGATCTGAAACCGTACCTGACATGCACACTCCTCCAGCCTGGACTTGGGACTGAGCTGATCAAGGTCAAACGGAAAACCGCGGCCTACCACAGACGGAGGGTCTTGAGTTTACCCATCGTCGGCCCTGTCGGCCACCGGGGTGAGAACCCAGTGCAGACTGACCCGATCTGGGATGAGACCCTCGAGTGGGAATTCGATGACAACGAGTTGGTATTTTTGAGGATGCTCATCAAGAGTGACGACAGCTTTTCAAGCAACCCGATCCTTGTCGTTGCCGCGCTTCGGCTGCAGTATGTCGAAGCTGGTTGGAGGTTTGTCCGCATGCTGGATCTGAAAGGCCACGAGACATCATGTTCGCTGTTGGTCAAGTTCGAGATTCAAGATCTGTGAGTTTGGAAGAGCAACGATGGAGTCATCTCAACAACTGATAATGGATGGGCCGGATATCGGAGGGATTAGGGTCGGTAGCGAGAGGGATTCTAGGGTTTTGAGCGGGGATGCCGTGGCTTGTCAACCCGGACGGACTCTTTCCCGAGCACCTGCCTACTCGGCTGTGTTGTCAGGAATAAGAGGGATCGTGGACGATGATCACGGATATTGCGAGAGAAGAGGGAAGCGTCAAGTTCTGGCGAGGTTGAACGTGACTTCACGGCATCCTCTCATTTCTGCTCAAACAGACACTTCAGCAAGTAGCTCCCCGAGGATCTCGGGCCAGCGAGGAACATTACATTCGCGTGGGCTTGTGAGCTTCGCAAACCCTCCCACTCACTTTTCCGCGAGGTGAATGTGTGATCAACGAGATGTTACTCGACGGATGCTGGTTACAAATAATCTGGTGGGAGTTTCTGCTCCAACGACTGAGGGTATGTCCACATAACCAAAACGGTCCCCAGGTAATGGAATGGTTGTTTCCACATAGAGAGACTAGATCGGCGCCTTGTGGTTGTATCAAAGCGGCAGAGGAGTACGACGTTCCCCAGGATGTTGACGAGCCGGAAGAGGCTGCAGGACGTTGTCAGTCAGCACTCTGTCGGTGGACGGCTCACTGACTTATTATGGGACAACAAAGTGGTCTGCTTACACGTTCAGGGTAAAAAGGGCCAAAGTGGCCTGGGTGCTCCTGGCGATGGGGCCGCCCAATGCGTTCGCCACCTCGGTAGCAATCTGGTAGATGGGTAGGATCCAGAGTCCTAAAATGACCAGCTCGAGGACCAGTGTGCAGTGGTACGTCCTCCACTTATTGCCCCGGCAGACGAGAAACCCCAAGCAGACCCACAGGAGAATGAAGCTGGTCACGGTGGGCGCGAATACCAAAATGGAGCTTCGGTAATACTTCCAGGCAAGAGCAGCGGCTGTGATGCCCATACCCAGCTGCAGCCATCCGAGAACGAAGAAGAGAAAGAGGGCATCGTTGTAGCGCTTATAGCAGAACCGATGCATCTGTTCGCACCCAAACGCGCCTCCGTCGATGATGGGCACGCCGCACCAGCGGCACACCCAAACGGTGTCCGAGTTTGCCAGGTTGATCTTCTTGCCAACGCGGATGCGAGGGTCGCCAGACTTGACCGCGCACTCGAGGCAACAGCTGGCCAGCGGGTAGCCGGGATCCGCCAGGGTCGGCTGCAGCAGGCGGCGGCGGAAAGGGTCATACAGCAGGCAGGTCTTGCAGTGGCCGAGAAGCTGCATGCGCAGCTGGGCCGGGCCAAGCAGGATGCGGAGCTGCTGGGGACTGGCCAAGGCATGGAACTGCTTGCACGTCCTGCGTAGGCGCACAATGTCGGCAGAGTCAAGACGCTGCAGAACCATGAGCAAGATCTCGGGCGGTAGGGTGAGAAGATGGCGGGGACATGGTTCTGGCGGCGGCGGTGGCGGCGGCGAGGAGGGAGTGTCCTCTTCCTTCACCACCACTGCTGCGAGCGTCATGATCTCTGGGTCCCTGTCCCTCCGGGTCAGGGACGAGAAGGAGCTCCGAACAGTCTCGGAAAAGCCTCCGGGAGAGAGGCCGATGAGGCCATGAATAAAGTTGCCGCCTTGCGCGGTTGGCTCAGGCGGTGTGGTGTGCCCCGGGTCCGGATCGGAAGCTGGAAGTTGGCAGGCTGACGTGTTGTCGGAGTTGGCCGGGGCGGGCTCCACAGGGCCGGCAGCCATCGCCGAGATTTGGCACCGGGAGAAGAGAGCACCCGCGGTGCGCGGTTTCGGGGTTGAGGCTGGGCAAGCAACGATCGCGTGGTGGGCACTCACTGTTTGAGCGATATTCGCAGATAGTGTGCTGATGTTTTGAGTGCTTTCACTCGTTCTCGAGACCGGGCCCGGGCTGCGCCGCCAGGACCATCGGACCGCATCACACCTCAGCGCGGGCGCCCAGCTGCGGCTGATGTATTCGCCACGGCCCTGATCGGCCAGGGCGGGGCAGGTCGAGCTCGTTCCAGTGTCGCTGGCGCTGCAAATGGCAGAGAAGGCGTCACAACAGCTGGGCCACTGATGTATTCGGGTTTTGGGGGAGTGTGTTTGGTTGCCGCGTGTCTTGCAAAGATTAGTGGTAAACCTCACTGGCGTTCTGGTTTGCGGCGTGATGACGTGATCATTTGGGCAACCTGTCGAATGCCGGTGGTGGTGAAGGAGGATCGGCCTGACACAGGGCTGCAGCGGGCCCTCGTTGTGGTGGTCCCTGTGACAAGAGCCTGGACCCTGCCTGGGAACCCTGCCCACAAGCGAAGCAGCGCCCGATCCGGCAAACCACCAAGAGCAGATCATCCACCAAATCCCATCATCCACCCCATGAATCTTTTCGAGCGTTATTGGAAGAGAAGACAAAGACCTCGCAACTTTGAGTCAAGCTTGGCACTAAGGATGTCTAGGCAAAATGCCCTTGTAATCTGCTATTATACAAAGATGCATCCACCCCTCTGTCTCACGGTTCCTACAGTACCATATCCGTGCCAGATCCCTGAAAATGCAAAAGACGTCGCCGCCCCCAGGCCTGGCCATCACATCCATTCACCACCACGCCGAATATCCTCCAACTCTGCTTCTTGAATGGCCGATACATCATAGAACGTGATTTGCGGGACCATGTTCGAGTCGACCGAAGAGAACATCGGTCCCGGAACCACCTCTTGCATGTCCTGTGGGACGGGCCGTAGACTGAGATCAGGCATTGCCCACCCAACGGTCAGGTTCGGAAAGCTGTTCTGCGACGCGAACGAGGGGGCAGTCGAGAAGCCGGCCGCTTGTTCTGGGAAACTAGCACCGAGATCTACCCCCGAGTCCATTGACAATAGCCGCGGGTGGTGTCCGAGCTGGCTGGCCGAGTCTTGTTCTTGGCTCCCGAATCCCACATGGAGATGTGCCGGCGCGGGAACCGTGACAGGCTGACCTCCCCGATTACCAACAACCAAAGGTATCATTCGCCCTGCGGCGCCATCGGCTCCAGTCTCGGGGAAGCCACAGATCGACTGCTGTTCATACGGAAGATTTGGCCGCGACTCCTCCAACGACTGCTCGGCGCTTGCCGGCATGTTGGTGCTGCTGGGGGTGGCAACGGGCGAAGAAATGCTGCTCTCGGAAATCCCCGAGCCTTGATACCCCGGCATCCCCTGCCCAGTATTAAGGCGCACCCTGTTCCCCCGGCTTGTTACCTGCTGCAGTGTCTGGGGACGGACGTGTTTGCGGCCTCCCGCCCTGCCGCTTGTTTTCCGTCGGCAGGCTTCAAACACCAATTCGACATGGCTCGTGAAGACCGAGAACATGCTCTCGGCGTTGCCAGTCGGACCCAAACTCTCCTGGATCCGTTGCCGCAGCTGGTGCGTGCAATCCCCACTGCTGAATCGGGCGTACACCTCATCCAATTCAGTCGGGGGGATGAAATCTAAGGCACTCATTGTCAGCTCTTAGCATCTTGGCAGAGACGCTCGAGAACGGGCTTGCTCGAGCGAAAAATCGAAGGCTTTCGCATACCGGGCTCGGGCACCTCAAGATCAGCGGGGAACAAAAGGCGCCACAGGCTCTCCCAGGAATCGATCTTCCTGTCTGCCTTGCGGCCATTGAGGACCTCTTCCATCCCAGACGTGATTCCATCTTCGGGGTCCGCACTCGACGACACCCTGTGGGGGTTGCAGATTCGCTCTCTCTCCACCGAGATATGCGCATCCAAGGCAGCCTGTGATCCCATTGCCTGCCTGCATCGTTGGCAGGTGAAAGGCATGATGGGTCTCTGCTTGTGAAAGTTTTTGACGTGTCGTCTGTCCGTGGTTAGATCCATGGTTAGATCCGTGGTGTATGGAGGTACTGTAATGGCACGTACTTGAGCTGGGGGACATCCGGGAATGACTGCACCGCACAACTTTGGGAAGCCCGGATATTGAACCTGACGGGGTTCCTCTTCCGGAAGGGGCAGCTGAATTGCATACCGGCTGAGGAGTGGCGGGTAGGTGAGATCTTCTGACGCTTCCCATCCCCAGGACTGCCATCTCCGGTCCCATCACCAGAGTCGGCGCTGTCATGGCCACCATTTGGACGCTTCCGACTGCCACCCCCGTCGCCATGACCTCCGCCGATGCCGCCCACACTGTCCGCAGCACCTCCAGCAGGCCAAATCGGGGTGGCGCTGGAGCCTGATCGCCCCCGTGCAGACTCGCTAATCACAATGCCGGCGCTGCTGAGGCCGCTGTTGAGGACAATATGCGAGAGCTCATCCAGGCAATAGCCAACAGACTCGTAGGCTGCCGAGACCGCGCCCGCGAGTGCAAGGTCGTGAAGCTGGACACCAAACGCTTGCTGCAGGATTTGGCCACAAACCTCGTTGATGACGCCGTCGTCCGCATCCGGTGCTGGCAGTGCATCGCCATCATCGCGCAAGTCCGGTGTTTCATAGCACCTTGATTCGGGTTGCTCCTCGAACGCAGCGTCGTCGCTTGCTCCAGGAGTTGGCGCGTCATCCTCCACCGTTGCGTTGTCATCCGTCTCTTCTTCCCCTCCCAGCTCGTCTTCAACCCCCTGCTCCCGTGCGCTCCCGTTTTCTGGGGTGTCTTTAGTTGCGTGTGGATTCGGCGCACTGGGGGCGCCAAAGGGATTGCGACCAAAACTGGACTTTCGTGAAGTCATCTGCCCCAGCCAGTGATTTTGAGGAACAGGCGCGGCGGCGGATAGCGGCGAGCCGTAGGGAGGCGTTCGGCATGCGTCTATCTCGTTGGAGATGGAGGGGCCACGAGGTGGGAAGCGCTTCTGAAAAGGCATCGGATAGGGGAACAAGCTGCTGCGGCGAGGTGAGGACGCGTAACTCTCGGGTTCAAAGTTCAGACCCTCGTCAGCGAAGGCAACATCAGGGCTGTTGAGGTCGGTCAAGTCAGTGGCCGTGGAGCCAGCAACGGACCAGCCGGTGTTGGTTCGTCGTGGAGGGCCAAACTCGGAAAGGCAACTCTCAGTCGTGTCTTGTCTCTCAAGCGGACGACACTCATCGACGATGTCCTTGTCTATCCGAACAGGACGCTCAGCGCCCTGAGATTTAGCCCGCAGGAGCCCCAGAGGAGGCGCTTCCATCGCAAAGCCTTCAGCGCGGATGTCGTCCTCCTGCACTGAGGGGGCGATCCCATGCCCTGTGGCAGCCGGCGTCGTTCCAGAGCCATGTTCCATGGCCAGAATTGTCAACAGCACGGGCCAGTGTTCTCGGCGTCGAAGCTCGGTCTGGTGGAGTTCCCGGTCAGTCCGCAGCGTGCGGTCAACAACCTTTTCCAGGCTTGTCGAGTCTTGAGGTCAAGGGCGGGGCTGGGAAGGCTGAGAGAGCCTTGAAACCAAATTGAAGCGGTCCCGCACTGCGCCTCAACCCCCCAGAACAAATGCATTGAGTGGGTGGACAAGTAACTCCCGTCAGTATTGGCTGCGGAGGTGCCTTGGACCTGCAAGGCGGCGGCGGCGCCTGGCCACGATTGGCTCGGCTCGGCCACAGACCAAACCCAAGACGGTGTTGTAGGCTCACTCGCCTCCCTGTTGGTTTCCCTCACCCGGAGGCGGGGACGAATACGGAGAACGCACTCATCATGGCCGAAGCCAGAATACAGATCAGAGGCGAGATGGGGTTTTGCGGGGTATCCGCTGGTGACCTTACTCGGCTCCGGGATGTTTGGTAAGCCAGCGGAATTTCGAGCTTTGCTTCGGCAGGTGGCTGGCTGACTGCCAGTTGGTGCATCACAAAGCGATGGACAAGCCGCCCTGGCGTGCTCTCGCGCGAGAAACCGATGGAGGGCGATGAGCCGAGCCTGCCGCGCGAGGCAGCCGCGCTAGCAGGCAGCATGGCGGGGCTGCCCAAACGAACCAATATTTTGTAGCTGGTGGCTGAGCCACACTCTTGGGAACCTCAGCCCAATGCCGCGAGCGCCACGCGATTTGTGGGGCACACACAAACGACATCATCAGCCGGGCCTCAAAGGCCCCAAATCACCGCCGAAGAGCAACACGAAGAGCCCAATCCGTCGCCACTCCCTCCTCCTGGGGCACCCAGACGCTCGGGCATGGCAATGGCATCTTCCTTCTTTGGCCCTTGCCAGCATTTCATCCCTCCTCGAGCCCTCTTTGACTGTTCCGCAGGCCCGTCCTGCCACGAGGGCAACAATGCACCGACCCGGCTGTGCGTGGCTTCGTGCTCCCCAAGCCTCCGGTCGAGCGCTGCCCGGGCTCTCCTCAACACCTGGCCGACCACCTGAGACAGCAATCAATGACTGTCGGCCATGAGAACAGCCCAGAATTCCCCAGGCACGACCGCTTTCTGGCCTGCACGGCTGCCTGGTCTCATCTCCGTGTGGTTTGGGCCCAAGATACCCCCTCAAACCCAAACTGCGCCAATGGTGCTTGTCGCCCGCCGTACAAATCCGTGGTGGGGCGCACGTTGCTCCGCAGCAGAGGTACTGTACCTTTCCCAGGCGGAACAGCGACCTCGAACAACATCAGCGCAAGCTCTCGGTCTTCTGAATTTTTGCCTTGTCAACACCAAAATCGCGTTCCAGCTCATCAATACAAACCATCACCAACCCCCACCACAACGTCGCGAATTTTCAACGACGCGTCACCACCATCGAGACCGCGCATCGCTTGACGGCATTTTACAAATACACCTTTTTTTCCAGCTCCTTTCGAAACCTATCGTCCCACGCGCCCTCGTGTGCATCGCATCCCAACAATGGCCGGCGGAAAAGGCAAATCCTCGGGGGGCAAGAGCTCCGGCGGCAAGACGTCTGGGGTTGACGGCTCAAAGAAACAGCAGAGCCACTCGGCCCGCGCCGGCTTGCAGGTACGTGAAATCGTTGATACGTCTTTCTGTCACAAACACTCGTGGTTGTTGTTGCGACGCCAAGCGCATCGAAGCCGCTGCTTGGGAGCGCCCCGCGACGACGCGCCTCGGCCGCACATTCCTCAGCAAGCCCGTATTTTCCACAACAACACAGATATTTCGCCGTTGCTGCGACTTCAACCATAGCTGCGGGCCACTCCAAGTCAATCGCGCCGACTTCTGCACACCAGGCGATGCGGGACGGCTGGGAGGCCCGACCTCGATCTCCCCATCAACCGCGTGTCATGTTGCTTGATCCTTTTCCCTTCTTGCAACCGTCGCTAATCCATGGCATTCCAGTTCCCTTGCGGCCGTGTCAAGCGCTTCCTGAAGCAAAACACCCAAAACAAGATGCGCGTCGGTGCCAAGGCAGCTGTTTACGTCACTGCGGTGCTAGAGTACCTCACCGCCGAGGTGCTTGAACTTGCCGGGGTGAGTCTTGCCCTGCCGTTGTGTTCCAGCGGATTTCGCGTGCGATTGTTGTTCGTGTATGGTCTGGACTAACCCTGCTTCCCCGCCACAGAACGCTGCGAAGGACCTCAAGGTCAAGCGTATCACGCCTCGCCATCTCCAGCTCGCCATCCGCGGCGACGAGGAGCTGGATACCTTGATCCGCGCCACCATCGCCTTTGGAGGTGTTCTCCCGCACATCAATCGCGCGCTTCTTCTCAAGGTCGAACAGAAGAAGAAGGCCAAGGCCGCTGAGGCATAGAGGACGAGATGCGGCTGGCGCGAATTGTTGCACGCTGGTTGGTTTTTTTGCACGCGATATCTGGCAGGACGGTTTCAGTACTCGTTTTTCTTCTTCTTTGCAACACCGAGCCCGACCAGCTCTCCGCCGTGTTTCTTTCAGTTTCGAAGCTCAGGTTCGAAACGGGGCGCCGAGGAGCTGGAAGCAGTTGGGCATTTCACGACGCCTCCGACACAACCATCACCCGCAATGGGTGTGCCGCGAAAACGGAAAGCCGGCGTTGGTCTAGCATAGGATCCAGGCGGGGGAGCGGTGGCGTGGCCGTGGCCGTGGCCTCCCCTCCCCTGCCAACCGGGATATGTTCGGAGGTCTGTAACAACACACAGTATTGTGATTTCTTGGACTCGATGGATAAGGCAAGGGTGTTGGTTGAGGCGTTGGACAGCCCCGTACCTGTTCTCTAAGGGCTGGTTACTCGTAGCACTGCCTGGCGGGATGCGTGTTGTCTCCCATCACTTGCCGATGAGGGCAGGACATTGAAGGGGGCGCGCTTGAGAAGGTCAGCAGACAGAATGCAGTTACTCTCTCGATTGCAATGCTGGCGCTTGTTTACGCACGTGCATGATGATGTTCGATGTTGTCCTAAAATGGTACTTTCCCTCCTGACCTCATGAGTCATGACCAGCCAGTAAGGCCAGACATCTCATGCCCCCGTGTCTAGACCTCTTACGAGGTAATTACTCTTGCTAGCATCGTATTTCTAGGCCTAGTGAATGATCAACAGCAGAAGTGGCAAGCAACAGTCTGAGGCCATTCGCAAGTTCGTGAGATTATGAATCGACTTGGCTCATCAGAGTCACGGTGATTTCAATCTTTTGTCGGCTGTATCCGTCTACTCTTGGTACACCGGAGATGGCTTGCTGCCACTGGAACCCCTCCCGCTTTGCTAAAGCGTTCCACGGACTACCGTGTCGGTTGACTTGGTAGGGAGACGCTTGAGCAGCCCGTGACCACTCTACACCTGGCGGGGTGGAGGTTCATGCTTGCTTGCTGGGCGAATCCTGCGCTCGATCCAGGCAGTGCGGATTGCGTGAAGGCACTCAGATGGAAAATCGCAATGAAAATGGCAGTCGTGCCGTCCCCCAACATACATCCTCTCCTTGCGGCGGCTCACCTCCGCAAGCTTTGTCTCTGTGAGTGGCTGCCACACAAGACTCTGGGTCATCCAGCCACGTCTTGAGCTGTTCTCTGCTGTTAGCTTCCATGTTGCGAAGGTGTCATAGTCGGCAGCTCCTAAGCCACTGCCTCGCTTCCTCCTGCAGGGGCCATGAGTCTGCCTCCGACTCAGGTCCACCGCGGTGGCAGCAGGCTTTTTGCCGGTCTCATTGGTTCTGGCTGTGCGGGTAGCAGCGACAGACCGACGGTATGCGCCCCAGATTTCCCAGCCAGTGTAGTCAAACTCTGTTGTGCAAGTCTTTACCCTCTTTCCTCGGCCTTGGGGGGTACAGAGCTGGTGGCTGCAGGAAAGACATCGCCGGGTGCAAGCCAGGGGAAACTCGGAACCGCATTTGTGACAAGTCCAAGTCCAGATAAAAGGGGCTCGAGGCGGCGGAAGCGGTGGCGAAACGACCTTAGTCTGGGTCGATTTTGACGCTAATTTTAGGGCCATTGCAGTTATAATAATCTTCTCGAGAAACCCGGAGCCAGGTCGCTGAATGAGAATGGGCCAAATCAAATGATAGGAATATGGTAAGTCGGGGAAATGTAGTCAGTACGTCCTTGTGCTCCTTGGTCACTGCACTGCAGGCGGGAACTGGAAAACTTATCTTGCTCGGTGTGCTCGAGAAGGAACAAAGAGGACAATGCTGTGCATTTCTTTTGTGTCCTAAAGTGTTAAGCACCAACGCGGCGATGCGCCCCTGAATAAGTTCTAACAATAGAAGTTTCGAGCCTTTGTAGCACCTTGACAAAGACATGCGAACAGAGCCGATATTTTCGGATGTCAAAGGCCGGATCGACTATCAATCGAGTAACAGGACGGCATCATTTCCCGCGATGTCTCACAAATGCAGGAACGCTCGCGCAGGTTGTGAGCCTGTGGCTAGGTACCTGACAGTCAGGTTCGAGTCAGTGCTACCGTTGACGGAGTTTATTTGGAATGTTTGGTTGCCCAATGTAAAGAACACGAAATGTTATTGAGTGAACCCGAAAAATAAGCATAGGATTCAGCGCAAAGAGCTTTGAATGAATCAAGACCAGGGCGCCAATATGATACCGAGCACTGAATATCCCGATCTCTTCGAGGTTGAAGTTTGGCTGCCAACGTGGCGGGTCTTGTCTTCACAGTTTGTTTTCAGATCGGGATGATCAGAGCAAGCTGACTATCAAAATGCCTCGTCAGGGTCTCTCCTCAAGTAACATAAGTTACCACAGTGGGAAGTACGCTATCCACTCATGGAGACAGTCCGTCGATCTCAGCCACACTACATGTTGTTGTCACACAAATATTGTCTGTTTGAGCCTAGGGGCAGCTGATTGAAAAGTAATGCAACACTGCAGGCCGATCCGAGCTATAGAGAGAGCGCGTCTGTAGCTAATCAGCTGACATTCAACGATGGGCCTCGGCCAAGTGTTGGCTCATTCGCCAAGACGACTTCGTGCTCTGCCCTCAAGTGAGGGAGCGTTCAGCAGACAAAAGCCAAACCAAACTTGTGTGGCATGCTAAGCCTGTTGGTAGTAGCAAGTACCACTTACTTTACCATAGGGTACTGTTGACGGGACCACCTATAAAATGGACCACATGTCCGGCAAACTGATTGCTGAGTGCTCCGTTGCTTCGGAGTTTAGACTGGACACCAACTCTGTACGGGACGTGGCAAAAAAAAAAAAAAAGAAAGAATCAAAGGCAGCTGGGAGTTATCAGATATCAATGGGGTGTGTGATCAGTGTGTGTTATGTGCTGCATCCCCAGAATAACTTAATGAATCGTCACCCCGGAGTGGTGGTGCTTGGATGAGGGTCGAGGAGACAGACAGGTCCACGAGATGCTTTTGGCATCAGACCGCCGCAGTTGCTGCAGAAGCGGGTTGGTCCAGTCCGGATTAGCGCTGCTGGGGTGGGGGCGGGCCCCTGACAGGCGCTGCGGCTGCGGTTGTGTCGTCCCGCAACCTGGAAGCGCATCTTTTTGACCCTTTTAGGCCCTTGGGGATTTTTTTGGCCTGCGCCTAAGCAATGGCAACACGACAGCCAGACAAAAACAATAACGTTATCCGCTTCTGTGCGCAATACTTGCGGCTGCGGCACGGTTTGTTGTCCGGAGAAGTTGCCGTCGCAACGGCTCAATTCTGAGAAACGCGACCGCGGCAGCGCGAGCGAAGCAGCAAGTCAGTCGTCCCCCTGTTCCCGTTGCCCCGGTCTGGGCGAGTGCGCAACAGGGCCGTTGGGTGTGTGTTGTGGATCTCGCACACAAAAAACCTGAGGTTGCCGGCATCAGCAGACCGCCCTCCCTTCAGCTTGACAGGCGCCCTGCCAGTTCACTTTCTCGGCGCCGCCTGCATTACCTCCTCCCCAACCCCGAGTCCTGCAATCCTCCAAGTTCCCAGACAACCCGGGAGCCTTGCGCACCGCCTTCACGACATCCACGAAGCTGCGAGACGACGTGATGACCTAGAGCCATTTGATCTGCACCTGTTCAGCGTCTATTTCCCCGTCCCCGCTCCTCCTGGAGACGTCCTGGTGCCGCGCTGTGGAGAGTTCCGCTGTTCGTCCCTTTTTTTTTTTCTCCATCGACGCCTGCAACCCCTTCTGCATCATCGAAAAATCACGCCCCTCTCCACACTCGAAGAATTCTGCACCTCGACCATCCGCGGCGAGAGGCGGCCGCCGACACGAGACCTCGGATCGAGAGACAAACGCCTTGGTCCGAACCTCTCTGAAGCCGGCCTCCGTCCGACAAAAGCTCCGATCTCCCAACCTTCTCGGCAACGCCGAGTCTGTCCCCCGCAGGGCCTGTTCCGATCTGCTGCGTCTTGATGCCAGCGGCGTCGAACCCCAGTTAGCCCCAAAGATGAACCAACAACCCGATCTCTACTTCCCCGCGTACGCGATGAACACGTCAAGCCGCTCTCCACGCTCCTCGAGGCCGGGCTACAACACCACCACTGGACATCCCGGCCTCAACCGCCTCGACCAGCGGCAAATGGACCCTGCTGGCCAAGCCCCCACCGCCCTTTTCGCGACCGACGACCGCTTCGGCTCGTACGACAGCAACGCCTTCAGGCAGGGCAGGATGCAGCCCACGCCTGGGTTTTCAGCAGACAGTTTCATCGGGAATGCGCAGGCTTGGGCTTACGGTTCCGGTGCAAACACCGTGACTGGATCGCACGGCGAGGGCCGGCTCCGTCAGGGCGCCCGCCGAGCAATCCCGCAGGTCAGTACCCCATTGTCCTCACCCCGTGTCTCCTTGCCCCTTGGGATGGGCCGCGTTTGCTGACCCGCCCAATTTTCACACAGGAGTGGACCATGCCCGAGCAACCCGGTCTTGGAAACCAGCCTCCCGCCCACGTCCCTTCGCCCCAGTACCCTCCCGTTGGCAGCTTCAACCCGGCCATGAACCTCATGAACGGCGACGGTGCCTTCCCAGGCGACCGTCACGGCTATCCGACCAACATGTACGATCCCCGCCACGATGCCAAGGCCCTGGGCAACGATCTGATCCCCACCGCGATCGTCATCAAGAACATACCGTTCAACGTGAGGAAGGAGATGCTCACCTCCATCATGTCGGAACTCGGGCTGCCACAGCCGTATGCTTTCAACTACCATTTCGACAACGGCATCTTCCGCGGCCTCGCATTCGCCAATTTCCAGAACCCAGTCGACACCCAGACCGTCATCGAGCAACTGAACGGCTACGAGGTTCAGGGCAGGAAGCTGAGGGTCGAGTATAAGAAGATGCTGCCCGAGCATGAAAGAGAAAGGATCGAGCGGGAGAAGCGGGAGAAGCGTGGCCAGCTTGAGGAGCAGCACCAGCCCTTGACTCTGCACCACCAATCCTCGATGCACTCGCTGAACGCAGCACACACCTCGAGATCCCGCAACTCGCCGCTGCGTAAGTCGTCTACGGGAGCTCGCTCCAAGCCGACCGCTACTGATCAGCACGCCACGGCAGGGGATGTGGACCTGAACAACCCCGACACGCTGAGCTTTTACACTGAGTTGATGCTCTTCAAGAGCGACCCGAGCCGCGAGATCATTGTGTTTCCCAGCACCATCACACCCCAGCAGCGACGTACCGTCCACATTCTGGCCCACAACATGGGGCTGGAACACCGATCCGTGGGCGAGGGGCAACACCGGCAGATTCATGTCATCAAGGATACGGGCGCCGCGCCGGCCATCCACATGCCTCCAGGCGTCTCTGCCGATGCCCACCGCCGGGGCCTGAGCCGCGCCGCCACGATTGACTTTGCCGAGACGAGGGGCAACGCCCCAGGCCAATACAACACACTCGGCAGGCAACGCCACGGTCCGACTCTAGAACTCCCCGACAGCCCTGATGGAGGTCTGAACGCGCTGCGCGGCGTCAAGTCTTTCGCCGATCTTCGCTCCTATACCCCGAGCCCGTCCCTCTCGACCACATCGGGATATCCGCAGGGAAGCACCATCCACGCCCCGAACGTGGCCCAGTTTGGCGAATACAGTGCAAGCCTCGGCCAGCCCAGCGCCTTGACAACCCCGACCACTCCGGGCACTACTTCCAATAACGATCCATCCATGTTGATCCCGGAGCTTAGTTCCCTGAAACTGGGCGAGCCCTACACTGGTAACCGGCTTCGGCCCCGGGAGACCCCTGGTGCCATCGGAAGCCAACGGCCCGGCCTGAACGGATCCAGCACCCGCAGCGTGCCCGAGCGCCAGCCCCACGGACCCGGCGGCGATTGGGGCGAGAAGGTTGGGTTTGGGGGGCGAGGCCGGACCAACGGCCACATCCAGCGGGGCAGTGGTATGTACCTCATCTAGGCCTCCCTCACCCCAAGTCAGGAACCGCGCACTAACAAAGGCTCTCCAGACTCGTCCGACAACGGAGTGCGAACAACATCCTCCTCGGCGTCGAGATTCCAGTAGGGTGGGTTTACGCCAACGCTGCAGCAACCAGCTTCGGTGACGACGACACTTGCAGCTCAAAAGGCGCGAGTGTCAGGTCCCAGAGTGTTGTACCCACCGCTGTCTGCCCGGGGCGCCACCCGCTGTTGGACAGGGTCTCTCCTGCTGAGAATTCGGCCGCTTATGTCTCTGCTGGAGCTGTTTCCGGTCTGCTCACTCGGCTTGTTGACGGGTTCGGTCGGTTGGCCCCTGACAGCGACGGGCCCAGCCTCTTCACCTCACAATGCCCGTCTCCCGAACATAACACGCCTTTGTATCATTTTCGTCGTCGTTCCGAGCGATCGGCGCTTTGTTTTCCGGCCAGTCCGCTTTTCCCCTCTGGACTGGGCCAAATCTCTGTCTCCTGAGCCGAGACACACGAACTCGCCGTTCAGGTCCCCACCGCAGTGCTGCTCAGCATCAGACCCATTGTCCGCCAGTGTTCGACGGGTTCTGTCGGCCGTTTATCCCGCTCTCACCTCACCCTCCTCCTCGATGACGACGACGACACGACAGCATGCCAACAAAAGAAACGGAAGAAATTGGGTATACACAGACTTTCCACACCCTGCATGGGCAACCATGTACCCCCACGATCGGAGTTGGGCGGAGGCTGTGCGCTTGAACCACGGACACGATCGCACCATTGGATCGCTGCCAGCCCTCCGCTCCCACATTGCCGACCCATGGTCTGCCGAGCCTGCGGCGAGGCTGAGAGACTTTACTGGCCACTCGCCAGGCTTTATGAATGTTTACGGTGTTACGACTTGACGTCCTAGATGGCTACGACAACCTCCCTTCTGGCAGGCTTCGACACGTTTGCCGTGCCGCCCACGGGGAGTAAAACGAACACGCAGCGGCAATGAAACCCCTTCTTAATTCCGCCACTCCCCTTCACTCAGCCTTTCGTCCCTGCGACGTGTCAACACCGGTTGGTCGTCTGCGGACACAGCAGCCAACAGGGGGCGGCAGACGACTGGACTAATCTTCGGAAGAAAATACAAAAGTTTTTGTCTTGGTGGATGTACCGTACCGCATGATTGCATTTGGATGGCTGCTCTGCCGGCGCGTCCGGACTACGCTCCTACATTAATATATCTGCTGGCTTTTTTGAGTAATTATCCGTTTTGTCCCTTGTCGATTCGGTCCTGTTCCCGTCTGGCAAGATGCTTTGTGTGGGGCGGGGAGTGTCTTCTGCATTGCTGTTGTTGCGTGCCGTTTCCTGGTTTGATGAAGTCGCGGGTACCTGTCGTCCATTATCCCACCCAGAGTGCGACGTCACTACTAGGGAGTTATGAGGGAGCAGCGTCAGTGATCAAGTCGCTCACGATCAGGACGTTCGAGATGATGCCCTCGTATTTGGTCTATTTCACGTTGGTGGGCGTCGAAGCTGGGTCCCAGCTCTCATTGCAGGTGCGCTCGGCATCAGCGATGCCAGGTTGGTTTGGATGGGACATCATGGTCGATTCTTTTAGCGTTTCAACTACTCGAGAAGCTCCTCCTTTTTCTGTGCCTTCAGCGTGTCGTGCACTGCTTTTAGGACAATATGATGCACACTCTTTGGGGCCGCCACGAACCCAAAATTGGCCTTCAGTTTTCTTCCCGCAGTCAAGTCGATGTCCTTCCCATGTACGTCGGTAATCATGCCTCCCACTTCCTCAAAGAGCAGCATAGCACCGGCATGGTCCCATATCTTGGCGTAGCGGTCCCTCTTCTTGTACACCCACACCGTCATGTTGGCGGCGCCGACAGCCATGACGGCCCATCTCGGAACCCAGCCGAGAAGATCGCAGCCGGGAAACGGCACCCGCAGCCGTTCGGCCACTCCCTTGTGAACCACATCTACGCCAGAGTCAAGAAGAGCCCAGCAGGTGACAGAGCGGAGGTCTTCGGGGGACGTAGCGTTGTCTGCATGCCGGGGCAGCCTCCGAGGTTGGATCTCACTGGATTCCGCAAGCAACGGCCTAATATACGCCCCATATCCCCGGACCGCATACAGAATGCAACCCTTCCCCGTTGGATCGACCGAGTCGTCGGTGACCGGAGCCGCGACGTCGACGGCGAGAAGCGGACAGGCCACCACGCTCAAAACCTGACGGCCTCCCTCGAGAAGGGCGATGTTGATGGCATACTGCTCGTGGCGAATGAAGGTCTTTGTGCCGTCGATGGGATCGAATACCCAGATCCTGCCGGCACCATCACCAGGCGTGAGCGTGGCGCAGGAATCGATGACACTGCAGAGATCGTCGGCATCGCGGAACGGCATATTGCCGGCGAATTGTGCAAGAACGGCGAGGACACGAGAGAGCAACTTCGGGTTCTGTCTCAGCTCATCGGCTGACTCCTCGCCTATGAAGCCGTCTTGCGGAAAGGCGTTCCCGAGGGTGCGGGTGAGCAAGGCCTGGATGGCAAAATCGGCGACAGTGACTGGGCTCAGGTCATCCTTGACAAGGTCAAAACTTCCCGCATCGGCGTCGGCCTGGGCGCTTGCAAGAACTTCGCGGCTAATACGAGCAGCTGTCCGGGCGCCTTCGATGGCTGCTTCGAGCTCGTGGCGGTAGGGACTGTCCATGATGATGGTTTGTTGCCTTCACCCAATCCCGATACCGGAGGCGACGTTTGCTCAGTCGACTCGATCGATATCAAGAGATTTCCAGAGGAGATTCCCAGAGAAAAAGACCGAGATGGTTGCGATACGAGTCTTCAATGAAGCCGGTGGTAATGACGGTTGGCTCCGAGAATTGGGTTGTGTTGAGACTGGGGGAAACCGAACGTCTGAAGTGGTGCGTGGCAAGCCATGTTCCCTGTCAATCGCGACGAGCGCATTTCCTGCGGGACCCACCTGAAATCCGAAAACGAGAGCCAGCTTGTTGAGAACTTGAGATGCACCTACTGACGAAGACACACCCTAAGAAAAAGTGGAAGTGTTGATGATGAAAAGGCAACAGCCTACCGACTGAAATAGAAGATCTAAACAACCCCAAAATAGATTGAGATACTACGCAAATAGCGAGAACAAAATAAGAGTGAATACTTCCCCAAGCTCGTTCGTACTGATTACCAGCTTCGCTGTTGACCGAATCATGCTCCTAAGAGCTCCCTTCGTGGTTCCCCTCAGGCTACTCTTGTTGTCATGTAGAAACTCTTGCAAGGGAGTGTCATATTTGAGAGTTCTCAAGGTTGGCTATCACACAACTTAGCCAAAACCGCAGCACTTTCCTGCGTGAGTGAAGAGAAGCGAGGATGGAGTTTAGGGTTATAAGTCTGCCCTGTCAGCGGAATGACATTCATGTGGGGGTGCTTGAGTGTTCTTCTCAACCATGGTCCTCAAGTGCAGAGGGCTTCCAGTGCCGGCCATGAATCCTGCGAGCGGAGTTGTATCTTGAGCTGACAGGCAAAGGGGGTGTGCGGGGGACATCGCCGCTGGGCAGGACGGTAATATCAACCATTGCGAAGACTTCCCCATTATTCTCGACTGCGTCTATATCTGACAAAGCTCTTAACTTCCCAGTCATCTACAGTTTCTACCCCTGGCAGAGAGCTGAGCATGCTCGGCAGATATAGGACCACGCAAGTCGCCGAGAATGTGAGAGCGAAAGGCTGCCCAAACGGTAACCGTGGCTAGCTGCCATAAATCATGCAATCGGGCAGATAAAAAACAGCAGGCCCGAGCGAAGAGCCAGGCGTAGGCAGTGAATTGCTCGACCCCCACTAACACAGCTCATCCATACTACTTGGACCATCCCGGACCGTCTTAGAGGATGTTGCTGCCCAATCTCGGGGCTCTTCAGCGGTAGGCTACCATTGCCATGTGGTGGGATGCCACTCAGTCTGGCGGCTCGGCATCTAGTCCTACCTGTCCAGGTTTGAAGGCTCCGTGTTGGTGTTGGGTCTCGGATCTCGGTTCACGGCTGCTAGGCTGTCCTCTTGCAACTTGCCGCCTCGAGCGCTACCATGATTGATTGGTCATTTACAGTAAAGGCCCGAAGCGGTCGCGGATCAGCCAGCAGCAGAGACACTCATAGATGACACGGGGCCGTGTTTGGAGATGCCGTCGCCACAAGACCACGCAACTGCAGAGCTCTTCGGCAACCCCAGACCGCCCCAGGCTCCCCAGATCTCCAGTGAAGCCACCCCCTGGCGGGACACCGCTTCTCCACGTCCCGGAACTGCCAATAATAGCTGGCTCGGCGCCTGTCTAACGGTCTTTATACGTCACTTGGCCGGGCTTTGCCGCTGGTACTTCATTAATCAACCATGTGCCCCACTGCAAGCGAGGAGGGCGGCGGACGAGGGGGGGCGTGACCTGGGGCAATAATGGGGATATTGGGGGTCTGGGGTTGGATGGGGCTGATTTTATCCGGGGGATCAATTGAAGAAGGCATACCTTGTTCGCACGCGCCAGGGCAAGCTGCCTCTTCCGGAGTTCCGGCAATTGTCAACAGGTGCGGCAGGAGGCGTCCAATAAAGGCTGGAGCACACTAGACACCAATCGTCGATATTATACCCAAATGAGAGAAGACGTTCGAACTTGTTCCGTAGCATCGGCAGTTGCCAGTTTGTTGGGGCGCCTGAAGACGGGCGCATGGCTCGACCGGGTCATCGCCTTCCAAGGTGCTAGACAGAGTGGGGGGGGATGGGAGGGAAGAAAAAAAGGGAAAGTGAGGGCCGGACGAGGCGAAGCCAACATGTATAAGTGCTCTGGTACGACATCACCCATGCCGTATTTCCTGGTTCTCGTCGTCCTTCCCCTACTTTCTCTCCAGCCTCTTGTGCGCCTTCGCCTTCTCATTCTTCGTTCTCTCGTCGCAAAGAGTTGCAACTTCTACTAAAACACCAGTCGTCTCATCCAAGGGAAGGCGAGAGAGCTTGAGAGACAGAGTCAAGAAAATCAGGCCACAGGAAAGATCAAGATGCATCAGTGGGCTTCCCTCGCCGCGGCGGTTGCGCTGCTGGCCAACGGCGCTGCTGCGCAGGGCAACATGCTGCGGTTCGCTTGCTCGCAGCTTGTTGTCGACCGTATCGACCCCTTGGTCAACCCCGGCCTTCGCTACACGCCCCATCTCCACCAGATCGTGGGCGGCAACTCGTTCAACCTGACCATGACACCCGTCGACTATGATCTCTCGAAGCGGTCAAGCTGCACATCATGCAGCTTCAACCAGGACAAGTCCAACTACTGGACCGCCGTCATGTTCTTCAAGTCCAAGAACGGCACCTACCACCGCGTGCCCCAAGTCGGCAACGGCGGGCCCCAGGGCCAGCTCGTCAACAACGGCGGTCTTGACATCTACTATATCCCCAGCGGCAAGGTCACGGCCTTCAAGCCCGTAAGTTTGAGTCCGGCTCGAAGGCATCTGGAATCCCCACGACTGACAACGTCCTTTCAGGGTTTCCGTATGCTTGCCGGCAATGCTGCCAACACCGACGACAGCCAGGTTTCTAAGGGCAACATTTGCCACCGCTGCTGGACTTCGACGAGTGAAAGCAATTTCGTGGGCGGTGCTCCTTGCAGTGGGTCTGATACTGTCGGGATTCCCCAGGACACCAAGTGCAAGATGATCCGCCAGACAGTCATCTTCCCCGCGTAAGGGCCACCCTATCTAAGGATTTCATTTACTGCTGCTCTCCAATACAGACCGAATATAAGGCTGACACTGCGGTAACGCGATAGATGCTGGGATGGCAAGAACCTCGACTCTCCCGACCACAAGTCTCACGTCACTTACGGTCAGGGCTCCGGTGCCACCGGTGGCGGCAGCTGCCCGAGCACCCATCCCGTCAAGCTGCCCCAGGTTATGTACGAGCTCATGTGGAACGTGACCAGCTTCTCCGACAAGAGCCTTTGGCCCGCCTCTGGCCCGGCCTTTGTGTACAGCATGAACCTCGGGTAAGCTTCAATGATTTGCCCCCTGACGGGCATTACGCGGTTCGAAATGTGACTGACAAGCCAACTAGTGGCTCTGCCGCACACGGTGACTACGTCTTTGGCTGGGAAGGAGACAGCCTTCAGAAGGCCATGGACAAGGGCTGCAACCTCAACAAGGACTGCCCTTCGGCCGGTCTTACGGCCCAGACGCCCGACAAGTACAACGCTTGCACCATCAAGCAACAAGCCCCTGAGACCGTCGACGGCTGTAAGTCTCATCCTCCAACTTCAAAAGAGCCAGGCGCTAACACACCACGACACAGGGCTCAAGGCCATGCCCATGGGCGAGATGGCCGTCAAGGCCTAACTTGGCCTTTCCTCTTCTTCCTTTCTGTCAGTCATCCAGGTCAGAAAGGAGCTATGGGGGTTTGGCCTGGGGAGCCAAGAATCGACATTGTTTCTTCCCCGAGCTGCTGGAAGAAGAGGGCTTGGAAGGAGCCCTTGCTCACTGGCAGACCGACCAACTTAGGTAGTTCGCGATTCTCTTCCCGCATCTTGCGCGCGAGGATTTCACTCTTCGTCAAGGGCGAGAACCTCCGCCAGTTGACTTCCTTCTTGTTTCACCACTGTACTTGAGTCATTCTTTCCAATATCTCGAGTACCATCACCATCTTCATCATAAAGAAATCTGTACTTAGTCAGAACCTAGCCTGTCACATCTTTTATCTCCGTCCCAAAGAGCAACCATTCGAGAGTTGATGCGGTCTTGCCACAGTGCCCCGGGCTTATTAGACCTTCCGGGCTGTTTTGACTGGACCCATAGGACCAGATTGGCTACGCACGGCAAACGATAGCCCGTAATTATATCCACCACCACGTCCTGGGTCTATATCTTTCGTCTGCTGTGTACTCTATGCCGCTGAGCGATTCCACATGGCTCTACAGCCGCTGATTGCTTTCAAATCTGAAGTGAGAGCAAGCAATCAGAACGCGGTGATACTAGTTTCTCAAGTTGTAGATAGGACGCCCTTGACCCGGGGCGTCGGGATCACTAATGATATTGCCGAGGCTGAACAGTGTAGTCACCACGCCGCATAGAACCGTTGGTCAGAGCGGACAGAATGTGGCACAGTCATGCCACCCTGAAATACGGTGCTCACGGTGCCTGAGCGAATGCCACTCGGCGGGCGGAATCTTACCCCCAGAATGATCATGGATCGGCAGCCCCCGAGTGCTTGTCAACTGCCGTTAACCAGCTAAGCCATTCTGCCTAAACGCACCGCGCGACTGCCCGGCCCTAGTGTCGAGACTGTCGACCCAAAGGCATGTAATTATTTCTGGCGCTTGCTGAAAGCGGGTTGGAAAAGAGGCACTGGTATAGCATCTGTGACACAATGGGCACAAAGCAATGAAAAACCAGGCAAGAAAAGACTTGGTCAGGCCAGAGCTCAGAGACACCATGCCAAAATTAACCTCGTCATAATTAAACACTTTGCTACAAAACGCTCTGCTCAAACCTACATAAGGTGAAGCAGACCCATTCCACACATATACAGCCATGTCCACGTACCTACCGTACCAATCTAGCTGGCCATCTGGCCCTATGGCAACATGCGAGACAAGCAAACAAGAGTAGGAATATGTAAACGAGCCGTCTTCGTGAGATCAAAGGTTCTAGGAAGACACCCCCAGCGACTTCCCTAGAAGCCTCAGGTTGCAACCTCCACGCATCCCGCAACTCAGCGAGAGCTGTTCCTCGACCCATGATTCTTTCGAGAGCTCAAAAGGCGGGCCCCGAAGTGCTTCGCCCAACAGTCTTGAAACGATAACTCATCCACTGGCCATCGGCCCCCAACGTGTCGAACCGGCTCGCACCACTCTCGGTGCCGTCAAGACTGGTTCCAAAACTGCTAAAGTAGAAGCCGACTATGACGACGAGGTAACTGAGCAGCAGAATGCTTCCCTTGAAGTAGTTGCTCTTGCCTTCGCCATACATGTAGCTCAGAAGGAAGACGCACAGGATGACCGTGACCATGTCCCATTGGGGGAAGAGCAGGCTGAAGGTGTACCGAGCCACTTCTTCGGCGGGGACTCTGAGTGGGTTGACGGCCGAGAAGAGCACCAGGGCCGGAACCTGCAGAAGACAGACCTGCAGCGCATAGGCAGAGCCAATTTCCATCGAGAGTGCAATGTTGCCGTTCATGGCGAACGAGATGGCATTGAGGAACTCTGTGGTATTGGGAACCAGTGCAAACAGCGTGATCCCAAGGAACTTCTCATCAATGTCAAAACTCTCGAGCACAACATCCACCGTGTCAACGAGAATCTCGGCGATGATGGCATAGAGCACGGTGGCGCCCATGAGAATGATGGAGCTCTTGAGTCGGCTCCAGTTGGGCGCATCATGGCCACCGTGCCCATCTCCTGGCGCGCCGGTCGGCCCTCCCGCATCGTCTTGATCTGCAAAGAGGGCGGCGCTGCGCGTTGGTCCGGATCGACTGCCGGAGCCGGATGGTTGGGCAGCCGACGAGGTTGAACCGAGCGGGCCTCGCCGGGCGCTGCCCTGTACATTCCTGGCGGCGACAGTGGCAGCAGTCGCCGCGATCGCGGCAACCTGGTGAACGAGGTTGCTGTTCTCGGCGTCGGTAAATCCGGGAATGCTGATGGTGGGGCCGCTGGTCTCAGTGGTTCCGTAGCCCGTGGCCTTCGGCGGGACGACATGAGGGGTACCGTTGGCTCCGCTCCCCAAGAGAGGCGTGCTTTGCCGTGTCTCCTCTTCCGGTCGCGGGTACTGGCCAACCTGTCGGAGTGACTGGCCAAGGATGCGCTTGTACAGATGCGAATCCCGTATATCGGTGCCGGTGGCGTCGCCGACCGATGGATTGCCGAAGCCGGGCCGCGGGGTGTTGTGCAGCATGACGTGGTCATCGTGCTTCTTCTCCTCCAGCTCGGAATTCCATATGACGGCGGCATGTGTGCGAAGCGTGAACCAGAGGCCGATGATGTAGGACATGAATAGCATGCTGGCAGCGAGATAACAGTATGGACGCACCGCCTCGAGATAAAAGCGGTCGTTGATGGCAGGAGTCTGCGAGAAGTAGCAACGGCGGCAGTCCCTCAGAGCTCCGCCGCCACTACTTGGCGCGTCAAAGTTGACGCAGTCTTGGCACGTCAGCTCGTGGGTGCCGTATATCTGATAGAAGAGAGTCGGGCCAAAAGCGCCGATGACTGCAAAGAGCAACATGGTCGAGGTCACGCCGGCTGACTTGGAATTGAAACGCTGCGTCTTGCGCTTGATGGCGCCGAAGCACATGGACAGGCCCGGAAGGAAGAGGACACCGGCAAAAATGCTGCCAACAATGCTGCCTTCGACGAGCTGGGCCTTGCCCTGCTGGAGCGCGACGCAGTACAGGAAGACCTCGACGATGGTGGAGAAGAGAGCGTTGATGGCGGCGCCGAGCCCCATGGAGGACTGGGCCGAGATGGACGCCACGGCCTGGCCGATGAAGTAGGCTAGCGGGATGATGGAGAGGAGGCCCGAGACGAAGAGGAAGGCCGGAGAGGTGAGAACGTTGTCCATGTGCAAAAGCCCGTCCAGGACAAGCCAGTCAAAGATGACGAAGACGACGATAGCCATGAGGTTGATCAGGAAGATGTTGGTGCCGTCGATCGTGTACTTCCAGTACTTGAGGCCGACGGCCCGATAGGTGCAGACCAAGATGGAAGAATGGGGCGCGGCAGGGGCGCGAGCAGAGACAATGTCGGATTCAAAGGAGAGGGCAAGGGGGTGGCGCCGGAGGTGAGAAAACAGGAGGATCGTGACCTTGCCCATGGGGATCGAGAACACCAGCAACCAGCAGATGGCCGAGACGACGAACAAGGAGGGCGTGATGAGGAAATAAAAGAAGGCGAAGAAGACGACGCGGCCGATGTTCCAATCTCCCCGTCCAAACAGCCTTCGCTTCATCCGGGGAAGATGGTCATCAAGTGAGCCCCCGCGAGCCCTGCCGAGCAGGCTCTCCGTCTCGTCCGGTTCCGAGTCGAGGCTTCTCCGGGACCGGCCGACGATGGAGCGGTTCCTGTCTGGGCCAAAGAAGAGCCGCCCATA
>FTCU01000377.1_pt1 | contig 27990 bp, 39 predicted proteins | sample 1639521 | NCBI WGS metagenome assembly FTCU01 (sample SAMEA3914864, study PRJEB12502) | metagenome | biome: forest; material: soil | place: USA | collected 2012-03-12 | depth 0.3 m
GCAGCTAGCTACTATAAGTGATCAAAAGTATAAGGAATCATTATGTATATATACTAGCTAGTTTTAGTGAGCTTAAGGAGTTCACTAGTTGTTAATACAAGTCAGTGTATATTGCAAGCTCTTGAGTATCTACTAATTAAGACATTGTTTGTTGTGAACCTTTTAGCTTCACTAAAGCTTTGCAACCTAGCAATTGTGTGATTACCTCCGGACCCCTTTCAGAAGAAGCCTAGACCGCTAGCTTCGTCACACCTATTAATAGGATTGTAGAAGGCCCTTTAGTTAGGTACCTTTTGAAAGTGGGGTTTAAGAAGTATCCTTGTCAGTTAGTGTTTGGTTTCTGGGCAAGTTTAGCTGGGCTGATTATGCTGTGCCCCACCTGGCTTACCTGGCCTACCTTTTGCTCAGGTTAGCCCTATACCAGGCTCACCTTTGCTCAGGTTAAAGCAGCGGCAGCTCAGGACTATGCATAGCAACCGAAATCGCTGAGGGCAACTTTCGGGACATGCATTCGTCTGTTGTGACGGCCTGGGCAGCCCCTGAGGATCTCCTGGCCAACGGACTCCACCTGTTACCCCTTTTCATTGTACCTACATAAGGTACCCATTCGGGTCAGGACCAACACCACACATCCGCGATTTCCCGGTCTTGTGTTTTATGTTCGGAGCTCAGCTGTGCTTGTTGTTTCGTCATCAGAGAACTCAGGCTGCACAACTTCTGGACATTCCAAGACTGTCAAACGAAAGCGATGGCGGCAAGATAGCGCCGCTCCGCAAAGGATTCCCAATTTACACAAGCCCAAGACTTTTTTTCTCCCTCGAAACCAACCTTCCCACCCCGGCTCGCCCATGTCGCCTTGGGCTCGCCCGCCCAGTTCACCCCTCGTTCACCAACGCGCAGTTGATCTTGGCTGAGCAACCAGCTTGCTGGATTTGTGGAAATTTGACCTTGGCGCCCAGCTCAGGCACCGATAGTTTCTGCGTGTGTTAACGCCACAACTCTGGATGCGTCCTTGTATTGCGGATACGAGAATGCCAACCGTGCGGCTGATCTCCAACGGGGTTTCCTGTGGTCCTCTGGATTTAGTGTAGGGGTCCAGCCAGAGACAAGCCATGCCGGTCCTCGAGTGCCAAGATGCTACAGAAGTTGATACAAAATGAACCACGAACCTTCCTCTGCTCCTGTGCCACTGTCCATCATCGCATCAAGTCGTTTCAACACTGCTCCAGCTGTCACGGCTTATTAGCTCATCAAGACCTCGGCCGCTTGTTCGTTGTTCAAGGCCGTCATGAGCCACCTACTTGCCGTTACCGGCCTGGCCTTGTTGGCCCACCTCCTCCCGGCCGCCGCGGGCCTGGTGGATGATGGGCCTGGCTCTGTCCTGACCTCCCGCCAAGCGACCGGTAACTTTATTCGCTACTCAGGCTGGTATGGTCCAGATCAAGGCCACGTTGGGACTAAGGACTGACTGGTTTACAGTTTCGGCTCGTGGGACGTATGGCGGACAGACCCAGCCTCGGTCGGCCTGTCTATTGGATACCAAGGAGCCGACAACGGCATCGCTAAGTGCTCTGCTGCTTGCCAGACGTCGCACTTCATTCTCTGGGATCAGGACTGCATGTATGTTGTTGGTTGGTTTCGGTTGTTACGTGCCTACTCATGTTCCTCTATCCTTGCTAACACAATCACTCCTCAAATAGCTGCGGCAACCTAGTCATTGACGAGACGCGGCACTACATCGAGTCCCTTGACTCTTGGGAGGCAACCGAAGGAGATTGTTGGCGAAGATGCACCACTGAGCCGGGAGTAACGTGCGGTGGTTCGATGCGCGCGGCCTTCTACGAGCGGACAGATCCTCCCACGCCCCAGAAGCCGGGCATCGCTGCCGTTCAAGGCTTCCACTGGATGGGCTGCTATGCCGACAACGTGCCTGACCGCAACCTGCAACACAACGTCCAGTCGTCCGACGACATGACGCCGGCCAGATGCGCGTCGCTATGCCCGCAGAGCAACTTCATCGGCGTGGAGTACGGCCGGGAGTGCTGGTGTGGACCCTCCCTCACGTACAACTACAAGACGTTCAACCGCCTTTGCCCGATGACGTGCGCCGGCGACACGAGCTCCATCTGCGGTGGCCGGAATTATCTGACGCTGTATGAGCGTGACGATGCGACGGTGCCTGATGCGCCCGTGGGCGACTATGATTACGTGGGATGGTTAGTCGGCCTCGCTCTCTATCTTTTCCTGGTCATCGCGGTATATGCAGACGCTGACGAACAGGAGCGCAGTTACACCGACGGCGGAATCAATGACCGTGCTCTCCAGCAGGTCACTAGCAGCGACACCATGACGCTGCAGCTGTGTGCCAGTACCGCTGCTACCGGAAACTTCAAATACTTTGGCGTTGAGTTCGGTACAGGACCCCGTCTCGAGGCGTCATAAAGCCTCAATACGTTGCACCCTTAACTGACTCTCTCAGGCCGTGAATGCTGGATAGGAAATACCCTCAACCCTCTTCAAACGCTCGCCTCGGACCCTAGCACTTGCAATCGCCAGTGCACCGGCAACGGCGGTCAGATCTGCGGTGGGCCGGACCGGCTGAACCTGTACATACGACGCGGCCAGCCAGGCAAGGTATGCCAACGGGCCGCAAACCCCGACATCGACACCCTCGCGTGCAGTATCCGTGGTTTCGCTCCTCCAGCTGGCGCCAGGCCCGCCACACCGACAGTAGATTCAGCCGCTAAGTGTGCTGCCGCCTGCTCTGCTGCTACGGGCTGTCAGAGCTCAATTTGGAACAAGGCTACGGGTCTGTGCCGCATCTATGATGTTTCTGTGTGGCTTTCTGTTGGAAACGTTGCTCAGTTTGGGGCTGGTCGGGACCATAAGGACGTGTTCGCCGATGACATCGGTTGCTGGACTTGCCAGGATAGTGCTTAAGGGGTTGACGGGCATGGAAAGAACTTGGGGGTGTATCAAAAGGAACCAAATAGCAACCAAAAAACTACAAGTTGGCCCTTTGTGTCTGATCTCAAGAGGCCAAAAAAGGGGCGGAGGAGCCAGCGGTGGGTCACTCCACCTCCTGATCCTCAGTAACCATAGCAAAGACCTTGTCACCCTTGCCATCGAGTCTGACCTGCCACTCGACGCCCTCCATCCCCTTCCTCCCCGTAATTTCCACCTCGATATCGGTGTCGGGCTCCATAACAACCGCAGCAACATTGGTGTTATTGCTTGTGGGCATCTCCCACATTCCGTCACCAGCAACCTTCATATCCAACCGGGCGATGAAGACCGCCACCACAGCCAAAATCTCGTTTGTGGAGAAGTGTCTGCCTGGGCAAAGTGTTTTGCCACCACCAAAAGCCCGAAAACACACGTCCTTTGCTCGGTGCTGTCTGTTCTCGGCCAGGAAGCGCCGGGGGTTGAAATCCGCCGCATCGTATCCCCAGAGCGCAGTGTCCTGATGGATAACCCGGCTCGGCATCTGGATCATGGCCCCCTTTTTCAGCAGCCACTGGTCGAGGTACGTATCTTCCATCACCTCCCTGACCGACGTCCCCATTGATCGGTGGCGCAGCACTTCTTGGTACGCAGACAGGAGCAACGGGCAGGAGGACTTGAGGGTCGTAATATCGACGACTTTGACATTTCCGTCCGTTTCAACACACGCGTCGATTTCATCGCGGATCTCCTCCACCAGTCCGGGATGGGAGAAGAGGAGAAAGAGGGTCCAGAAGGCTGCCGGCGCCGTGTTCACCATGATGGCAATGGAGCCGCCGACTTCATACCGTGCGATGTCCTCGATGGAGACCCCGTTGTTGAACTCGGCCTGGTAGCGAAGCTTGGCTAGGGCAGAGGCCTTCTCTACCCCGCCGCCGCGGTAGTAGGCTTCGAATGCCTTGACGACCTTGGCGCGTGCTGCGATGGGCTTACGGGCCGTGATGGACGGGAGGATGCCAACCAGGATGGACATGAGGCCGCTCTCAAATTCCCAGAAGGCGTCGGCGATGGTTTTGTCGTCGTAGGGGTTCATGGGGCCGTAGACGGAGCGAGTGGTGGCCGTTGTGATTACGTCGCGGAGCCAGGCGTAGATGCCGATGGTTTTGGTCTCTTCCGCGGCGGGCTGCAGAGCATCGAGGGCATGGGCAATCTCCTGGATCATATGGCGGTTCATGTCATCCAGTTGGGGGCCCGGCTTGAGCGCTTCGCGCATGGCGGCGTATGATTCCATCGAGAGACCGTGCTGGCCGTCGTCGCCGTTGACATTCTTCGCCAGGATCGCCTGCGCCTCCTTGCTGGCGCCGCAGATGGTCGAGGCAAACTTTGCCTCGATGGGTGGGAAGGCGAGGATTTTGTGCTGTTTTTGGATACTTTGGACGAGGTCGGGGTTTGTCACGACGTACATCTTCTGCCCGGGGAGGACCATTGTGAAGATTGGAGCGCCGGTTTGCTCGTTGAGTTCGCCATAGTAATTGAACTTGCTACGAGAGAGCCCAACCAGGTGGCCAATGACAGGGATCGAAGTGGGAGCGAGCGGTGGCTCGCGGGGATCATGTCCAACATGAAACATTTTGCGGGTTGCGAAATAGCCAACAGTGAGGCCACCGGCAGCGATAGCGAGAGGAAGAGTCGGATCCGTCGCGATTGAGGCCATGGCAACGGCCGCACGGCGTGGTGAGATGTCGGGATGATACTGAAGATGGACGGGTGGGAGCGGGAGTGGCAGCCCGCCTTGGTCCACGCCGCTGGCCGACATGATGGGCCTTCTCATCCCTGCATTGTCCAAGCGATCACAAGCCTCCTGCAGCATGAACATCCTGTCACCAACAGCGCCATCTTTGCCCTGGAGAACCCCACTTTGCAGCATGAGCCCGCAGGCCGACAGCTGCTTTTGCGCCACGAGTGTGCCAAACCGGACCAGGATGCCGGCCTTCACGGGCCTGATCGGTCCCGTGGCGGCGAAAGTGCTGCCTGTCTTCGGCCAACGCGACTCGATGGCCGTTACGGCAGGCAATTTGCCGGCCGTGGCGACCTAGGAGCCTTTGCAGGCTGAGGTTAAGGAGGTACATGACTTTGTCAAACCATTCAAGACTTCGTCCCGAGAAAGCCAAGATCACAGTCTTTTACATGTGCTTGAAGGATAAAAAGCCCTGCCCTTCTCCCTCCAACCTTCCCCGAGGTCACTTCCCCCCCTCGTCCCCGCCACCTTTCACCCTCACCTCAGCGTCTTCAAACCTGGAAAACGCACCCTGCTCCCAGTCCCATCCTTCCGGTTCGTCTGGATCACGGGTTCCGTCCTTAGACGGCGGCTTCACCCGTCTCCCATCGCAATACAGAGGCGGATAGCGGGTATCTATAAAGCACGGCGGCGGTCCGTCATCGCTCTCCTGCAGGTGCTTGTACTCGTCCGCCACCCTGTCGTCCAGTCGCTTGCTCCTGATGACATGGTAGGTATTCGCCCGCTTGATGATCTCGTGGATGGGTTGATAGGTGTTCTGCGAGAACTGGTTTCGTGAATCCTGGTCGCATTCATGGAGAAAGAGATCGTAGCAGATGAGCGCGTACGGCCGGTGGCAGAGCAGCTGGATCACATTCAACTGTATGGCGAAATGGCCGAGTTGGTGTCCGGCTGTTTCCGCCACAGCCCTGGTAACCTTCTCTGAGAGGTCTTGTGCCCAAGGAATGACATCCGAAGAGTAACGAGACTCGGCCTTCAGTTTGGCGCGGAGAAGAAACCGCAAGCCACCAGCAACCTGGGTCTCCAAGGCCGTGCGGGTCTCGTTATCGATGTGGTACTCTCTGTCTCTGGGCATTGTAGAATGGCATAAAAATTGCAGGACGCCTTGTGCTGAAGGTTTGATGCGGCCACAGGATAACCTTTGGATGATGCGGGGGTGCGACACAACCTGGGAACTGGGAAGATTTGGGGGCCGGAATGGGGCAGGAAATCCAGAAAGGGAACAAAATCCTTGGCTTAGTTATTAGTCATCGGGAACGCGCCAATGATAGACATCACCAACCCCACGCGCCGGGTACTCGGCTCTGTCCACGGTGTCAAGATCATGACTTTGGCTACTATGGTTTGAACTCGGGCTCAAGTTTTCATTCAAATCAAGCCATGTCTTGCTCAATGTCAGTGTACCGGTCCCGATAGCTGAACTTATCTTGATGCTGTAGGTTTCTGAGGACTCCTCATGAGAGGGGAGTGGTGATTGAGGTATTCGAACGACTGAGACAAGACAGGCCATTTCTCCCACCACAGACGCCGCTTTTTCTCTCATTTTGTACTTAGATATACTGTATTGGCTGGGTCATGTCGGTTACATCAAGCGAGCAAGGGTCATCAGAAGTGAAGAGTTAGAAACGGGTTTCTATTTCAGCTTTGTGGTACCTGGGGACTACTCCAATCAACATGTCGCACACTGGAACGTCAACGTCCTCCAGTTCTTCAGCTCCTCATGTTGATGAGATTGGAATCCTGTTCGCTCTTCCATAAACATAACATAACATTTCTTTGGACTCTCGATGGAGATGAGCAAATAGCTACCGAAACTAGCTCAAACTTGAGAAAAGGATCGGTTATCTCATGAATGATAGAGCGTGAGTTCATCGATGGGTTGTGTAGGTAGTGTTGCCCGGGTCTTGGGCGGGCTTGCTCGCTCTCATTGGGAAGAGTGAGGAATACCTATCTACCAATATTGCATATATAAGCCGACAAAAGCGAGACCAAACTGCGCGGCCGTTCCGCTCGCCGCGGAGAAGGAAATCGCAGAGAGACAGAATACGAATGTGAGAGTAATGGCAATGGTAAAGTTGACGGATATCATGTAGTTCTGCATTTCCTTCTCGTATGCATTGCGCTAGTGTTGGTTACCGGATCTCGGGTCTGAGCCATTGTGCAGAGCAACCCTTGAGAGAATCGGAGATCTTTCCGGCTGAGATCTAGGTGAGGTTCGGCCGCCGGCTACGGTACACCGTAGCTTGTCAATGAATAAGTGCATATAAATGCCCGAGCCCTTCTGGCAAGCGAATAAACCTTAAACACGAGAACACGCCGCTGTTCACGTGAACATTCTTCAATAGTTACCATGTATGGCGGTCGGCGGATTCTGCACAGCTACCAAACAGGAAGCAATATGGCACCCGGACTAGTGTCGGGCCAGCCCCATGACCGTATCTGTTTTGCGAACCCCGACGCCGCCAGGAACTAAGCTAAACACAACAACTCACACACATTACCAAACACGAAGTGCTTCAGCACTTGGACCAGAGTGACATGCAAACCCACGGGCAGACGCCGGAAGCCAACCAGACTCAACATCCCAACTTCTGACACGTCCGAGGAGGGGATGGCAGAGAGGCCACAGACGTATAAGACTTCCTAGGCCCCCCTACCATGACCCTCTTCTTTTTCTCAATCACACTCAGCCCTCCTACTCAAGCTCGACATCCCCTCTATCAACACAAACATCCAGCGAAACACCAAGAAACAACTCCAACTTAACGTTTCGACCATGCAGCTCATCGCCCATACCGTCGCGCTCCTTGTGGGATGTGGTCTGGCAGCCGCCGCCGTCCCCCCTGCCACCCTTCTGGACAAGCGACACGACCAAACCTACTGCCACAGCAACTGTCTGCTTGCCGGCATTCCCTTGCCTGATCAGGACACGATCCAGCTTCCGCTCGAGAACTACCTCTCGGAGCAGTGCCCGCCCACCGTCGCCACCATCGGCACCTCGACGGTTACCTCCAGGGCCTGCATCTCCTTCCCCGGAACTTCGATGGATTTCACCTTTGCATCCTTCCCAGGCTACAACATCAAGTGGGCGACCGTCACCTGGAAGGTGAAGGGCAATGTGGATGGCCCCCCGAGCAGCTGGGCCCTCGCGCCCCCCGCGCCCCCGACGTACTCGGCGACCTGCTACCCAAACGCAGCCGGGGTTACGGTCTGCAGCGTTCCCTTCAGCACCATTTTCCCTTATGCCGAGAACAAACAGTGCGTCCTGCTCGGCAAGATGTGCCCCAATGGAGACAAGGAGGCCCTGATTTTCTACCTGGAGTTCTCGGGCAAGATTCAGTCCGTCAATGGTGGCGACTACATCACTTTCAAGCAGCAGTACCCATGCGCGGCGCGCTCGAACCGCGATTGCACGGCGTTGAACTACAGCAAAAACTTCATCGAGGTCGCCTACCGCTGCTCCAAGTGCGACGTCAGCCCCTGCCCCATCTCCGCCCCTACTGTGTGACCGCCGAAGTCGACCAGAGGATGTGGGACTGTTCATGCACGGGGTTGAGAGAGGCGAATGGTTGTCGGAACGGGTCAGTTTGTGGCGAGGAAGGTGAAGGGCGTGCTGGCGGTCTTGCGATACAAAACCAAGTTTGTGAGATTCAGTTAAGGACGGGAAGTAGTCTGAAAATGGAAAGTCTCTTTCACAGAATGATGAGCTTGGTCCTCTTGCTTGCGTCCCTCAACGCGACCATGTCAATCGTCGCACAATACGAAAAACGGCGTCGATAGTCCGATGCTCCTCCTCGCCCCTAAGAAACGGCTCCTCAAGGCGTGTTTCTGTTGTTCCTTTGGTCGGCCGTAAAGCTCCAGTTTGAAAACAATGCATGAGTCAAGTCCGTGAGCCCATTTGACAGAGTTGAATTGACTCGTGGGCAGCCTACGTTAAGATCTACTTGATGAGGTACCTATCACATAGAGCTCCAAGACTCCAGATTTCGAGGGACTGACGGCCACACCATGCTCCGAGAACTCGGGAGCAGTCTAGTAGCCGAGGCTTGAGCCCTCGCTGTCAAATCGACAAGTTCGTGTCCAGTCAGAGATCCTTCGCAATGCGAAAGACCTTGAGGATGGCGTACTCCTCCCACCGACTGGTGGTAGAAGCCTCATCTCCCAAGACCCTCTGTCCCTCGACACCAGACTGCTCAGAGCCATGCGACTTGGTCTTCTTCGCCTTGGGCGGCAGCACCTCGGGCTCAACGCTAACCTCCTGCGTCACCCGGAGGACGCGTCCACGCTTGTCAACCGCCTCGGCAGAGACCCGTCCAACGCTCTTCTTGCCCGGAACGGCGAACTTGGTCTCGAAGCTCGTCCGCTCCACCTCCCCGAGGAACTTGCGGGAGCCGCTCCCATCAGTCACCTCAAAGAAGCGCCACACAGCCGTCTCCGTGTCGCCGTTCCAGCTGACGTAGATCGCCGTGCCGTCCTCGCCCTCCAGCGCCGCCACCGCGGGCTCCTCATTCGGCAGGCCGGTCCAGTTGAACCGAAAGGCCCGATAGTTCTCCACGCCGACGCCCAGGTCGCCACTATCCATGTACGCGTGGAATACGACCTCGCCGTCCTGCGTGTACTCGGTCACGGCACCTTCCGATCCCCAGTTGACCACCACGTTCCCAGATCTAGGAATCACCTGCGTCGATCCCTGGCTCTTGGACAGCAGCTTGTGGCCCTTGGGCGGGTAGTAACCGTGCACGAGCTCGGCGGTCCACTTGTTGGTGTCCACCCGCAGGATCTTGCCGCTGCTCTCCTCGGCGGTATGCACCTCGCGGCCGGAGCCGTGCTCAGTGCCGTGCGCCGAGTTGTCGTACAGGCTGAGCACCTCGATGCCGTCGCCGGCGTCCTCCTGCAGCCAGCGCGCGTGGTGCTGGAAGCAGAACTCGGAGTTTTCTCCCATGACGAAGGAGGATTTCTTGCCGTTGAGCCGCCAGATGATCTCGCCCGAGGTTCCGTTGACCTTGTGCACGGAGCAGGCGTCGCGTGCCGAGATGAGGTAGTTGCCGGCCGAGTCTTTGTCGACGCTGTTGATGTGGAAGTAGTCCCATGCGTCGGACGAGTTGTAGCCTGAGCCGGCTTGGCCGGGGTTGAGGGGGAGGACGGCTTCCGCAGGGGTGACGTGGTCGAGGCCGTGCCACTCGAAGAGGAGGGCGCCTGTCGCGATGTCGAGTTCTGAAAAGGGGGTTGGTTAGGGGGGTGGGAAGAAGCAGTGAAGGGTTTGGAAAGAGGCTTACCCTGGATGATGGCGTCGACAATCCACTGCTGCTCCGGGCTGCCTCCCCAAGCGGTCAGGTCGCGGGGAACGGGCTGATAGATCTGGATGAGGCCAGTTTCTTCGTTGACGACGTGAAACTCATGCTTGTCGACCAGCTTGTGGTTCCCAGCGCGCAGTTCGCGGATGGTCTCGTAGTGCTGGTCCATGATAGTGATGTGGCCATGGCCGTGGCCGTAGCCGGCATTGTGGTCACCTTCAAAGCTGAACAGGACGTCCTTGCCCTTCCAGCGAGCAGCCTGGAAGTTGGTCGACCAGATGCTGTAGATGCCGTAGCCAGACCAGACCAAGTCGCCGTTGTCACGGAAGATGTAGGGGCCGGCTTGGCGAGGGCCGTGCTGCTCGGTGGGGGTGTCGGGGTACCCGGCAAAGGGAGCCACAAAGAGGTACCCCTTTTCGACATCCTTGGTCGCCGGGATGGTGATGTTCAGCCGGGGCGGCGCAAGGTCGGTCCGGGAGCGAAACTGCCAGTCGGCAGCGGCCGGTCCGAGCAGCAGGTATCCTGCCAGCACAGAGGCGACGGTCCTCATGGTCATGGTGGTACCACGCGAGGAATCGAGCTAGGTGCGTCAGCTACCGTCAAGTCCATCCTGTTCAACGATAGGTACATTCACCTTTGGGCAGTCTACACTCGAGCTAAAGCTTATAGTTCCTCCACGTTTTTCTCGGTTAGCGTGAGTAGGCAAACTTGTGTGTGGTCTACTCTGTCCAAGAAAAGATGACTGAGAGGAGGAGAGGGTTGCTCAACCTCGAGCGATTACCACGTCCTTTTGAGCTCGATCACTGGATGAAGAACGGAAAAGAGCGAGAATCACGCCATCCATGGACCTCATGTTCCAATCTTGAGCTTACAATCGTTGTGTTCTTGAAGCTGGTCCAATGGCGCATGGAGAAGACGTCACGGCGTGGGGCACGGACCCGATTCAATGCAACCATTCGGCCAAGTCCTGGCACGGAATGGGCAAAGTGGGCATGCTGAGCCGGCCTGACTCAACTGGCCCTTGTCCCGGTGCCGTTGTGAACGGCTTCCATCTCCTGGAGATCGCACCCCGACGTGACACGTAGAGATATCACCATCCGGTTGATGATCTGTTTCTTCCTCGATTGGTCCATTCGTGAGACTGAGGAGAGAAGGGAGCAATTCATCATCAATTCACCATTCAATCTCTTGATGGCGACAAGTAGATCGTGTCGCTGTCTAGTTGGCCGCTCCACCAGTCTCATGCATCCTTATGCTGGGGAAATCTGGTTGTGTCCCTGCGATTGGGACACGGAGAGACGGCTTGCGGGGTTGATTCCGGGACCGGAGCCACGGGAGATGGCAAAGGACCCGCATTGGCCCGCGAAGCCGACGTTAGCACCCGTTGAGTGCTCCGCAATGTCGGGGGTGGGGGCTCGGCGTGACTCAGGAGAGAGGTTTTGGCTGTATCGGGAGTAGTATGCGGACGGAGCCTGTTTTGCCCCTGGCCGATCGGCACCCACCAATTCGAAATCCACAAAATTTCTGGCCGTTTTGGCGAGGGAAGAAACACCAACTTTGGCTGCTGTTTTCATCTACGCATTGCTGCTGTGGCCGAAGACGACGATCCTATTTCTCTCGAGTCATTCAGAATCCGAGAGGGGCCAGCCAGAACCACAGACCATGCCGCTTTCTTCTGACACCGAGAATGGCGTTCACCACGCGCGGGAGGACCAACCGCTCCTCCGGGCACCCGAGGAGGAGGCTTGGAAACCGCCCAGGGGCTTCCTTTGGATCCAAGTGGCCATCATGTCCAACGTCTTCCTGTACGGCTTCGACGGGACGATCACGGCGGCGACGTACGCAGTCATCAGCTCCGAGTTCGACGCGGCCAACACTGCGTCGTGGCTGACGACGTCGTACCTGGTGACAAGCACGGCGTTTCAGCCTCTGTACGGCCGAGTGTCCGATATCTTTGGGCGACGGATCTGCTTCTTCATTTCGAGCATCACGTTTGCGCTGGGCTGTCTCGGCTGCGGGGTTGCGAGCGACATCATTTTCCTCAACTGCATGCGTGCGTTGACCGGGTTTGGCGGCGGAGGACTGATGACCATGGGTAAGTGGACTCAGAACTTGGACCCCACGCGAGGGAATGCTGCTGACAGCGGGCCAAAGCAACAATCGTGAATTCGGACATGATTCCATTCAAAAGGCGCGGTATGTACCAAGCTCTGCAAAACGGGATGTTTGGGTTTGGTGCCATCTGCGGCGCCTCCTTTGGCGGATCCATCGCGGACGGCATTGGCTGGCGGTGGTGCTTCATCCTCCAAGTACCCATCTCGGCGTTTGCGCTGTTCGTCGGTGCCTTGGTCATCAACAACCCCGGGGGAGGGTTTGGTGCGGGCTTGAGCTTCAAGGAGACGTGGGCCAGGGTGGATTTTACGGGCGCCTTCTTGCTGGTGATTGCCATTTCGGTCCAGCTCGTCGGTCTCAGTCTCGGTGGCAACGAGCTTCCCTGGAGCAGCCCGTGGGTGATCGGCTCGCTGCTCGGGAGCTTTGTGCTTCTCGGGCTCTTCTTGGTGGTCGAAGCAAAGACGCGGGCCATCCCGGTGATTCCGCTCCGGCTGCTCCACGGGAGCCTCCCGGGTTTAACCCAGCTTTCCAACATCTGCGTTGGCATGTCTGCGTACGCGGTGAGTAAACAGCGGTCCAGTGACTGGCGAGACATCCCCGATTGCCCTACTGACCTTGGCAGTACCTGTTCAACCTCCCGCTCTTCTTCCAGATTGTCCTGCTGGATTCCGCAACAACGGCAGGCGCTCGGCTGGCGATTCCGTCCCTAGCAACGCCCATTGGAGGCGTGATTGCCGGCGTCGTGATGTCAAGATGGGGCAAGCTGGTCACCCTCGTGAGGATCGGCGCCGCGCTCATGGTAGTTGGCAACGCGTTGGTGACGTCTCTTGGCTTCGAGGACTCGGCGTGGAAGTACTACGTGTACATCTTCCCCGCAAACCTGGGCCAAGGGATTGTGTACCCTGGAATCCTGTTTACTTCGTTGGCAACATTTGACCACGCAGGTGAGTGGCCCGGACGGAGGCAGTGCGAAGTGCAGATTGCTGACCAGGATTCCCAGATCACGCCGTCTCTGCCTCGACAACCTACCTCGTTCGCTCGTTAGGGACCGTGTATGGCGTCGCCATCACTTCTGCCATTGTGCAAACCACGCTCAGCATCCGGCTTCCGGATGCTTTGGGCGAGATACCAGACAAATGGAGAGTACGCCCCTTTTCCTTGCGTTGTGCAATGCTTTTTTGCGAGTGTGAGGCTGGGGACAAGCTGGAGAATACTGACGCCAGGGCGCGACGCAGGTCATTGACGAAATCCGACACTCGGTCTCGGCCATCAAGACGCTGCCCCCGGATGTGCAGCTCAAGGCGCGCCACGTCTACTACGACGGACTGCGGTACTCATTTGCGACGTCCACGGCGGTTGCTGCCGTGGCCGTGTGCGCGGCCCTCCTCGTTCGGGCGCGGGGGCTTCGCAGCACAAAGTGAGTCATCGCCAACATTGGATGGGCGGAACGGACTTTTGCAGAGCCGGGTGAGCGGCTTTGGAAAACAAACCGCGCCGACAGCGCCGCAGAGCTTTCAACAGTTTCAGGTAGTGAAAATGCAGTTTGGCCTCATGAACCGAGGCATTAACTTGAAGATTGAAGGACACCGTCTTCAACCCGGAATGTCGTGTTGTGCAAACGATGAAAACTTCCGACTCTCTGGTGAGGTGTGCTTGCCTGGGAGCTGGCAGGCAGCAAGCTCGCCTTGGCTGAAGACCCCCGCCTCCGGTCCTCCGCTCCTTCTTGGCTGGGTTGATGCCAAGGGCGGCCCGAACCTGGACGTGGAAATAATAAAAAACATTCCAGGTTCAGGTTCGCACTGACTTGCGGTTCGAGCATCCTGTCTTGGTTGCGAAAGCCTTCCATGCAAGCTGAGCCTTTCCTCCTGACATCCGCCATGCACCACCTGCGGCCAGTGGAGAGGACCTTGCTCGTCCTGGCATCGTGGCATGCCGGCGTTGGTTGAATGCAGCACCGCAAAGCTAAAATTGCCGGCTTCATCGCCCATTTCATCCATCCTCCCGCCAAATGCGCCTCAATCGCGTCGGTCGCGTTCAGGCCGCATGGCCCGAAAAACCGGGCCGTCCCCGGCGCTTAGCCGCTGGTGTGGTGTGGATTCATCAGTGGATTCAGTGCAGCGTGCTTCAGGGATGGCGATTGTTTCATGTTTCAGCGGCTACTGATGCACCGGAACTCGGCGCAGCAAACCAAACGAATGGCAACCGTTGCTCCAGGCCGACACGCGGGATCAGCATGCAGCACACCCCACACCCAATCGGGGCGTAGCATCAATCCCCCAACGACCCCAACGCGGGGTGGCGGCGCAGTCCATTGACTTTCTGCCAGCGCTGAGGCTGTTCCATGCTGTTTGGCTGAAGACTCGAAGCGTGCCGGCCGCTGCAACCATGGTTTCGAATTCGTCGGTCGAAATGCAGGCAGCAGGGTGGCCCAGAGCCAGCCGGCCCTGTTGGGCTGTTGGTTGCTCGATTCTGTCGATGTGGCGGCCAGGGGTTGCAAGGACCCGTCCTCTTTGGGGGCCGCTTGAAAGGGGCCTCAAGCCCGTTCTCGATCCCATCTTTCACCAACAACGTACCATGCTCCCCTACAACCGGTGATTCTTGGCTGGCTTCGACCGAGTCACCGAGTCTGCGTCTCTTCCTGGTTCTATCCACCATCCCGGCGATGACATGGAGCCCGAACTCAAACAGGCAACGCGACTTCTCCAGGCCCAGCGGGCTATTGACCGCGATGGGCAGCCGCTCTCGTGGGTCCGGAACCGCTTGTCCTCTCAAGCCGGTACCGAGTTTACATCCCGCGAGGTGAACAAGGTCCTCGCTGAGATCGTCGAGTCGGACGGCTCTCTTGGCGTCGTCAAGGCCTTGGTCGCCCTCGGCGCCGATATCAACTTTGAGCGCCGAAGAAACTCGACAGCCTGGAATAAGATCACACAACGGAGTCAACCTGGCGAGAGAAGCAACGTCCTTCTCCGGGCCGTGATCCGCTGCCGCCCCGAGACCGTCCGCGAACTGGCTGCTCACGCCGACCAAGCCAACCTCGACGCCGTACTCCACCACGCCATTGCCAGGGGCAACTTGGCCGTCCTGGCCGCCCTACTCGAGCATGGCGCAAGCCCGGTCCATCTCCACGACGACTTCCAGGAGGTGGTCTACCACGACCAGGTGGACCTGCTCAAGGTTCTCTTGTCCGGTCATCATTTGCCCTGCTTGGCTTGTCGCTCCACTGGGCTTCGGATTGCCATCGAAAACCGGTCCGTGGAGATCGTACGCCTTCTACTCGACCACTGGGCCGATGTCAACTACGGGGACGCCATCGCGCTGACAAGAGCCGTGGAAATGTCGCGCCCCGACTTGGTAGCCCTTCTCATCTCCGGTCCTGTCCAGCCCTCGTCCCGCTCCCTCGACGCTGCCGTCGGCAAGCTCAGGCAGTCGCTGGGCGAGAACGACAGCATGTTGAACCACCAAATGCTCCAAATTTGTCTTGCAGCAGGCGCCACCGGGCCGGAAACGCTGCGTTTGGTAACCGAAGGGCTGGTGGAACTTGTCAGGCGACGGCACACGCTCCTCATTGGCATCATTTTACGGTACAAGACACCATCGGCCCAATTCGAGGCCGCCGCCTTGATCGAAGCAGTCCGCGCCGAGCACCTGGACGTGGTCGCGAAGCTTCTCGAGTTCAAGCCATCGCCAACAAGTCTCGGTGCCGCCATTTCACAAACTGTTGGGGTCGGCAGCCCCCAGTTTCGCTACGAAGCCACTCGCCTCCTGGTTGAGTCTGGCGCCCAGGGACCTTGCGCCGCCGAAGCCCTCGTCAAAACTGTCCGTTGCCTCGTGTCAAATTTGAAACGCGGCGACAAGATGAGCATTGAGCGTGACATGAGACTCTTCTATCTCCTGCTGCACGAGGGGAAAGCGGATGTGGACTTTGGGAAAGGAGAAGCCCTGCAGATTGCCGTTCGGTCCGCATGCGTTGAGGTGGTGGAAGAAATCCTGGCCAAAGAACCTTCTCCCGAATCGCTAGGCACCGCATTGGCCTGGGCCATGGACATCCGCGACGGTAAAAACAAACAACTGCTGGTTGAGATGTTGGTTCGTCGGCAGATCAACGAAGCTGCTGCTGGGAAAGCGCTGGTGAAGATATTCAAGACAGAGCCTGGCAACACGTAAGTTCAGGGACTATCCTGCTACCGGAGGCATACGAGACTAACGAGTCATTAGTGGCGTTGTCGAACTCTTGCTCACTCGCGCATCGGTGAATTTCAACGACGGCGAAGTCTTTATTTACGCAATCCGTAATTTTCGGCAAGAAACCTTCCATCTACTTCTCGGTCAGGGCATCGACTACAAAGCTCTCTTCACCACTGTCATGGAAGCACTGAAATGCCCGCGGCCAGACCGGAAACTTCTTTTCAGTGAACTTGTGGGCCGGCTGCAACTCGACCATCTCAACATGGCACTGAAACATGTCGTCTTGGAGGAAGCCACCGACCTCGCGCTCGTCAAGATGCTGCTTGATTCGGGTGCTGAGGCGGCACATGAGGATGGCATTTGTGTCAAGCACGCTGCGTCTGATCTCGACCGGGATTTGCTTCATCTTCTGTCCGAGTATGTGGGACACAATCCGAATATCTACTGTCAAGCCTTCTCAGCGGTCATGAACCGTGGTAAACAATGGATAGCTCTTGAGCACGTCGAGATTGTCGACCTTCTGCTCCAGCATGGCGCGTCTGGGTTCACGGGCGGCAGAGCGATATTGGAAGTCGTCGACCACCTAGCTTGCCAGAAAGCCCAAGCAGGTCTCGCCGAGGTGTTGCTGCGGAAATTATTCGCCGCTAAAGTCGACGTCAACCACGAGAACGGGAAAGTTGTCAGCATCGCCGCCAGCCGAGGAGATCCGTATCTCCTCTCTCTTTTGTTGGCCAACGGCGCCACTTCCTCATCCGCTACCCTTGCCCTCACCGCCGCCATCATGGCGCATCACGAAGAACCAATGCTTTTGCAGCTGTTTGAGATCTTTTCACGCCAACGATCTGCCGTCCCGGACTTCAACCGCTCTATTCCAGGGATGCCGCCACCAATCTTCCAATGCCTCAAATCATACGGCAAATCGACAGCCGTTCTCGACAGCTTAGTTGCGGCAGGTTGCCGACTGGAGAGCACTGTCCCAATGCAAGTCTTGTCCAGTCGTGTACGGGATCGAGAAAGTAGAGTCGCCAGTTCGCAGCTGGAGCCGGCGTCCGTGTTGATGTGGGCATTACTTCAAGAGGAAGGGCTCATATCCCCAGCAGTCATCGACTCATTGATCTGCCACGGCGGTAAGTTAACGCCCAGAACCCCTCGCGATTATTCAGCTGCTGATGTACCACAGCCGACATCTCTTACAGCACCCCACAGTCCCGAACCACGCCGCTTCTTTTGGCGGTTAAGGCTGGAAGGATTGATGTCGTGAGGGTGCTAATAGCTGCGGGTGCAAAGGTTTCCGTCAAAGACGCCCTGGGTCAATCCGTGCTCTTCTACGCATCCAGGTCTGGAAACGCCGAGTTGGTAAAACACCTGTTGGAGAGGAAGCCGGTCGTGAACGACGGCAGCCTGCACGAAGCCTCTCGAAGCTTCCACGTACAAGTAGTGAAGCTTCTTGTCGGGGCCGGGCACGATTCAAACTACAGGTCTATCAAGCACGGCGGGCGCACTGCCCTAGGTGAGATTGCTCTCAGAGCCGAACCCCCAGTTGATATTGCCGGTGCCGAAGAAGTCTTGGATCTCCTCTCCTCGGTGGAAGCCAGCCCCCTCCTCAAGGTCCATGGCAAGACGGTCATCTTCCTCGCCCTTGACAACGAGCACAACGAATCCATCACTCGTCTCCTATTGGACCGAGTGCTCTACCGAACTCTCAACAGCCAGGAAAACACCTACCAACAAGACACCCTCCACTACTCGCCCACCATGTATGTTACCAAGGGCATTCTCCTCGGACCTCCTTCCGATACTCTCCTCCAGATGCTCAGGGCCCACGGCTGCGAGGACCGCTTCTATGCCACGATGGAGCAACCACAGCCCCTAGACGCAGTCGGTCTACCTGAGGAAATCCGCGACTATGAGCGTGAACGCCGCGCCCGTGAGCGCCAGAACCGTCTTGTCGAAGAGGAGCACGCCAACGCCATCCGCCGCGAGCGCGAAAAGGCCATCGCCCTCAGCCAGCTCGAGGACGACAAGCACTACCGTACCATTCAGCAGCGCGAAGACATCTCGCAGCAACAGCGTCGCCACCGCGGCCTCGACCACCAACAAAGCGTCCAACTCAACGCCGAAAAACACCACACAGACGCCCAGATCAAGCTAAGCAACGCCGCCGTCCACTCCACCATCCGCTGGCAACGCCACCAGGACGACGCAACCATGTCCGCCCAGAAGCGCGACGCGGACCTCTCCCACCGCCACCAGTCACACCATCAGCGCCTTGACCAGCACCGCGACAGGCTCGCACTTGACGCCGAAGCTAAGGACCTCCGTCACGCTCGCAGCCTGGCACACATGCACGACGTGCAGCGGCAGAAGTGGCAGGGTCGCGAGGACAAGCACACGCAACAGCTGTCGTTTGAGAACCGGCAGATGGTGCAGGAGTACGAGGCGTTGTGGAAGCGGAAGCAGGTCGAGGCTGAGGGGCGGGGGGTCAAGATGGCGGGCGCGAGAGAGAAGCATGAGATGAGGATGACTGAGTTGCGGACGCAAAGAGGGAATATCATTGGGCAGGTTAACTTGGATGAGTTGAGGCGGTGGCAGGAGAGTGAGAGGAGGGAGATGGGGTTGGGAGGGAGTCCGATGGTGACGCAGGGAAGATTGTTGGCGTGATTTTGGGTTCTTTTCTCTCTCTCTTTCTTCTGGCGCTGGGAGCGGGCTATGATATCATGATGAAACGACGTTTGGCGAGAGGGTTTGGTGTTCAGAGAGGGGGCAACTCCAGTTCACACGGCGCCGATTATCATTATTGGGTAGAGCAAGAATTTCACCGAACTCAACAAACACGTTGCAACCAGGGCCCATCGTGTACTTTTTCCCCTGAAGAACCTCCCAAAAGGACCTTTCCAGCCTCAACACTCATTCACTTTATTCACACAATTCCCACCCTCACCAACCTCGCCCCTTTCCGCACCACCATCACCAACCTCCAAATCCTCCGCCCCCGCCCACCCACTCGGCGATTCACTATCCAAAAAACAGTTCGCCACCAATCCCTCACCTTGCCCAGTCAGCACCATGCCCATGTTGTCCGTGTCCCACCGGAACGGCGTGACCTTCTCAAAATCCCAGTCCAGGCTCTCCAGAAACTGGGGGTCGTGCATGTTTCCGCCGGCAGAACTGCCGGCGCCGCTGCTGTTGGCGAGCGAGGGGGAAACAGTGCCAGTGGGGTTCGTTGCGGTGGCGGTGGTGTCGCTCCAGGGTTTGCAGAGGGCGAAGAGGAGAGTCAAAGAGAGGGCTTGCAGCTCAGGCGAGGGAGAGGGTGGGGTAGTGAAGAGGTAGGTTATCGGATGGGGCGGCGCGGTGTTGGGCTCGGGATGGTTTTGAGCGTAGTCGGGGTGGTAGGCGGGGTAGTCGGCGAGGCTGTCGAAGATGCTAGAGAGCTGCACGCGGAAGCGCAGGGCGACGGGGTCGGTCAGCCCGCAGTAGCCGAGCACGTCGATGCACTGTTGGGCGCGGTTCATGTCTTCTTCCCAGGAGGAGGGCGGGAAGCGGTGGAGCTGCTTCTGGGCGACGCTGTGGAGGATGGCGACGCAGGCCGTGTGGGCTTGGAAGCTGGAGACGGTGTCAGTGAGCGATTGTGGAGCGGAAACAGGGTAAAAATGTACGTACATGACAATCCAACACCGCCTAAAGACGCCCTGCTCTTCGAGGAGCAGCGTCACGATCCGCGCTGTGTCCTGGGCTGAGGTAATCCCCTGTTCCACCAGGTTCAGTAGCGTCGGTTCCTGAGTCGAGGCCACGTCTGTGCCGGTTTGGTGCAGCCGGATGCAGTGGGTGGCAATCCGGCGGTAGACGAGCATGAATGCGCCGTGGTACAGCATATGGACGTGGTAGAGCGACCACCGGACGAGCGGGGGCCAGTCGTCTCGGCACAGACTCCGCAGCTTCATGGGCTCCGGCAGCTGTCCGTGCCAATCCTGGAGCTCCTTGCTAATACCGTCCATGCTGAGCGTCGTGAGCTCCTGGACAACCAGGTGATTGCGGAGGATACCGGCCTTGAGCAGGGATATCTTGGTGATCTCGAGCTGGACAACTGCAAGACGATTGGGTTAGGTTGATGTAGCCACTGAAATTGAAAGGGGTGTTCCATACGCTCTCCGAGCTCGTTGGCGCCGTAACTGTCGTAGTCAATCTCGGCCTGGACCGGAACGCTAGGTTAGAACAATACGACGAGCATCAATGGGGAATGCAGGCATACCGGGAGGAATTGGGTGAATTCGGAGTCGGCATCCTCAACACCAGAGATGTACCCGAGAGTTGAAGAGAGCCAGCTGGTGGCCGTCTGTCAGCACAAGGCCGCTGTCAGGGAACGCGAAACACTCGCCTTGAAAAGAAGATCAGAGCCCTCCACGTCCTCCGAAAGTCACTCGCTTCCTCTGGCGAAAGCATAGAGGCGTGGCATGCGCCGGAGCTCTGGCTTTGTCGTCTGGACATGCTGAGGCCAATCTCTACAACCAGCGCATATCAGCACGCGCCAGTCACTCATGCAGAATTCGAACCCAGGGGCGAACTCACCCACATAGGCCAGCGCCACTGTGGCCTTATCCAGAATATTGTACATGGCGAACAGAGTGCAGACCTTGACGGCATCCAAGGGGCGCACCTCCAGTACGTCGAAGAAGAAGCGGCGACTGACGTCGTGGAAGGACTTCTCCAGACCTTTGGGAAACAGGCCGGGGTTGTACTGAATACCCACCGACGCACAGGCACAGAGGAAGCAGATGGCCAGCTTCTGTGAGGTGTCGACTCTGCCGTCGGCGTTGAACACGGTTCGGTAGAATCCCTCCATCTGCTCCCGGGAGAAGACGTGGAAGAGGTTCCCGCACGAGTTGTAGAAGCACTGGAAACCCTTCCATGTGGCCTCGCTGCTGGGGAGGTCCCAATGCAGAAGACCGGCCAACTCTTCGGCGTTCAGACGCTGGAGTGCGCCCGGAGTCGATGTCACCGCTGTTGGCGCGGAGGAGGCAGCGATGGACAGGGTATCGCTGCGAGACTTGAAGGTAGTGGAGTGGGGAGAAGCCTCTCGGGATTGGTGTGTGGGCGAAGACTCTAAGCGTGTTGCGGAGTTCCCGATGGCTGCATTCTGGTGGTCCTCGGACTCTACGATGCTGCAGATCGCGGCGATGTCCTCTGCGGCTCTGACCTGTTGCAGCAGTCGGTCGGCGTCTTGCTCCGACACGGACTGCAGCTTGACAACCAGCTTCTCGAGCACCTCAAGCCGGCCCCTCAGGGCCGCCTGTCGGGACTGGCCGGCCTCACCCTCATAACCGCACTGCGAATCTCGCGTGGTGCATCCGCCACATCTGGGCCGCACGCCGTCACACTGGGGGCCAGGCGGACATGTCAGCGCCTGCTCAACACGTGACGGACGCCTCTGTGGTCTTCTTGCCTTCGCCTTGTTGCGTCGACACGAGTAACATGCCAAGGTCACTGCCTTGACTCTTTTCGTGAGACCCTTGCTGCCGAGCCAGCTATTGCCGGAGGATGTGCCGGGCCTGATGCCCCTCACGGGTGCGGGTTGGATGGGCCGGAACTGGGCTGGGGGACCCATGGCAAAGAGGAGAGGAGGATCCTGTAAAAGTGGTGTATGAAGACCTTCCTGTGCCAAGTTCCAAAACAATGCGAAGAAACACAAGGTGCTCACGGCCTCACCGCGATCCAGACTCTTCCCCGCGATCCAAGTTGTTCCCCGCAGTCTCAGACAGAGGGGCGGTCGGCGAACGAGAGGCACTTGGACACAAACTGAACGAGGTTAGACAGCAACCTCCATCTCAAAGCGGACGGCGAGAGGAGCAACGGCTCCTCTTAACGTCAGTAACTGACGGCCACCCACAGCGCTCAAGGCTCAGTGCTCAGGGGTTGCCGTCGACTCCTCGCAGCTGGGTTGGGATGCAGTGTGTCGGCGAAGCAGGACAAGCTGCATGGAGAAAAGCAATAAAATGAGGAGCACCGCTGCAGAGCACGCACACGGCAAGTCAGAATCGGGTGCATGGTGGCAACCGCGGAAAAGAACGTGTCACTTCCAGTCTGTCAAGAAGGGCAAAAGAGAGGCACGCCATGCAGCAGGGTGTCGAGGGAGCTTTTCTTTTGTCTCCAACGCCATCCAATCAAGCCAACCATACCCGCCCCCTTCCAGCAGCCCCCAACCGTTTGAGTTAGCGGCGCCCAATGCCGTTCACGTTAGCGGCATCCCGTGAACCCCGTTGACCACGTGAACCCTGTCGAGACTGGCTGAACTCGAATTGATGCCCTCGCTGGTCCTTTATCCTTGGGAGAATTCCCGCAACCGAGGAATGTTCCCCAAAGCTCCCTGCTGCAGATGAGGCTTGCAGCACAAACGGTACGAGATCGATCTCTGGCGTTCGTTCCGGAGCCAACCAGCGTCAAGTGACCCGAGCCGAACACTGCGCGTGCAGGTTGTGCTTGTCTCGGACCGACCAGACACGGCTGCCGTCCACGTCAACCCCCGCGTCACTGCTTCTTGTGCTTGGCGTAAATAAAGTTGGCCCCTGAAGTCGCCGTTGGTTATTATCAGCAGCCGCGCGGCGCACGCCAGCGGATCCATTCCCTTCTCGGCTAGAACTCACCGACAGGCACAAGCCCGTTGTGCTCGGCCCACTCTCGGACGCCCTTGGTGCTGCCCTTCTTCGGATCGTACCCCCAGTGTTTTCTACCCGACGGCTTCGAGAGGTGCAGCCTGTCGGTCGTACTATTCCCTGCTATAAATACCAGAAGCACGTAGCGGTGCTTGCCCGTCTTCTCGGGCGGGCCAGGGGGCTTGTACGACACGACCTCGTCCAGATCGGTCAATACCGGCGGACACGGCGCGGGATCTTTGGGGTCGCAGAGAACCGGCTTCAAGACTCCCGAGGCGATCCAGTGGCAGTACTCGGACCATTTGGGGTGATCGCGGGACGGCGCGTCGGGATCGGTGAGGGTGATGACATACGAGAGGTTGTTGGATGGATGGAAGGACGAGCCGGAGGATGCCTGCATGTCGTGCAGCGCAATGGTCGGCTCATGCTGCAGCTGTTCGGGCTTCAGCGTGTTGCCGAGATAAGCACGCTCCTTGCCTGGCCAGCCGGACCCATGCCAGGTCGCGTGGAGACCAACCGAGGGCGAGAAGTCGTCGATGACTGGCCGAGTCAGTCCACTATTGAGTCCCAGGCAAACATGTTTCTCCTCGGCGCACCTGTGGGGATGATCTCGGCCTTCTTCAGCCTGCGGTATGCCACTGCGTCAGTCCCGACCCGTCACTTTCAAACATATCCTTAACCCCCTGGCAAGACGAACTTTTTGCGAACCATCTCTGCGGCCAACGGGATCGGCTTTTCCTTCGTCAACTCTTCCGTTAGGACATGTTGCTGCAGATGCCCCTGTGGATGAGCTGCAGCGAGCCAGCCCAAGGCTACGAGTAACAGGGGAAGTCGGGCCATGGAGCTTGGAGCCGCGGCTGATCAATGGAGGGACTAAAAGTATCGGCCAGCGGGTTGATTCCTCGATGCTATTAAACAGTGGAATGTTGTCGAGGTGAAAATGCCTCGATTGTTTCCTCGTGTTGTTCGCTTCAGTCCGCATCCGTGTCATGATGTCATGATGGACATCTTGCCCCCTGAACTCAGCTTTCACCCAAACGCCCACACATTGGGGTCGGATTCTCCCCTCCTTCTTGGTTTATATTGCAAGTCCAATTCTGCGAACCCAGAATGAAGTTGAATAATTTGAGCAATTCTCTTTAGATCCTTTAAGATATGCATACATGCATCTTGGGCATCAGCTCGGTCAACAGAAGCCACTAGACTGACTTGTACGCCAGATAGTGAATCCGTCAGTGAACCCTTCAGGGGTTCACGATCAAAGAAAGGACCCCTCCCCGTACACTCTAAACCCCTGACGTCAGTCAACGGGCTGCCCCTATCAGAGCTCGACGGTGTCGTCACGCTTACCCAACCCCATCGACGCGTTGTAACAGGCGAGTCTAGACGCGTTTGACGGCGACAGACTACTCGCCATCAACCCGTAGCCCATCAAGGGCGGGAGCATGAGCTCTTCATGAACCGCCTCACACTATTCTGTCGAGCATCACGGCTCAGAACCACGTCGACTTGGTCTCTGACCCTCTCATCAACCCCTAAACAACAACCCAATCATTTCCGCTTACACTATCATCATCAGCATCAACCCATACACACAACCTCCCCAACCAGATCTATCCTCCGCGCGCTTCAAAAAATGACTTCCTCGCTCGAAAAAGACCCTGCCGTCCCCCTCCTCCGCGCCCACGTCACCCCGATCCCTCACCCCTCCGAATCCACTACCAACCTCGCCCAGTTCATCACACCCTTCATCCTCCCGCCGTCCACTCCACAGGTAATTCTCATCGGCGATGCCTCCCACGGCACCTCAGAATTCTACTCCGCCCGCGCCGCGATTACCCAACACTGTAGGTCAAATTTCTCAAACAAAAGCACAGGAGGGTCGTCAAAGCAAAACAAGACAGCCAAGGTAACCATGCCGGCCATCCGCAGTAATCGAAAACCACAACTTCACCATCGTCGCCGTCGAAGCCGACTGGCCCGACGCCGAAGCCGTCGACCGCTACGTGCGGCACCGCCCGGGCCGCGGCCCGCGCGCAAGCATTTCGGCAGAAGAGGACGCGCTCAAAGCCGGGCGGGAGCCCGCCTTCCTCCGCTTCCCGGCATGGATGTGGCGAAACGTGGAGGTGCAGAGTTTCACCGAGTGGCTGCGCGCATGGAACGCCGGGAAGGATCCCAAGGGCGCCGATGCGGTGGGGTTCTATGGGCTGGATCTGTACTCGCTGCGGCGGTCGATGGAGGCGGTCGTGGAGTATCTTGAGGGGGTGGATACGAAGATGGCGGAGGCGGTGAGGGAGAGGTATGGAAGGATGATGGTGTGGGCGGAGGATCCGCACGAGTATGGCTTGGAGGCGCTGGCAAGGGGGTTTAAGGGGTGTGAGGATGATGTGGTGAAGGTGTTGAAGGACTTGTTGGGGAAGAGTAAGCGCCGTTTTGAGCCGTCTATGCGCGAGAGTGATGTTTTGGTCCCGAAAAGCTAGTAAAAGAGCTCAAGAGGACCTGACGAGGCTGATACCTGTTGACAGGGTTGGAGTATGCCGAGAAAACGGGAGATGGGGAAGAGTTTCACGGCGGAGAGCAGAATGCGAGGCTGGTCAAGGGTGGGTGTCTCCGTTGGACTTGATAAGTGTCGTTTCCTTCACTGACAAGCTTACAGATGCCGAGCAATACTACAAGGCAATGTATTTTGGCCGCGATGAGTCGTGGAATCTGAGGGATAGACACATGTTTGAGACGCTGACGCGCGTGATCGAGCACCGCAGCAAGGACGGGCCGGCCAGGGCGGTTGTATGGGCTCATAACAGCCACATCGGGGACGCGCGGGCGACGAGCATGGGCTGGGCGCGTGAGGAGCTCAACATTGGGCAGCTGTGCAAGGAGGCCTTCGGAAAGCGGGCTCTCGGCATCGGCTGCTGCGGGAACACGGGCACCGTGGCTGCTGCCCGGCGGTGGGATGGCGATATGCAAGTGATGCAGGTGCGTCCTGGCCTTCAAAACAGCTACGAGGCCTTGATGCACGCCACGGGAGTCCAGAATTTTGTGCTCGACCTTCGGGAGGGGCATTGTGACGAGGAGCTGCGGCAGGCGCTGATGAAGAAGCGGCTGGAACGCTTCATCGGAGTCATCTACGCTCCACACACGGAGAGACAGTCGCACTATTCGTCGGCTGTGTTGCCGGAGCAGTTTGACGGGTTGGTCTGGTTCGACGAGACGAAACATGTGGGCGCCCTCGAGGTCCACCAACCTCATGTTGCGCTCGAGTACGACGAAACTTGGCCTTTTGGCCTGTAGTGTAAGGGACCATGAAGCTAACTGGTGTTGATGTGAGAATGCCTGATGCTGTATTTACCTATCTTCAGGGGGACTACGGTATGAGAATGTTCAGGGGTACTCCTGGCCGTCGCTTTGTAGCAGGATTCTGACGGTGAAATTGCACAGTCGATACGTCATGTTCCCGTAGCTGTTGGGAGGTTCCCCGCCGGTCAAGAAGCTCAAAGGCCACGCAAAAGCTTCTTTGTATAAGGCCACCGGTAGCTGGGCGTCACAGCTATGCGTCTTACGTACTGATCCTAACCCCAACAACACAAATTGCTGAACCACCGCTGCCATGTCCGAAGCGAAGAACCGTGAGAGAGGCCTCAAGTCCGCCATACATAACCCCCGCGTCTCGGAGGAAGCCAAGCAGCATGACCGGGAGCTTCTTGCCAGCGAGTTTGGCGAGCATATAGACGAACCGAAACCCGAGCAGGCCAGGCGTCGTTCGTCGGCCAACAAGAAGAGCGCCTCGGCCGGTCCTCACGCGCATACAACTGAGAAGGCACCCCATCAAGGTGCTTCATCACACGCGACCGCTGGCACAGGTACGGATAGAAAGGGGCGGAGGGCGTCGGAAACTGGGGCGTTGCAGCAGATGGGCGAGGAGAAGGACAAAGCTAATGTGTAAGATCACATCCTGGGGCTGGGCTTCTTTTATCTCACGAGTTACAAGCTGACAAGAAACCCGGGTAAAAGGATTCGCGGACTCAGATCTGCGCTCAAGAACCCACACGTCTCGGAGAAAGCCAAGGAGGCAGACCGCAAGAAGCTGCGTGAGCTGGGAGAAACAGTGGATTGAGGAGGACATGGTTTTGGGATATTGCACAATTGGGTTAATCGTGGTCTTACTATGTCGTATCTGGAGTCTAGGAGACTGAACTATTCCAACTCATTGCTTGGCCTTCCTTCTCACGCAGACTGTTGAAAGTTGACCCGGAGATGTGGAACCGAACGACCACGGCACGTCCAGTCAGACATGGTGATCGGGCGATCAACGGGATGAGATCATAGACACAGAACCCCTACATCATGCTTCCAACCATCTTGAGACGGCGAACCGAGCGCAGGGTCTGGAATGCCATCAACCCTTCGTCTATCAAAATCCCTTCAATAGCCTCTCAGTCAACGTTTCCGGTACCTATCGAAACCCCTGACAACCCCTTTACCCACAATACCGAAACAGCCACCGAAATGGACTCTGAACTACCCCCCAGATCCCGACTGACAGCTCAGGTGATCGACGGGCGGCCGATCACGCAGTCCGAGGCGTCGGCGATCGCGCAGGCCGAATCGGACATGACACGGCGCGGGCCCATCAAGGGCGCCACGGCGGCCACGGCGCAGAGCCTGCACGACCGCCAGCAAAACTTTTACGGCGTGGCCGGGGAGGTGGCGCGGAAGCCGAGCGAGGAGGTGACGAGGGAGGATGCCGCGAGGGTGCAGCACTTTGAGGTATGAAGCTTGTCTTACCCTGCATCTTGCGTGTCTGGATGCGTGCTGATCTCGACTCCAAGGCACGCGTGTTGGGACACACGCCGGGGAAGGACTCGCTTTCAGCAGAGGTGCAGAGGGTCGCGGACCATAACGCAAAGATGAGACATATTGATGAGTGAGGAGGGTCCAGTTGCTAGGTTTGCTTTGTGGTAATGATGGAGAGAGGTCGGGTTAGCCTTATGAAACAAGAGGGTGGGGGATA
>FTCU01000728.1_pt1 | contig 27895 bp, 27 predicted proteins | sample 1639521 | NCBI WGS metagenome assembly FTCU01 (sample SAMEA3914864, study PRJEB12502) | metagenome | biome: forest; material: soil | place: USA | collected 2012-03-12 | depth 0.3 m
TAGGTTGAAAGGTCGTGAATTGTGGTGGTAATGCAAACCTCCGGAGAAGAACTGGAATGGTGGCTCTGTCCGGGTCTTTTTGGTCCGGGTTGCAAACAGCGAAGGACCTACCCGTGGGTTGTTAGTCCATTAGGCTGCTGGTTCGAGCCTGGCAACCTCCAACGGCGACGCCGGAGCAGGCCCGGAGCAGGCCCGGAGCAGGCACTTGCACGATGGCCATGTCCAGGGTTAGGGTCTTCCACAGTTGGGCAAACGACTTGTTTCTTCCAGGGCTTCCCCACACTCCCTTGGCTTTTGAGCCCAAAACTCTCAACAACACCCGATCAATCTGTGGCTCCTAGACGACAGCGACATCGACGCCATGTGCGATATCTCAATTCGGGAGTACATCCGGTGGCTCCCGAATGCGTCCGAAGAGCCTACCTCGACCATCGTGCTGACCACCCCGGAGCGGCGGTTTGTCGACATTCGCGTTTTGAAGCCCACATCGACGGAGGAGGATGCAGGCGGTGAGTGTGTGACTGTGCGTGGCGTGCCTTCAATCTCGCAGATGCTCATGGCCCGATTGCTGCAGGCACCATTCTGCCGCCATCCCGCTTAGACTGGGCGATCGCTGGTACCTCGTTCTCCTCGGTAGTTCCGTCAGGGGATGGTGACTCGACGCAGGAGATCAGACACTCGCGCTGGGTCCATTGGATCGATTCGCGTATCGCAAACTGCGATGGTGTTGAGGACGAAGGCGACATGTTCGAGCAATCTGACCAGGCCTTGACGCTGGAAACGGGCCGGATGGTGAACCCGGCCACGGGAGTGGCCACCGATTACGAAGAGATGTGGCGGTCTGAACCGATCGAGATGGTGCCGAGCCTCAACGGAGAGCGGGATGTCACTTGCGTGGCATTGCGCATGGAGACAGTGGGAGGCGCCACCAAGAGAGGGTTGGTTGTCCGGCTGGGTCAGTACTGCCAGTCGTTTGCACGGGATGGCGACGACATCACCGTGGAAAGGTTGAAGTGGGATGGTCAGAGGTGGACCCAGCAGGTACGGATTGGGGAGCAAGAGTTTCCAACCGACATCGCAACGTATCTCGCGCACGAGACCATGATCGATGACAAGGTAGGTGTCGGTGGAGCAGTGTGGAAAGTGGTCGAAAGGGTGTAATTCCTTAGAACTTGAGGATGATGATTGAATAGCGTTTCGGTACACTGAGAATAGTGCCTACTGTATCTATGTATCTCACAGAAACAGCTCAAATAACGATACTGTTCTTCGACCACCTTCCCCTTGCTTTCCTCTTGGCTTCCCTCAGCCAAGCCGATGCAGCTGACCGGGCACCCCGTCTCCAGCACGCTCAGCGTCACCATAGGTCTGCTCCCAAGTACATTTCCAAACCAAATCCCTGAACCGTTGCCGTGAGTGTCGTCAAAGACGCATTTTTTACCCTAACCCTCACTCGGCCCCTTTTCTCCAACACATCAGCAACCGACCCCCTCAACCCAACAACCCCCACCACAACCCTTCTCTCCACAACCCATTAACAACTCAAGACCCAATCCAGATCTTGTCAGATTTGACGCTGGCTGCTTTGACAATCGCGTGTCACTTTCGTAGCGCCTACAACACTAGGGACAGCCAGCCTGCTTCGCAGACACTTTCAGCGCTGTTTTTTTAGGCCCTTTTCCAACAGAGTGTTCGCGCGCCGAAGACGTCTTGGCAAGCCAAGACCTTTCGGCGCGCCTGTTGTAGCGCCAAGACTTTTTGGTCCAATGAGAGCCCGCAAAATGCACTAACAATTTAATCCCGGTCCGTACATACAAATTTATTAGCAGCTGTTAGTGCACACCCCTGTCCGCCCGCAAAGCCGCCCGCAAAATGCACTAACGCACTACCCGCTTAATCTGGACCGAGCTGTAGTCTATTATAGACTTTCAGTGAAACCTGAGAAAGGTGTCAAATCATGATGTGGTATTTCATTCTCTCGTCACCTGTTCCGTTCCAGCTGCTCAGTTATGCCCCGCCTGACTTGATTGTCCACTCGCGTTTGTCGTGTTTAGTATCTCCTCCTCGTCGACAGCAAGCGCTATAGAGCTGTCCCGCTGTTTTGATCCTAACACTCCAAAAATGGTCTCGTGTCAATTGCCACAACCTTCCCGCCCTCAAACTCAGTTCCATTCACCGGAAGGACAAGCCCTCCAGATGTCGCCACATACAGCGTATGCTCGTCCCCTTCCAACCTCCCAAACCTGGGCGCGACTGCCCCCGTAACAGTCATCTCATCGGGCGCACCAGCCACCGTCGTAACCTTCCCATCCTCTCCAATCGCGACCACCCGATTATCCGCATTCGTCGCCGCCCACAGCGTCTCTTCCCCCTTCCCAGGCGGCCCAAACACCAACCCGTCGACAAACAACGACCTCACCCACGCCACCTGCTCCACCTTGGCCCCGGGCGCCGGGTACCCGTCGTCGGTGATGCGCACCCGGTAGATGGTCGCGACGAACGAGTTGGTCCAGTACAGGAACTCGCCGCGGATTGCCAGGCCGTTGACGCCGAACTGCAGGCTCGCCCACGGCGGGTAGTGCATGGTGGGCCAGTCGGCGAGGACGACCTTCCAGGTGCGGGCGACGGTGTCGACGCGCAGGAGCTGGCCGAGGGAGGTGTCGGTGACGAGGACGGTGGTGGGGTGTTTGGGCAGGCTGACGAGGGCGCTGAGGAGGCCGCTGTTGGGGATGTGTTGAATTTCTTCTATCACCGGGGCGCTCGGGGTTGTGAGGTTGAGCTGCCAGATGCCCCAGGTGCCGTTGACTTGCAGGCCGAGGCTTTGTTGGATGCCGCCGGTGAAGGTGAAGATGTCGGGAGAGGTCTCGACGATACCAGTCACGCCGTTAATGACGTCGGTGCTGGGAATGCCGGCAAAGGTGTGGAGGGTGGTGACGTGTGGGGTATTGGTGGCCGCACCGGTGAGATAGTAGATGGAGGCGTTGGGAAACACGGTACCCAGGAGCATGTCACCGTTGGTGCGGACATAGAGGGCTTGCAGATATGTCGGCTTCGAGAACTGGTAGACCAGTCGTATTGGAAGCGGGAGGGATGGTGTGCAGGTCGCCGCGCCGTGGGAGAGCCCCGGGCTCAGGGCCAGGAGCCCAAAGGCGGTCTCCCAAACTCTCATTTGGCGAGAGTGGGCTATGTCGGAGCTTGTGGTGGTGAGTGAAGCGACACGGCCTATTCTGTGCTGTCAGGCTCGCAGGAGTGCCAAGGGGGTGAGTGGCTGTTGGCCACTGGCATTAAAGAAGCATATTCCCTCTTCCGCATGGATACCGGCCAGAATTCTACTGGGGTAAATGAAGTCATGTGAATTCCGAGAGGAAAGTCTCGGCTTGGACTCGATTGTGAGGTCAACCTGGTCTTCCGAGCGGAGCTGGAGGCGGGTTCGGAGAGTTTCCCAATCTAAGTTACACTCCGATGGCACTCTGATTTGTCCATGCCTCCAACCGAAGGTTTTCAAGACTGGAGCTGCACGCTTGCAGACCCTTTGCAACGATGACGGTATTGGGACTTCCCAGTCCAACTTGTACCTAGGTATAATTGCGTTCTCTTTAATTACCTGCTTGATCGTATTGGGTGGAGCAATGCCTGTTTTGACAACAATCAACTTTAGAGTTCGTACCGATGCCCCTAGCTCATAGTGATCTTTCCCTAAAAATGATGTGTATTGACTATTTCGCTGGTCTGGGACTTGAGACTGGAATTTGGCCTCCTTTACGCCTGAATAGCCTTCAACTCGGACTTCCAGTGTACATCCTCACTACCACTCCTTGCCAAAGAACTCCAGGACAGTCTTGTAACCGCGCGAATACTCGTCCTTGACACGGGCATTTGACAGGTCAGCGCGCGCGGCCATGAAGCCATGGACCTGGTCGGAAAAGGTTTCGACGTGATGTGGCACCTTGAGGTTGCCCTCAAACTCCTTCACCGTCTCAGAGGGCTCTTCCCCTGATGCCAACAAAGCAAAGGGTACCCTGATCCCTTTCGCGTCTGCAGGTTCAACCATAGCTGGGTGGCAGACAGCAGCGATTCTGAAAGGGTTCGAGGTGCCGGACGTGACCAATGCTGCAACTTTGCCACCCCAGCAAAACTACCGGGTAGTGAGGTCAGAGTTGAATCAACAGGAGCCCGACAACCGGCGCTAAAACTCACTCCAATGATTCCCCACGAACGAATCGAGGGGTTGGCTGCTTGAAGAGCTTTGACATAATCGGGGAGAGCGGCAGCGATAGCTTGCGGGGAATGCGCTTGGTTGCTGAAGAATCCACCGACGTTTTTCTGCTTCTCCTCGGTGTCGGGAGGGAACCTTCGGACCAAGCTGAGTGAGTGAACGAAGTCGATTTGGAAGAATGATAGGGAACTTGTAAGGAGGCTCTCACCAGTCCACTGGACAGGGGTTTCCTCTGAACCAGTCAGGCATGAATACCCTGTACTTGTTATTCTCGTCACCGTAGGCCAAGATATCGCCCCCCTGAACTGTCTGGTCGAGGTAGCCAAAGATGTCGTAAATGGAAACGACACCTTTGGTGGCCTCAGATGGGCCGGTTATGTCTAAGTCGGTCAGCGGTCAGGCAGCATCTCTGTACGTAGATGATCAGTTTGTCTGAGCTAGAAACCTTACAAGTCTTCAATCCGCCGAGCTCTTCATATGAGCCTTTGGCAGAATAGCCCGAGGCAACAACGGGAGGTATGTTACAGCAGGCCTCATTGTGGCCGTGGCAGGTACCCATGGTTTTGAAAGACATTGTGGCGATTTGAGTGAACTTGTGCTGGAGTAAATTGCGTTGCAAAGACAACCGACTTCTGCCATCACTGTCCCTGTTAAGAAGCCCGCATGAACACGGGCCGCCGCAAGAAGATGTTGTTATAAACTCGGGGGCTCTGTCTGGTGTTCGGATAGGGGTTGTGGTGTGATGACGATGCAATCGTTTGGCGAATGTGCCCAGTTGACACCGCAAACCGGAAAAGGCACTCTTGGTAGGCATTCTTTCGGAAACTGTATGTAACCCCAGCAAGGAGGTGAGCGTTGTGCCTTGATGTTCAGCGCGCAGGAGACGTGCTGTTTCGGGCTCGCTGTGCGAGGCAAAGCTCCCAGGTTGGTATTTTGGTACCAGGTAGCTTTGTAATGGAACCCCCCAGATTGCTGTTACCCTGCCCATCGTTCCAAAATTGTTGCAAGTGGCATTGCATGGTGACATCCGCGGCTGTCCGCGGACGTCCGCTTGTGACGACCGGCGCCACCTGGGGACTGGGAGTGGAGGGACACGGAGCCGGAGATAAGTGCATTGGCCTTTGTAGGCCGGGACGGTGCAAGATATCCCCGAACGCGTGCAGCTAAACCCCTGTGTTACAGCATGACACCCCTGAGGCACGGCAATCCACTTGCCTAATGGTACCTTACATGTCCCTATCTTCGGGAGATCTGCCTTACTAGGCATGGTTCGGCGGGACGAGTCCGGACCGGAACGGCGTCCGGCAAAGTTGTTCGGTGGACGCATTTGGTACAGCCGACTTCCGAATTCGCCAACAGCAAAATATCGAAAACCATGTCAGGAGGGGTTTCACCGATACCTTCGATACGGCTTCTAGGGCGCGTGGAGGCGAGTTCTGGCAAACGCCAAACTCTGTTTTGTCCGCCCCTAAAACAATATCAAGATTCAGAAGGAAGCAAGGCTGAGAACAGCTTGGTTATCTTCTTGAAGTTGTGCGAGTCTATCCCTGAACCCCTCCCGCACAATCAGCTTCAAGTCAACAGCACCGAAGTTCGACCCAGTTACAACAATGTCGACTCCCGTCCCCGTCCCCGCGCCACCCCCGGCCCTTGTCTCCAACTACCTCTTCAGCGCCACCGTGAACCTTGGAAAGTTCCTCGGGCCAATTCCGCTCCTGGAAGGGGGGCAGCGTCTTGTGGAGCCTATCACCGGTGGCACCATTGCCGGGCCGGCCTTCAACGCCACCATCGAGGGAGGTCTTGCAGCCCCGATTCTCGTCGACGACATTACGGGCAGCGGCAAGAAGGCTCTGTTGGCCTATATCTGGGCGTACGGCACGGCCAGTGATGGGTCGCCCTTCTTTATTGAGGAATCCGGCGTCGGCACGCCTGGAATCCAGAACACAAGGCTGCACATCCAAGTCGGCGGACAGTATCAGAATCTGCAGACCTTGTATGTGCTTGCGCAGCCGAGTGTGGTGAACGAGGAACGCACGTTAGCGAAGGTGGAATGCTTCGGTGTGCCGCTACCGGGGCAGTAGAGCAGGACATGGGAAAACTGAACAGACAGAAAACCAAAGGGTGTCAACATCCAAGGACCAAACCACTCTCTTTTCAACGTCGCTTGTCTCGTGTAACTTAACGTTGTGTAGCTGCACTGCTTGGCATGGGTACCTTACATAGCTCTCTCAACCAACCAACTCTGCACACCGGCCAAGTGATTGCCTTCTGATCCCAAGAGTTGTACCGAGTGTGTGCAATTCCAAATGCTTTTGATGCCAGGCGCCTCCTAGGCTGGGGAGTATCTAGAGATTGCGATCCTCAACACGAACTTGACTTGGTAGTTCTTAGCTACTGCAATAGATCAAATGGGAAAGCAAGCGTAGTCAATTTGAGCATATTCAAGTTGAATGTCCTTTCATGGCGTCATAGAAGTAACGAGTAGGGGACGAGGGATACGACCAAGTTGAGTACCTACACGCCTCACTCGCTAGAGAAAACCAGCATCCCCAAGACATCCACCTTGTTGCCCATTCAGCAAAGACAATTAAACGAAACCCATGAGATGCGTAATCATCAACCACGCGTAAGCCAAGACCGTCTTGGAAAGCTGAAACCAAAATTCCATGCCCGTGAGGCCGATGACCCGATTTAGGAGGATGAATCGCTTGGCATACAGCGCCGCCTCACGGTCTCGCCTTTCTTGCGACATCTCGCCGCGCCAGACTTTGTCCATCTGCCAACAGTGACGCGCTGCCTGCTCAGAGGCCATGCCAAGGTGCGACCGGAAGGCATTATACGCGTCTCCCACAAGGACAAGACGGCCGTCAAAGAAGCTAGCCGGATGATCAGTTCCGTTCAAGTCGGCCACCTTGGAGATGAACGGCCGAGGGGTCTTGTCGATGATCTCAGCGAGCGGCGGGATCATCTGAGACAAATATTGCTCTTTCTGGGCGGCCCACAGATCCGGCTTGACGAGCCCTTGCTGCACCGTGCTTGGGTGTGATTTGCCGTGAATGTCCGTAAAAGTCTCGACCATCTCGGGCGAGCCGTCTGGCACCTTGAAGTACCAGACCCAGTTGAGGAGGCGCTTGCCGGGCTCGACGTGCCCGGTCTCTGTCGGGATGATGTAACTGATGACATGTGTCAGTCAACTCGAATTCAAGGTCCTGGCCGGATTTTGTGGAGGTTGAAGATGCGAACCTGATGGAATAGGTCCCTTTCATAAGGGAGAAATTGAGCCGATTTGAGAAATACTCGACAGTCTCCGGGGAGATCAAGCGCTCCGCAACCGTTCCACGCCAACCGATGTACCCCGAGTACTTTTTCTCGGAGGGAACGTTCAATAGTTTTCTGACAGTCGAGTGCACGCCGTCGGCAGCAATGACCATCTCGGCGCTGGTGGTATTCTTCTCGCCCGTCTTCACGTCCTCAAAATCAACGTGAACTATCCCCTCCTCCTGACTGTACCTCAACCCCGTCGCGCGCATCCCAGGCCGGTACTCAACCTTCCCGTCACCCTTCCTCGGCGGTGGCGGATCTGGAACCATCTCGGACGTCTTGCCGTCAAAGTTGGCCCGCAATATGAGGTACAGAGTTCCCCAGTTGCTCATGTGCCGTGGGGCGGGGTGATTGATGATACGTAGGTACTTCCGCCACGCAACGCTCAGGAAGCGCGCCGGGATGGCCGATGGCCGGCCAGTGGCATCGTATTTCTCGAGCAAAGAGACCACACTAGGTCCAATCTGGACACCGGATTCATGGCTATGGCGGTCATCGGAGGGGGCTTGCTCGAGGATCACGACGTCGACGCCATTTCGCTTGAGTTGTAGTCCCTGAAGGAGGCCGGCAATGGATCCGCCGATCTAAGTCGTCATGAGAATCTTGTCAGCAACTGGTAGGGAGAGGGCGTCCAGAGATGGTCTTGGCAGAGACTTACAACGATAGCAGTCTTTGGGTACGGCATCTTCAAATTTCACGTGCACGACACAACCTCATTCCCGGCTGTCAGGATCTAGTTCATGGAACTGACATGGCCGTTGAGACTTTCTGGGAGCATAGGCCTCCATACAAATTGCTGAAGCATTTGACAGCATTGGTACCCGGAACACTCTTCTTGCGAGGTCGCTACGGACACGGAGTGTTGTGCAATCGGAGAAAAGCATAGAGTTACGGCATGGCTTTTTCTGACCGAAAATTCCGTTTCGAACGGCTACTGATCAATGGGGTAATGGTATCTGCAGAATTCCATCCAGCACAGGCCAAAATCGACCCATTTTTGAGGTGCCCCTTTTGGCCCCTTTTCTGGCCGATTCCGAGTGCCGATGTACCCCTGTCACACGCCGAACTCTGAATTCCGCCGATGCTCACGCCCACATGCATCCCCTTGGAAATTCTTGTTTCCATTACGGTATTGGCCATCTTAATCTCATAGCCCTTGTGCTATCTGCAGGAAAGCCGGGGAATCGGGGATCACCCGGGATGGTATGCCGATGTTTAGGTACGTACCTACAGGTAGGTAGGCGGCTATCGGCGCTCTTCGCCGAATCTCCGGGAGTATGCGCAGTGTCCTAGCGTCTTGGTTTGTTGTTCAGATGCATAGTGTAGCTTTCATCACGGCTGCTGGTGTGGCTCAGGGAACCGAGGGTGAGCAGATGCACCAATCCTCCACCCAGTACATAGATGCTTAGGATGATCCAGTCGTGCTATGGGGCTGTCGTGGTCATTCCATGTAGTTATTGAAGGAACAAGAAACACTGATATTCCGTTTGCATGTTCTTGATAGGCGTATTTCCAAGCTCATGCTTAAGGAGATGGGTAGGGTTGGTGGATGAATAGCAAGGATTTCCCTTTGTCAGTAAACAGAAGTTGTGAGGCCGCGAGATGAAGAGCAACTTGATATCAGCGACAACCCAAGCGCAGGCAGTTAGTTATGACCGTACTTGCAGTATCATTGACCTGCGAATAGTGATAATATATCAGTCCCAAATCTTGTATCACCCAGCTCGCGGCGCCGCGATTTGTAACCAGGTAGGCTGGCCTTCGCTGTAGTATCTCGCGGCGTTGAGGATGACCTCCGGTCGAAGTTATGCGGCCTCAGAGGCGGTAGTCTGTGTTTGGAACGCCCATCTATTTGCGTTGAGTGCAGGCCCAGCTCGTTCCTGACCGTTCCAGCCAGGCTAGCAGACGAACGGCCCTTGAGGCTATATTCATTCACTCCGATAATTACAACACCGTGGCGGTCTGTGGACGAATTACAACACCTACAAATCGATACGACATATTTCATCCCTACTTGTTTGAGGTACCTGGGAATGTGGGTACATAGAGATTCACTTGATGCCTCCGTTGTAGATCTGCAAAGAGAGGTTACTTCAATTTGCGCCGTCCCCCCCTTTCCGCTCCACACTCCGAGCAGCCCGGGCGGGACAGGCGGAGGGTCAAGCTAGCAACCATCCGACAGGCAATCAATTTTTGGTGGGTGGGTATGCACACGAAGTTCCATGCACCAACAGCCGCCCATGGATGTCCACCTTCTCGTAGCATCTGCGTAATTGCGTGTGGAAAGAGTCCAACAGCAGCGACGTGTACGTGTCTATTCTAAGCGACTCATGGGTCAAAATACTCCATTCTGCTCAAATCTACAGGTAGCCTATCAGTACTCTATCTCTCTCCCCTCTTCCCCAGACCAAACTCAAATCCGTCCCTCCTTATCCCCACCACCCTGCTGAAGAGAAAGGAAAAGAAAAAGAACAGGAGAAAAGAAATGTGAAAAAAAAAGCTCACTCGCTACCCATACAAAATCTCCTTCAACAACCCATCCACAACCTCCACCTTTCCCCTCAACTCCCTGACCTGCTCCCGCACAGCCCGATACAAGCGCCCATCCTCCTCGAAAGGCAACCCCCTCCTCTCGCGCTCACTCCCCTCTCCCTTCCCGCCACCACCTCCACCACCCCCCCGTATCATACCGGTAGTAACAACCCTGATATCAGCAGGCAGCGCCAACACCCCCTCGGCTCCTCCCAGACTCGCCAGCAGCATGGCAACGGCGTTGCGCGCGCGCGGCACCGGGTCCCACGCGGCGCAGAGACAGGTCTCTTTGAGCTGGCCGAGGCGACGTCCGCGATAGGCGTGCATTCGGTCCTTTTTGTTGTGGTGGGCTGGGTGGGGTGGGAGCGAGCCGGCGGAGTGCATGTCGGAGTGATGCGCGGCTGCGGGGTGGGATAGGTGGGCGAGGAGAAAGGTGAATATTGAAGAGTAGATGCGGGTCAGGGTGAGGTAGCATGTTATTGTCGGGAGAAACATGTCCAGTGGCGGATGGTGGGCGGTCGGAGTGCCGTGGGAGGAGATGGAGGATGTGCAGGGGGAGGAGGTCGAGGATGTCGATGAGAGGGAGGTCGGAGGGGATGCCGGTTGGAGGATCAGGGGTTGGCCTGAAGCAGATGTGTATTCGGCGATGATGAGGTGGAAGCGCTGCGAGAGAAACAAGGCGTCGCCAATAGGGTAGTCGTCGAGGTCGTGTGCTGTTCCAGAGGGCGGGAGCTTGGACAGCTGGTTCTCGTAGTGGGACATCTCGGCGAGGAGTGTGGTGAGATCTATGAGCGGGCCGGGGTTCTCTGGGTCTGGGAAAAGGTCGATGTCCATTGGGTTGGAGATGTCGGCGGTGTTGTTGCTAGGGAGGGGTACTGGGGACAGGCCAAAGTCATGGTAGCTCGGTAGTTGGTGACCCTCATGATTTGGAGGGTGGTCGAAGGTGTAATGGGTTTCCAGCATGGGGCTGTCTGGTGCCGAGAAACCATCCCGGGGCTCCGAAGTGCTGGAGCGGCTGGCAAGTTGAGCTGCGTCCACGTCGAAAGGATGGTGATTCCCAAGCGGTTGAAGCGAAACGTCTCCGAAAAGACGGCCCAAGGCGGCGCTGTCGGGTTCTTGATCCCACAGATCGGCCAAAGCATCCCCTAAAAGCGGCACATCGGCTTCCACTGCATCTTCCAGATCGAGTGTGTTTGGCTGTTCCTTTCTGCGTGGTGAAGTTGGCGTAAGAAGAGCCCGAGTTGTCAAGGCCTTGCTCGTCTCAATGGCAGTCGGCTTAGGGAGCGTGTTCGTCGTGGTCACGGCCGTGGAGAGCATAAAAGTGCTTGTCCCGGGCAACCACGGTTCTCGGTCGATGCGAGACGTCGAACTTCCATTCCTGTTGAGATCACCACTACCGCCGGCACCAATGCTTCCACTTCTGGCAGAACGACCCGTCCGTGATCTCCGGCTGAAGACGCAAGACTTTGGTGTTTTGGCTCTCAAACATCGCTGACAGGGAGCTGCCGTGTGGTGTGAAGACGGCACACATCTCAGCTTCTGGGCTCGGCAGCGGTCACATGACGCGCGAAGAGCCACTTTGTCTGTCTTGTCTGCTGTGGCACTCATGGTAGTGTCAGATGGTGGCTGATACTGGTACAAAGCTGACCTTCCGGCTGCCGTTGGTGCTCCTCAACGCTTTTGCAATCATTCGGCAGTGGGGGGTGGCGGGGGGGCAAGCCGTTTTTGACCATGTGCAACGATGCAGAACAAGATCAACCCACGCGTCCCAGCATGGCAGGTTGCCATCTGGCCAACACGTGTGTCGGGGGCCGGCACTCCTGGAAGTGTATCATGCTTTCGGGCGGCGCCGCGGCGCAGATATTATTCCCCGCAGGTCTGCCACACTGCAACAGTTCTTCCCTTGCCGCATCCAAACGCAAAACCCTGGACTTCTCCGTCAGGATGCAGGTGAGGCTGTGGTGTTGTGGGCCCGATGCTACTAAAGTTCCAGGCAGGTTGCTCCGGAGCGTCACCGGCTTGGCAAGCTGGTACACGGCTGACCATTTGTCGTTTACTGATCCTTTTGAGTGGCCCTGAAAACGGTTACATCGCATGTGTGCGTGGATCTGACCGGTCTAATGCTGCAGTACACACCAGGGCAGGTAACCAATCCTACCCTGAACTGCGCCGTTGCCGGGGCTTGGGGGCAGGGAACAAAGCAGTGTGATTCACAATGCTACCTTTCAAGCGAAAATCAGCGAATACGATGACAGTTCGATGTCCTCAGTTTACCTGATGTCGGTGAACCAGAGTGCTTAGTGAGGCGGTAAGTGGGACGGACAGGATTCTGCCAAAACACCATCCTTGAATGCCAACTTATCTTCTGGGTTTTGTGCCAAGAGGGTGCGCCCGGTAACGGCGGAAGTTTGTTTCGCCGTTCGGCAGTGTCTTGAGAAGGTTTACACAAGGTTCTCTCAACAACGAGCCCCAGACTGAATTAAAGCACAAAAGTGTCATCCGGCTGGTTCTTGCCCAACGGCTGTTGTATTCATCGTATCGGTTTCCAAACCCTTTCTGGTTTCGGAATTCGGTTTACTCCAATCAAACTATTAGACTCTAGAATACAAGCCAGGCAAGGTAGTAGGTAAACAAAGGCCCCTATCTCCGTGATATCTAGAATTTGATCGTCGTCTTGGCGCGAAGCCATTCTCCGTGCTTGTAAAATAGAATTGGAAACGGCAGGAAGGCGAGCGTGAGGAAACCTAGCAGGGAGTTACCCCAACCATAATGCAGTGACGAGTACATTTGTGGTCCAGCCAGCGGCAAGAAGGTGCCTGAGATGTACCGGAGCAAGAGATTTGCACCCAGGGCCGAAGCAGCGCCCTCGGAACCAAACAGGTTCACAAGATAAAGTTGAGCAGGCATCAGGACGAAAAAGGCTCCGTAGCCAATAAAGACGGTCCCGATGATGGGTACCATCCAGTGCACCTGGTATTCGGCCGTCCAGCCGTAGATGAAGAGACCCACGGCTACCGAAGGACTGAACCAAATCATGTGCAAAAGACGCTGCTCAGGGCGGGGACCGGGTAAGCCTTTAGCCTTTGCTTGCACCATCATGCGCGTATTCAGCGCGTTGAAGATGGGGACGGCGACAACCATGGCGAAGCCCAAGCCGAGATACACGAGGCCGGAAGTGGCTGTCGTGAAGCCGTATTGCCCTTCGAACACAGTGGTGAATGTCGTAAATAACAGGTACATGATGCCGAAAATGAGGCCAACGTAGAGCGACAATACCAGGACGATAGGCGAACGAATGAGAAGCATGGTAGGGCGGACAAGTGCCCTGCCGAGGATTTGGCTGGGTGTGCTGGGAATGGCGAGCTTGGATTGTAGATGCGGATTGCGAGTTTCAGCCCGAAGACGAGCTGTCTTGCGCTCCAGAAGAATCCTGGGGTGTGTCTCGCGCAGGATGACGGCGGCGGTGACACCGGCAGCGGCACCAGCAATTGCGAGCACCCAAAACGTCCAGCGCCAACCCTTGCCCGCGGCCACAAACCCCCCAATGAGCGGGCCGAGGACCGGCCCTGTCAGGGGACCCAAGCTGAACAATGTCATGGCCAGTCCTCTCTCTGCCAGCGGAGTGAGGTCTGCGATGGAGCCGCCGCCGAGGGCCATTGGTACACCGCCGGCGCAACCCGAGATAAAACGAAAGACGATGAACTGAGCAGCGTTGGTGCTCAGCGCGTTTCCAATGACGAAGGCGACGAAGACGAGGTTGGAGGCATGATACACTGGCAGACGGCCATAGACCTCGCTGAGGGGTGAGAGGACCATCGGGCCGACAGCAATACCCAAGACGTAGAGAGTGATAGCGAGGGTGCTGAGAGTCTCAGATGTGATGTTGAAGTCGGCAACAATCCCGCCGATTCCGGGGGCGCACATTGTAGGGGCAAGGTTTCTGCATGACAACAACAATCGTGGTCAGCACATGCTTCAAGAAGCGGGGTGAGGTAGCACCGGTAAGCCGAGCAGGAAGACATACGTAACAAGACCAAGTACCGAGATCATGATGATGTGCGACCAACGGCGCCGTGCCGGCCAGTTGATTGGATTCGTAGCATCATCTGGGCCCTCCCAGTCGACGGTGAAGTCATCCGCACTGAGGTCGAGTTTCGTGTTTCCCACACTCCCTGGACCTGATTCGAGCCCGCCGTCACCGCTCTCCTGCAAGGCCCCGGAGCTGCCATCTTGCTGTGACAACGCGTCCTGGTCCATGGTGGTACTGCGACTCGGGATTGTTCCCGATGGACACCAAGGTGGGCAACGGAGATTGCGACACTGGACTGAGGCTGAGGTCGGGTGGGGGAAGGACGAGCCGAATGCGAAAACAGGCTGGCCGGAGTAATCTGGTGTGCGAGATGCAGCGCTGCCGGCATCAAGGAAAGCCGACAACACGACCGATGTTTTTGAAAGGGTGGCGAGAGGAGACGAAAGGGGGGAGACGATAAGAGTAAGACGGGGCAGTAGGGGGCTCCGCGGGTGGTGGACAAGCAAAAGTCTCCGTCCGACAGTTCGCTAGTGCTTGTACACACTACCCTACAGTTTAGAATTTGTCCAACGGAAAACTAAGCCCTATTTCCGAAAGCCCCTTGGTGCAATGGCGAGCCTTGCGCCATACTCGGACAGAACCCTTTCTCCACCCCTACAAGTCTACATACCAAGGCAAGGCATGAAGCAACAAGGAAGTCCCGCCGAGGTGCGGTAGTATGGCCGGGCTGTTTCTAGAACGAGACTGGAAAGGAACGGGAGACGCCATGCTCCGCGGAGGCATCCGGATGCACGGAGGGATGGCGCTCGCTACGACCCTCCCGCTCGGATCTGCCGAGCGCATGCAGAACATAATATGTGCTAGTACAAAACGATTAACCTTAATCTGAACCAGGAATAGCGAACCAGGGGCCCGTCATCTCTTGGCGCCTTATCTCAACTGCACATGGTCGCGCCGCCACTCCCGATGGCACGCCAGGGACAGCTGCCATGCTGCGACGTGGAGACAGTAAGCATGCAGCAAGAACGTATACCTCATTGGCTTAGAACGCGAAGAATCGGGCTGTCATTCCTCCAACGGTTGCCAGCGGGTGAGTATTCGGATTTGAACGGAGCGGAGCGGAGCAGATCAGCTGTGGAGTCCTTGGGACGAGACGGCAACGGCCCGGAGGATCGGAGGATCGGACGGTCTAAATCCGCTGCGTGGCGTCAGGCTAAACCTGAACCGGTAGGTTGCATCCTTCGTCCTTCTCTTCTTTGAGCCTCCGAGCAGGTGGGGGAGCCACAACAGAGCACATCCGAGGATTTTCACATGGACAATCCACCGGAGGTCACTCCGTCCTCCGCCTTGCCTTCTGGCATCAAGGGGCTCTCTCCAATGATGGAGCGAATCAACCCTCTCACCGTCTTACGCGCACCGGCTGCCCCCTTTCTCCCTGGGACTCCCGCGCTCCGGAATGCCGCCATGTCGTCACCGCCGAGCGATGCAGGAGCTGCCTTGCCGATGGCTATGGAGGCCGATCTGGAATTACCCCTAGCCCGACAAACGCCCCCTCGACCCGACGGATTCATCGGACCCAACTCCGACTCGCGCGCCAACCCCAATTTGAGCCGGCGTCGCGAGAAACCGCAGCTGTCATGCCACCTCTGCCGACGCCGCAAGTCAGTATCCCCTGATAGTTTTGGACAGACCCCCGTGGCCTCCCCTCCCCACCTCCCTCCCCTTCACATCCTGTCACGGTACCGCTCACTCGCTTACACACTCCACTCGGGCACCCTGGATTAGGCTGCGTTGCGATCGCCAGCACCCATGTTCGAGCTGCGCCTCGCGTGGTGTGCCTTGCACCTACGCCGACAGCCCCACAGCGGCCGGCTCCTTGCCCAAGTCGGCTGCCATGTACGACAGAATCGTCCAGCTTGAGCGATTGGTCATGTCTCTCGTGCCGGGGTCGGGCTCCAGCCCCGCGGCCGGCCTTGCCCAGAACCCAAGCGCGCCTCCCATGCACGCCCCTGACTTACCATCGGCTGTCGGCTCTGAGCCAAGTCAGATAAGCCGTACCATCGTTAGTCCGGTTGAGATGGCATCATCGAGCATAGACGCCCCCACGCCGGTCGACGTCCGCTCCGAGTGCGGGAGCATGCGAATGACTGCCTCGGAGCTCCGCTACGTCGGCGGCGACCATTGGGCGGCCATTCTCGACAACATCGCCGACCTCAAGGACCATTTTGACCGGGAAGAACAGTTCCACTTGACCCAGCACGACCACGACAATATCGAGGGAGACGCACCTCACAACTACCTAGCGGGGTTTCGATCAGGTCATGCACTTCTCCTGTATGGCTGTCCGTTGCCGGCATCCAGAGCCGAAATTATTGCTGCACTGCCGCCAAAAAGTGCTGTGGACCGCTACATCTCGCGTTACTTTAACCGCTTGGACTTGGTTCATTGTACGTATTTCTTGCTTGACAGTTTTCCTCTCGGCCCGTGATGTGACTAAGATACTATGTAGTTGGTTGTTCATGGCTGACTCTTTTTACACGAGACAGCCATCGTTCATGGCCCAACGTTTCTTGGACAGGTTCGTCTCCAGGATTTTCTCGGCCATTTCACCATCGTCTCCGGCAGACGTACAATGCTAACGCTTGACACCGAGGCAGTACGAGGCATTCTGGGCCGACACGACTAGCGTCCCCATACTATGGGTTGGTTTGCTGTTTAGCATGATCTGCCTCGCCTTGTTGGCCTCGGATGCATCTGACACGGCGCATGGCGACCCGGAGCATCGAACCCTCCAAGTCGAGGTCTACCGCGAGAAAACAGTACAATGTCTCTTGGTGGGCGAGTACACCAAATCAGGCTTATACGTCTTGGAGACCGTAATCCACTATGTGTACATCGAGCTCGGCATTCGCGGCGACGCGGATAAGGACATTTGGTTCCTGTTTGCGCTCGAAGTAAACTTGGCCATGCGCATGGGGTACCATCGGGATCCGAGTCATTTCTCAGGCATCTCGCCGCTTCACAGCGAGATGAGGCGGCGGCTCTGGGCGACTGTTTTGCAAGGCGACATTCTCGTCTCGAGCCAGATGGGCATGCCGCGCATGATATGCGACTGGAAATATGACACGGCGGAGCCACGAAACCTAAACGATGGCGACCTGAGCGAAAACATGTCCGAACTGCCTCCACCCCGCCCCGAGACCGAACTGACATCGGCGCTGGGAATCATTGCCCGGCGGAGGATGTTTGTGGCCCTGGGTGCCATCTCCGATGTCACAGCTGCCATCCAACCATGCAGTTACGCGGAAATCATGAGGGTGGACGGGATACTGCGCGAGGCGGCCGCGGGCATCCCACCGCCGCTCCAATCCAAGCCCATGGCTAGCAGCATGACAGACGCGCCCGAGGTGATCATGGCGCGCCTGTTCCTTGCCCACCTGTTCTACAAAGGACAGATCATGCTGCATCGGCGCTTTCTCTACCTAGAGTCCACCTCGCACACCGAAGACGTCTTCGTCTACTCTCGCAAGGCCTGCCTAGACGCTACGGTCGGTGCGCTACAGATCCAGAATATTCTCGACGAAGAGACTTGCCCCGGCGGCCAGTTGCACATGATGCGCTGGCGGGTTTCGTCGATAATGAACCACACCTTCCTGACGGCCACCATGGTTCTCTGCTCGGCACTGTATCGGGGCCAGACCCTTCAGCGGGACGAAGAGATCCTCAGGGCTCTCAGACGAACGAGAACCGTCTGGATGCGCGCCAGTTCGAGCTCCCGAGAGGCAAAGAAGGCCGCCGAGACTGTCAGCATTGTGATTGCCAGGGCGGCAGAACACCACGGCCCAGTGGGTGCGCCATTGGGCGATCCGTCTTCTGCACATGGCGGCGGCCCCGGGTGGGTCACTGCGAGCAGTCCTGTGAGTCCCGGCGGACAGGATTTGTTGCTACAGGACAACAACACCAGCATGGGCAACACCAGCAGTGTTTTTGAGCGTAAGTCGACGGCCTGAACTTTCTTGATCTTATTTTGCAGCTCAAACATGGCACTAACCGAGCTCTCATCAGCGGATCGATTTGTGATGCCAAGTCTCATGGGAGCTTTCACGCCACCAGATGCCCAAGGACAGACGTTCAACTTTAACACAGGGCCGCCGACAACAGAGAATCTAGGCGTGGCGCTGGATGAATGGATTCAGATGAACAACGGGCCTACCACGAGTTTGAGTTGGTAGAGATGGCGATTGGTTAGATCTATCCAGTAACGTCCATATTTTGAATCATCTTACGAGGAAAGTTTCTTGGGGTCGGTGCCTGGTTCCACCTGGAGGTGGAATAATTCGGTCGTGGGTCCGTTGTGTGACAGAAGAAGAGTGGAATTGTGTAACAGAAGAAGAGTGGAAGGTATCATGGAAGGATTGCGATTCACATGGCAGATGCCTGGCTCAAATCACATGCAGTGGGTTCCGAAATGGGTGCAAAATAGCGATTTGTTCTTCATCCAAAATTTCCCAGTTCGATTCCACACCAGGCTCCAGCCCAAATCCCTCCGGGCTCCGGCCCACAAAGACGAACACCCGTTCGCATGTCAGCGCGCCATCGCACATGGCAACGTCGTCTTATCAGTGAGGCTGCGTTTCAATGGCGACAAATGATTGCAACGCGGAAATATTACAACTGCTCCCACTTTCTGACACGCGCAACACCGAAGCTCGGCGACCATCCTTGTCCGCCGCAATCCGAAATGGGTTCAGCCGAAGATTCGCACCGAATCTCGATAACGGCCCCTGAGGCAACCCATCGGTGCAAGACGCTCCATTGCACCCAAATCCGCTCTGGCCTCTCCGAGAGCCGTTGTCTCTCTTAGTGCCGCCACCATGTTGTGCCTTTAGACCGAATGGATGTACACTCGCTGTCATGCGTTTTGTTTGCCTCAGGTTTGTTTACGGCGTGTTTTGCCCGATACGTCGAGTCGAAGATGCCGAGTATCTGGGGAACTGCGAATGATAACTGCCCGGTGAAGTCGTCCATGGTCAACTCCCAAGTATCAGTGGACAAACATATGTCCCACGGCAACGCCTACTCGACCAAACCCGAACCGTGAAGCTCCTCGAACTCAACTTCTCCTCCCGTGGATCCATCACCAACAACACTCAGCAGTCCACCATCTTCAACACACGACCATGCTTGAGCCCATTGCGGTCATCGGTGCGGGCTCCCGCTTCCCCGGAGGTGCTGACACCCCTTCCAAGCTTTGGTCCGTCATTCATCAACCCAAGGACCTCAGTCGCAAGCCAAGCCGTTTCAATATCGACCCATTCTATCATCCTGTGGGCACACACCATGGCACCACCAACGCTTCCAAGTCATATTGGCTAGAGGACTCAGGTCGGAGCGATGTGACAAAGTTCGATGCCGGCTTCTTCAATATCCAACCCGGCGAGGTCGATGCCATGGATCCGCAGCAGCGCCTGCTCCTTGAGGTGGTGTACGATGGCCTCTGCGCAGCGGGTCAGCCGATGGAGAGGCTCCGTGGTTCCGACACGGCTGTTTATGTCGGCATGATGTGCGATGACTACAATACCATGTTGGTCCGTGACTGGGAATCTCTCCCACGATACGCTGCCACTGGCCTTGAGAGAGCCGTGGTGTCCAACCGCGTGTCATATTTCTTCGACTGGCATGGGCCTAGCATGACCATTGACACGGCTTGCTCAAGCAGCATGGTTGCACTGGATATGGCCGTACAGGCGCTGAGAAGCGGCAAGTCCAGCGTGGCTGTGGCGGCTGGAACGAGTCTCATCCTGAGTCCGGGTGAGTTTACCGCAACCATTATTGTGTTAAGAAAAGTGTGTTAATCCATCATCTTTCCCCTCGTAATAGCCATGTACATCTCAGAGAGCAACCTTGGCATGTTGTCGCCCACCGGTCACTGCGCCATGTGGGATGTTTCCGCGGACGGCTACGCGCGGGGCGAGGGTGTTGCGGCTGTTATTCTCAAGACCCTTTCGCAGGCCATTGCCGACAACGATCCGATCGACTGCATCATTCGGGAAACCGCCGTTAATCAGGACGGCCGCACGCCGGGCTTAACAATGCCGAGCAACACAGCGCAGGCCGCCCTGATCCGCGAGTGTTACGCCCGGGCCGGGTTGGACCCGGTGAACAACCTGCAAGATCGCCCGCAGTTCTTCCACGCCCACGGCACAGGCACGCAGGCAGGCGATCCGCAAGAGTCCGAGGCTATTTCAACTTCTCTTTTCCCTGCCGGTTCTGTTGCCGCCACCCAGGCTGGAAAGCTGACCGTCGGCTCCATCAAAACTGTCATTGGTCATACTGAGGGTACAGCGGGGCTCGCAAGTCTCATTGGTACCTCTCAGTCCCTCCGACATGCCATCATCCCGCCCAACCTGCATTTCCACAACTTGAATCCCAGAGTTGCGCCCTTCTTTGAGCACTTGCAGATTCCTACGGCTCCAACGCCATGGGTAGTGCCAGAAGGACATGTGAGACGCGCGAGCGTCAACAGGTGTGTCATCACCCCAACTTCAGGAACATGTTGCAAGCTTGCTAACCACGGCATGACAACACAGCTTCGGCTTTGGTGGCACCAATGCTCACTGTATTCTGGAAGAGTATGTGCCTTCGCCACTGCCGAGCGATGCTGCCCGCAGTCTCGGCTCAAGTCTGCAATTCACGCCTCTCACCTTCTCGGCCGCTTCTGAGACGGCCCTCAAGGCCACGCTGTCTCAATATTTAGACTACCTCCAGGAGAACCCCTCCATCAAGCTTGCGGACCTCTCCTACACGCTGCAGCATAGGCGATCCACCCTCAACTACCGCAAGGCCATCCCCGCTCCAACGATGGGAGACGCGATCCAGGCTCTCGAGCTTCTTGTCAACCCCCCTCCTGATAGCACGGATGCGGCAGACCTTAGCACTCGCTTTAGTGCGCTCTCCCGGCCCGCAACGATTCTCGGTATCTTTACTGGGCAAGGCGCTCAATGGCCTCGTATGGGGGCTCAACTTGTTGAACGTTCAACCTTCGCCGCAACTCGCATCGCCGAGCTGGACGCCGCATTGCAAACTCTGCCCAACCCAGAAAACCGACCATCGTGGACGCTCAAAGACCAACTTCTTGCTGGCAAGGAAACCTCCCGCATTGCGGAGGCTGCCCTCTCCCAACCGCTCTGCACGGCTGTTCAGGTCCTCCTCGTCGACATTCTGCGCGCAGCCAACATTTCATTTGCGGCTGTCGTAGGCCATTCATCCGGCGAAATCGGCGCGGCTTATGCCGCTGGCCTCGTCTCAGCTGAGGATGCAATTCGAATCGCTTATTTCCGAGGAGTGCACGCGAAGCTGGCTTCGAGTCCCAATCCACATGCTCCTCGCGGTGCTATGATGGCTGTTGGGGCCTCGATTGAGGAAGCGCGGGCGTTGTGTGAGGACGGGTTCAAAGGCCGGATGCAGGTTGCTGCCGTCAATTCCTCCTCAAGCGTCACGGTCAGTGGCGACGAAGACGCCATTGACGAGGCAGAACAGCTTCTCAAAAGCCGAGGCACGTTTGCGAGGAAACTCAAGGTCGACACCGCCTACCACAGCGCCCATATGACTTCCTGTGCTGGACCGTATCTGGCATCCCTTGACAGCAGCGAAGCCCAAGCTACCGCACAGGATGGAAACGCCAGCACCGTTTGGTATTCGAGTGTCTTCGAAGGAGCTCGCATGTCCAAAGACCGGCTCACGAACTCGTACTGGGTCGACAACATGTGCAATGCCGTTCTGTTCTCGGACGCACTTGCTCAGGCGGTGGAGGAACTTGGCCCATTCGACCTCGCCATCGAAGTCGGGCCTCATCCCGCTCTCAAGGGCCCTGCCACAGCCACGATCGGCGACGTGCCATACACTGGACTTCTTTCCCGGGGCCTGAATGATGTTGGGCAACTGAGCGCTGCACTTGGGCGTGTCTGGACTAGGCTTGGCTTTGGCTCCGTGTCGTTTTCGGATGTTCAAGCGCTGCTCTCTGGTACGACAGGGGTTAACACGGTCGTGAGAGATCTTCCCGCCTACCCCTATGACCGCCAGCGTACCTATTGGGCAGGCAGCCGGGTGGCAAATCATTTCAAACACCGGCGGCCCATCCATACTCCGAATCCGGTGTTGGGTTCGCCCTGCACCGAGGCTACCACGCCTGGCGAGTTCCAGTGGCGCAACATGCTCTGCCCCAACGACATGGCTTGGCTGAAGGGCCACATGCTACAGGGGCAGACAGTATTCCCTGCGACGGGGTATGTGAGCATGGCGATCGAAGCTATCAAGGCCCTCGCCCTCGAGGCCTCGGCTGAGACCCCCATTAGCGTCTTCAAAGTCACCGACGTCGACATCCCTCGCGCTATCGCCTTTGATGGCAACGACTCAAATGTTGAGACCATTTTCAGCGTTTCGTCTGTTGATAGCACGTCCGAGCCAGGCGTCATGACCGCTACTTGGACATGCTACATGGTGACGGACGGCGCCGGAAACCTTGCATTGAACGCCAAGGGCCGGGTGGCAGCCCACCTCAGTCCTGCCGCGCCCGATACCCTTCCCCTTATCAAAGTTGATCCCTTCAACCTGGTCAGGGTGGGGGATGAGCAGTTCTACGCGAATCTGGAAACTATTGGCTATGGCTACAGTTCTCCGTTCAAGGGGGTCTCGGACATCCTCCGCAAGCCCGGTTGCAGCATCGGCACCCTGTACGATGAATCCGGGACCACATGGGAAGACAACCTTGTCGTCCATCCTGGCATGCTCGATTCTGCTTTGCAGACAGTCTTTGCTGCCTGGTCGTACCCAAAGGATACGCAGTTGTGGTCGCTCCACGTTCCCGTCTCCATTTCTGCTGTCACAGTCAACGCATATTTCACACCACTGGGCGAGGGGGGCAAGCAAGGCGCCATGCGGTTCGAGACTGCTTTGCGGAGTAGGAAGCACTCCAGGGTCATGGGTGACGTCTATCTGCACGCCGCCGACGCCTCGCACGCCTTCGTGCAACTTGAGGGCATAACCTTGGTTCCCTTCTCCCCGGCTACATCCAAGCTCGACCTTCCCATGTTCGCACAATTCCAGCACAAGGTCATCTCGCCAGATGGAGAACTCGCTGCCGCCGGGGAGCGGTTTTCTGACTACGACACTAAGCTGTACAGAGATATTGAACGCGTGTCGTACTGGTTCGCGCGCCATGCATCACTCGCAATTCGGGACGAGGAACGCGACAGCTTGCTTCCACACTTCAAGATGTATCTGACGTGGTGCGACCGCATGGTAGACATGGCGACCCGCGGCGTGCACCCCAAAGTCAAGCCTGAGTACAACTTCGACTCGCGCGAGGACATTGCCGGGATCTTGGAGAACTACAAGGACCGCAAGGATGTCCGCTTTGTCGAAGTGGTTGGTGATAACCTGATCCAGGTCATCCGGGATGGCAACTCGATGCTGGAGCATATGAACCAGGACGGTCTGCTCCGCGCGTTTTACGAAGAAGGCGCCATTTGCGGTGGCCCAAGCAACCGCTGGCTATCTCGCCTCGTGTCTCAAATTGCCCACCGCCACCCTGCCCTCAACATCTTCGAGATCGGAGCCGGCACGGGGGCCACCACGGCGTCGGTGCTGCGCTCGCTGCAAGATATTTATGCTTCCTACACCTTTACCGACATCTCGAGCGGCTTCTTCATGGCAGCCGAGGAGAGGTTTGCCGATCAGGCCGGCCGGATGGTCTTCAAGACGTTTGATATGGAGAAAGATCCTTCAGGGCAAGGATTTGTGGCAGGCTCATACGACGTCATTGTGGCCGTCAACGTGCTGCACGTCTCGGCTGATATGGAGGCTTCCCTTTCCAACGTGCGCCGCTTGCTGAGGCCAGGCGGCTACCTGCTTGTTGGAGAACTTACCTCCACAGATCTACTCTTTACCGGGATGACAGTCGGAACTCTCCCCGGCTGGTGGATCGGCGCCGAGACTGGCCGCCCTTGGGGCCCATTGCTGAACCTCAGCCAGTGGGATGCTCTTCTGAAGAAGACAGGGTTTGCTGGCCTCGAAACTGTGACGCCCGATATCAGCGCGTCCTTGCCCATGAGCGTGTTTGTGGCCCAGGCCGTGAACGATCAGGTTACGTTGCTCCGCAGTCCTCTCGCTGCGAAGGAACGCCCTGCGGGGGTGAAGAACGATGGGCTCGCCATCATAGGCGGTTCGACATGGCCAGTCCACAAGCTCAGCCGTGCGGTTCACGACGTCCTGGATCATCGCTGGCACAACAAGCAGTTCTTCGAAACCATTCAAGACTTTGCATCTTCCCCAATGGCCCAGGCTGTCTCGTCTACTGGCCAAGTCTCCGTTCTCTGTCTCACGGATCTGGACACACCCTACCTCGAAGACCTCACGGCCGACAAGTTTGCCGCGCTCAAAGTGCTGTTCGCCTCAGCTAATACCTTGATCTGGGTGACTCGTGGCTCCAGAGAAGAGACCCCCAGCAGCTACGAGATGCGGGGTATTTTGCACACAGTGAAGACCGAGGTTCCCAGCCTTAACATCCAGATCTATGACCTGGATGCCACTGCACCTGATGGTGGAATCCAGTCAAACACGCCAGCGGACTTGGCCGTGACACTTCTCAGGCACCATGTCCTCTTCAGCTGGGGCCTAGGCCAAAGCGCAAATGCGGATAACGACACTATGCTGTGGTCCGCCGAGCCCGAGATCTTCGTCAGCAACAGGAGGCAGCTTATCACGAGGCTTGTTCCCGACGCGGACAAGAACTCTCGGTATAATTCACGCCGCAGGGATGTCTGGGCGACTGTCAATCCTGCCAAAGAGACACTGGAGCTCGTTTCCACTCGACAAGGCAAACACAAGACGTTGGAGCTGCAGAAGGTGTCGCCACTCAGACTGGTCAATGCCCCTGCGAGCGGACGCACCATCAGAATCACAAACTCACTTCTTCAGAGCCTCGCCTTGAGTGGTGCTGGCTACTTGAGGTTGTGCGCGGGCATTGATGTCAATACCAACGAGGCAGTCCTCGCTCTTGTGAGCTCCGGAGAGTCTCCAGTCAAGGTTCGAGCAGGCTGGTCCGTTGCTCTGGGCGCAAAGACGATTCCGATCGCTTCCACGCTGGTAGCTGTGGCTGCGCACTTGGTTGCCGAGCACATTCTTTCTCTTGTGCCCCACGGGCGCACGGTTGTTGTCCACGACGCCGACGCCAGCTTGAGGTCTGCTTTGGCAGCGCAGACTTGTGGCAAGAAAATCGACCTTGTCTTCACCACATCGGAGCTGCGCCAGGACAAGGCTGCTGGTGTTGCCCCTCTCTTCCTTCACCCGAACTTCCCTCGCCATACCATCAAGTCAGCGATTCCCGACTCTACTGCCATCTTCATCAGGTTCTCGCGCGGAGCTGCGTCAGAAGCTGTCGGGGATGCTATTGTCACCTCGTTGCCCCCGGGTTGTCTCATCATCGGCGAGGAGACAGTGCTCAGCCACGAAATTGTCGCATCACTGGGCGAACCTGTCGTTGATCTCGTGCCGAAACTCCAAAAGGCACTTGAGAATGTCCACACCCACGCCCCCAAAAGCGCCGCCACAATTTCCCTGGCTGACGCTTCCAAGCACAACGCGGGTGCGGCTTTGGTGGTGGTGGACTGGACCGCCTCCCCCTCGGTCACAGCCAAGGTACAACCCATCGACTCGGGACGCCTATTCCACCCTGACAGAACCTACTTATTTGCTGGAATGGCGGGCGACCTTGGCCAGTCACTCGCCGAATGGATGATCCTGCATGGGGCGCGCTTCATTGTGCTCAGCTCGCGCAACCCGAAGGTCCACCCCAAGTTTGTCGCGGACATGTCAACCCGCCACGGTGCCACCGTCCACCCCATGTCGTTGGATGTCACTTCCCTCGCCTCTCTCGAGTCCGCCGTCACATCAATTCGTCAGACCCTCCCGCCCATCGCGGGCGTCGTCAACGGTGCAATGATCCTCGACGATGACCTTTTCGCCAACATGACGCACGCTCAATTCACCCGCGTTACCACTCCCAAAGTCATTGGCACGCAGAATCTTGATCGTCTGTTCCACTCTGACACGTCTCTTGACTTTTTCATCGTCGCGTCTAGCATCGCCTCGGTCATCGGTTTTGCGGGCCAGAGCAACTACTCGGCTGCAAACGAGTTCATGACAGGGCTTGTGCACCAGCGACGGCGGCGTGGCGTTGCCGGCTCTGCCATGAGCATCCCAGGCGTGCTCGGACTCGGGTATGCCGCCAACCAGGCCGGCTTTGACTTTGACTACTTCCAGCGCATTGGCTACATCAACATCTCCGAGGAAGACTTGCACCAGCTGTTTGCCGAGGCAGTGCTGTCTGGCCGTGCCGGCAGCGACGCGCCGGCCGAGGTTGCCATGGGCGTCAATTACGTCCCCGCGGACCTCGTCGTCAAGGACGCACATAAACGGGACGTCAAGTTTAGTCATTTCGTGAGGAGGGAAGAGGAGAAGGTCACCGAGGGGACACAAGCAGCTGGTGGAAAGGCCGTGAAGGTGAAGGTGCAGTTACAAAGCGCCAAGAACAGAGAGGAGGCGTATGAGATTTTGCGGGACGGTTTGGTGGCGCATCTGAAGCGGATGCTGAGGCTCGGCGAGGAAGGGAGGGTAGAAGAGCGGGTCGCGCTGATTGAACAGGGTGTTGACTCGCTGGTCGCGGTGGACATTCGGTCGTGGTTTTTGAAGGAGCTTGCGGTCGATGTGCCGACGTTGAAGGTTCTGGGAGGAGGTTCGGTGGCAGATTTGGTCAGCACCGCGTTAGACAAGATGCCAGAGATTACGCAGCAAAGTGGCGGTGGCAAGGCTGTGGAGGAGGAGCCGACGGCTACGGTGGAGGTGCCCCCTTCGAAGGGAAGTCCTGTGCCGACTCTGTCTCCGAACTCGGCAGGCAGCCCGGTTTTCACGCCTTTGGTGCCGTCGGAAGGGTCAGGGTCTGCTTCGGGGGCAACGACGCCCCCTTCCAGGGACCCTCTGGATGAGAAGCAGGGTGATAAGATTGAGGTCAGCGAGATCACCGAGGTGAGCCTGCTGTCCACCGCAAGTTGAGGGTGGATCCCGAAGGATGGGCGAGGTTCTATTTGATGCGATAATGTTTTTGAGATTTCCTTGCTTTCTTCACAAGTAATCTTTACCTTTCCACCACGGATATTATTTACCCTAGTTCTCAGAACTGCGTCGAAAACCTGAACAATTACTTGACCCGCTCCCTCCCACAACTACCTTAGCTGTTCAATCTGTGAGGTACAGGATTTTATACGCAGCGTAGAAATCTCATAATAAATGCTAAGTTAGAATGTACCTGAAGAATTCATGACTTTTTTTGTTGATGAAGACAACTTTGAGGTTGATAAAATGAAGAAACCACATTTTTTATCCTTTTCTTTCTCTACTTTTCCTTCTCTTTTTCTTCGTTTCCTTTCCTTTTTGCTTTTGTAGACCTTCCTTTGCGCGTTTGCAACCATGACAGATGCTTGAGAGACCGTCAGGGGTTCAGGGGTTCAGGGGTTCAGGGGTAAGTAAACATCCGTGACGTAGCTGCTGCCAAGGCCAACCCCCTCACCCTTGAACCCGGCTGCAACCAGGCTCTCTCCGATGCGTAAAGTACACCGGTTTTTCAATGCACGATACGTTATTTCCCTTCGGTACCCGGCGTCGGGTCGGGTGGCCGGTTTGGTGAATGTTCGGAATATTTGCTCAATCGAGACAACCCGGTGTGGGTCTGTCAAGTCGGA
>FTCU01000647.1_pt1 | contig 27887 bp, 18 predicted proteins | sample 1639521 | NCBI WGS metagenome assembly FTCU01 (sample SAMEA3914864, study PRJEB12502) | metagenome | biome: forest; material: soil | place: USA | collected 2012-03-12 | depth 0.3 m
AGCGTCATGGTCAGCGCTTCAACCCCGCCATGGCAGAGGGGGACGAGGCACGGGCGGCGCACCTTGGTAATGCGGAAGACGGACTGGTCCGCCATCGCTGCAGCTCGGCGAGGAATCTCTGAGAAAAAGGGAATCCCTTCATAAACAGAAAGCGTTGGCTGGCTCAGTTGGGACAAGAAGCAAGCAGATACTTTGCGCGGCCCAGGAGGAGGGGAAAGCAGACTTGAGAAGTTGAGGAAGAGGATGATGGGTTGGTTGATGAAGGCTGCCCGCGCTTTCAGGTCGGGTGCCCACTCTCCGCGGCCTTGCGAGCACCGGCTGTGGAGGTATTAACGTCCATTGCCGCCCGCAACCCGCCAGCTCAGCGGCCAGCTAGGCTCCAGCTCCAATGGCCGATGGGGTGCGGGGCAGCAGCTTTGTGCAACTCTCTGAACTCTGACCGGGCGGCGGCATCCCAACATGCGCCAGCTGAACCAACAGCCCAAATCAAACAATGCCCGCCCAGTCTGGGTCTCTCTGCAGCCTGATACCAAAGTTAAATGTGATATGTCAAACCGTGTCACTTCGTTTGCCCTTGTCGGTTTGCTCAAAAGGGCCGGCTCTCATCCGATGCAACCCCGTTCAATGCCGATTGTCCTGCCTGGCGGTGTTTTGTTGGTGAGACCAGCGTTTGCAGCTGAAAACAGTCGCAGGCTGAGTGTAATCCAGGTCGGGCCCATCATTCTAGTTCTATGTCGTGTCACTGCAACTGGCCGGCGACTCACCGAGAGCTTGTTGCTGTGACGCCACAAAGCCGTGAGTCCAGATACAGAATACTTCGAGCACTAGATGATTGTGCGATTTGTCCATGCCGGTAGACGCAAGTACCTATGAAACGAGAAGCGTCTCTGAATGGGGATTACGAATACAGTGCCAGCCCGATGATAGCTCGCGAGGTTGTCTCGAAGTTGTCCCCAGGACCGAGGAGTGAATGTTACCGAATACGGAATACAGAATACTTGTACATGACCCCAGTGAGCCGTTGCAACCGATTGAAGTGGGGCATGGGGCCTGGGTTGGAGAACCCCTGCCAGAAGGAGGGGCTGACATCCTGACGCCTGGGCCCACGCGCGCCGGAGCCCTGGCGCGTTTTCATCGAGCTCCGACGCGTAAAGTGCTTTGCGCCTGGAAACCACCACTCGATCGAGAAACACCACCAGAACATCACCGTTGTTCGCCCAAACCCAGAACTAAGATATACCATCTCAATCTGATAGCGCCAACACACGAATCGCTACCGGCGACCGACCATGTCGAACTTCTTCGACCTCAAGGCCCGGAAGGCCGCGGCTGCAAACGGGATCCCTGCGTCAAGCAGCGCTGAGAAGCAAAGCAACGAGAATTCCAGAGTGCAACCTTGGGTGGAGAAATAGTAGGCCACTTGTTTTGCGTTGGGAATCTAAAGATTTGACTGGCACTGACGGGTTCTCCGCAGCCGACCCAAGACCCTGAGCGATGTCACAGCACAAGACCACACCATCACGGTTCTTGAGCGGACATTGCAAGCCTCCAATGTTGGCCGACTCCCTCCCCCCGCCACGTCCACCGTGAGCTGACCGTGTTGGACTCTCTCGGTTTAGCTTCCCCACATGCTTTTCTATGGCCCTCCCGGCACCGGCAAGACCTCGACCATCCTCGCCCTCGCCAAAGAGCTTTACGGTCCGGAGCTCATGAAGTCGCGCGTGCTGGAGCTCAACGCCTCAGACGAGCGCGGCATCTCGATCGTGCGCGAGAAGGTCAAAGACTTTGCCCGCACGCAGCTCACCAACCCGCCGCCGGGCTACAAGTCGCGCTACCCGTGCCCCCCCTTCAAGATCATCATCCTCGACGAGGCCGACAGCATGACCCAGGACGCCCAGAGCGCCCTGCGCCGCACCATGGAGACATATAGCAAGATCACACGTTTCTGCCTCATTTGCAATTACGTCACCCGCATCATCGACCCCCTCGCCAGCCGCTGCAGCAAGTTTCGGTTCAAGAGCCTTGACCAGGGCAATGCGCGCCGCAGGCTCGAGGACATCGCCCAGCTCGAGGGGGTGGCGGTCGAGGATGGTGCCATTTCTGCGCTCATCAAGTGCAGCGAGGGTGACTTGAGAAAGGCCATCACCTTCTTGCAGAGCGCTGCTAGGCTGGTTGGGGCCAGCAGCGCTGCAGCGGTGAGTGGCGATGGTGGAGACGCAATGGACGTCGATAAGAAGCCGGTGACAACCAAGATTGTGGAAGATATCGCGGGCGTCATTCCGGACGATACGATCCAGAAGCTGGTCAAGGCGATGCGGCCGCGTGCCGCTGGCGAAACGTACCAGGCCATTGCCAAGGTGGTAGAGGACATGGTCGCCGACGGATGGAGCGCCGGGCAAACCATGACACAGCTCCACCAAGCCATTGTCTACGACGAGACGATCCCCGATGTTCAGAAGAACAAGATCGTCATGGTGTTTTCCGAAATAGACAAGAGGCTGGTGGATGGCGCGGACGAGCACCTCTCAACTCTGGATCTCGCGCTGCGCATCTCTGGAATTATGGCTGAGAGGTAACTGGCTTGGTGGGGGAAAGGAAAACACGAGGCTGCTTCGGCCGAGACGGGCTCGGTTCGAGAAGACAAGGTCGGTCACAATACCACAAGGCGTTTTGGAGCAGGTAAAGGAGGAATATATGGGCATGCCTTGCTTTGATGTCAATTCAAGACTCGTCTTTCTCAGATCGAAGGAGCCCGAGATTTCCGTTCAACATATCCCATACCGTCCTGGGTTGTGCAGGCTTGTCTGCCTTTCCAATGGTGTGCCTCCTGGCCCCGGCCGTCCTTGCCGCAGGCTGATTCTCGGCCAGCCAGAGGTCCTCCTCGCCATTGTCCGTCCCTTCGTCATTCTCGCGGTCGCCGGGAGACTTTCCAAGCAACACGTAGAGCTCGGCGAGCGTGCGCATCGAGCCCTCGAGGGCAATCTGTCCCTCCTCGATCTTTTCGGCCACGGCCTCCAGAGTTGAGATTTTGGCAGAGTCCGCAGCAAACACCCAGGGCCTGATCCGGTTGGACGGCCCAGAGCTTTCGAAGGTCGACGTGGCTTCGGCAAATACTGCTGTCGACCGCGGCACCCCCGGCATCGGGTGAGCCGGTATGATGTGGCTTTCTTCGGCCAAGTGGCCGAGATTCTGACTGTTTTCTTTCAGCTGCCTGGAAATGGCTGCGTTGAGATGGGATTTCTGGGCTATCAATCCCTTCTGCTCATGTCCAAGCGAGAGCAGCTGCTCAAGGTAAGGTGAGAGAAGGTGAGCGACGGGTGTTTGTTTGGATGCCGGTCGGGCTTCCGGCTTCGTCTCCTTTCCTGGAGGATGAATGATCGGTGGAGGCTGCTGGCTGACAAGTTGGAGGAGCGTCTTCCGGGCGTCGAGATACTGGGCGTACTTCTCCTTGATGCTGACGAGGTGTTCTTCCATGTTGACAGACCCAGCAGGAGCACGGTGCTTGTGGGAGTCATGCCCCTCGACCTCACCGTCGTCCCCTGCGGCCTTGCCAAGCTCGGTCTCTATCCAGGTGATAAGCTCGGCTCGGGTCCTATTGAGCGCGTCGAGCTTGGCGCTTTCGCTGACATGCTCGGGCCTGGCGGTGGATCGTGACTTGACCGTCTCCAACAGCTGCTCTTCGCGTCGCAGCAGAAGCTTTGTTTGCAAAACATGCTTTTCCAGCTGGTCGACGAGCTCCTTCAGGGGCGGCCCGGTGGCTGCCTTGTCAATCGTAAGGGCAGTGAGTAGTTCCTTGGGCACGTCGGGGAGCGGCCTGGAATCTTTAAATATCTGCCCGGGATCCAGGAAACCAGGCGATGCTGCTGGTTTCTGGCAGAGTGAGTTGAGCCCTCTCTCAATGATCTGCAGCTTCTCGCGTCTCTGTCGAAGCCGGATGGTCGCTAAGTGCTCCTGCAAGCGATCTCCCCCTTGATCCTCAGCACTTCTGTTCCCATTACCATTCCCACTACCACCGTGTCCCCCAGCCGCGTCTCCCTCGGCCCATCTCTGCTCACGACAACAAGCGGCAAACTCATTGCGAGCTTTGATGTTTGCGCTCAACGCCTCGAGGTACTCTTTCTGCAAGCCCTGGGCTGTTGTAACCGAACCGAGGCTCTTCGTGTCGGCAAGAGCCAGAGGCCCGAGTGCATCTCCGTCTTTGAGACACGAGTCGAGGTGAACAGCCAGGACCTGTCTTATACGTGTCGCCTCCTCTCGGGGTCGGATAAACGGTTCCAGCGTTTTCTGGATGCCCTGGAAGGCAGCATCGCCTGCTGACAACATCTTGAACCGATCTCAGGTCGTCACTGTTTTCTGAAGTTGGCGGATCGGCAGTGTTATGGTTACCTGCCTTCGGTGAGGTTACTGAAATGAGGTTCGTACACAGTACATGGGAAGTAGAATGAACATTCCGTGGACAGTTCAACCTCCGCGTGAGTCGTGTTTGGGGCACTGCAGCAGGTAACCAACGGTGACACCCACCTAGGCTTAGGTTAGGTCGTTCTCCACCAGCCAAGTACCCAGGGGCCAGGGCGCTTGCCTTGGCGCCCTGCAGCGGGGAGCTCGCCGGAGCTCAGATGCTGCGAGAGACCAGCGGGAGCCAATCAGAGGTTGTCGCTGCGAAGCCAGCCCAAAAATTTCCGGCCCACCGCCTACAGAGCCGCAGGCAAGACGAGCATTGACGGGCATCGACTCGCGAACGCGACCAAACAAGTCAACACATCCCTCCAACGCCACGCCTCCTTGTCTTCCGCATCCAAATCAAGCTTCAACCTTCCAATGCGGCATCCTGGTCATCACCTGTCTGCGACATAGATCACGACTTGGCTTGGGTGGGGCCGAACTGATTACTGCCGCCTGGTTGCAGGCAGAACCGACTCTGCGGCGACAGATCGAGAGACGAGCTCATCTTAACCTCGTCGAGCATTCCGTCGACTTTGAGATACCCCATCCGAACAACAACAAACGACGCCCAAGATGTCCGACTACCAGCGCGATGTCTCGCAGTACAAGTACTCGGCCATGTCCAACCTGGTTCTCCAGGCGGACCGCCGGTTTGTCACGCGACGGACCGACGAGGCTACCGGGGATCCAGAGTCGCTGGCCGGGCGCTTGTCCATCACGGAGATGGGCTCCCGAGTAGGGCGAGATGCGGCGCCCAAGACGAAGAAGACGAGCGCCATGCCGGATGTGGAGCGTGGGAGCATGCGTGAAGGCGCCGACGTCTTGCAGCATGTCAAACAAAGGGGCAAGGCCGAAGCCCGTGGCGGCGGTATCCTGTCCGGCGCCGATGCCCTGATCGAAGGCATCCAATATCGGCCGCGGACGCAACCCACCCGTGACGCCTTCAACCTCATCCTGACCATCGTGGCAGAGCACCTCGGCGATGTTCCGCACGAGGTCGTGCGCAGTGCCGCCGACGCGACGTTAGAGTACCTCAAGGACGACGACCTGAAGGATTTTGACAAGAAGAAGGAGGTTGACGATATCCTGGGTGTCTCGATGAATCCCAAACAGTTCAACGAGCTGGTCAACCTCGGAAAGAAGATCACCGATTACGAGGTACAGGACGAGGACGAGGACATGGAAGATGTAAGACGGGCTGGCGAGGAGGAGATCGACGGCCGGCAGGGCGTTGCCGTCAACTTCGAGAACGAGGAAGACGATGACGGCATGGTCGACGTGGTCCGAGATGAGTCCTCGGAAGAGGAGGACGAGGGGGATGAGGATGACCAAGAAGACGCCCCGGGACTCCAAGAAGCTGCTGAGGGCGGTGAAGCAGGGAAAGACCGGGTTGAGGAAGAGGCAGGGTTGGCCGACGGTGATGCGATGGTGATCGACGCGGTACCCAATGGGAAAACCAAGTCTCAGGAGGACAAAAACTTTGTCTCTGCTCGCGATATTGATGCGTATTGGCTGCAACGCCAGATCGGCCGCCTCTATCCTGATGCTCACACCCAACACGACAAGTCTCTGCAAGCGCTCAAGATTCTGTCGGGGGAACCCGACGAGCCCGACGGTGAAGAGAAGCAGCTTCGGGATATTGAGAATGACCTGATGGAGCTTTTCGATTACGAGCACCATGAGATCGTGCAAAAGCTGATCGAAAACCGGGAGAAGGTGGTATGGCTCACGCGGTTGGCGAGGGCCGAGGATTCAGAGGAGCGCCAGACAATCGAGCGGGAAATGGCCTCAGAAGGGCTGCGTTGGATTCTCGACGAGCTGCATGGCAAGTCTTCGGATGGCCAAAAGAAGCCCAAGATGGAAATCAAGATGGACATCGACCAGGAAGCCTTTGCAGACGGACAACCTCAGACAAAGGAGCAGCGCTCTGAAGGGCGGTTGGTCGGAGGACTGCAACCCAAGAAGCTGATCAACCTGGAGAATCTGATCTTCGACCAAGGCAACCACCTCATGACCAACCCAAGGGTCACACTACCAGAAGGCACGACGAAGCGGACTTTCAAGGGGTATGAGGAGGTTCACGTTCCTCCACCGAAAAGGCGAAACGACCCCAGCGACCTGAACATACCCGTTTCCGAGATGCCCGAGTGGGCCCAGTCACCTTTCAGCACGACCAAGTCGCTCAACAAAATCCAATCCAAGTGCTATCCCACGGCCTTCCAGGACGACGGCAACATGCTCATCTGCGCCCCGACTGGCAGTGGCAAGACCAACGTTGCCATGCTCACAATCCTTCGAGAGATCGGCAAGAACAGGAACAGCAGGGGCGAGATTGATCTGGACGCCTTCAAGATTGTCTACATCGCCCCACTGAAAGCTCTTGTTCAGGAACAGGTCGGGAACTTTGGGAAGAGGCTGGAGCCGTATGGCATGAGGGTATCGGAGCTGACGGGAGATCGCCAACTCACCAAGCAGCAAATATCCGAAACCCAAGTCATCGTGACGACCCCTGAGAAATGGGATGTCATCACCAGAAAGGCCACCGACATCTCTTACACCAATCTAGTCCGGCTGATCATCATTGATGAAATCCATCTCCTCCACGATGACCGCGGCCCCGTCCTTGAGAGCATCGTCAGCAGAACGATTCGCCGGACCGAACAGACTGGCGAACCCGTCCGCATCGTCGGCTTGTCTGCGACATTGCCCAACTATCGCGATGTTGCCAGTTTCCTCCGCGTCGACTTTGATAAGGGCATGTTCCACTTTGACAGCACATACCGCCCCTGTCCCCTTCGTCAAGAGTTCATCGGCGTCACGGATAAGAAGGCCATCAAGCAGCTCAAGACGATGAATGACATCACCTACCAAAAGGTCTTGGAACATGTCGGCCAGCATCGCAACCAGATGCTTGTGTTTGTCCATTCCAGGAAGGAGACGGCAAAGACAGCAAAGTACATTCGGGATAAGGCGTTGGAAATGGAAACCATCAACCAGATTCTCAAGCACGACGCCGGCACCCGGGAGGTCTTGAGCGAGGCGGCCAACTCGGTCAACAACGCGGACCTTAAGGACATCTTGCCTTATGGCTTCGGTATCCACCACGCCGGTATGAGCCGGGCCGACAGGACCGATGTCGAGGAGCTCTTTGCGAGCGGGCATATCCAGGTTCTTGTGTGCACGGCCACCCTGGCCTGGGGTGTCAACCTACCCGCCCATACCGTCATCATCAAAGGGACACAGGTCTACTCGCCCGAAAAGGGTAGCTGGGTTGAGTTGAGTCCTCAAGACGTCTTGCAAATGCTCGGTCGCGCTGGTCGCCCGCAATTCGACACATATGGCGAGGGCATCATCATTACAAACCAAAACGAGATCCCGTACTATCTGTCCTTGCTCAACCAGCAACTTCCAATCGAAAGCCAACTTGCGAGCAAGCTCGTCGACAACCTCAATGCTGAGATCGTCCTCGGCAACGTCCGGAACCGCGACGAAGGCGTTGAGTGGCTCGGGTACACCTATCTCTTCGTCCGAATGCTCCGCTCTCCCGGTCTCTACAGCGTCGGCGCCGAATATGAAGACGATGAAGCCCTGGAGCAAAAGCGGGTGGATTTGATCCATTCGGCTGCGACCGTCTTGAAGAAATCCAACCTCATCAAGTACGACGAGAAGACGGGCAAGGTGCAGTCCACGGAGCTTGGGCGCATCGCTTCCCATTACTACATCACACACGCGTCGATGGACATCTACAACAAGCTGATCCAGCCGTCAATGAACGACGTGGAGCTCTTCCGCGTCTTCGCCCAGAGCGGCGAGTTCAAGTACATTCCCGTGCGTCAAGAGGAGAAGCTTGAATTGGCGAAGATCCTCGCTCGCGTCCCAATCCCTGTCAAGGAGAGCATTGAAGAGCCGACGGCCAAAATCAACGTTCTTCTCCAGGCCTACATCTCTCGTCTCAAGCTCGATGGGCTGGCCCTCATGGCCGATATGGTCTACGTCACCCAGTCTGCGGGTCGTATTCTCCGAGCCATCTTCGAGATTTCCATGAAGAAAGGCTGGGCGTCTGTCGCCAAGCTGGCTCTGAACCTGTGCAAGATGGCCGAGAAGCGGATGTGGCCTACCATGTCGCCGCTCAGGCAGTTTCCCAGCTGCCCTGCGGAGATTGTCCGGAAGGCCGAGAGGATCGAAGTGCCTTTCAGCAGCTATTTCGACTTGGATCCTCCTCGCATGGGCGAGTTGCTTGGCTTGCCAAAGGCTGGCAAAACCGTCTGCTCTCTGGTTTCCAAATTCCCTCGGGTGGAGATCCAGGCCAACGTGCAACCCATGACGAGGTCGATGCTGCGCGTCGAGCTTGCCATTACCCCTAACTTTGAGTGGGACGTGGATGTCCACGGCCAGTCCGAAAGCTTCTGGATCGTCGTCGAAGACTGTGATGGAGAGGATATCCTTTTCCATGACCAGTTCATTCTTCGCAAGGATTATGCCGAGTCAGACACGAATGAGCACGTTGTGGAGTTCACGGTGCCCATTTCCGAGCCCATGCCGCCCAACTACTTCATCTCGGTCATCTCGGATCGGTGGATGCACTCCGAGACACGCATGGCCGTGTCCTTCCAGAAACTTATCCTGCCAGAGCGTTTCCCTCCCCACACCGAGCTGCTCGACTTGCAGCCCCTTCCGGTGTCGGCTCTGAAAGCGAAGGACTATGCTGCTCTCTATCCTGATTGGCAGCAGTTCAACAAGGTGCAGACGCAGACATTCAATTCTCTCTACAACACCGACAACAACGTCCTGGTCTCCTCACCAACCGGCAGCGGGAAGACGGTTTGTGCCGAGTTCGCCCTGCTTCGTCACTGGGCCAACCAAGACTCTGGACGCGCAGTCTACATCGCACCCTTCCAAGAGCTGGTGGATTTGCGGTTCCAGGACTGGCAAAAGCGCTTTTCAAACCTCCGTGGGGGTAAAGACATCGTGAAGCTGACTGGCGAGACGACCAGCGATCTCAAGTTGCTCGAGCAGGGAGACCTCATCCTAGCCACTCCCCTTCAATGGGATGTGCTGTCACGGCAGTGGAAGCGGAGGAAGAACGTCCAGACTGTGGAACTGTTCATCGCTGATGAGCTCCACATGCTGGGCGGCCAAATGGGCTACATTTACGAGATCGTCGTGTCCCGGATGCACTACATTCGCACTCAAACGGAGCTGCAGATGAGGATCGTCGGGCTCAGCGTCTCCCTCGCCAATGCCCGCGACATTGGCGAGTGGATAGACGCCAAGAAGCATGACATCTACAACTTCAGCCCCCATGTGCGTCCGGTGCCGCTGGAGCTTCATATCCAGTCCTACACTATACCCCACTTCCCGTCCCTCATGCTCGCAATGGCGAAGCCGACATATCTCGCTGTCACTCAAATGTCGGCCAAACAACCCGCGCTCATCTTCGTGCCGAGCCGGAAGCAGACCAGGGCGACGGCTCGCGATCTTCTCACGGCATGTCTCGCTGACGACGATGAGGACCGGTTCTTGCACGTCGAGGTCGCTCAGATCCAGAAGCTCCTCGAGCGGGTCCAGGAGGAAGCTCTTGCCGAGGCTCTCTCCCATGGCGTGGGCTATTATCACGAGGCTTTGAGCCAGAGCGACAAGCGTATCGTCAAGCATCTCTACAACAATGGCGCCATCCAGGTGCTGATTGCTTCTCGTGACGTGTGCTGGGAGCTTGATTGCACAGCCCACCTAGTCATCGTCATGGGCACGCAGTACTTCGAGGGCAGGGAGCACCGCTACGTGGACTACCCTCTCAGCGAGGTCCTCCAGATGTTTGGCAAGGCTGCGCAGCCATCCAAGGATGGGCGCAGCCGCGGTGTGCTCATGGTCCCGGCCGTGAAACGGGAGTACTACAAAAAGTTCCTGAACGAAGCTCTGCCAGTCGAATCGCATCTTCAGAACTTCCTGCAGGACGCGTTCGTGACAGAGATTAGCACCAAGATGATTGAGTCTGGCGAGGACGCAATCAACTGGGCCACATTCACGTATTTCTACCGGCGTCTGTTGGCCAACCCGAGCTACTACAGCCTCACGGATCCGACGCATGAGGGGCTCAGCCAATATCTCTCCGATATTGTTGAGGCGACACTGCAGGAACTGGCCGACTCGAAGATTGTGGAGCTGGACGAGGACGACGGGACGGTGGCGCCGCAGAATGCCGCGATGATTGCCGCCTACTACAACATTTCCTACAACACGATGCACACGTTCCTCCTGTCCCTCAAACCGACGACCAAGCTGAAGGGCATCCTCGAGATTGTGACGGCAGCCGCCGAGTTCGAGTCGATCCAAATCAGGCGTCACGAGGAGGCCATCCTCCGGCGCATCTACGACAACGTGCCGGTTAAGATGGCAACGACCAGCTACGACTCGCCTCACTTCAAGGCGTTCGTCCTGGTCCAGGCGCACTTCTCGAGGATGAACCTGCCCATCGATCTCGCCAAGGACCAGGAGATCATCCTGACGAAGCTCCTCAGCCTCCTGAGCGCGGTCGTGGATATCCTCTCGTCCGAGGGCCACCTGAACGCGATGAACGCGATGGAGATGTCACAGATGGTGGTGCAGGCCATGTGGGACCGGGACAGCCCGCTCAAGCAGATCCCCAACTTCACGCCCGAAGTGGTCAAGGTGGCCAACAAGTACGGCATCCGGGACATCTTTGACTTTATGGAGAAGATGAACCCGGAGGAGAACGCCGACTACGGCGCCCTGGTCAAGGACCTCGGCCTCACGCAGGCGCAGCTGGCGCAGGCGGCCAACTTCACCAATACCAAGTACCCCGACATCTCGCTCGAGTTCGAGGTCGAGGACAAGGACAGCATCCGGGCGGGCGAGCCGGCGTACCTCAAGATCCGCATCGAGCGCGAGGTGGAGGAGGACGAGGAGTTCGACCCGACGGTGCACGCGCCGTTCTACCCGGGCAAGAAGTCGGAGAACTGGTGGCTCGTGGTCGGCGAGGAGAGCTCCAAGATGCTGCTCGCCATCAAGCGGGTCACGGTGGGCCGCGAGCTCAATGTCAAGCTGGAGTTCACCGTCCCCACCCCCGGCAAGCACAACCTGAAGCTGTTCCTGATGAGCGACAGCTATGTTGGAGTCGATCAGGAGCCTACCTTCTCGGTTATGGTTGAGGAGGGGATGGATGTGGACGAGTCCGAGTCCGAGGAGGAGGATGAGTGAAGATTGAGGAGCGGATGTGGGGAGGATTGATGATTGGACTCGGCCGAGGTTGCCAAGAGAGTGTTTTGGACATATGTATGATATGTAGGGGAGTTGGACGGGGCAATACAAAATGCTGTGTTTTCTGCTCCTTTTTCTTTCTCGCGCTCGGCAGTTGGTGGTTCTTGGAAGGCGAAAGAAAGGGCATCATCAGGCTGAACTCGGACGTGGTGTGGGGGCCCGGCTTGTTGTGATCGGCCCTTGAGGGAACAGGCCCAGCTGTGCCGGCCAAGTCTTGTCGGGTGTTGCCAACCCGGGTCTCGGGTGAGGGACGGTGATGGCGGAGGGACACTGCTATGGGAGGAGTTAGGGAAGAGTTACTCCGTTGCGCCAACGAGTTTGACTGGGCGGTTGGAGCGAGGACCGGGTGGTCTTGGGCCGGGAGCGGTCGGGGAGCGTTGGTCTTGGCTCCTGGTGTTGGTGTTGGTGTTGGGTTGGGCTAGGGGAGGGAGTTGGGGGCGTGCTGTCAGGGATTGGGGGGCGGGCAACGGGGGCGTGTGGGCGTGTGGGCGGCGGGCGGTGCTGTTGTTGTTGGCGTCGTGGATCTCTCTGCTGACGCACACCCGCAGCACGCTGAGCTCCCCTCCCTTCCTCCACCACTCCGCCGCCGCGGACCAAGCAGACCGGCGCACGGGCCACCACACGAGTGGCCTTGAAATAAGGTACCTCAGTAATTTCTTGCGCGACTGCTCTGAACCTCACTCTCATTGTCTTCGCGGAAGCGCATTGTGACCTCGTCGCCGCATCGCGCATCCCCATCATCCCATCACCCCATCAACATCCATCACGACCAACCTCTGGCCCGCTTCCACGTGAAGAACGCGTCGCCCTCTTTTGCAAACAGCGTCAGTCGCGTGCCTGACATCACCCCCGTCAATCACATCGCTCGCATCGCCACCGCGCGACACCTCGCGACACCATGTCTGGCGAGAACGGTCGTGCCACGCCCCCGGCCGAGGGCGCGCCTCCTGCCGCCGACACCACGGTCGACGCGACAGCAAAGAACGCGACCGTCGACGCCCAGACGGAAGAAGCTCCTGCTGCCGAGACCAAGGCCGAGCCCGCGCCTGCGTCTGCGCCCGCAGAGTCCGACGAGCCTACTGAAGGTAGTACTGCTGCCGCCCACGGCATCCAAAACACAACCTGCCTCGTGGCTCACCCCAATTTCTCCATGCTGACATTGCTTCCTCTCCCCTTCTAGCGCCTTCCGACAAGCCCGCCGAGCAAGCCGAGGAGAAGTCCGACGTCGAGATGACAGACATCGCCGCCGCCGCCCCGGCTGCCGAAGCTTCCGAAGCTGGGCAGGCCGACCAGGCCGATCAGGCCGACCAGGCCGATCAGGCCGCCGCCGATGGCGACAAGTCCAAGGCGAGGCGCAAGTCAATTGGCGGTGGTGGCGCAAAGGCCAAGAAGCTCAATAAGAAGGCGTCGAAGCCGCGTTTGCTGCACACCGACGCGCAGCCTGGCGACCACTACTTCGTCAAGCTGAAGGGCTTCCCGCAGTGGCCCATCATTATCTGCGATGAGGACATGCTCCCTGCATCTCTTCTCAAGACTCGGCCGGTCACGGCGAAGCGCGCCGATGGCACCTACCGCGAGGACTACGCCGACGGCGGCAAGAATGTCGCCGACCGGACATTCCCGGTGATGTACCTGCACACCAACGAATTGTGAGTTCCCTCGCATCCTCGTGTCTCATACCGGCCAATGGAAGCTAATATGTGCCTACCTACCTCGCAGCGGTTGGGTGCCAAACACCGAGCTCATCGAGCTTGATCCCGAGACGGTTCTGGACGTCAAGATGGACAAGATGAGGAAGACACTGCAGGCTGCACACCATCTCGCGGCAGAGAGCCACCCGCTCTCGTTCTACAAGGAGGTGCTCCAGAACTATCAGGAGGAGCTCATCGAGCAGGAGAAGGCCAAGGCGGCCAAGGCGGCCACGCCGAAGGGCAAAAAGTCCAAGGCCATCAGCGACGACGACGAAGACATCGACATGGAAGATGCCCCCGCCGTCGAGGAGACCCCGGCCAAGGACAAGAAGGCCAAGAAGAGGAAGGCCGAGGAGAGCGCCGAGGTAAGCCGAGCTGCCAGAGCTTCCTTTAATACATCACCGTGCTAACCGGTCCCTGCAGACGCCGCAGCGTTCCGACTCGGTCAAGAAGCCCAAGATCAAGCTGACGACGAGCGCCACCCCGAAGGTGGCTAACGGGGCCACATCCACTCCGAAGTCCATCAAGGCGGCCGACTCGAAGAGCGCAAAGGCCAAGAATAAGAAGAAGGATGCGGACGAGGCCAAGGCCGAGAAGGAGGCTTCTGTTCCCAAGGAGCCTGAGCTCTCTCCCGAGGACCGCCGCGTCAGGAAGCAGGTACGTCGGCTGGGAGGCGTCACGCGCATCACCACCTCGAAGCACCACTAACACATGCGGCACAGAAGGAAGTTTTGTTCCTCCGGCACAAGCTCCAGAAGGGCCTCCTGACGAGGGACCAGGAGCCCAAGGAGGAGGAGATGAAGCTGATGTCGGACTACGTGACCAAACTCGAGGGGTTTCCCGACCTCGAAGTCAGCATCATCCGGGCGACCAAGATCAACAAGGTGCTGAAGGAGATTCTGAAGCTCAACAGCATTCCCAAGGAGGATGAGTACAAGTTCAAGCCGCGATCGCAAGTCCTGCTGGACGGGTGGAACAAGCTGCTCTCTGCCGACGGGACCCCGGCGGCGCCTGCCGAGGTGAATGGCACGGCCAAGCCCGCTGCGAAGGCCAACGGTGTGAAGGACAAGAACGCGACGGCGGAGCCCGCAAAAGAAGAGGCTAAGGAGGTCTCTAAGGAAGACCTTACGGAACCTCCCAAGTCGGAGGAGCCGTCCGAGCCTGCTGAGGAGGTAAGGGCCCGACCGTGACCCATTCCATTCTTCTGAGCGCTTGTCTAACTGCGTCCCAGATCAAGGCCCCCGAGGCCGTGGAGGCATCCGCGTAGGCGGCTGTGCCTCGCTTCGGGTCAGGAACTCAGTCAGGCATGGAACCGGGGCTGCGGTACCAGCAGTGGTGTCGATCATGATCTTCCCTCCCGTGGCAAATGAGCTAGGGCCCTTCTGCGACGACCAGCAACGACTGGCTGCGTGGAAGCCCAGGGTGCGACCAGATTTTGTAAAACTAGGAGGGAACCATCGACTTTCATTTTTCATTTTGTTTTGCACATGGGCAGTGGCAGTTCTTGCGTCGGAATGGGGCGGGTGTTCTGGTTTCATACAGGCGTGCTTTCTTTTGGCTTCTTTCGACTTTGTCCTTTTCCCCTCTTGTTTTTTTTCTCTTACTTCTCCCATTTCCAGCACTCCTCCTTTGGACCAGCGGATACTTCTGCTCTGGGTTTACACCGATAGGTGGCCATGGAGGACGGGAAGGAAGGTGGTGCGCTAAAAACAGGAGCTGCGCGGAGAGGAGTAGATTGCCAACTTAACGAATGTCTTGGACCTCTCTGGTCTGCCTGCGTCCAGAAAGGGGGCGCAGACGGCAGTGGCAGAAGAGCACAAGGAAGGGAGAGGACGGACAGGCAGAGAAAGGGATGGGGGACGAATGAGCAGATGGTCAAAGACAGGGCTGGGTGTTTTGATTTCTTGGCCTCAACGGACTACTAGCAGTCATACATTAGCATACACAGTAACAGACGGGATTTCTTTGATCTAGCTTTGTGCTGCGAGTTGTATAGGGGAGTGAGGTGAGCTCTTTCGGTGTCGTCGACAAGTTGCACAGCCACATCTCGGGGCTGTTATGTGGCGCAGCAGGGTCAGAGAGTGGGTGAGAGCAGCATCGCGTGAACCTTCATGAACAACTCAACGCGTCGCCGCGTCGACACCAGCTCAGCACACCAACATGGCCGAACGCGAAGATATTGGTGTGTTATTTGAGGAGGACGATCGCAGGGTATGTGTTGCAGTGTGATTCCAAACTTGAAATAAATAATAACCAAGACAAATAGGCGGCATTCGTCTTCAACGCGGCCCCCGGAGACCTCCCCAGTCAGAATGCCACTTCTTCCCGCCCTGCAAAGAGACGCAGGATAGCCAAGGCAGATGTGTCTAGGCTGCAGCAGAGCTCTGCTGCAGGGCCTGCATTTCCGCCGCTCTTCAACGGCGCCGAGGGCCCGGGTCCTGTGAAGCTGCGGAAGGCCCTCTTCGACACGGCGTGGCCTGTCCTAGAGGGTCGCATCCAGGTTGGTTGGCCGGCCTGCCCGCCCTCTCGAGAGCTCTTTACGGATCATGTTTACTAAGAATTCTTGCTCTTCCCTCTGCAGCATGTCCTGAGAGACGCGAACCAAAACACGCTCGATGAAGTCAGCGCCTTCTTGCAGCAAGCTGCCGAGGAAGACACGTAAGCTCTGGCTCTCCCCTCCCTCTCTGGCTGACCTCGGGAAGCAGTTGAGTTGACCCTGGGTTTTAGCGGTAAAATCACGGCAGGCTTCATCATCACAGGCCCCAACATTGCATCCCAGGACCTCCTGTTTGAGCAGCTCGGCGAGCGGCTCTGCACGCCTACCCAGGCGAGGTTTGTCCGGCTGCGCGCGTCTGAGGCGCCGAACCTAAAGGCAGCCCTAAAGAAGATTATCCGAGATGCTACGGCGAGCGGGGTGGGCGAGAATGAGGACGAAGATGTCGAGGTCACCCAGGGGGTACGACTTTTCCCTCCAACGAAAGGCCCCTGAAATATAAGCCGAGCTGACTGAATCTTGTATGCAGGGAAGAAAGTACCTCGACTACGACCTCGAATCGCTGCACGTATTTCTTTCTCAAGAAAAGCAGCAGGCCCGTCGGGTGGTTGTCGCGTTCCAGGACAGCGAAGCGTTCGAGAGCGGCCTGTTGACTGATTTGATTACCCTTTTCCAGTATGCTATGCTGCCACTTTCGGACGGCCCGAGCTACGATAGCTGACGTTTGGTAGTTCCTGGCGTGGCCGCATACATTTCGACGTGCTGTTTGGCGTCGCGACGTCCGTCGAGCTGTTCCAAGCGCGACTGCTCAAGTCAACCGCCCGCCAGCTCTACGGCGCCCAGTTCGACGTCGTTCAGGCTAACTCGGTGCTCGAAAGTGTCATCAAGAGTGCTGTCGCTGGGAGTCAGGCTACCCTACGGATTGGTCCCTCGCTGCTCCGCAGTCTGGTCGAGCGCCAGCGGGACGAGGTGGCGGGAATCCAGGTATTTGTCAGCTCGCTCAAGTACACTTACATGTGTCACTTCTATGCGAACCCGTTGAGTGTGCTTCTAGCAGCCAGCGACGGGCGGCTGGACCGCAAAGGTATACAGCCAGAGCATATTGAGGCCGTTCGGACCCTCGACTCGTTCAAAGCCCACGCCGAGGCCGCCGTCGAGGCGAGGCAACTGAGTCACGCGCAGTCCCTGATCGAAGACGATGAGTACCTTGTTACGCAGATCTTGGATCAGGGGCGAAAACGCCAGGAATACCTGGCGCAACTGCTCCGCTCCCTACACCTGATCACCTCTTCGGGCCTGACGTCGACTTCCTTCACCGAGCTCTACATGCTAGCTCTGAGCAGCGGCATCGATATCGACCAAACAGCCGGCACCGTTCCTTTGGAGGATGCCGTGAGACGGTTGAACCCAGAAGAGTTTCCGTCCTTGATCAGCCGCATCCTGAGTGCCGTTGAAGGCGGTAGCCCCGAGCTCGGCCTCGAAGGATGGGAGTCCGAGGCCGAGGAATTTGTTCGCTCTCTCTCCGACCTCCGAGACGAAGTCGAGGGCCTAGTAGCTCGCTCCAAGACCAACGGCACGGCTCTCAAGAGCAAATACAGCGCTCAGAGCAGGGTCATGCGCACCACGGTAGTCGCGCAAAAGGTACAGCTCAGCCGGGACACAGCAACACTGACTGAAGAGGACAAAGCCTTTTCCGAGGCCATCGACTCTTTGTTGGGCCTCTTGTCCCAGAACCTGCACTGCGTCCCAGTCGGCAATCTCTTTCTCCACGAGGCCTGGGTCCTGGACGCGAAATCGCCCTATCGCGACGTCTTTGTCCCCCGCCCGGGAGCGACATTCGGCCGCGCCCTCTCGCGGCCACACGACTACCTCGCGTGCGCATGCTGCGCCAAGGCAAACGGAGGGAGCGCATCCACGCTGCCCACGACAGCCATCCTCTACCACCTGTACCTCGAGGCCGGTGCCCTCATCAACGTGGCGGATTTGTGGGCAGCCTACTATGCGCTCGTCGGTGACGAGTCTGACGTGGGGTTGGACGAGCGGTCTGCGCTTGTCTGCTTCTACCGCGGCCTGGCGGAGCTGAGGCTGATGGGCTTTGTGAAGCAGAGCAAAAAGAAGGCGGACCACATTGCCAAACTGAAGTGGCTCTAGGACCACCGGATTCGGGAACAGACCGTGGCCGCCCACCAATTCGTTGTTGTTGGGAGAATTGCATTGTTGGTTCCCAGAAGCGGGAAGGTTTCTCTTTGGAATTTCCCCATGTGACACAGACCAAGACAATGTCTTGGTTGTTCCCAGAGCCGTCAAAGGGGGTGTGCGGAGGCTGTCTCGCCCCCGGCCCAAGATAGCAGCAATTGAACAAAGATATCGGGACTAGATGTTTCCGATTTTGGACGAAAGGACCGCTCTCCAAAGAAGCGGCTTTCCTCGTGGGCACCTACAAGAGCATGGCTTCTTCCCCCGGAGTTGGCACTGCTGTCCCTTGCACGGAGTATTCGACATTGCAACCAACACAACACAACAGACTGCACGCGCGCGGTTCCACACTCACAACGGCCCAACACCACAAAGGCCTGCTACGTTCTGCTGCTGACAGCATCCTTGTGAGAGGGTCATAAGTACGGCTGCCATCTCTGCGCTGCTCTGATCTGCTCTGTTCTGCTCTTTCACCATCTTCAGCTCTTCCAGACACTCAATTCACCCCGTGCTCGTTTCTCTGGAGACGCACATATCACGCCCACTCCGACACGGGGTCCAATAATCACACCACCACCACCACCACCACCAGTACTCACATCCCAAAACATGGAGTCCCCCCACCAACCACCAACTCCCTCAACACCCAACCCCTTCACCTCCCAAACTCCCTCCCCCTTCTCCACGCCGTCCCTGGCAACCCGCCTCGAGCGCCGCAACCCGGCCCTCCACGCCAAAATCACCCAGATGGCCCTGCCGCTGGCGCCCCTCGTGCAGCTGACGACAGGCGACATCCACCCGGTCTTCCCCAAGACGCTCCTCGCCTTCTGGCTGCTGACGGACGCCGAGCTCGACGCGCTGGCGCACTTCTACCACCAGCGCACCCCCTGCCCGTGGACGGCGCACTACCCGTGCCCCGTGGCGTGGCCCGCCGGGCTGCCGCTCGAGGAAAAGAGGCGGAAGATGGGCAAGTTCATCGGGCTGCGCGGCTGCGAGAGCCCGACGGCGGCCGATGGGGAGGCGGTGTTGGGGGTGGATTTGGGGCGGTTGAGCGAGGGGGAGGAGGGGGTTGTTGACGCCGCGAGGAGGGCTAGGGACGAGGAGGAGGAGGTTCGGAGGAAGTTGGGATGGTATTACTAATTGGGTTGTGCTTTTGTGGCGTGGTTGGGATGAAGGAGGCCGGGGCTGTGGCATGGTGCGAGTGAGCGGGCTTGTTTGTCTTTTGGAGTTTAGGTAACTGGGTGCATAGCGGTTAGCTGCTCGTCCTGAGGACGACGGTAACATAAACACAGGACTGGATTCGAAACACACTCGCTGCAGTACACAGTATCTTACACGTCGTGAAACTGTTCAAGGGATAGAAAGCTGGCCGTTTCCTCACAGTTTGTCCAGATGCTCGTCCCCGGACTCATCAACTGGTCTTGATATAAAGCAAATGCAAGGTAAACCGTACGCATCACCCAACGCCATGCACGATGCTGTCGACAGCCAAAGCAACCACGACCCCTTCTACTATACAACACTCGGGCGAGCCCGCTTTCCAACGTTCCGGCGGCTGCCAGTCCCCGGTGAACACTATTTCTTAGCCTTTTTCTTCTTGGAAGCCCCTGACGGGGTGGCTGACGGGGATTCTGTTTCCACCAGAACGGCTTCGTCGTCGCTGACGACCTTGGCCTGTGCCTTCTCCGACTCGTTGTCTAGCTCCTTGATGAACTCGGTCTTGATGCTGGCCCTCCGCTTCTCCCACCACTCCTTGTCGCGTTCTGTCTGTGCCTCAATCTCCTCGAGCCGGTCACGGAGGACCTTGTTGGCGGCAATCTCGTTGGCTGACTGGAAAATGATCTGGCCCCATCCCGGAACGAGGGCGTTTGCCTGGGTCTGTTAGCCACGCACGCACGCACGAGCGGTGATTTTGTCCTCTGGATTTGCGCGTACCTCCATCACGACATCCCGCAGCTCGTCCTCCATCTCCTTCTCAGCGCGCTGGAAGCGCTGCCACAGATCGTCGCCGACGCTGCCCCGCTGCAGCAGCGAGCTGCACGAGGCCTTGGCAGTGCGGATTTGGATGATGCGGTGGATGTCCTCGACGGCGCGGCGCAGTAGGGCTGCCCTGATGACACTATCCGGAACCTTGGGCGCCTTCTCGGACCCCTCCTCGGGCTCCATATGCAGCAGCGACAGGTAGATGTTGCGTTGCAGGTGCGGGCCGAACCATGGCGCCAGGTTTGCGCTTTCGACTGTGGGAGCGAGGAGAGACTGTCAGCGGCCCGGGCGAGAAATGACAAGCAGCGGAGGACATTTAGCAGGCAAAAACATACTGGCTTTCCTCCTGCGGTAGACTCGTGAGAAGGTCATGAAGGTGCCGACCAGCACGCCCAGGTACGCCAGGGGCAGCAGCAGCCCCTGCCAATTGATGTCGAACATGGCGAACACCGGGACCGGACGGAGTGGGAAATAAGAAAAGAAATGAGCGTCGGGGTCGGGGTGGTCGCGGTGTCCTGGAACACACACAAAGGCGAAGTTGGGCGGTGGTTTGGTTGTGGTGACTGCTTGTGTAAAGGTGGCCCTGCAGATGCACGCGAATCGCTGCAAGCCCCGAAAGAACAGCTTGACAACTTTTGGGTCTTGGCAGCCAGCCGTGCAGCGTTGCCCCACACGAGCCGGGCGCTGAGGCCACCGTGCCAAGAAACACTGAACGCGAACATGAAAGTGACCCACTCACCCGACCCACTGCAGTGCAAAGCGATAACGATATGCATTTATCGGGCAGGAGAGGGGCTGCAGCTCGCCAGGCACACAGCCAAACGCGTGGATGACGGAGGTCTGAGCTGCCCGCCTCAAGCTCCCCACTGAAACCTTGCCTGCCAGGCAACCTACGAATGCGGCCGCCGATGATCCGACCAACAAGAACTTAAATCCCAGTCCCCAAACCACGGCCGCTGCTGGCAAACTCGCCTACATACCTAGAGACACAAGGGTTTTTCAACTTCATTCTTCGACATTTTGTTGCCGACGAAGCCGGACCAAGAGACACTGGCAAGTCGCACGCCGGGCACGCCTAACATTCCGCCTCCTCTCGGGTTCCGGACCTCTCAACCTTCACCATGTTGGTGCGGCTGCGCACCCCAGACGGCACTTTTCGCCTGACCTTGGAACCGGACAACACCTTTGCCCAGCTTGTCACCCAGGTATTTCGAGCGAGGGCCATATCGCAGCTGCCGGGGTAGGGAGGCTCACTAACACTCACCCAGCTCCTCCCACTGCTCCCTCCCACTGTCGACCCCTTGACCATCAGCCTCTCGAGCCAACCCGGGGGCGGTGACGCACAGAAGATTGGGCAGATTGAAAAAGTTCAGCTCGGTCGTGTGAAGATAGCGTGAGATGGCCCCTCCTTCTTAGTGTCCCGGGGTGCATCACAGGCCCAGGAGGTGTCGTATCACTGCCTGGCTGTTGAAACTGACAGCATCATAGCCACGGAGATCTTGTCTTCGTCACCTACCAGCACAAAACTGCCGTTACGAATGGCTCTGCCGGCAATGAACACCCGACTTCGCTTTCGTCTTCCACAAACCGACTCAACGGGAAACCGATCCTGCCGACCGAAGACCGCCCAATCGACCCGCCGCCCAACACATCGGCTGAGCGAATCAAGAACCCGTGGGAGGTGGTCAGGCAGTCCCCCTTAGACGACCGGCTAGACAGGCAGGATGGCAAGATCCCGAGGAAAAAGGATGCCAAGATGTGCCGCCACGGGCCAAAGGGCATGTGCGACTACTGCATGCCGCTAGATCCCTTCAACGCCCAGTACCTGGAGGAGAAGAAGATCAAGTACATGTCGGTTCACGCCTACATGCGCAAGACCAACTCGGCCACAAACAAGCCCGAGCTTGGCAGCTCCTTCATCCCTCCGCTCGTCGAACCCTACTACCGCGTGAAGCGCGACTGCCCGTCGGGCCATCCCGAGTGGCCCGAGGGAATCTGCACCAAGTGCCAGCCCAGCGCCATCACGCTCCAACCTCAGCAGTTCCGCATGGTGGACCATGTCGAATTCGCATCCCCGCAGATCATCGACAAGTTCCTCGATGCTTGGCGCCGGACCGGCGCACAACGCCTGGGAATCCTGTACGGGAAATACCTGGAATACGACGTGGTGCCCCTCGGGATCAAGGCAGTTGTGGAGGCCATCTACGAACCGCCCCAGGTTGACGAGCTGGACGGCGTCTCGCTGAACGCGTGGGAGAACGAGCAAGAGATCAACAAAACGGCCAAGATGTGCGGCTTGGAACAGGTGGGCGTCATCTGGACCGACCTCCTCGACGCGGGCGCCGGAGATGGTACTGCCGTGTGCAAGCGCCACGCGGATTCTTACTTTCTCGCCTCTCAGGAAGTCGTGTTTGCCGCGCGAATGCAGTCTCAACATCCCAAGTCGAGCAAATGGAGCGACACGGGGAGGTTCGGCTCCAATTTTGTCACCTGTGTCATTTCGGGCAACGAGAAGGGCGAAATCTCCATCTCGGCATACCAGATGTCGAATGACGCTGTCGAGATGGTCAGGGCCGACATTGTCGAGCCCTCCGCCGACCCGACTCAGATGCTCGTCCGCGAGGAGGAAGAGGACGATGGCTCCACGAGCAGGACACGCTACATTCCCGAGGTGTTCTACCGCAGGATCAACGAGTACGGCGCCAACGTGCAGGAGAATGCCAAGCCGGCGTTCCCAGTTGAATATCTCTTCGTCACCCTCACCCATGGTTTCCCCGAGGCCCCGAAGCCACTCTTTACCGACAGTGGCTTCCCCATCGAAAATAGGGAGTACGTCGGAGAGGCACAGGAGGTTTCGGCTATCGCCAAGGCGTTGAAGGCGAACCAGAACGGCAACAGCTTGAACGTCTCCGACCTCCACCTGCTCTGCTACATCCAACAGATGGGTGTTCTCTCCAAGGTATGGCCTCAACAGAGCTTCTCGCCTTCATTTCGAAACTCTAATCCAATTTTACCTCTCTAGGAAGAAGAAGCCGCTCTCTGCCGGGTCGCCGTCGGCAAGGACCTGGCCGAGTCCTTCCAGCTGCGGTCGACGCCGGGGTGGCGGACGCTGCAAATGATCCTGGAATCCACTGGTGAGAGACATCCCAAGCGCCCCCGGCAATTTGGCGACGGCGACGGCGACTCGTCGCGGCGTAAACTTGATGAGTCCAGCGACGCCCGAGAACCCCTTGCTAAGCGTTTTGCTGCTGTCAGGCTGAACTCGGCCCGCGAGTACCGCCCACCATCCCCCGGTACAACACCCCCGGGAAAGCCACCTCCGTAGTGGGAAGTTATGCGATGGAGGTATTTGGGCACGGCATATAACCACGGAAGGCGGCGTTCGGGGTCCAAATGGCCGTCCGAACCTAGGTAAACATGGAAAAGAATGTATGGCAAAGGATCTGCGATGAATTGCGAACCAGGAGTTTGGCTGCGCCGGGAATATTAGACGGCAGGCAGAACGGCGGCGACTTGCTTCTTGGCTGAGGGCGGATGCATTTATGACCCGTGAAGGGTCGCGGGTCTGTGTTATGAGTAATGAAATGGGTTGCACCACGCAGTTGTCTGGATGTAATTTCAACCCAGAGGTGGTCCAGGCATTGGCAAACCAGCACATTGGCAATGCTGTGGCGGGAAGACAAGATGACGAGAAAAGAGTGAGGAAGGAGAGATAAAAGGCAATATATATGAGACGTACAGAAGAGGACGAGGAATACCATGGCGAGGTGCGTAGAGGAAGGCCTCGTTGTCTCATTGACGATAGTTTAGCCGACCTCGAACGATGTTTCCCTAGCCCGTAATATTTACCTTGGTGTAGTCTCGATTCCGTCTAAGACGGCCTTGGCCGCTCCTGTTAACAAGCCAGAGATTCAGAGGATAGTACCTAGGAGAGGCATGAGGAGGACTAACACCTGCTATCTATAGAACGACCGCGATAGCAACCGTGGATAGATCATGTAGACAATCAGCACAGAAGCAGCAGCACAAAGGGTACAGCGACACCACCACCACCCGTCCTCACCGAGCAGCTCTCGTCTCCGTTAAAGAAATTCGGGGCCCATGATCATCTACGCCACGACGAGGACAGAGACCCCGGAGGACAAGGACGACGTTGGACGAGGAGAGCGATGATGAGTCGAACTCTCCTTGAACTTGAACTGGGACGGAACCGGCCCACTATGGTATCGCGCGCTCCCTCCGATCGTTCTGGTCTTCACCAAGAGCTCCTCTGAGGAAGGGGTGCGGGAGAAGAGCGGGGGGTTCTCTCCTTTCTTTTTGTTTCTTTTCGCGGTGGTGACATGGCTGGGACGAGTTGATGAATGCCCGACTTCTGCAATGGCCCACTTTTCCCGTTATAGCCGGCGGGGCGCTCGGGTGCTTGCCGCTTTTTTCAGCCCGACCAGCACGGAGTTCCCGGGTCGCTCAGCAGCTTCTCCAAATTCTCTCCGGGAGATCCCAATTCGACTGACGGCCAGCTCAGCCTGGCGCGACAGCTGCGGCAACCGCAACAATGATCACACGGGGCATCCGGACAGGCTCCCGGACAGCGGCATGCCTCTTTTGCCAATGGCGGTCATTTAGCATATCCTACCGCCGGTTGGCCGACAAGCCGCCCGTTCAAACCCCGACCCGGACCTCGACTTCCAATTCGAAGGATGCAGCCGGCACACCTGCGGCCACCACCCGGCCGGCGGATGCCGGGGCTGCGGAGGGCCCGCTCGCCCATGCGCCCCGAGCGTACGGCAAGAAGCTCCAAGAATTCACGCCAACGCCGCTGGCAAGGCCAATTGGCATGAACTACCCTCCCAGCGCGGGTGAGAACACGGGCGTGGACCACCGCAGCATCAAACAGCGCCACGCCGACTTCACCAACTACGAGAAACACCTGAAGCGCCGGGAATATCTGTGAGTGCCCCCGGCCCCAGGCATACCGCGTATCAACCTAACCCCTCATCAGCAAAGCCAAAATCTCGCGCCCCTACTTCCGTGACTGGCGCAACCTCCAATTCCACCAGGGCAAGACCTTCCTCTCGCCTCCACGGCCCTTCCGCGCCGACCTCTCCCTCTACTTCCCCAACCTACACGGCCGCACCCTCGCCAAGACCCCCGAGGCCGCCGCGGCCGACACGACCCCGCTCCTCGAGGGCCGCGCCTCGGTCGTCTCCGTATTCAGCGGCATGTGGGCCGAGACCCAGGCGCGGTCCTTCACCGCTTCCGATGCCAACCCGGCGCTGCACGACCTGCTGGCTGGGAGCGCCGGCCGCGCCCAGCTGGTGCAGGTCAACGTGGAGGAGGACATGCTCAAGGCGTGGCTGATCCGCCTGTTCACGGGCTCGCTGCGCAGGCGGGTCGGCAAGGAGAACTGGGACCGCTATTTCCTCGTGCGCCGGGGCATCTCGGACGAGATTCGCGAGTCGGTTGGCTTGCTGAATAGCAAGGTTGGGTACACTTATCTGGTGGACCACCAGTGCAGGATTCGCTGGGCGGGCAGCGGGTCGGCGGATCCGGGGGAGAAGGAGGGGTTGGTAAAGGGGATGCAGAGGATATTGAGCGAGATGGATAAGGAAGGGGTGGGTGAGCACTTTGTCAGGAAGATCGTCGCGAAGAAGCCGGAGGAGAAGTAGGATGAGGTTGGGGGGGGGGAAGACGGCTGCGGCGTGTAAGATAGACGGATACTGATACCCTCTCATGCGAGACGCACTTGTAAGATGGAAGCATGCGTAGAACGGGAGGGCCACTGCGTTCTTTCGCAGCACCCTCGAAATGTACAACGAAGCAGAGTCGCCCTATAATATAAAACTCCAGACTCCCTAAACACCGCTTTCCCACCATGCCTTTACCAGGAAAACGGCAGAAGCCAGAAATTATACAATGATGATTTCATGCCTTCCATGCATGCTCTGCCGTGCTCGTCCCCTCCCCCCTCACATAAAAAACCAAAACATCAAAAAGCAAAAGGCGATGAACGACCCCATGATGATGCCGTCCCGCCTCTTCTTGGCCGAGATGCGATTGATCAGGGTGTTGATGCCCGGCACCTGGCTGGCGGCCAGCGTGATACGGCGATTGATGCTGGCCAGCGACTCACGCTGCAGCGCGAAGCTGTCCTGCACGGCGTACGCCTGGCTCAACACGCTGTCGGCCACGTCGTGGCTGCGGTCCAGCCGGCCCCGCTCCTCCAGCATGTACTCGGCCTCGGCCGCCGCCGGGTTGGCCGCCCGGTACGCCGAGATGTCGTCGCGCACGCTGCCGAGCAGGTTGGCCCGCTCGCGGGCCTCCTTGAGCGTCGCCCGCAGCCGCGCCAGGTCGCGCCGATGGTCCGAGAGCTTGTCGCGCAGCAGGGAGAGGTTGTTTTGCTTGAGTGCCGAGGAGGTGAGGGTCGCCTCCGAGTCGAGAAGCCGGCCGAGCTGGCCGACAACGGTCTCGCGCTGTGGGTTTCGCCGGTCAGTCTTTGAACCGCGGCACTGTGCTACTATGCCTTGCAGGCCGTGCGTGCATGCGGGCTGGCTTGCTTGCCTTGTCGAGCAGCTCCTGGACTTTGGCCTCTGCGTTCTTCTCTTCTTCTGTCGGCTTCGGGGGAATGGCTGTCTGCGTGGAAAACTGCGAGTATGTTTGGAGGGATGTCTCGGTCTGTGGCGCGAGCGGTCAGCACAGCTTCCGACGTCTTCTTCCTTCTCCCTGTCCTTCGTGTCCTGCTTCTTCCCCCGTACCTGTGATTCTAACGACCGCGCCTGTTGCCTCAGCTGGGCCCAGCCCTGACCTGCGCTTGTCGCCATGGTGCTTGTGATGTCGGAGAGCAACGGAGCAGAGTGGGCGGGGACAGCACCCGATCTCTGGCCGACTTATGGGGGCCCCTTGAAAGCTGATCCGGCCCACCGGTTCCGGTCCTTTGTCAGGCGAGGTTCGGCCGTGGATCCGTTTGACGGCGTTCTGGCTTTGGGAGGACAGCCAGCGCCGCGCCGTCAGAAACGCGCGGGCACTCAGGGTTAGGGATGTCAAATCTCGCTGCTGGAGTGCACATCCAAGGTGCTGTTCAAGTCCTTCGTAACAAACAACTGGACGGCTCAACACAGGAAAGGGAATGGTTTGATGCAACAGTTTCATGCTGCAGCCACTACGAACCGGCGCCTTCGTACGGCTCGATCAGGTACCGCAGAGAAGTGATGCGACGCCTGTGGCGGTGCTGCAACCATCGACGTCAGATGTGCTGCGCTGATCGGCTGTGTCAGCCACACTTCGCCCTCACCCGCAAGGTTCACACACCAGCCCCGGTTTGGAAGTGGACATTCGTGATGAAGTGAGTTCGATGTGCTCCTTGTTTACCCCGATATCTCCAGTGGTCTTTTTTTTTGCACCGGTATCAGGGTCTATCCGTCGGTGCCCGGCTGTGTGTCCTGCCATCCAGCGCATTTCACTCTTGTCCCATGTGCAAATCACCAGCGGCAATCCCATGTGCTCTAAACCCGATTGTTGTTCATGGCTCCGATCCTCTGTGAAGCCGGGTGATTTTTGGGATCTTGATGACTGTAAACCCTCATTACAGACGCCGTAATGGACCGAGAACCGTCAAACGTCCAAATGCAATTGGCCAAGCCATAACCGTAAACCGCGCCACCGACCACCCATCACGCCCACGCCCCGTGCACCCCCTACCACTTCATCAGGTGGGGCTTGTCGCCCTTGCGGAGGCTGAAAGAGGTGGCGAGGTAGCTGGCGAGCAGGTCGACCTTCTTGATGTTGGCAATCAGCGCCTTGTCGAT